>ENA-UOWE01005825-UOWE01005825.1-activated-sludge-metagenome-genome-assembly--contig:-NODE-5825-length-11081-cov-4.599492_pt1 | contig 11081 bp, 12 predicted proteins | sample MGYA00249841_ERZ761562 | MGnify/ENA primary metagenome ERZ761562 (study PRJEB28883, sample SAMN05720200) | activated sludge metagenome | isolation source: Anaerobic digester | place: Japan... | reverse complement strand
GGTGAACGTCGGCTGGCTGATGCCGTTGAACTTGACGCTGGTCGCGCCGGTGAAGGCCGTGCCGGTGATCGTCACACTGGTGCCCACGGGGCCACTCGTCGGGCTGAACCCCGTCACGGTCGGCGCGCCGACAACCCCGTCACGATCTTGGACGAAGATGTCGTAGACGTAATTGGTGTCGCCAGCGACCAGGTTAGAAGCGTCGGAACTGAACGCCACGTAGCGACCGTCACTAGTGATGCTGGCCCTATACGCATAGCCGTTCGCCTGCTGGCCGGCCTCATTGACCGAGACGCGCCTTGTCTGCTCCGTTTGCCGGTCGCGGACAAACACATCCAGAGACGAACCGGTGGTATCCCCAGAGACCAGGTCTGTGGCGGAGGACTCGAAGGCCACATACCGGCCGTCATCAGTGATGTCGGGCTGGTATGACGAGCCATTTCCGGTGTCTCCGCTGGCATTAATGGAGACAGCCGTCGTCTGCCCTGTCTCCCGGTCGCGCACATACACGTCGCTCCAACCGTTATTGTCTTCAGCGACGAGTGATCCTGCCGACCAGAAGGCTACGTAGCGGCCGTCGCCCGAAATGGAGGGGAAGTTGGAGACAGCGCCGGAACCGACCGAGACCATGGTCGTCTCTCCCGTATCGCGGTCATGGACGAAAACGTCGCCCGTATTGTTGCCGTCTCCGGCAACGAGGTTGGTGGAATAGGAACTGAACGCGACGTAGCGACCATCGTCGGAGATATCGGCCGTGTTCGCCCCCTGATCGGCCTGGACGCCAGCGGAACTGACCGAGACCAGGAACGTCTGCCCGGTCTGCAGGTCGCGGACGAAGACATCGCCCTTGTTGTTCGCATCGCTGGCGACCAGGTTGCTGGCCGGGCCGTAGAACACAACATAGCGACCATCGCCCGAGAGCTCGGGTTCATAGGTGTGGTTGTTGCCCACAGCGCCACTGGGACTAACCGAGACACAACTCGTCTGGCCGGTCTGCCGGTCATGGACAAAGATGTCCCAGGAAGCATTCGTGTCGCCGGTGACGAGGTTACTGGCCAGGGACTGGAAGGCCACGTAGCGGCCGTCATCGGAGATGGCCGGGTAGCTGGACTCATTGTTGCCCTGCCCGCCGCTGGAAGTGACCGAGACACGGGTGGCCTGCCCCGTCTGCCGATCATGGACGAAGACATCGTCACTGTCGTTCGTGTCGCCGGCGACCAGGTTAGAGGCGTCGGAACTGAACGCCACGTAGCGGCCGTCGGGTGAGATGGCAGGTTCCTCTGACTGGTCGTTCGCTTCCGCGCCGGCAGAACTCAATGAGACGCGCTCGATGGTGCCAGTGCCGCCCTGGGCCTGGACTGGCAGCCCCAGAGTGATGCCGGTGGCGACAATCAATAGCGCCAAACAGCAGAATGTTCGCAGTCGGTGAGTATTCATGTTGTGGCTCCCAATGGGTTTTACTACGCGGTCGGGGCACGATCCTCAGCCGCAAACCCATTACTCCTACCATTCAGTATGGGGGTGAATGGTTAATGTTGCACGTGACTTTTGTCACCACGAATAGCGATGAATGTCACAGACCGGTAGTGACAGTCTGGCCAACGGTTCTGTGGCCGCCCGGCGATCAGCCGCTCTACTTCCTCGATGACCGCCAGCAAGTTCGGCCGATCAAAGCGCATGTTGGGGGCAGGGATGCGGTTGTGTTTCAGGTCGGGCAAGATGTGCTTGTGCTCATCCTGTCGCGCTATCGTAACAAGAACCCCTGACCCAAAGGATCGTCCGGGTCCATGACCCATTCGCTGCGCCCTACCATGTGCGCCGTCCCCGACACCCGCGGCACGACGGCCGCATACGGCCCGAATGTCGTCTCCGCCACAACCTCGCCGGTGAACGTCGTCCCCAGGATGCTCTCGATGACCATCGGCTGCCCGACGGCCAGCTCGCCGCGGGCGTGATGGATGGCGACGCGGCCACTGACGCCCGTGCCCGTCGGGCTGCGGTCCACCTCGCCGTCGGCGAAGACGCACACTTCGCGGCCGTGGTGGGCCGGGTTATGGGCCGGGCCGACGAAGATCGTCCCGTAGAGCAAGCTCAAGTCCGGCTCGAACGGGTGCTGAGGGATGCCCGCGGCCATGACGGTCTGCTTGATGCGCGTGCCCAGGTCGATGAGGGCGCGGAAGTCGGCCGGCGTCAGGCCGACGCCAACCGACGCGGCATCGACGTAGGCGTAGAACGCGCCGCCGAAGGCGATGTCGTAGCCGACGTGGCCGAGGCCAGGCACGTCCACCGTCTGATCGCGGGCGTAGACGAACGAGGGCACGTTGTCGAAAGAAACGTGGGTGATACGGCCGTTGGCAAAGTGGGGATAGGCGGTGACGCGGCCGGCGGGCGTATCCAGCCGCACGACCGGCGCGGCGGTCAGCAGTCCGGTCTCAATGCCCACCTTGACCAGGCCGATGACGCCGTGGCCGCACATGGTGCTCCAGCCCTCGTTGTGGAGGAAGAGGACGCCGAGATCCCCGTCGGGCGTTGTCGGCGCGGTCATAATGCAGCCGTACATGTCGGCGTGGCCGCGCGGCTCCCACATGAGGGCGGTGCGCAGGTGGTCGAGGTGCTCCTTTGCATAGCGGCGCTTGGCCAGAATGGTGTCGCCGGGGATGGGCGGCAGGCCGCCGGTGATGATGCGCAGCGGTTCGCCGGCCGTGTGCGCGTCGATGGTGGTGATTCTTTGCCAGTGCGTGGGTGGTTGCCAGTCAGTCATGGAAAGTCCTCCGTTAAAGAGAAGAGGTTAACGCTGGGATGCCAGGACGCAATGAAAGAATGCATTTGCCTGTCGTTGGCAGTCATACGCAACGCATACACTCCTTCAACACAATTCTTACACCTTTTCCTTACACTACGATCAATACCAAACTGACAATCAAAGTCATGACTGGCCACTGATCGCTGGCCATTCATAACGGAGTGAGAGATATGAGTAAAATCGTAGGCATCGACCTGGGCACAACCAACTCGGTCATCGCCGTCCTGGAAGGCGGTGAGCCGACAGTCATCACGACGGCTGAGGGCAGCCGCCTGACCCCCTCTATCGTCGCCTTCACCAAGACCGGCGAGCGACTGGTCGGCCAGACGGCCAAGCGCCAGGCGACCATCAACCCGGAGAATACCATCTTCTCGGTCAAGCGCTTCATCGGCCGCCATTTCGACGACCCGGAGACGGCCGAGGATCGCAGCCGCCTGCCCTATCCCATTGAGAAGGGCGCGCAGAACGACGTGCGCATTCGCGTGCCCGTCAAGAACCAGACCTACACGCCGCAGGAAATCTCGGCCATGGTTCTGGCCAAGATGAAGAAGGACGCCGAGGACTACCTCGGCCAGCCGATTACACAGGCGGTTATCACCGTCCCGGCCTACTTCAACGACAGCCAGCGCCAGGCGACGAAGGACGCCGGCCGCATTGCCGGCCTTGAAGTCCTGCGCATTATCAACGAGCCGACGGCCGCGGCGCTGGCCTATGGGCTAGACAAGAAGAACGACGAGCGCATTCTGGTCTTCGACCTGGGTGGCGGCACGTTCGACGTGTCCATCCTGGATGTTAGCGAAGGACTGATCGAGGTCGTAGCCACGAACGGCGACACCCACCTGGGCGGCGACGACTGGGACCTGGCCATTGTGGACTGGGTGACGAGCGAGTTCCTGCGCGACCAGGGCATTGACCTGAAGCAGGATCGCCAGGCGTTGCAGCGCGTCCGCGAGGCGGCCGAGAAGGCCAAGATCGAGCTGTCGAGCACGATGGAGACGGAGATCAACCTGCCCTTCATCACCGCCGACATGAACGGGCCGAAGCACCTACAGATGCGTCTGACCCGCGCCAAGTTCGAGCAGCTGACCGAGGGCCTCTTGCAGCGCGTCGAGAAGCCGTTCAACCGCGCTTTGCAGGACGCGGGCATCAAGGCCGGCGACCTGAACGAGGTCGTCCTGGTCGGCGGTTCGACGCGCATGCCCATGGTGCAGGACCTGGTGCGTAAGCTGACCGGCAAAGAGCCAAACAAGAGCGTTAACCCCGACGAGGTCGTGGCCATTGGCGCGGCCTTGCAGGCGGGCGTGCTGGCCGGCGACGTGAAGGATGTGCTCTTGCTCGACGTGACCCCGCTGAGCCTGGGTCTGGAGACGCTGGGCAGCGTGATGACGACGCTTATCCCACGCAACACGACCGTGCCGACGCGCAAGAGCGAGACGTTCAGCACCGCCGAGGACAACCAGACGGCTGTGGACATCCACATCTTGCAGGGCGAGCGGCCGATGGCGGGCGACAATAACACGTTGGGTGTCTTCCGGCTGGAGGGTCTGCCCCCCGCGCCGCGCGGCATCCCGCAGATTGAGGTGACGTTCGACATCGACGCCAACGGTATTCTGAACGTGACGGCCAAGGACCGGGCCACCGGCCGCAGCCAGCAGGTGACGATTACCGCCAGCACGAACCTGAACGAGGGCGATATCAAGCGCATGGTGCGCGAGGCCGAGAGCCACGCTGCCGATGACCAGCGCCGCCGTGAACTGATCGAGGCGCGCAACGCCGCCGACCAGGTCATCTACCAGACGGAGAAGAGCCTGGCCGAGTTGAACGGCAGCGCCGGCGAGGCACGGGCCGAGGTGGACACCCACATCGCTCAGTTGCGCGAGGCGCTGAAGGCGGAGGACACCGCCCGCATCCGCGAATTGACCGAAGCGGTGCAGCGCGCGGCCATGACCGTGGGCGAGGCCGCCTACCGTCGCCAGGCCGAGCAGAACGCCGGCGGGCCGGCCGGGCAGCCGGGCAGCGACGAGGATGTTGTCGAGGGCGAGTACGAGACGGCGTAAGGGCCGGCGAGAGACTGGCTAAGTTGTGATTGTCGACGGACGGGGCTAAAATCCCGTCCGTCTTTTCTTCCGGGCGAGCGCCCAACACCGCGCCGCCCGTTGCCGCGGGCCGCGAGCAGTGCAACATCTGCCCGGCCCGCGATTTCTTTGTGAACCCCCGGCCGGCCTTTTCGACAACTCGCTCCGCCTACGCTAGAGTATGGGCCGAGGAGAGCGAAGATGAGGTTTACCCGCGCGGCCCAGTATGCCCTGCTCGTTGGTCTGTCAATGGCGGGCGTGGCCTGTTCGTCCCGCGGCGCGGCCACGCCGGCGCCAACGGCCACGCGCCTGCCGCCGCCGACGCCGACCGAGCCTGTTGGCCTGCTGCCCTCGCCGACGGCCGAGACCTCCTTACCCACACCCGAACCCACGCCCACCATCCCGCCGCCGGTCGAGGCCAACGCGCAACAGCTGGTGCAAGCCTTCATCGACGCGCCCTATCGTGTCGTCGCCGTGGCCCAAAACCCCTTCGCGCCCTACTCGCTCATCGTCGCCAACGCCCGCGCCCGCGCCGACTGCGGCAGCCCGGCGCAGCCGCAGCGCTGCACGGCCGACGACACCTGTGGCTCCATCTACACCGCGCCAACGTGCTTCTTCTTCGTCGAGCCGAGCTTCGACATCACCGCCGACCCGGCCACGCGCCTGGTCGCTCGCTGGCCCGACGAGCCGACGCTGGCCGGCTTCGCGCCCGACTCGTTGCGCTTCATCGATGCGCGCACCGTCGAGTTCCGCGCCGCCGGCGGCGATGGCGGCTACGGCGTGGAGGAGGTCTGGTGGCTGGATATCGTCACCGGGGCGGTGGCCATGCAGAGCCGCGTCGAACACACGACGCCCCTGCCCTGATGCCGGCGCGGACGGCCGAGAGACGCATGAACGCGGAGCAATTGGGCAACACACGAGCGAGCTATGACCGCGTGGCGGCCGACTACGCCCGCGCCATCTACGACGAGCTGGCCGGCAAGCCCTTCGACCGGGCGGTGCTCGACCGCTTCGCCGAGCGGCTGCGCGGGCGCGGTGTCGCTTGCGACATGGGCTGTGGGCCGGGGCAGATCGCCCGCTATCTGGCCGACCGCGGGCTGGCGGTGGTCGGCGTGGATCTGTCGCCGGGAATGCTGGCCCAGGCCGCGGCGCTGAATCCCGACATTCCCTTCCGCCAGGGCAACATGCTGGCCCTCGACGAGCCGGACGGGGCCTGGGCGGGCATTGCCGCCTTCTACAGCATCATCCACATCCCGCCGGCCGACCTCGTCGCCGCGCTGACCGAGCTGCGCCGCGTGCTGATGCCCGACGGCCTGCTGCTGCTGGCCTTCCACATTGGCGACACGGTCGTGCCCCTGGAGGAGTGGTGGGGGCAGGCGGTGGCGGTCGATTTCTGGTTCTACCAACCGGAGCAGATGCGCGCCGCGCTGGCGGCGGCCGGCTATGTTGTTGAGGAAGTCACTGAGCGCGAGCCGTATGCGCCGGAGGTGGAGCACCAGAGCCGGCGGGCGTATGTTATAGCCCGCAAGCTATAGCATGGCTAACTAACGAACATTTCATTTACTGAATTCACGCATTAATTGCTACATACTCGGCCGAGGATTGTGGTTTGGGGACAGGTAACCTGTCTTCCAACAAGCCGCGCACGTGCATATCAATCGCCTCGTGCATGTTTTTGGCTGCCTGAGCGCGAGTCTTCCCAGTAGCTACACAGCCGGGCAAGTCAGGAGAGTAAGCTGAATAGTTGTTCTCCGCCTTTTCGATCACGATTAGAAACCGATGCATCTCTACTCCTTCTTATCACTGGGCTTTGGCAACTGGGCCTGCTTTAAAACGCTGTTGAGTGTTCCGGGAGCCAGATCATCATTAGGATGGCCGGCTACTGTTACCCGTCCTACTTTGTCTAGATGCTTGTACTGGCGGTGGCTGCCTTTCATCTTCACTAAATACCAGCCATCGTCTTCTATTAGTCGAATGACCTCCCGCACTTTCATTTGCGTCTGCCTTGATTCATAGACCACCACACTAGGTGGTGAATCCTGTCAAGGATAGCAGGAAATAGGGTCGGTGTCGCTACTTCTCGGCCTGATCCAGGTCGCCGCGCACGTCGCGGCTGAAGTCCCAGTTGAGGTAGTAGGAGGTCGTCGGCAGGGCCAGCTCGACGGTGTGCAGCGCTTGCAGGCCAACGCGCACGCCGCTCGGCCGGCAGCTAAGCAGGTGGCCGCCGTGGGCCAGGTCGTCGGACAGGAAGTGCAGGTGCATCCCCGGCACGCTGACTGAGGCCATGAAGTCGGGCGTGAAGAAGCCGGCCAGCGTCCCGCGAATGTCATGGAACTCGAACACTGGCTGGTCGCGAGCGATCTCCACCAGCGGCACGTAGCACTCCGACTTGGGCACGGAACGCACGCGCATGTGGGCGAAAGCGCCCTCGATGCGGAAGGCGTAGAAGAGATTGGGCGAGGGCAGGGAGGCCTGCAAGCGCCACAGGAAGTCGTCGTGGCTCAGTTCGCCGCCCAACTCCAGGTGGCGCTCCGGCCGGAAGAAGGTGACGCAGGCGAAAGGCGTCAGCGCGTCGTCGCCCACTTCGGCCACGCGGCCGTCGGCGGTCATCTGGTAGATGTGGCCGTCGAGCATGACCATCTCGCCGTCGAGCATATCGAACGTACCCAGGCCGAAGTCGCCATGCTGCCGTACTTCGCTGAAGGGCACGCGCTCTTCGTAGATGCCCTCGACGATGGCGTTGACGGGGGCGGAGAGGTAAAGCGTATTGTCTTTCATGGGCTGCGTGTCGCTACAGGCTGACAGCCTGTACTACGCGTTCCATCCGCCAGGCCATGCACCAGCAGTTGGCGAAGGCGCCCTTGGGGCCGAAGAGCGCTTCCAGGTCGGGCCAGCGGTCGGCGGTTACAGGGTGGACTAGAAGCTCCATATCTAGCACCTATTGGGTCGCGTCATGCCTGGTGCGTTGCCAGGGCCAGTGCCCTTCGAGTTCGACCAGCAGCGACCAACTCAGGAATGTACGAATGACCACCAGCAAGCCCAGGATCAGCACACTTTCCAGCGTCGCTTCTACCGCAACCGTCACGATGATATCGGCCGCCACCAGGATTTCCAGGCCCAGTAACAACGCTTTTGCCAGACTGACCTTGAGATCATGGTAATGATCACCCGCCGTGCGCTGGAAGACACCGCGCACGAGATAACGCGCCAGCGCCGTCACGATGGCGATGACGATGACCACCACCGCCAGCACCTCGACAATGATAGCGGCGCCATGGATCCATTCGGGCACAGTTCTTGCCGCTCCGGCGGCCACGGTAAAAGGTAGCATAAACATCAATCCCTTGAGCGCGTTGATCGGTGCGAAATCCCGTAGCCGGTTTGGTCGCTAACGGCCGGAATGGGCCATGTCATCAATGGCGATGATGATCATCAGGATGACCACCTCGTCCTGGCCGGGCCGCCGGCAGTGGGGTCGGCCCCGGCCGGGCCGCCGTGGCGCTCCTCGCGTCCAGCTTGCCGGCCCTAAGCCCCAGGGCGCACACGCCGGTGCGCCCTGGGGCGGATACGCCGGTACGCTTCTATCTCATCAGGGCGTCACGATATTGAACCAGAACTCAAAGGTATCCAGCAGCGACAGGAACTCGACGAACTTCGCCGGGTCGCCCTCGATCGTTGCCTCGCCCGTGGCCAACTTCTCGGCCGCGGTGGCCTCACCCAGCGCGATCTGGTCGAGCGTGGCGCGGGTTGTGGTTAGCGAGGCATCGGCGTGGTCGGCGTGTTTACCACGCGCGTAGTTCAAGACGCCGTTCTCGATCGTCAGGACGTAGCGCTCATCGATGTCGGTAAAGTGGGCGTTGAGGACAATGGTCTTGCCCGCGGCCCGCGGCCCAATGAGCCGCACCGCCAGCAGATCGAAGAACATATCCAGCGGGGTGGCCCGGATGGTGTCGGGGCTGACTGCTTTCGGCGCGGGCAGGTCCAGCACGCCGTCGCGCAGTTCCTTGGCCCCACTCAGATAGAAGTTGCGCCACGGGCCGGACTCGGCCTGATAGCCCATTTGCTCCAGCGCATCGGCTTGCAACTGGCGCGCCGCCTGATTGTCGGGGTCGGCAAAGACCAGGTGATTGACTACCTGGGCCACCCAGCGATAGTTGCCCTCGTCGAAGGCCTGCTGGGCCTTGGCCAGCAGCGCGTCGGCCCCGCCGGCGAGATCGACGTATAACTTGCCGGCCGCTTCCGGGGGCAGTGGGTGCAGGTTGGCCGGGTTGCCGTCGAAGAAACCCAGGTAGCGCTGATAGACGGCCTTGACGTTGTGATTGACGCTGCCGTAGTAGCCCCGGTTATACCAGGCCCGAAAGAGTTCGGCCGGCAACTCGATGATCTCCGGGATTTCCAGAATGGTGTAGCCCTGATTGGCCAGCCGCAGCGTCTCGTCGTGCAAGTACTTGTACATATCGCGCTGCTTTTTCAGGTAATCGATGCACGCCTCATAGCCCCACGTGGGCCAGTGGTGGCTGGCGAAGATGAGGTCATAGCGACCGGCAAAGCGGTCAATGGCTTCATCGAGGTAAGCGGCCCAGATTTTGGGGTCGCGCACTTGCGCCCCGCGCAGGGTGTAGAGGTTGTGCATATTGTGGGAGCAGTTCTCGGCCATGCACAGCGCCCGATACTTGGGGAAGAGGAAGTTGAACTCGGCCGGCGCTTCGGCGCCGGGCGTCATCTGAAACTCGATCTCCAGGCCATCGATGGTCATCGTCTGGCCGGTCGCGGTGATGGAGTCGGTCGGGTCGATCAGGCTGGGCGTTCCCGCCGAGGTCGTTTGCCCCAGGCCCGTGCCGATTTGGCCCTTCACGCCTTTGGGAACCAGATTGCCGTACATATAGCTGGCCCGCCGGCTCATGACGTTCCCGGCAATGACATTCTCGCTAATGGCGTGCTCCAGAAAGTGCTCCGGCGCGATCACCTTGACCTTACCGGCGCGGACATCGTCTTCGGAGATGACACCCTTCACGCCACCCCAGTGGTCTATATGGCTGTGGGTATAGATGACGGCCACGATGGGCTTCTGGCCCAGGTGGCGATAGACCAGTTCCATGCCGGCCTTGGCGACCGGTACAGTGACCAGGGGGTCTATGACGATATAGCCGTTGTCGGTCTCGACGATACTCATGACCGACAGATCGAAGCCACGAATCTGATAGATGCCGTCGGTGACCTGGAACAGGCCGTGGTACAGGGCGTTCAGGCGCGATATCCGCCACAGGCTGGGGTTGACCGAGGGCGGGGCCGTCTCCTCTTCCAGGAACGGGTACGCCCCCAGGTCCCACGCCGGACGGCCGTCGCTAGTAGTGATGACCGGCTCATCCAGGCTGGCGATGAACCCGCGCGCCGCCGCCTCGAAGTCGCGGGTGTCCTCCCAATGCAGTTCATTCAGCAGCGTTTTGTTGGCTGCTTCGGTAAAAGGTGTCGCGTCTTTCTGGGCCATGATGTCTCCTTGTTACTCCCTTGTTGGCATGCAGATTGGATGTGGTGAGTTCACGAACGACAAACCCTGTTGGCCGGCGAGGATGATGATCAAGGATACGCCGGTCGTAAACCCGACCATGACCGAGTTGGACACAAAACGTAGCAGTGTGCCCAGCCTGAGAAGGCCGGCCAATAACTGGATGACGCCGACGAGGATGACCAGCAGGAGAAGGCTCTCCACGCGAAACTGGGATGGAATGGCCAACAGGGCGCTGCCAGCCGCTACCGACAGGGCGCTGGTGGTGGACACATTCATAAAGACCGAGCCGGTGAAGAGCGCGCCGACCGGCATGCCCAACATCAGTGTGTATAGACCCCGCACCGGGTCAACGCCGGCCAGCAGAGCGTTCGCTATTCCCTGGGGAATGTTGACGAGGGCGAAAGTCAGGCCGGCGACAAGGTCACTACGCAGTGCGCCTTGCGGCGGCAGATTTTCTTGGACCGACGCGCGCAGTGCTTCGGTGTCGGGCAATTTCACGATGGCGGTCCTGGTAGTGTGTCGATGAAGTATTCGATTGAATGGCGATTTGTGCCTGTTGAATTTGGAAGGCTAACTCAGAGAGGTGCTTTACAGATAGCCTAACCCCCGCAGACGCTCCTCAATTTGCTCCGCCTCAGCGGGCTTAAAGCCATATTCGACCATTGGGTCTACGTCATTATCCTCATTATAGGTA
>ENA-UOWE01005822-UOWE01005822.1-activated-sludge-metagenome-genome-assembly--contig:-NODE-5822-length-11083-cov-4.395720_pt1 | contig 11083 bp, 9 predicted proteins | sample MGYA00249841_ERZ761562 | MGnify/ENA primary metagenome ERZ761562 (study PRJEB28883, sample SAMN05720200) | activated sludge metagenome | isolation source: Anaerobic digester | place: Japan... | reverse complement strand
CGGCACGCCGACGGCGGCGTCCACATTGCCTCGATAGGGCGCTGCCGACGCGTGTATCCCATGCCAGACGCCCGCCGCGTCTTGGTACTCGACCGTCGCCGCGCACACCCCCGCCCCGTCCGCCAAGTACTCGTTGACCAAGAACGCTTGCACGGACGCGGCCGGCACGGTGTCCTGGGTAAAGGTCGCGCCGCCGTCGAGGCTATACGCGAGCGTGATGAGCCACTCATAGTCTGCCGCGATGCCGCCCGTCGGCGCGAGCGAGTAAGTGCACCCATGCCCCGTCGACGCCGCGAGGGCGGCTGACCCGAAATTTGGGTCGAGCCCATCGACGGCATGAAAGGCGACGGAATACCGCACATTCCCGTACGCGACGGTTCCCGAGTCGGTATAGTCGCCGCCGGATGACCCGCAGGACAAAAGCAACGCGGCGAAAGCGGCCGCGAGAAGAAGAACGATCGATCGTCTCATGCTCAGCCCCCTACCTAATCATTCGATCAAGCGCGCGGACGACGGTCGCGATGCAGGATTCGCAGCGCTCGCCGAGCTTCCGTTCCCGAAATTGCGCTTGCCCCTCGGGGGTCAAGAGTTCGCAGCCCTCGAGGATGTCGCGGCAACGAACAGAGCCGTGCTCGGCCTCGAAGGCCGCCATGAGCTCGCGCGTCAGGGCGTAGGCGCCCTCCTGCCCTTCCTTCGCCTGGTCGAGTCGGCGCCCGCGCGCGAGCCCGATCGCCATGACGCCGCCCGAGACCGCCCCGCACACCTCCTGTCGCCTTCCCATGCCCGCGCCGAAGCCCGTCGCGACGAGGGACAGGGTTTCCTTCGGCAAGCCGACGACATCGGCGAACTGAAAGAGCACGGCCTGCGCGCAATTAAACCCCGACCTAAATGCCTCGACCGCCTCGCGTTCTCCCATACGATCCTCCTTCGACGACGCCTCGCTACAGATACGGCGCGACCGACCCGAGGTCGGCGCGCTGCGCCCGATAGATGGTGCTGTGCCCGGAAACGATAAAGGCCACGACGCAGGCGACGGCGACGTATACGCTCGGTCCCGCGCCGAACACCTCAAAGCCGAGGATGACGCTCGCGAGCGGGGTATTGCTCGCCGCGGCGAAGACGGCGACGAAGCCCATCGCGGCGAGGAGGGCCGGCGGCAGGGGGAGTACGCCCGAGAGCGCATTCCCGAGGGTCGACCCGATGACGAAGAGCGGGGTAACCTCGCCGCCCTTGAGCCCGGAGGCGAGCGAGACGACGGTCGTCGCGGTCTTGGCGGCGAAGTCCCAGGGCAACGACGTTCCCGCGAAGGCCTCGCCGATCAACGGCGTGCCGAGACCAATATAGCGAGAGCTCCCGGTTGCGAAGACGAAGAGCGCGATCGCAAGCCCTCCCGCGGCGGCGCGGAGCGGCGACGACGAGACGAGACGATTGAACGCGGCGCCCGTCCGCTCAATCAATGCGCAGAAGGCGCGCGCGGCGAGACCGAAGGCGATTCCGGCGACCGCCGCACACAGGAGTCCCATCGGCCCCATCTCGGGGACGAAGGGGACGGTCGGCCTCGCGTGCGCGACGCCCCAGAGGCCGGCGACGTAACACGCCGAGATTGAGGAGACGAATGCGGGAAAGATCGCGACGTGACTTATTTTACCAAAGAGGTAGAACTCGAGGGCAAAGACCGCGCCCGCGATCGGGGTGCCGAAGATCGAGCCGAACCCCGCCGCGACGCCGGCGATCAGAAGGTAGCTCCGCTCCGCGCCGGCGAGCCTGAAGGGCCGCGCGAACCGATCAGCGATCGAGCCCCCGATCTGGAGACCGGCCCCCTCGCGGCCGACCGAGGCGCCAAAAAGATGGCAGGCGACCGAGCTCAGAAAGATAAGGGGAAGCATGCGGCGGGGCACCCGTTCCGCCGGTTCGTGAATAGTTTCGATCAACAGGTTGTTGCCGCCATCGGCGCGCCCCCCGAAAGCGGCGTACGCGCCGGCGACGAGAAAGCCGACAGCCGGAAGGAAGGCGACGATCCACAGATGCGAATCGCGGAAGGCGGTGACGAGGTCAAGAGCGATAAGGAAGGCCGCGCAGGCGGTACCGACGCAGGCGCCAATCACCAAGGATATGGCCACCCACTTCGCGAGGTAGAGCGGTTTCTTAAGGCGGGATACAATCATTTGCGGAATCATACGACTATCATACCGCAAGATTCTCCGCGTTCACAAGCCGTGCGTAGGCGTCTGGGTCAAGGACATAGTCCCAGCACCCGGACCAGTGGACCACGCGACCGCCGAATCCCGTCTTGAAGGTATAGAGACCGTACATAGAATGGTAAGGATCGTTGTTCGGCGGGACACCGAGAAGGTCGTATCGGCGGCAACCGGCGGCACGGGCGCGACGAATGATCTCCCATTGCAGGGCGTAGTTCGGCATGTGCTCGCGCCCGGCATCGAGAGAGCCCGCGTACAGGTAGTACGCGCACTCGCCGTGCAGGGCGACGATCGCGCCGGCGAGAGGCTCTCCCGCGCGCTCCGCGGAGAGAACGAGAAGCTCGGGGGCGATCGCGACGGGGCATGCTTCCTGTGCCCTGAAGAGCTCGGAAAAATACTCAAGTCCCTCGGCGAAGAAGCCCTTTCTCCGCGCGGTGTCCGCGTAGATCCGGTGCCAATCGCCGAGCCAGGCGGGCCCACGATCGCGCACGGTAACCCCGGCGCGCTCCGCCCTCCTGATCCCGTTCCGCGTCGTCTGCCGCATTCGGGCGAGGATCGCTTCCTCGGGCGCCGCGAGGTCGACGATCACGGTATCGGGGCAAAGGTGGTCGCGCGGCGACTTGCGGAGCAGCCGTCGGACCGTCCCGTAATTCATCCTAAGTTCGCGCATCTCGGGACGCGGGGCGCCTTTCCATTGCCCGGCCTCGGTATAATACTCGGGGCCTACGTACGGCGAGGGAAAGACCGTGTCGAACCGGACCGCGGCGCAGCCTGATGGAAGATAGGCTCGCAAGAGCTCGCCGAGCTCCTCGAGTAAGGCGCCGTTGCCGCTCTCTTCGACGTCAAACGCGGGACCGCGAGGAACGTAGGCGTAGGGAACGCCGCCCGAGCCTACCCGCTCGATCGCGACGAGAGGAACGGTGCCGTCGGCCCCGGAGACGAGAAACGCCATCACCCCACGCTCGACGCGCTCCTTAAACAGCGCCCAAAAACCTCCCTGAAAAAATGAAAGGCGGCCCGGCACGTCGGCCGGGACCACCTTGGTGAGAAACATCGTTCGCTCTTCCTTAAAAGGTATTCCCGCTCGAGGAATCCGCGCGGGTTACTTAAAGATACCCTGGATTCACGCGGGGGGCAAGGGCGCGCGAATCATCGCGCGCGCCGCGAGTCATCGCACTCGCCTCGATCATGCCCCCGCGAGCGCCTGATCGAGGTCGGCGATGATGTCGTCGACGTGCTCGATCCCGATCGAGAGCCGAACGAGCTCGGGCAGAACGCCCGCATCGCGCTGCTCACGATCAGATAGCTGCGAGTGCGTGGTGCTCGCCGGATGGATCGCCAGGCTCTTCGCGTCGCCGACGTTCGCCAGGTTCGAGAAGAGAGAAAGCTCGTCGATGAAGCGCTCGCCGCGCTCGCGCCCCGAAAGGCCGGCGCCGTCCTTAATCCCGAAGACCACCATTCCGCCGAAGCGGCCGGCGAACTGCCGCGCCGCGATCGCGTGAGCCGGATCGGACGCGAGCCCCGGGTAGCGCACCCAGGCGACCTTCGGGTGGCGCGCGAGGTGCTCGGCGACCTTTTGCGCGTTCCCGTTGTGCCGCTCCATCCGGAGCGCAAGGGTCTCCGTCCCCTGGAGGAAGATCCAGGCATTATCGGGCGAGAGGCACGCGCCGAGATTGCGAAGGGGACCAGTGCGGAAGCGAAGGGCGAAGGCGATCGGCGCGAGGGCATCGGGCAGGTCGCTCGCCCAGCGGAGCCCGTGGTAGGCCGGGTCGGGTTCCGTCATCAGCGGGACGTTCGACGACTTCCAATCGAAGCGCCCGGAGTCGACGACGGCGCCGCCGATGCCGGCCCCGTGGCCGCCGATCCACTTGCTGAGCGAGTGGATCACGATGTCGGCCCCATCCTCGATCGGCCGGTAGTTGACCGGCGGCGTGAAGGTCGAGTCGACGACGAGCGGGATGCGCGCCTCGTGCGCGACGCGCGCGATCGCGGCCACGTCGACGACGTCGAGCGTCGGGTTGCCGATTATCTCGGTGAAGAGGAAGCGCGTCCGGTCGGTGATCGCAGCGCGGAAATTCGCGGGATCAGACGGGTCGACGAGGCGCACCGTGATCCCCTGGTCCTTGAGCAGGGCGGTGAACATCGTGTGCGTGCCGCCGTAGAGGTTCCGCGAGGAGACGATCTCGTCGCCCGCCCGCGCCAGGCTCAGCGCGGCGTAGTGGATGGCCGCGGTTCCCGACGCCGTCACCACGGCCGCCGCGCCGCCCTCGAGCATGGCGAGCCTAGACTCGAGCACCTGCCCCGTCGGGTCCCCGAGCCTCGTGTAGATGAAGCCCAGTTCCTTCAGGGCGAAGAGCCGCGCGCCGTGCGCGGCCGAGTCGAAGTTATACGCGGTGGTGCGCCACACCGGCACGCCGCGCGCCTTGGTCGTCGGGTCCGGCGTTTGCCCCCCATGCACGGCGATCGTCTCGATCCTCTGTTTCCGTTCCATCTTGTCCCCCTCTTCCCTCGCGCGCGCGCTAGGTTTGTTCCTCGAATAGCCACGTCGATAGGTAGCGCTCGCCGGTGTCCGGCAATATCGCCACGATCGTCTTTCCCTCGTACTCGGGCCTACGCGACAGGGTCAGCGCCGCCTCGAGCGCCGCCCCCGACGAGATGCCGATCAACAGTCCTTCCTCGCGCGCCGCGCGCCGGGCGGTGTCTCCCGCCTTGTGCTCGTCCGTAAGGTAAATCTCGTCGATGATCTTCGTGTCGAGGACGCCCGGGACAAATCCCGCGCCGATTCCCTGTATCTTGTGCGATCCCGCCTTCCCCCCCGATAGCACGGGCGATGCGGCCGGCTCGACGGCGACGACCCGGACCGACGGCTTTCGCTCCTTGAGGTAGCGCCCGGTTCCCGTGAGGGTTCCGCCCGTTCCCGCGGCCGATATGAGGACGTCGACCGCGCCCTCCGTGTCCTCCCATATCTCCGGCCCCGTCGTGCGGCGATGGGCCTCGGGGTTCGCCGGGTTATCGAACTGCTGCGGGATGAACGCGTTCCCGCGCTCGCGGGCGATCTCCTCGGCCCGCTCGATCGCGCCCTTCATCCCCTTCGCGCCCTCGGTCAGCACGAGCTCGGCGCCGAACACCTTCAGGAGCTTGCGCCGCTCGACGCTCATCGTCTCCGGCATCGTCAGCACGATCTTGTACCCCTTGGCAGCGGCGATGGCGGCGAGCGCGATCCCGGTGTTCCCGCTCGTCGGCTCGACGATCACGGTGTCCTTGTTTAGCTTACCCGCCTTTTCGGCCGCCTCGATCAAGGCGAGGCCGATCCGGTCCTTCACGCTCGAAAAGGGATTGAAGCTTTCCATTTTGCCGTACACGACGGCCTTACCGTCATTCATCCGGCCTATGCGTACCAGGGGAGTCTTCCCGATCAAATCGGTGATCCGTTCCACTCGAGCCATGACGCCCTCCTTTATCCTAGTGCTTTGATAGTTTTAATACTATAACTGATTGTATTTTATGTCAAGTAGTTTATTTATATCATAGCCTTAGTAGGTTATACGCCAGTAACTAACCATTTAGATAGAAAAAACAGAGACACAGGGCAACGCGATCGGAGAAACCCACCAATCGCGTTGCCCGTACGTCAGTTATGGATTCACCCTAACCGTCCAATGCGTAACACCGCCGCCCTCGACGTTCATTTCCTTCGCCCGCAACGACTCGGCATCCGCAACGCCGGCCGCGGAAGGAGACGCGTTATTCGAGCCGGAAAGATCGAGAACGAAGGAATCCCACGAATAGATATGGCTCGGAACGGGTAAATTATTGAATGCGCTTAAGATACGATCAACCTGCTCTTGCGAAAAACCGCAATTCAGAGTAACGATCCTAAGACCGCTCAGCGTTACAACTGTCGCGGTAAGGCTCTCCCTATTGGCCTCGGATAGGAGGCCTGACGTAAGCGATAGCTCATACAATGCCGTGCACCCGGTGATGTCAATCGACGTGACGGGATCGTACGCCGCCTGCAAAACGCGAAGCTGCGTCTGTCCCCGGCAGTCGATGCTCGTAATACCGCATTCATTACCCCAGACGGAGTCCGGCACGCCGTTGTTGATTACAAGGTCAGCGAGCACGGGACTTCCGCCGAGCCATATTTGCCTGAGCGCGGCAAAGCGCCGTGGATCGAGTTTGCCCGGCGCCTCGTCGCCGATCTGCACATGGGTGAAATGCGGATTGCCCCACTTACACAGATGCCACAACGTCCCGAGCGCGCCCGGATGGAGCTTAAGCAGGTCATGATCGTCGGCTGACCCGCGGATATCCCGCAGCACGGGACAATCCGCCAGGTCAAGCGACGCATCCTCAACACGATTGCCGTTGACGACCCGCCAGCTGTATCGCGCGCCGGTGTTCTCGATGGAACAGCGCACCAAACTAGCGCATCCGGCGAAATTCGTCTTTTTTATCTGAGAGGAATACGCCTCGAGGGTCTTCAGCTTGTCGCATCCCGAAAGGTCAATCTCGGTCAATGCCTGATTATCGCAGCACACGGCGTAGAGCTCGGTCGCCGCCGACAATCCCGAAACGGCGGTAACCGTTCCCACATAGCCCCTAATCCAATCGTTCCAATCCATTCCTCCAGAATTGGGCTCTTCCGGATACAGAGTAATGTAATCAAGCCCGTTGCCGCCGGTATCGTTGCCGCCGTCAGCCGCGCGATACCCAAGGTTGAGCACCTTGAGCGCGGACCACGGCCTCACGACGACGGTAACGTCATGCGAAGTCTGGGCATCCGCGAACTTATACGAGTCAAACACGCGATTGACGCTTGAGGGCCCCGTCGGCCCCGTGATCGCGATCTCGGCCGGCGCCGTGCCGTCATCGTAATCGATGGTGACGATCGCGTCGGCGGTGAATTCCATCGCGGGCCGGAAGAAATCGCTCGACACCGTTATAACAATGGAATCGGCCCGAGGAGATTCGGGCGCTTTCGATCCCGATCCCGATCCGCATCCAATCAACGCAATGATTCCGATTACCGCAAACGGTAACAACTTTTTCATCGACTACCCCTTTCTATATCACACGTAATAGGGTAGCACCGGAATCCAAGAAAACAAGGAATGTTTCTATATAGTTAACTATCCGGTTAGTCGTGGGTCGAGGATCGACGGCCCGATCCCAGACCGTTCAATCACAAACGTAAAAACCTCCAAAACCGCCGTCCAACGGCTTACCTAAAGCCCGTATCAATGCTATACTGCCCCATCATCGTAAGGATGCCTAAAAAGGAGATTCACCAACAATGAACAAGAGCGAACTGATCGACGCGATCGCGACCGAGACCGAGCTGACGAAGAAGGACGCGGGGGCCGCCCTGGCCGCCTTTATTTCCATCGTCACCAAGGAGCTGAAGAAGGGCGGGAACGTCCAGCTCGTCGGCTTCGGGACCTTCGAGGTCGGCAAGCGCGCGGCGCGCACGGGACGCAACCCCCAGACCGGCGAGGCCATCAAGATCAAGGCCGCCAAGACGCCGAAGTTCAAGGCCGGCGCCGGGCTCAAGGAAGCCGTAAACAAGAAGTAATCGCTTACGCGGCCCGCATCACGCGGGCCGCTCTCGTCTACGCGTTCTCACGCGCTCGTTTTCCCCCACCCCTCACTTTTTTCAAAGCCCGTATCTCAGCGATCCTCCGCTCGAAGAGCTCGAGGTGCCAGCGCTGGTGCGCGAAGTAATCCTCGACGAGAAAGGCGAGAGTACGATCCCCGTCGGGCGAGAGCCAGCGGTTGCCAAGGCAATCGCGATCGAGCCAGGCCACGAGATGGAGGATGTAGCGGTTGTACAGAAGATAGAGGGCGACGAGGTCGCGATAGGACGCGGTCTTCGCCCGCGAGGCGCGACGCCATTCCTCGGCGTCGTAGGCCGGAAACTCGAGGCGATCGGCGAGCTGGAGCCGCACGAAGCGCTGATGGTTGTTCGACGCGGAGTCGACGAGATGGGCCACCATCTCTTGGAGCGTCCAGGCGTCGTCACCGGCCTCGACGAGGGCCATGCGACGCGAGCGGCGCATTAGCCGGTAAAAGCGCTCGATCAAGTCCCGATATTCAGCCAAGTCCGGTTCCATAAGTTCCCTCCGCCGTCGGTATAAAGTGTACGACACGGCCGCCCGGGCCGCCAGCTTTTTTTGCGCGCGAGCGCGTTTCCGACTTATACTTCAAGGTATCCCGCGCGACGCGAAGGAGGGCAGATGAGCGACAAACCCCGCCAGAACCCGGACCTCACCCCGTCCGTGCGCAAGAAGCTCGGCATGGACGCGGACGCGATCAAGAAGTCATTCGGCATCCACATGGAGTACTCCCTGGCCAAGGACGAGTACACGGCGACCCCATACGACTGCTACTCGAGCCTCGCCCTCTCGACGCGGGACCGGCTGATGGAGCGTTGGATCAACACCCAGCAGACCTACTACAACCGCCGCGCGAAGCGGGTATACTACCTCTCGCTCGAGTTCCTGATCGGGCGCACCCTCGGGAATAGCCTGGTGAACCTCGGCCTCCGCGACGAGGCGGAGCGCGCGATGCGCGAGCTCGGCTACTCGCTCGAGGACCTCCGCGAGAAGGAGTGGGACGCCGGGCTCGGGAACGGCGGGCTCGGGCGACTCGCCGCCTGCTTCATGGACTCGCTCGCGACCCTCGAGTTCCCCGCTATGGGATACGGGATCCGGTACGACTACGGGATATTCTTCCAGAGCATCCGCGACGGCTGGCAGGTCGAGACCCCGGACAACTGGCTCCGCCTCGGGAACGTCTGGGAATTCCCGCGCCCGGAGTTCACCTGCCTCGTGCGGTTCTACGGCCGCGTCGAGCCGCGAGGCGACGGGTCGGGAGCCGAGCGCCGCCGCTGGGTGGACGCGGAGGAGATCGTCGCCGTCGCGTACGACACCCCGATTCCGGGATACCGCAACAACACGGTCAACAACCTCCGCCTCTGGTCCGCGAAGTCGACGCGCGAGTTCGACCTTAATTACTTCAACGACGGCGACTACATCAAGGCGGTCGCCGCGAAATCCGTGTCCGAGAACATCACCAAGGTCCTCTACCCGAACGACAACGTCTTCGAGGGGAAGGAGCTCCGCCTCAAGCAGGAGTACTTCTTCGTCTCGGCGACGATCCAGGACATCGTCCGGCGCTACAAGAAAACGGAGGGTTCCGACTTCCGCGCATTCCCCGACCAGGTCGCGATTCAGCTCAACGACACTCACCCGGCGATCGCGATCGCCGAGCTGATGCGGGTACTCGTCGACCTCGAGGGCCTCGCGTGGGACGAGGCGTGGGATATCTCGGTCAAGACCTTCGGCTACACCAACCACACGATCCTGCCCGAGGCGCTCGAGAAATGGCCGGTCGCCCTGCTCGGCCGCGTCCTCCCGAGGCATCTCGAGATCATCTACGAGATCAACTCGCGCTTCCTCGCCGAGGTCGCGCGCCGCTTCCCCGGCGACGAGCGGATGATACGGGATCTCTCGCTCGTCGAGGAAGGCCCCGAACGGCGCGTCAGGATGGCGAACCTCGCGATCGTCGGGAGCCATTCCCTGAACGGAGTCGCCGCCCTGCACACGGAGATACTGAAGGAGCGGGTGTTTCGCGACTTCCATGCCCTATGGCCGGAGCGTTTCAACAACAAGACGAACGGGATCACCCAGCGCCGTTGGCTCAAGCTCTGCAACCCGGAGCTCGCGGGCCTCATATCCTCGCGCATCGGGGACGGGTGGGTCACGAACCTCGACGAGCTGAGAAGGCTCGAGCCACTCGCCGAGGACGCAGGTTTCCGCGCCGAGTGGCGAGCGGTAAAGCGCGCCCGCAAGGAATTCCTCGCGAGGTACGTGCGAGCCCACCTCGACGTCGAAGTGAACATCGACTCGCTTTTCGATATTCAGGTGAAGCGCATCCACGAGTACAAGAGGCAACTCCTGAACGTCCTTCACGTAATCACACTCTACAACAGGATCAGGGACGACCCGCGCGCCGACGTGGCGCCGCGCACGGCGTTCTTCGCGGGAAAGGCCGCGCCCGGCTATCACATGGCGAAGCTCGTTATCAAGCTGATAAACTCCGTCGCCGAGACCGTGAACTCGGACCCGCTCGCGCGCGGGAAGCTCGCCGTCCACTTCCTCCGCAACTACGCGGTGTCGAACGCCGAGAAGATCATCCCGGCCGCCGACCTCTCCGAGCAGATATCGACGGCGGGAACCGAGGCATCGGGCACGGGCAACATGAAGTTCGCGCTGAACGGGGCGCTGACGATCGGCACCCTCGACGGTGCGAACGTGGAGATACGCGAGGAGGTGGGGGACGAGAACATATTCATCTTCGGGCTCGACTCGCGCGGCGTTTCCGATCTCAAGGCGCGGGGATACGACCCGGTCTCGTTCTACCGAGCCGACCCCGAGCTCAGGCGCGTCATCGACCAAATAGGCGGCGGATTCTTCTCGAAAGGGGACCCCGACCTCTTCCGCCCCGTCGCGGACGCCCTCCTCCGAAACGGCGACCACTACCTCCTGCTCGCCGACTATCGCTCGTACGTCGACTGCCAGTCCCGCGTCTCGGAAACCTTCCGCGACCCGGAGAAATGGGCGCGAATGTCCATACTCAACACCGCCCGGATGGGGAAGTTCTCGACCGACCGGACGATTACCGAGTATGCGCGCGAGATTTGGGGAATCGAGCCGGTGCGCATCGAGTTGTAAGGATGAAATGATGAAGGGAGTCGAACCCTCGTCACGAGCTTGGGAAGCTACGAGCTTGCCGTGCGCGGATAAAAAAAAGACATATTGCAGCGGATGAAGGGAGTCGAACCCTCGTCACGAGCTTGGGAAGCTATGAGCTTGCCGTGCGCG
>ENA-UOWE01005818-UOWE01005818.1-activated-sludge-metagenome-genome-assembly--contig:-NODE-5818-length-11085-cov-17.161287_pt1 | contig 11085 bp, 9 predicted proteins | sample MGYA00249841_ERZ761562 | MGnify/ENA primary metagenome ERZ761562 (study PRJEB28883, sample SAMN05720200) | activated sludge metagenome | isolation source: Anaerobic digester | place: Japan... | reverse complement strand
CCTTCGGGGAGCGGACGATCCACATCGACTGCGACGTGATCCAGGCCGACGGGGGCACCCGCACGGCGGCCATCACGGGCGCCTTCGTGGCCCTGGTGGACGCCTTCCGGAAGCTCCGTGCCGAGGGTCTCGTCGGCGGGATGCCCGTACGGGACTTCGTCTCCGCCGTCAGCGTGGGGATCGTGGACGGCCGGATGCTCCTCGACCTGCAGTACGAGGAGGACCACCGGGCGGAGGTGGACATGAACATCGTGATGACCCGTCGGGGGCTCTTCATCGAGGTGCAGGGAACGGCCGAGGGGGCGCCCTTCACGCGGGAGCGCCTGGAAGGGCTCACCGACCTGGCCGCACGCGGCATCGCCGTGCTGACGCAGAAACAGATCGAAATCCTCGGGGAGACGCTCTGATCCGCCGAATCGTACTGGCCACGAGAAACGAGGGGAAGCTCCGGGAGCTGCGGCACATGCTCCGCGATCTTCCGGTCGAGGTCCTTTCGCTGAAGGACTTCACCGGGGTCCCCGAGGTGGAGGAAGACGGAAGGACCTTCCTGGAAAACGCCCGGAAGAAGGCCCGCGAGGTCTCCCGGCGCATCTCGGAGACCGTGCTGGCCGACGATTCGGGCCTCGAGGTGGACGCCCTCGGGGGCGAGCCGGGCATCCGCTCGGCCCGGTATGCGGGGCCGGAAGCAACGGATGCGGACAACAACGCAAAGCTCCTGAAGGCCCTCGAGGGAGTGCCCGCAGGGAAGCGGGGGGCTGCATTCCGCTGCGTACTCGTGCTCTTCAGTCCCGACGGGAGCAGCGAGTCCTTCGAGGGCGCCTGGCGGGGCGAGATCCTCTTCGAGCCCAGGGGAACGATGGGATTCGGGTACGACCCCCTCTTTCTCGACCCGGGGCAGGGCCTGACGGCCGCGGAACTGCCGCCGGAGGTCAAGAACCGCATCAGCCACCGCGGCCGGGCCTTCGCGAAGTTCCGGGAGTGGTTGGAACAACAGAGGGTAAGAAGGTAGGAGGGCAAGAAGGCGAGAAGGTCGGAAGAATCGAAGATCCACGTCAGGTGAGCGTTGCCAACCTTCTCACCTTCTCAACTTCAAACCTTCTCCTCAAAGAGACGGGGCGTGGCGCAGTCCGGTAGCGCGCATGCTTTGGGAGCATGATGTCGCAGGTTCAAATCCTGCCGCCCCGACCAGGATGAAGGAGGGCTGCAGCTTGCTGCAGCCTTTTTTTGACGCGCTCGCAGGCGTCGGTTCCGGTTGCGCAGAGTACTTTTTTGTTGACGAACAGGCGTATGACGTGTAATTCCCAAAATGGCAAGCGTACGGTACTCCGTGAGGCACGGTTCCCGATCCGGATGCCCGGACGGGGCAACCTTCGGCGCGTTCCCCCCCAAACATTCCGGTAAACCCCGAAACCGGTTCCTGCAGCGCGACCAGGCCGGTCCGATCTTCCCGATCGGGAAAGAACGCGGGCGGCGGTCTGTCAACCATTCACAAGGAGGTGATTTATGGCGAGCGAGAAGGCCGACCGGATGAAGCCCCTGACCGATTTCTACGCGAAGTGGTCCAAGGACTCACTCGAGATGATGACCAAGGGGATGGCGATGTACAACCGGATGAGCCGGGCCTGGACGGAAGTCGGCGAGGGGTCGTCCGCGGAGAAGCCCGACGACTTGCTCAAGAAATGGACGGAGGCCTTCGGCGGCTCCTACAACGACCTGTTCGAGATGTACACGCAGCCCTTCAAGATGTTCGGCATGGGGGGCCAGGCCCCCGGAAAGGAGGCGTGGGAGGACGCCTTCGCGCAGTGGCAGAAGATGTTCACCGCGATGCCGTCCGGTTCGGCTCCCGCCGCCGGCGACGAGTTCATGCAATTTTCGAAGAGCTGGTTCGAAGGCTATTCGAAGGTCTGCCGGGCCTGGGTGGACAGCATGCAGAAGATGGGCGAGACCTGCAAGAACGCCATGACGGAGGGCGACAAGCCCGACTCGGCCATGGGCAGCCTCTCGGAGATCTCGGAGACGTTCATGAAGGAGTGGTCCTCCTTCGTGACGGAGCAGGCGCAGGCCTTCTTCTCCCTGTGGCGTTCCCGCCTGCCCGCCGAGAAGAAAGAGTCGAAGAAAGCGAAAAAGGAGTAGGGACCGGCGGCCCCGGTGCGGCCCATCGCTCGAATGAAAAAGAGGCGGCAGTCCCCTGCGCCTCTTTTTTCATGCCGCGTTTCCGGGCCGGCGGTCCGCCTCAGCGGCCCAGGGTGACCTTGTCCCCGGGCCCGATCCCGTGGCGGGCGAACCAGCCCCGATTGGTCTCGATGACGTACTTGGCGGCCCCCGCCGAGCGGTACAGGACGCTCTCGTCGAGGGGGTGGGCCTGGTGAATGTTCAGGATGACGCCGTCGGCACCCACGAAGGCGATGTCGAGCGGGATGAGGGTGTTGCGCATCCAGAAGCTCAGCTCGATGGGTTCCCGGTAGACGAAGAGCATCCCCTCGTTCTCCGGCAGGGAGCGGCGGAACATGAGGCCGCGCTCCTGCTTCTCCAGGGTGTCGGCCACCTCGACCCACAGGGCCGTCTTGCCCACGAGGATCTTCTTGAGCCGAGGTGATTGGGGGTCCTTCGCAGAGGCGGCCCCGGGCGACAGCGCGAGGGCGGCCGCAAGCAATACGGCGACCAGGGGGACGGGGATTCGCTTACCAGTATGCATACTCGTAACTCAGCCCGAGGATGACGAAGGTGTCGTTGTTCTTCTTGCCGTCGCCGGGCTTGCTGTTGTACTTGAAGTCGACCTCGAAGAGGGCGTAGATGTCGCGCAGCAGGGGCACCCGCAGGCCCTGGTCGGCCCGCCAGTACCAGGAGCTGGAGTCCGGAGTATAGTAGCCCTCCTGGAAGTGGAACACCCTGAGCCAGCGCGGGATCAGCTCGTGGTCGAAGGCCGCGGACCAGCGGCCCGAGGCCCCGCTCTTGTCGTCGCCCACCTTGACGTCCTCGTTGAAATAGGAGATGCCCAGCTCGACGAAGAAATTCGTACGGCGCGTGTCGTAGAACTGGCAGCCCAGGCCGAGACCCTGGGTGGCCCGCAGGTTCAGGTTGGCGAAGTCGTCGCGCTCCAGCAGGGCCGCGGCGTAGGTGTAGAGCTTTTCCGTCTGGAAGAAGTCATACTTGAGGAACCCCGTCCCGTTGCGCACCGTCGTGTCCCCGTCGGACTCGCCGTAGTTGAACTTGGCCTCTGCGGTGAAGCGGTGGCGCTTCGTCTTGACCTGGAAGAGGGTGGCCAGGTTCAGGGCCTTCGTGTCGGTGTTGCCGCTGGTGAAATTGCCGCCCAGGTTGAAATAGCCCCGGTAGACGGCGGGGTTGATCGCCTTGAGGTCGGCAAGCGGCATCTCCTTCAGGAGTCCCACCGTGGGGCTGGAAACCTGGAACTTGCCCGGTGCGGGGCACAGTACCCTGCCGACAAAGAACTCCTCGGTCTTGAGGACGATCCCCACGTCCTGGTCGGTCGACACGCACTCGACCTGCTCCTCGTCGAGCTGGACGCGCTGCTCGGAGTACTCCGTGTCGAGGAGGAGGCGCTCCTTCTCCCATCGGACAAGCTTGCCCGAGAGTCGATCGCCGTTCTTCAGGCGAACCTCATCGGCCGCCGAAACAGTCGGCAGGGACAGCAGGGCGGCCAGACAGAGCGCGAATGCCGTGATCCGGTTCATCGGGGATCCCTCGGGGTCACGTGCGGTAGCGGGACAGGACGCTCTGCAGCTTCCGTTCCGTCACGGTGCGGATCTGCTCGAGCGTCTCGGCCGTGGACGATTCGAAGCGCAGGACGAGCACGGGCTGGGTGTTGGAGGCCCGGATGAGACCCCAGCCGTCGGCAAAGAGGATCCGGACCCCGTCGGTGTCGATGATCCGGTAATCCTCCCGGAACTTCTCCGTGACGTCCCGCACGACGTCGAACTTGATCTCGTCGGGGCAGTCGATGCGGATCTCCGGCGTCGTGACCGTCTTCGGGACGTCGGCGAGGATCTCGCTGAGCCTGCGGTCCGTCCGGGAGAGGATCTCGAGGAGGCGCGCGGCGGCGTAGATCGCGTCGTCGTAGCCGTAATAGCGGTCGGCGAAGAAGAGATGGCCGCTCATCTCGCCGGCGAGCACCGCCTTTTCCTCCTTCATCTTTCCCTTGATCAGCGAGTGTCCCGCCTTCCACATGATGGGCCGGCCGCCGTGGGCCGCGATGTCGTCGTAGAGGCGCTGGGAGCATTTCACCTCGCCGATGACGGCGGCCCCGGGCCTTTCCTGAAGGATGAAGCGGGCGAAGAGCAGCAGCAGCTCGTCCCCCCAGAGGATGTCGCCCTGGTCGGTGACCACCCCGATCCGGTCGGCGTCCCCGTCGAAGGCGATCCCCACATCGGCCTTCCTCTGACGCACCTGCACGATGAGCTCGCGCAGGTTCTCGGGTACCGTCGGGTCCGGGTGGTGGTTGGGGAATCGGCCGTCCATCTCGATGTGGAGGCCGTGCAGCTCGCAGCCGAACCGCTCGAAGAGCGGCACGGCGAAGTGCCCGCCCACGCCGTTTCCGCCGTCGAGGACGACCCGCAGGCCGGGGCGGACCGTAACGTTTTCGTAGATGTGGTCCAGGTAGGCCTTCGAGATGTCCTGGCTCGAGGCCGTGCCGCTTCCCGAACGGAACGAACCTTCCTCGATGATCCGCCGCAGAGCCTGGATTTCGCCGCCGTAGATCGTGTCGGGGCCCACGCAGATCTTGAACCCGTTGAACTCGGGCGGATTGTGGCTGCCCGTCACCATGACGCCGCCCCCCGTCTTCAGGTGGCGGACGGAGAAATACAGGATCGGCGTGGCGCAGGTGCCGATGTCGATGACGTCGATGCCCGAGGCCAGGAGGCCTTCCTTGATGCGGGCCGAGAGGGCGGGGGAGCTCAAGCGGCAGTCCCGGCCGAGGCTCATCGTCCGGACGCCGTGTTCCGCGGCGTAGGTGCCGATGGCGCGGCCGAGCTTCACGACGAGATCGGGCTGAAGGTCCTGCTCGACCCGTCCCCGGACGTCGTATTCCCTGAAGATGGTACGGTTCATCAGCGGCTCCAAAACCTTGGCGTTCATGTCTATCACAGATTGCCGGTTCAGACAATCCAGGCGGGCAAAAAACGGGCCGAAAGGACCCTCGGGAGGAGGCGCGGCAAGGGGACGGAAAAAAAGTATTGACAGGACCTGCCGCGATCGGGTAGAAGCCTCAATCAAGAGGTGAAGGATGAACAGGCACATGGACGCGGGCAGCTTCTTCGCTTTTTTCGGCTTTTTCGGCTTCTTTCGGGAGGTCTGCCCATAGCGCCTGACTGCAGTTGATCGACCGGGCCGTGGGCAGACCGAAGCTGCCCACGGCCTTTTTTTTCGACGCGGGCCGTGACGATGACGGCCCTTTTCATTTTCCAGGGAGGAAAGCACGATGAAGCGTTCGATCACGATCGTCATGGCGGGGCTCCTGGCGGCGGCGCTCTGTGCGCCGCCCGTCTCGGCGCGGGCGGAATCGCCGATCAAGGTGGGGGCGGCCATCAACCTCACCGGCCCGGCATCGACGTGGGGGCAGTATCACGCGAAGGGGACGCAGGACTACCTCCGCTACGTCAACGAGGTCAAGGGCGGCATCGGGGGCCGACCCGTCGAACTGATTCTCGTCGACACGGGGTACAAGGTGCCCGAGGCCGTGGCGGCCGTCAAGAAGTTCGCCATCCAGGACAAGGTCGACATGATCCTCACCTGGGGGGCGGGCGAGGGTCTCGCTGCGAAACCCCTCGTCCAGGGCTACAAGATCCCGACTCTCAACTACTCCACGAGCTGGGAGCTGCTGGAGAAACCCGTCGACTACATGTACCTGCCCTTCGGAAGCTATCGGCTCGACTGCGCGGCCGTCCTCGAGTACATCAAGTCCGTCCACAAGGGGGCAGAGCCGCCCAAAGTGGGGCTTCTCACCTACAACAACGCCTACGGCCGCTCCATCCACAAGCCGAGCCAGGAGTACGCGAAGGCCAACGGCATCCACATCGTCTCCATCGAGGAGTTCCCGCCGAAGACCGTCGACCTGACGACGGAGCTTCTGCGCCTCAAGAAGAACGGGGCCGAGTACGTCTTCATGCAGATGCTGCCGGCCACCATCGTGACGGCCTTCAAGAGCGCCGACCGCATCCAGTACAACCCGCAGTTCTTCGGCACCTGGACGTCGACGGACCCCGATTTCTTCAAGCTGGGCAAAGGGCTCATCCGCGACCGTCTCAAGATGCAGTTCCCCGGCGGGCTCCCCGGCGACCGGGGGGCCGGCATCGCGACGCTCAAGGAGCTCTGGAAGCGCTACAAGACCGTGAGCCGCTTCGATGCCGCCTACTGGGAAGGGGTCGTCGTGGCCATGATCGTGGAGCGGGCTGCCCTGCGCGCCCGGCAGAACCACGGGAAGGTGGACCGCGAGACGATCAACCGGGCCATGGAGTCCTTCGTGAACGAGGACTTCGGCGGGATCGTGCCCCCGGTGACGTACACGAAGAGCAACCACGAGGCGTCCTTCCGGGGCCGGATCGTCCAGGTCCGTGAGGACGGTTCCTTCAAGCCGCTGACGGACTTCTACACGCCCGGCAAAGAGAAGATCCGGCATCTCAAGTAGGAGACGGCGCATGAAGGCCTATCGGGGCGAACCGTCCATCTTCGCATCGAGAACCCCGGCGCAGCGCGAGGCGGAGCTCGCCGTCGAGGGGCTGACCCTTCGGTTCGGGGGCATCACGGCCGTCAGCAAGGTGGACCTGAAGGTCTCCACGGGCGAGCTGGTCTCCGTCATCGGCCCCAACGGCGCCGGGAAGACGAGCCTGCTGAACTGCATCACGGGGTACTACAAGGCCCAGGAAGGCCGGATCCTCTTCAACGGCAGGGACATCTCCGGCCTGCCCACGCACCGGCACATCGAGCACGGCATCGGGAGGACCTTCCAGAACATCGAGCTCTTCCCGGGGATGACGGTGCTCGCAAACCTCCTGCTGGCCCGCCACCTGCACTGCCGCTACGGCCTGCCTGCTGCCGCGCTCTTCTCCCCGAAGGCCCGCAGCGAGGAGATCCGGCAGCGGCGGATCATCGAGGAGATCATCGACTTTCTCGAGATCCAGGCGATCCGCAAGAAGCTCGTGGGTTCGCTGCCCTACGGGATGCGCAAGCGCGTGGAGCTGGGGCGTGCGCTCGCGCTCGAGCCGAAACTGCTGGTCCTGGATGAGCCCTTTGCCGGCATGAACCTGGAGGAGAAGGAGGACATGGTCCGTTTCCTCCTGGAGCTGAACGAATCCTGGGGGCAGACCATGATCCTCGTGGAGCACGACATGTCGATCGTCATGAGCATCTCGAAGCGGATCATGGTGCTCAACTTCGGCGAGAAACTCGCCGAGGGGACCCCGGATGAGATCCAGGCCGACCCCGAAGTCATCCGGGCCTACCTCGGGGACCGCGACGGTGCGGGAGACGACGCATCGAAGGCGGAGGGTGGCGGATGAGCGTGACGGAACGCAAGGGGCTGGTCAACGGCAACGGCCGGACGAGGCTCGATGCGGAGACGCTCGAGGCCTACGGCAGGCACACGCTTCCGCAGATCCTGAGCGAACAGGCCAGGCGCCTGAAAGCGAGCGACGTTGCGATACGGGAAAAAGCCTACGGCATCTGGCAGACGGTCAACTGGGAGGAGTACTTCAGCTACGTGCGGCGGACGGCTCTCGGTCTGATGGGCATCGGCGTGCGTCGGAGGGACAATGTGGCCATCGTGACGAACAACCACCCCGAATGGCTCTACAGCGAGCTCGGGGCGCAAGCCGTGGGCTGCGTGACGGTGAATCTCTTCACCTCGTCGATCGCCGACGAACTGGCCGAGGCGCTCAAGAGGTTCCAGCCGACGGTGGCCGTCGTGCAGGACCAGGAGCAGGTCGACAAGCTCCTTGAAACCCGCCCGAGGCTCGGCTTCATCAAGACCGTGGTCTACGTGGATCCCACGGGAATGCGCACCTACCGCGACAACCCCTGGCTCATGAGCTTCCGGGAACTTCTCGAAAGGGGAGACGAGATCGAGAAGGAGAATCCGCAGCTTTTCCAGTCGGAGCTCTGGCGGGGAAAGCCCGACGACGTGGCCGTCATGATCCAGACTTCGGGGACGACGGGCCTGCCGAAGCTCGCCATGCTCACGCACCGGAATTTCACCGCCATGGCGCGCAAGTGGATCGAGGCGACCCCCATCGGCATCGGGTCGAACTGGCTTTCCATCACTCCGCCCGCCTGGATCGTCGACCAGATCTGGGGCGTGGGCATCGCGCTCACGGGAGGCCTGACGATGAACTTCCCCGAGACGGCCGAGACGATCGAGACGGACTTCCGGGAGATCGGGCCCGACGTGATCGTGTCCTCGTCGAGGTTCTGGGAGGACCTCGCCTCGAAGATCCGCGTGAAGATGGCGGACGCCAGCGTCCTGAAACGCAGACTCTTCCAGACGGCCGAGAAGATCGGCAGGAGGGTTGTGGATGCCGAGGCCGAGAAGGCGCCCCTGACGGCCTCGATGCGCTGGATGCGCCGGATCGCCTCGTCGCTTGTCTTCCGGCCGCTCATGGACCGTGTGGGCTGCCTCGGCCTGACGACCGCCTACACGGGCGGGCATCCCATCAGTCCCGAGGTCATCCGGTTCTTCCGGGCCTGTGGTCTCAACCTCAAGCAGTGCTACGGCCTCACCGAGGCGGGAGGCATCTTCCAGGTTCAGCCGGACGGCGAGGTGAAGCCCGAGACGGTGGGCAAGGCCCTGCCCGGGACGGAGGTGCGGATTGCCGAGGATCAGGAAATCCTCGTCAAGAGCATCGCCAACTTCGCGGGCTACTACAAGGACTTCAAGTCTACCGAGAACGCCTTCCGGGACGGCTGGCTTCGCACGGGTGACGCGGGATACCTCGATGCCGACGGGCACCTCGTCATCATCGGGCGCAAGGAGGAGATCATCCGCAACAAGTCCGGCGCCGCCTTTTCCCCCGACTTCATCGAGACACGGCTCAAGTTCAGCCCCTACATCAAGGAGGCCGTCGTCTTCGGCGAGGGCAGACCTTACATCTCGGCTTTCATCAACATCGACATGGGCAACGTGGGCAACTGGGCCGAGGAGCGGATGATCCCCTACACGACCTACACGGACCTCTCCCAGCAGCCGAAGGTGGAGGAGCTGATCCTCGGCGAGGTGCGGGCGGTCAACGAGCGGCTGCCGGATTACATGAGGATCCGCAAGCTCATCCTGCTCTACAAGCTGCTCGACGCAGACGACGAGGAGCTGACGAGGACCGGCAAGGTCCGTCGTCGCTTCGTCTACGGACTGTATCTCAACCTCATCGAGGCCATGTACCGCAACCTCCGGGAACTCGAGGTGAAGAGCCAGGTCCGCTACCGCGACGGCCAGGTGGGAAAGATCGAAACGACGGTGAAAATCCACGACGTGCAATGAGGGGACCCGCATGGATTTCTTTCTGCAGCTGCTGATCAACGGCGTGAGCATCGGATTTCTCTACGGCCTGTCCGCCATGGGCTTCGTCATGATCTTCAAATCGTCGAGCGTGCTCAACTTCGCCCACGGCGAGATCCTTGCCTTCGGGGCCTTCCTGTTTCTGGCCCTCGTCACCTGGGCGAAGCTCCCCGTGGCGCTCGCCTTCGTCGTCACGCTGGCGGGGGCCTTCGTCATGGGGTTCGTCATCGAACGGATCTTCCTGCGACCGCTGATCGGCGAGCCGCTGATCCAGGTCATCATGCTCACCGTGGGGCTCGCCGCCATGTTCAAGGGCGGGATGCTGCTGGTGTGGGGCGGAAACCTCTACAACTACCCGGAGTTCCTGCCGGCGTGGCTCGGGATCGAATGGGGCATCGTCCAGGTGCCCCCCGTCTACGTGGCGGCCGTCATCATCGGCAGCCTGTTTCTGCTGCTGTTCGGCCTGTTTTTCAAGTTCTCCTCGCAGGGCATCTACATGCGCTCCGTGGCGGACAACCAGCCGGCGGCGCTCTCCCTCGGGGTCCACGTCAGGCGCGTGTTCGCCCTTTCCTGGGGCATCGCGGCCATGGTGGCGGGCATCAGCGGGATCGTGATGGGGATCATCAACGGCATCAACGTCCACGAACTCTCCTCGATCGGGCTCAAGGTGTTCCCCGTCGTCATCCTCGGCGGGCTCGACTCGATCGGCGGGGCCATCATCGGCGGCCTCATCATCGGGCTGCTGGAGACCTTCACGGGGGGGTACCTCTCGCCGTCGCTGCGGGACATCGTGCCCTACGTCGCGCTGGTGTTCATCCTCCTGGTGAAACCCTACGGGCTCTTCGGGCTTGTCGAAATCGAACGCGTGTGACGGGAAAGGCCGGTGCCCATGAGAACCCTTCGCTTCCGACCCTGCGGGAACTACAAGATCCACTACCGGGAGGAGCTGGCCGTCTTCGAGACCGATTTCGGAAGGGTCTGGGCCGCCGCGGGGCTCACGGCGCTCTTCGTCCTCGTCCCCTGGCTGTCGACGCCCTACCTGCTCTACGTGGTGAACCTCATCGGGATTTCGTCCATCGCGGCCCTCGGGCTCAACATCCTCGTGGGGTACACGGGCCTCATCTCCCTGGGCCACGGGGCCTTCTTCGGGGTGGGCGCGTATGCGGCGGGGATCCTCGCCGTGACCTACGGGGTGCCCTTCCTGGCCGTCGTGCCGCTGGCGGGGCTTGTGACCGCCGTCGTCGGCATGGTCTTCGGGATCCCCTCCGGCAGGCTCAAGGGGCTCTATCTGACGATCGCGACGCTGGCGGGCCAGTTCATCATCGAGTACGTCCTCGTCCACTGGGAGAGCGTCACCGGGGGGACCATGGGGATCACGCTGCCCGCACCGTCGCTGTTCGGGATCCCGGTGGCCGGGGACGTCGGCTTTTTCTACGTGATCTACGCCACGGCGGCCGTCATGATCTTCGGGGCCGTGAACCTCATGCGGACACGCTACGGGCGCGCCTTCGTGGCCATCCGGGACAATGACCGGGCCGCGGAGGGGATGGGGATCCCCATCTTCCCGTACAAGCTGCTTTCCT
>ENA-UOWE01005816-UOWE01005816.1-activated-sludge-metagenome-genome-assembly--contig:-NODE-5816-length-11087-cov-42.996374_pt1 | contig 11087 bp, 9 predicted proteins | sample MGYA00249841_ERZ761562 | MGnify/ENA primary metagenome ERZ761562 (study PRJEB28883, sample SAMN05720200) | activated sludge metagenome | isolation source: Anaerobic digester | place: Japan... | reverse complement strand
CCGACCTCGACGAGGAGACGGCGGAGATGCTCTTCAAGGAGGGCTACAAGAATGTCGCGGCCCTGTCATCGGCCGATCCCGAGGCCCTGAAGGCCCTTCCGGGGATGGATGCCGAGAAGGCGCAGGGGATCGTCGAGAGGGCCGCGCAGGTGGCGGAAACGGAAACGGGCGGCAACGCCTGATCGGCGAAAAGAGGCTCACGCCCGGGCTGAACCATACATTTCGGGGGTTTCGAGAATGTCCAAAGTGAGAGTGTACGAGCTGGCCAAGGAATTCGGGATCGAGAACAAGGAGTTCATCGCCAGGCTGAAGACCCTTGGGATCGCCGTCAAGTCCCACTCCAGCACGCTCGAGGACAGCGAGGTCGAGCGGGTCCGCCGCGAGTTTGCGACCAAGGGCGAGAAGGAGGTCGTCGAGAAGCGCGTCAAATCGACCGTCATCCGCCGCCGGGCCGTCCGCCTGCCCGCCGAGGAGGCCCTCGAAGCCGAAGAAGCCGCCGCCCCCGCCCCCGGGGCGCCGGCCGAACCGGCCGAGCAGGCCGGGAAGGAAGAAAGGGCCGACAAACCGGAGAAGGAAGAGAAGGCCGGGATGCCCGAGAAGGCTGCCGTCCCGGTAAAGACGGCCGAGACCGGGATCGAGGAGCCGCAGGCCGCCGCGGCGCCCCCCGTGAGCGAGAAGGCGCCCGCGAAGCCGGAGCAGCCGCCGAAGAAGGAGCCCGATCTCTCCCGGCAGGCGCAGATCATCCGCCGGCCCGAGCCTGTCGGGGCGAAGACGTCCCCCAGGCCCCCGGCCGCGATCACCCCGCAGACGCAGATCCGCAAACCCGCCGGGCCCGCGCCGGCGCCGCCCCGCGGACAGGCCGCCCCGTCGTCGGGCGCGGAGGCTCGCGGAGCCGCAGCGGGGGCCGACAAGAAGGGCAAGAAGGCCGTCGAGGTGGTCATGGATTCCGTGGCCGCCAAGAAGAAGACGATGATCAAGCAGGTCATCGACAAGAAGGACAAGCGGGTCCGGCTCCGGGAGATCGAGGAGGAGGAATCCCCCCGCTGGAAGGGCGACCGCAAGGCCGCCGTCGTCAGGATGAAGAAGACGGAGATCACGACGCCCAAGGCGATCAAGCGGCGGATCCGCATCTCCGAAGCCATCCGTGTGGGCGAACTCGCCAAGCAGATGAGCGTGCGCGCCAGCGACGTCATCAACAAACTGCTCGGCCTCGGCATGATGGTCACCATCAACCAGTCCATCGACGTCGACGCGGCGACCCTCATTGCCGCCGAGTTCGGCTACCAGGTCGAGGCCGTGACCGCCGAGTACGACGAGCTGCTGCAGCGCGTCGAGACGGAGCCGCGGAACCTGAAGCCCAGGGCGCCCGTCGTCACCGTCATGGGGCACGTCGACCACGGCAAGACGTCGCTGCTCGACGCCATCCGGCAGACCAACGTCATCGAGGGCGAGGCGGGCGGCATCACGCAGGCCATCGGCGCCTACCACGTCCACGTCAAGGACCGCGACATCGTCTTCCTCGACACGCCGGGCCACGAGGCCTTCACGGCCATGCGCGCCCGCGGGGCGAAGGTGACGGACATCGTCGTCCTCGTCGTGGCGGCCGACGACGGCGTCATGGAGCAGACCGTGGAGGCCATCAACCACTCCCGATCGGCCGGCGTGCCCATCATCGTGGCCGTGAACAAGATCGACAAGCCCAACGCCACCCCCGACCGGATCAAGCAGGAACTGGCCCAGCACAACCTCATGTCCGAGGAGTGGGGGGGCGACGCGCTCTTTGCCGACATCTCGGCGAAGAAGAAGATCGGCATCGAAAATCTGCTGGAGCTCATTCTCCTGCAGGCCGACGTCCTCGAGCTGAAGGCCGACCCGGACCGTCCGGCCCGCGGCATCGTCATCGAGGCCAAGCTCGACAAGGGCCGCGGCCCCGTGGCGACGGTGCTCATCCAGGAAGGGACGCTGCGCGAGGGCGACGCCTTCTCCGCCAAAACGGAATACGGACGCGTGCGCGCCATGATCGACGACCAGGGCCGGCGCGTCAAGGAGGCGGGGCCCTCCATGCCCGTGGAGGTCATCGGCTTCTCCAGCGTGCCGCAGGCGGGCTCCGAGTTCATCGGCGTCGAGGACGAGAAGAAGGCCAAGAACATCAGCGAGTACTGGATCCGCAAGGAGCGCGAGAAGGAGCTTGCGGCATCCTCCAAGATCACCCTGGAGCAGCTCTACCAGCGGATCAAGGAAGGCGCCAAGGAGCTCAACGTCATCCTCAAGGCCGACGTGCAGGGCTCTCTCGAGGCCCTGACGGAGGCGCTCCACAAGCTCTCCACCGACGAGATCAAGCTGAAGCTCATCCACAGCTCCACGGGCGCCATCACCGAGACGGACGTCATGCTGGCCTCGGCCTCCGACGCGATCATCCTGGGCTTCCGGGTGAGGCCCGACGCGCGCGTCGTCGAGATCGCCGAGAAGGAGGGTGTCGAGATCAAGCTCTACGACATCATCTACAACGCCATCAACGACGTGCGAGCCGCCATGGAGGGCCTGCTCGAGCCCGAGTTCAAGGAGGTCGTCCAGGGGCGCGCCGAGGTGCGCGAGACCTTCCGCATCGTCAAGGTCGGCACCGTGGCCGGATGCTACGTGACGGACGGCAAGATCCCGCGGAGCGCCAGCGTCAAGCTCGTGCGCGACGGAGTCGTCGTCTACGACGGCAAGATCGCCTCGCTCAAGCGCTTCAAGGACGATGCGAAAGAGGTTACCGCCGGGATGGAGTGCGGCCTCGGCATCGAGGGGTACAACGACATCCGCACGGGGGACGTGATCGAGGCGTACATCACGGAGCAGATCGAGAGAAAGCTCTAAGACGGTTCGTTTCTTTCGTTCCTTTCGACGAAACCAACGAACCACCCGGATCCAGCGATAAGCCCACGTCATCGCGGTGAGCCGAAGCCCCGAGCGCAGCGTGGGGGGCAGCGTGGCGATCTCGACGTTCGTAAGAGATTGCCGCGCACCCTGCGGGTGCTCGCAATGACCCTTGAACTGAAGCGACCAGCTTCTTATCGCTGGATCCGAGAACCAACGAAATGAACGAGAATGGTAGTCGGTGTCGGGATCATCCAGCTGCGCATCCACGAGAGCCGCTCCCTGAAGGGGAAGCGGGGGGTCGTGAAGAGCCTGATCCGGCGCACGCAGAACGAGTTCAACATCTCGATCGCCGAGGTCGACGGGCACGACAACTGGAAGCAGGGGATCATCGGCTTTGCCGTGGTGGGCAACGACCGGGGCTTCGTGGACTCGAAGATGGAGAGGATCCTGAATTTCGTCGAAAACCTCCACCTGGCCGAAGTCGTGAACGTCCGGAGGGAGATCACGAACTACTCCGACATGGCGGGCCGATACGACGGGGGGGCGCTGCCCGATGGATTTCAAGAGAGCTGACCGGGTCGCGGATCTCATCAGGCAGGAGCTCTCCGGCATCCTGCGGCGCGAGGCCCACGACCCGAGGATCGCCAACATCACCGTGACGGACGTGAAGCTCACCGACGATCTGCGCTCCGCCCGGATTTACTTCGTCGAGCTCGGCCGGGACCGCCAGAGCGAAGGGGTCGAGAGGGGGCTTGCGAGGGCCAAGGGGTTTCTCCGACGGGAGCTGGGTCGACGCCTCCAGCTGCGGTACGTGCCGGAACTGAGCTTCTTCTACGATCCGTCCTTCGAGTACGGGGCCAGGATCGAGAGGCTGCTCAGGGAGATCGGGAAAGACGAAACGGATGATCAACCGGATCGCTGAGATCATACGGAAAGGCCGCCGCTTTCTCGTCACCTCCCACGTGAGGCTCGACGGGGATGCCGTGGGCTCGGAGCTGGCCCTCTACGAGGCGCTCAGGGGCCTTGGCAAGGAGGCGGTCGTCTACAACCAGGACCGCACGCCGCAGGTGTACGCATTCCTTCCCGACGCGGGGGTGATCGTGAACCGGCTGGGTTCCCTGGACGGCTTCGACGCCGTCTTCGTCCTGGACTGCAGCGAGATCGAGCGCGTGGGAGACGAGGCGCCGCGCATCGCGGGGGTCCGGCGGATCGTCAATATCGACCACCATATTTCGAACGACCGGTACGGTCACTTGACGCTCACGGACCCGGAGGCAAGCTCCACGGGCGAGATGGTGTTCCGGCTGCTCGACGGGATGGGGGTCGAAATCACGAAGGACATGGCCGTCAACCTCTACACGGCGATCCTGACCGACACCGGGGCCTTCCGGTACTCGAACACGGGGCCGGGAACCTTCGCGGTCGCCGGCCGGCTCCTGGAGAAAGGCGCCGACCCCGCCGGGATCGCCCAACTGGTCTACGAGACGCACCCGGCCGTGAAGTTCCGGCTGCTTGCCCTTGCGCTCTCCACGTTGGAGTTCGACTGGCAGGGGAAGATCGCGGCCCTCACCGTGTCGAAGCGGATGCTCGACGAGGCGGGCGCCCAGTGGGAGCACACGGAAGGGTTCGTGGAGTACCCCCGCTCCATCGAGGGCGTTCAGGTGGCCGTCTTCCTGAGCGAGATCGGCGAGGGGTTCTTCAAGGTGAGCCTGCGCTCCAAGGGGCGCTTCAACGTGGAGGCGGTGGCGCGGCGGTTCGGGGGGGGCGGGCACATCAATGCCTCGGCCTGCCGGGTCTCCGGTGACGCGGAAACGGTCAAGAAACGGCTTTTCGAGGCGATCAAGAACGGGGGCCGATGAACGGCGTCGTCATCGTCGACAAACCCGCGGGGATCACGTCCCACGACGCCGTGGCCCGGGTGAGGAGACTCCTCGGCCGGAGGAGGGCGGGCCATACCGGCACGCTCGATCCCATGGCGACCGGGGTGCTTCCCGTTTGTGTCGGCGAGGCGACGAAGCTCGCCTCCTTCCTTGCGGGGGACGACAAGGTCTACGAGGTCACGATGCGCCTGGGCCTCCGGACGGACACCCAGGACATGACCGGCCGGGTGCTGGCCGAGCAGGAGCCGCGGGTGAGCGAGGCGGAGATCCGGGCCGCGCTCGAATCCTTTGCCGGGACGATCGCCCAGGTGCCACCGCAGTACTCGGCCGTCAAGGTCCGGGGCCGGGCTCTCTACAAGTGGGCCCGCAAGGGGATCCGCATGGAGGCCCCCGAGCGGCTGGTCGAGATCCGCGACATCCGCCTCCGGTCGATCGAGATGCCCCGGGTGCGGTTCGACGTGACCTGCTCCAAGGGCACCTACGTCCGCACGCTTTGCGCCGACATGGGCGAGCGTCTCGGGTGCGGGGCCGCCCTGGAGCGCCTGCGCAGGACCGCAAGCGGCATCTTCCGGCAGGAAGACGCCGTCGCCATCGAGGGGGACAGCGATGCCGCGATCCGTCAGAGGCTCGAGCAGGGACTCATCCCGCCGGTGCGGGCGCTTGCGGGCATCCGGGACATTGCGGTGCCCCCGCAGCTCGAGGAGAGGCTCATGAGGGGCTGTCAGCCCGATGCCGAGGGCCTGGCGGGCCTGCAAATCCCTTCTCTTGCCGCGGGAGATGTGGTAATGTTCACAAGCGGGTCCGGGCGCCTCGTGGCGCTGGCCCGGATGGCCGTTTCGACGGCGGAGATCCCGATGCTGGGGGCCCGGGACCGGGTCGCCCGCATCCTGAGGGTCTTCATCGATCCATGAAACGAAACAGACAGGGACACTATGTGAGTAAAGGGAGGATTTACGGACGTGCTTGACGCAGAGAAGAGGAAAGAGATCATTGCCGGCTATCAAACCCATGAGGGCGACACGGGCTCTCCCGAAGTGCAGATTGCCCTGCTGAGCGCCAGGATCCAGTACCTGACGGAGCATTTCAAGACGCACAAGAAGGATCACCACTCGCGCCGGGGTCTCCTGAAGCTCGTCGGCCAGCGCCGGCGGCTGCTGGAGTATCTCAGGAACAAGGACGTGAACCGCTACCGCAAGATCATCGAGCGGCTCGGTCTGCGTAAGTAGCGTCGAGGGCAACGGTCGCATCGTTCGACCCGGCTCAGCCCCGGGTCCAGGCTTCTGGAATGGTCAATCCATCCGCAACATTGAAACCGGTTCGCTCAGGACAGGGGAGCCGTCTGTCTGCCGGCATGCGCCGGGGGCACGTCCAGAACCCCATTGTCATCAGCAAGGAGAAAGAAGAAGCATGAGTCAGGTATTCAAGACACAATTCGCGGGCAGCGAGATCAGCGTCAAGGCGCACTACATCGCCGGCCAGGCTGACGGCGCCGTCCTCGTGACCTACGGGGAGACGGTCGTGCTCGTCACCATCGTTTCGTCCCGGGCGCAGAGGGAGGGGCTCGACTTCCTTCCCCTCACCGTGGATTACCAGGAAATGACCTTCGCCGCGGGCAAGATCCCCGGCGGGTTCTTCAAGCGCGAGGGGCGCCCCAACGAGCGCGAGATCCTGATCTGCCGGATCATCGACCGCTCCATCCGCCCGCTGTTCCCCAAGGGCTACAACAACGAGACGCAGCTCATCGCCACGGTGCTCTCCGTGGACGGGCAGCACGACTCGGACGTGGCGGCCCTGCTGGGCGCCTCGGCGGCCCTGCAGATCTCCAACATCCCCTTCAACGGGCCCATCGCAGGCGTCCGGATCGGCCGGCTCGACGGCAAACTCGTTGCCAACCCCACCTCGATGGAGGGCAGCGATCTGGACATGTTCATCGTGGGGCGCAAGGTGACCCCCGGCACGGGGGGCAAGCCCTACGACGTCAACCTCGTCATGCTCGAGGGCGGCGCAAAGGAGCTGGGCGAGGAGGACGTCGTCCAGGGGATCAACCTGGCGCTGGAGAGCATGCGGCCCGTTATCGACCTGCAGGACGAGATGCAGAAGGCCATCGGGAGGGCCAAGCGGGACTTCGCGCCCCCCGCCGTCGACGAGGCCCTCTACCGGAAGATCTCCGACCTGGTGAAGGGCGGCTTCCAGGAGGCCTACCGGATCCCGGAGAAGCTCGACCGCTACGGCAAGCTGCGGGAGGTCCGCGAGAAGGCCATCGAGGCCCTCTGCAAGGACGACCCGTCGCTCAAACCCCTCGTGGAGCACGTCATCGAGAAGATCGACCGCGGCGTGCTGAGGAACATGATCATGACCGAGAAGCGCCGCGTGGGCGGGCGCGCCTTCGACGAGATCCGGGCTATCCACAGCGAGGTGGGCCTCCTGCCCCGCACGCACGGCTCGGCCCTCTTCACGCGGGGTGAGACGCAGGCCCTCGTGACGATCACCCTGGGGACCTCCTCGGACGAGCAGCGGATGGACTACATCACGGGCGAAGAGCGGCGTTCCTTCATGCTTCACTACAACTTCCCGCCCTACTGCGTGGGCGAGGTGAAGCGCCTGGGCAGCCCCGGCCGCCGCGAGGTCGGACACGGGGCCCTGGCCCGCCGGGCCCTGCTTCCCGTCCTGCCTACCCAGGAGGAGTTCCCCTACACGATCCGCACCGTGTCGGAGATCGTCTCCTCGAACGGCTCGTCCTCCATGGCCAGCGTCTGCGGCGGGGCCCTCTCGCTGATGGACGCGGGCGTTCCCGTGAAGGACGTCGTGGCGGGCATCGCCATGGGCCTGCTGAAGGAAGGCGATAACGTGGCGGTTCTTTCCGACATCCTCGGCGACGAGGACCACGCGGGCGACATGGACTTCAAGGTCTGCGGCACCCGGAAGGGCATCACGGCCCTGCAGATGGACATCAAGATCGACGGCATCAACGAGGAGATCCTGCGCAAGGCGCTTCAGCAGGCGAAGGAAGGCCGGTACTTCATCATCGACAGGATGAAGGAGACGCTTCCCGAGCCCCGCAAGGAGCTGTCCCAGTACGCCCCGCGGATCATCACCATGAAGATCCGGCCCGACCGGATCCGCGACCTCATCGGGACGGGCGGCAAGAACATCCGCCAGATCGTTGCCGAAACGGGCGTCTCCATCGACGTGGAAGACGACGGCACAGTACTCATCGCCTCGGCCGACCTCGAGGCCGCAGACCGGGCGATTGCCATGGTGAAGTGGCTCACCGAAGAGGCCGAGATCGGCAAGATCTACATGGGCACGGTGAAGAAGGTCGTCGATTTCGGGTGCTTCGTGGAGATCCTGCCCGGCACCGAGGGGCTCGTCCACATCTCCCAGCTTGACACGAAGCGGGTCGCCAAGGTGACCGACGTGGTCAAGGAAGGCGACAAGATCCCCGTGAAGGTCCTCGAGATCGACTCGAACGGGAAGATCCGCCTGAGCCGGAAGGATGCCCTGGGTGCAGACGTACCGAAAAACGGTCCTTTCTAACGGGATCAAGGTCATCACGGAGGAAATCCGCCACGTCCGCTCCGCCTCGATCGGCGCATGGGTCCGCTGCGGCTCGCGCCACGAGGACGAGCGGATCAACGGGACGGCCCACTTCATCGAGCACATGCTCTTCAAGGGGACGGCCCGGCGGTCGGCCTTCGACATCGCCTCCGACATCGACTCCGTCGGGGGCGTGATGAACGCCTTCACGGGCAAGGAGCTGACGGCATTCTACGTCAAGGTGCCCGACTACCACCTCCCGCTCGCCATGGATCTGCTCGCGGACATCTTCAACCACTCCCTGTTCAACCGCGACGAGATTGACAAGGAAAAGTCCGTCATCCTCCAGGAGATCCGCATGGTGGAGGACACGCCGGACGAGTACATCCACGACATCTTCGAGAAGCACTTCTGGGAAGGGCATCCCCTGGGCATGCCCGTTCTCGGGACGAGGGACTCCGTCGACGGCTTCGACCGCGGGGAAGTCCTGAAATTCTTCGAGGGGCGTTACCGGGGGGACAACCTGGTCATCGCCGCCGTGGGCAACCTGGAACACGAGAAGCTGGTGGATCTCGTGGCGGAGCTCTTCGGCGGACTGCCGGCTCTCCGGACCGGAACGGAGGAGACGAGGCCGCGCACCGCGGCCCGCCTGTCCTGCATCGAGAAGGATCTGGAGCAGCTCCATCTCGTCATCGGCACGCCGGCGCCGGCCACGCTGGACGACACGCGCTTTGCCGGCATCCTGATGAATTCCGTCTTCGGGGGCTCCATGAGTTCGCGGCTCTTCCAGGAGATCCGCGAGAAGCGGGGCCTTGCCTACGCCGTGCGCTCCTACATCGTCTCGTACCGCGACACGGGGATGCTCAATATCTATGTCGGGACCTCGAAGGACAAGACGCAGGAGGTCATCGACATCGTCCTGGCCGAGATGAAGCGCATGAAGACCGAACGGTTCACGGACAGGGAACTGAAGTCGGCCAGGGAACTGATCAAGGGCAACCTGCTCCTGAGCATGGAGAGCACCGACAACCGCATGCAGAAGCTCGCGACCAACGAGATTTACTTCGGCCGCCACGTGCCGCCGGAGGAGATCGTCGGCCGGATCGAAGGCGTGACTGCCGAGGATATCCTGTCCCTATCCGCGCAGATGTTCACGCGCCCCCAGCTGTCCATGGTCTTCCTGGGCGACATGACGGAAGCCGAAATGCCCTCGGGAACGATCGACCTCTAAGATCAGCAAGCGACAGGCCGCAGGGCACGGAACCCCTTCCGTTCCCCCCCCCTTTTTCAAGAGACGGTGTCATCATGTCATTGCGAAGGAGCGAAGCGACTGAAGCAATCTCGGATGGTATCGAAACGATTGAGACTGCCGCGCTCCCTTCGGTCGCTCGCAATGACGAGAGCCGATGATGACACAGTCTCCAGGGGGGGAGGCGGAAAAAGCGCCCCTTTTCTGTAAGGAGGGGCGGGGGGATTCGACCGGACAGGCGGGACGGACCGGGTAGACGAAACCCATGGAAGAGATCAGCGTCGTCATCACGCGGCTGGACGGATCGGAGGACCTCCCTCTTCCGCGCTACATGACGGACCGCGCGGCAGGCATGGACCTCCTTGCCGCCGTGGAGGGCGATCTGGTCCTCGCCCCGGGGCGCCGCGCCCTTGTCCCGACGGGCATCGCCATCGCGCTTCCGGAGGGCTTCGAGGCGCAGGTGCGCCCGCGCAGCGGCCTTGCGCTGAAGAACGGGGTCACCCTCGTGAACACGCCGGGGACGATCGACGCCGACTACCGGGGCGAGATCCGCGTCATCCTGATCAATCACGGCAGCGAACCCTTCGTTGTCCGGAGGGGCGACCGGATCGCCCAGATGATCGTGGCCCCGGTCTGCAGGGTCCGGTGGGACGTGCAGACGAGCCTGCCCTCGACGAGCCGGGGAAGCGGCGGCTTCGGGCACACCGGATGAGGCCTGACGGCCTCGTATTTCCCTCATTTCTGTTGGACATCGAATTGAAAATAGTCTAAGAAACGGGAAATACGAGAAGGTAAGAAGTTGAGAAGGTAAGAAGGTTGGAGAGGCTGTGATGATTTGTGAGTTGCGGCCGGGATGGCCGACGGAACAGACCGGACAAGACGGAACAGGCGCTTGAAGACGTTCAAAGTCAAGAAAACGATTGCCGAGATCAACGAGAGGATCCGGCAGGGCAAGGCCGTCGTCGTGACGGCCGAGGAGATGATCGATATCGTCGAGCGTCACGGGGACGAGGAGGCGGCCCGGAAGGTCGACGTGGTGACGACGGGGACCTTCGGGCCCATGTGTTCCTCGGGGGCCTTCCTGAATTTCGGCCACACCTCCCCGCGCATCAAGGCCCACAAGGTCTGGCTCAACGACGTCGCCGCCTACGGCGGGGTCGCGGCGGTCGACTGCTACCTCGGCGCCGCCGAGGTGGCCGAGGGCGATCCCCTCAACAGCGTCTTTCCCGGCGAGTTCAATTACGGGGGCGGCCACGTCATCGAGGATCTCGCGGCCGGGAACGTGATCCGCCTCCGGCTGGAAGGCTACGGTACGGACTGCTACCCCTCGCGCAAGCAGGAGAAGAACATCCTGCTGCACGATCTGCGCGACGCGCTCCTGTTCAACCCGCGCAACTGCTATCAGAACTACAACTGCGCCGTGAACATGTCCGACAAGACGATCTACACCTACATGGGGGTCCTGCGACCGCGCATGGGCAATGCGAATTACTCCACGTCCGGCCAGCTCAGCCCCCTGTTCAACGACCCCTACTACCGGACGATCGGCATCGGGACCC
>ENA-UOWE01005808-UOWE01005808.1-activated-sludge-metagenome-genome-assembly--contig:-NODE-5808-length-11106-cov-4.783911_pt1 | contig 11106 bp, 11 predicted proteins | sample MGYA00249841_ERZ761562 | MGnify/ENA primary metagenome ERZ761562 (study PRJEB28883, sample SAMN05720200) | activated sludge metagenome | isolation source: Anaerobic digester | place: Japan... | reverse complement strand
AGGTAAAAAACCTCGATACCAACCAGATAAAAACCTTACCTTATGATTACTTGGTATTTGCTACTGGAGCAAAAGTAATGATTCCACCAATAAAAGCAGTAGATATTGAGCACCCTGGCATGGAATTGGGATGTATGGATTTGTCCCACGTGTATACTCTCCATGGCATTGAAGATGCCGAGGCGATTCGATGGATTATTAAAGAAAAAATGGCAAAGAAAGCGGTTATCATTGGTGGTGGATTGATTGGAATGGAAATGACTGAGAGCCTGGTGAAAAGTGGGTTATCGGTTACAGTCATAGAAATGCTACCAGAAATTCTCCCCATTCTTGATGATGATTTAGGAATTTTAGTGCGTCGTTATTGCCAGGAGAAAGGGGTCAATGTATGTGTTGAAGAGAAAATACTCCGACTGGAAGGAGAAGGTGGGATAGTTAAAAAGGTAGTTACCGACAAGGATGTATACGATACTGATGCCGTTATTATTGCAACTGGATTTCGTCCCAATTCCGATTTAGCAAAAAAATCAGGTTTGGAAATTGGAGAGACTGGTGGTATTAAAGTTGATTTATTTATGAGAACCAGCGATCCATTTATTTATGCTGCAGGAGATTGCGTTGAGATTGAAAATTTAGTTTGCTTGAAGAGTGCTTATATGCCCATGGGTTCTCTTGCCAATAAACAGGGTCGAGCAGTGGCCATTAATATTGCTGGTGGTCAAGAAGTATTTCGAGGCGGTTTAAATTCAGTTGTTTTTAAACTATTCGATTACACGGTTTCACGAACTGGCTTAGGAATAAAACAAGCTAAGGATTTGGGTTTTGATGCCGAGTATGCCTTAGTACCTGCTCCCGATAAAGCTCATTACTATCCTGGTGCAAAACGAGTAATTACCAAAATTATTGTCGATAAACGGAATGGAAAACTATTGGGAGGCCAGTTTGTTGGAGCTGGGGATATTATGAAAAGCGCGAATACTGTTGCAACAGCTCTCTACTATGGAGGAACCATTGAAGACTTATCGATGCTTGATATACCCTATGCTCCTCCTTATGCTTCAGCAATTGATAATGTCTGCGTTGCAGCCAATGTTATACGGAACAAACTGAATAGATCTATGATAGGAATATCAGCTTTAGAAGTGGAAAAGAAAAGGAAAAGGAATGAAGATTTTATCCTTTTAGATGTAAGAACCCCTAAGGAATATCAACAAGTTAGGATTCCGGGGAGCACTCTAATACCTTTGGGCAATCTTAAACAAAAATTAGATGAATTGCCACGGGAAAAAGAGATAATTACCTTTTGTGCAGTGAGCTTAAGAGGTTATGAAGCTTTACTGATATTGAAATCGAATGGCTTTGGCAACGTTAAGGTAATGGATGGTGGTTTAGCTTGTTGGCCGTATGAGTTGGAAAAATGACCTATGGTATCTTGTTAAACTTGCCCCCTCGCTCCATTTTTCTGTAACTTGGGGCGAGGAGTTTAAATTTTTACTGTTTTTCTTTCTTTGTTGGGAAAGTTTAGGAATTAATACAACAGGAAACTCCTTGGATTTTATCAGATTATAAGACTGAAAGGATTGAAAGAGAAAACGGTATTTTCGCATTCTCTCGATAAAATATGTGGATAAAACTGGTTGTTATTGCATTAATATTAACCGTTGCCTTTTTTATTGTTTTTAATTTAGTTCAATCTCAAACGCCACCGGAAGATGAAGAGACTTCAGAAAAGACCGAAGAAAATGTTGAAGTACCTGAAGATCCCCCGGTTATTATAACTGGTGGTGTTGTGAGAGGTTGGGAAAAAGGAGTCTTGGCTTGGGCACTTGAAGCGAAAGAGATGAGGCTGAACAAACAGTCATCGCGTGCAAGTTGCCCGAATGGGGTAGAATTAGTCGTATTTGACGAAAATGGGGAAGTCAAGACAACTCTAAAAGGCAATAAAGGCTATATCAACCTCGATAATAAAGACTTTCAGCTAGTTGATACTGTTGAAGTTCTTTCGACAAATGGGAACCGAATTGAATCGATTGGTTTAGTCTATCGTGATAATAATAAGACTATTGAGGGGTTTGCTCTCTCGAAGATTTTCTTCGATGATAATTACATTGAGTGTCAGAATTTTATTAGCGATCTTGATTTCGAAAATCCAGTTTTTGAAAAAGTTCAAAAGGGCAAATTTGTTATAGGAGAAAAAACCGTCAATCAATAGTTTTCTGCGTTATTTTTTGAATTTATAAAGTCTTCGGCATGATAAAAGGTGTCGGCATATTTTTCCACTTTAATCTGTTCTTTATTAATTAGCTCCCTCAATTGATCAACGATTTCCCAAGAGTGGAGAATAAATTGGGAGTCTGGGAAAAGGGTTTTATCGCCTCGAAAACAATCAATGATGATATTTTCATAAGCTTCGGGGCTATTGATTCCAAAGGTTCCTAAAGAATTAAAATTGAGACGGACGGAAGAGGAAGATAAACCCATGCCGGGAATTTTTGCTTGAATAACTAGATCAATTTTTTCCTCAGGTTGAATTTCAATGATTAGCCGGTTTTCGTTTGTGGTTGTTGAATGAAAGATAATCTCGATATAGGAGATTTTTTGAGCCAACTTTTTCCCAGTTATGATCCAAAAAGGAACACCCGACCAACGTTTACTCGAAATATATAGAGGAAGTCGAATGAAAGTTTCGGTTTTACTAAAAGGATTAGAGGCATCTAGAGAATAGCTTTGGTATTGTCCAAGAAAAACCTGTTTGGCATCAGGAAGTTTTATATTTTGAATTACTTCTATCTTTTTCTGTTGCATTGAATTCAAAAAGGAAGAGCATTCAATTTTATCTTCTTGACAGAGAGGTGGAATGTCCATAGCAATCAATGAAAGAAGTTGTAGGAGGTGATTTTGGAATATATCTCGAATCGCTCCGGTTTCTTCATAAAAATTACCACGGGAACCAACCCCTTCCTTTTCACTAACAACAATATGAATTTCTTTAACATATCCCGCTGATAACAGGTTTTCAATAAACCAATTCTCGGCTTTTAAAATAATAATATTTTGAACGGTATCTTTTCCCAAGTAATGGTCCACATAATAAATATTTCTCTCTGGTACTAACTTATTAAAAAGCTGGTTTAAATGAATAAAGCTCTTTTTATCATAACCAAAAGGTTTTTCAATAATAATTTTTTTGATTATTTTTGATGGTATATACTCATTTATTCTTTTAATCAATAGAAGAACTCGGGCATAAATTGAGGGAAGTGTTGACAAATAGAAAAGAATTTCTTGGTAGTTTTTAAGATGATATTCAGCCAAAAAAGATAAGAGGGACTGAGGATCATCGATATCCCCTTGATAATAATCGGTTTTTTGAAAAAGATGATCCAAAACTGAAGAATCGAGCTCAGGAATTTTATTTGAAAGAGATTGGTAAAGAAAAGATTGGTAGGATTTTTCATCTGCAAACCGACGGCCAATTGCCAGTATATGAAAGTTATCAATTTTTCCACGACGGATGAGATGATAAAAAGCTGGGAAAATTTTTTCAGTAAAAAGATTACCAGTTGCACCAAAGAAAATGAATAACTTTTCGTTATTCATTCGAGATAGTCCTTAAGAAAGCTCGGATAGGCGAACCATCCGCGGCTTTTATTTTTAAAGGATATCCAGAAAACCAATAGAAACCAGGATTCACATGGGATAATACTAATCCTTCAAAAATGAGAATATCATTTTCTAATAATAAACGGTGGGTAGGGTGTTGAGGCTGGTCTCTTTCAATGCCGAGAGAATCGATACCAACACCTTTTAAAAATCTTTTAGAAAGAAAACCTGCTCCTGATTCACCTAGGAAAACAAATTTTTTTGGATGAAGTTGCTGAAGAGAGTTGTCCGTTTTTAACAATAGAAAGTCTACAGTTGATATTTTGGTTTCATAGGGGAGAAGGTGTTCAGCTTCGATTTTTTCCAAATTTGAAAGTTCTAATACGATAGCCTTTCCTTCAAAGTGTTGTAAGGGATAAAGATCGATAGTTTTTCCTTGAGAAAGCATATGAAAGGGTGCATCAACATGAGTACCGGTATGGTGCAAAATGGATAAACGCGATTCATTAGACCCTTGATCGATGGTATTGGTTACTTCGATAATTGGTTTTCTCTCTGTTATCCCTTTGTAGGTAGGCATTTCTGGTGATATCACCATCGAAATATCGATCATGTCCACGAAATGGTTCCTCCTTTTTTAAACTGATAAAACTTGTATTTTCTAATTAGTCATAGTGAGACTTAATCTGCATAAATCATTTTTACAGTCATGCCACCATCTACAATAAGATTAGCCCCAGTAATGAAACTGGCTTCTGAGGAAGAAAGGAATAAACAGGCATGAGCAATATCCTCTGGAATACCGACTCGCCCGGCTGGATGTTGTTGATGGTCAATAATGCTCAAATTTGGGTTTTCTCTCCGGCTTTCTTTTTTCCAATCCCTGGTTTCAATCCACCCGGGACTTATGGAATTTACCCGAACATTTTTAGGAGCAAGTGAGATTGCCAAGGCATGAGTAAGAGCGATCACCCCTCCTTTTGAAGCAGAATAGGCTTCGGTGTTTGGCTCAGACATAAAAGCTCGAGTTGAAGCCATGTTAATGATAACTGAACCTGGTAAAAAATAAGGAAGGCAGAAATGGACCATCAAATATATACTTTTTAAATTAACGTTTAATACCCGATCCCATTCTTCAGGTTTAAGTTCCTCGATCGGTTTATTGTTCAAAATTCCAGCATTATTAATTAATATATCAATAGATTGACATTGTTGCCTTAAAAGACTCACAGTATTTTTTATGTTTTCGGGATTGGATACATCACATTGGTAGGGGAAAAAAGACAAAAAACTTTGCCATTCATTTTTGCATTCCATTAGGGCTTCTTGATCTATGTCCCAAGACGAGACCCAAGCTCCTTTGGTAAGAAAAACTTTAGAGATTGCTTTTCCAATCCCTTGAGCTCCACCGGTTATTACCACTGTTTTATTTTTAAAATTCATTTAAATTTATCCTCTTTTTATAAAAATTCTTTAAATGATTAAATAAAATTAAGGTAAATAACTTCCGATAGGAAGTTGATATAACCGATGAACCATAGCATGAACTGACTCACTTAAATGAGTGTTCCCGAGATTTATTGGATCCATAACACATCCATCGCTGGTATGTCCTCCGAAACCAACTACATGACCAAATTCATGAAGCAGGGTAGCATAGACAGGACATAAGTTTTCGTCAGGAAAAATGAAAATTGTCGCACCGTATATCATAGAATTATTTCCAATGTAGACTTCGGTGTATCCACAATTTTGAAATAAATTGAGACTATAATCAACGGTAATAATAATTGGACTTAAAGGATTGGGACTGAGGTAAAAAGAAGTTGGTTCTCCAATCACCTCATTCCATTTGTTGAGAACCTCTTGAAGATGAGGATACCCAGTCATGTCAAAAACTTCAACAATTCCGTTTGGCCAACGGGTTACTAAATTTTCATCCCAACCATATTTTTTAACCAATGAATCGGCATGGATATCTATTGGAGGAAGGTTTGGAGCGATGTAGGTTGGAGGATTTTCAAACTGGAATAAGCTTGGTATACAGGAAGTAATAATGAAAGAAAGAAAAAAGAGAGTGAGCCAAGGGAGATATTTTATTAATCGTTTCTTCATCTCATTCCTTCCCAAACAGCCGTTCACTTTAACGTTTTTTTAATACCTTTATATTCTTTTTTCTATTGAGAATTATAAAAACTAAGAAAAAAATTTGGAATGAATTGTATATACAACCTTTTCTGTTTAGAAATCAATTAGCTTTATCAAATATCGGTTTTTGGATTTTCATTTCTCTACATTAAGTATATTACAATATTATAATTGAAAATTTATACTGATATTCTATCAAAATCAGCTTTTATAAAACCACTTTTCTACCACAAGGACGTACAACCATATCACATGAATTGCATCTATCCTGAAAATCCACGGGCATGATAAATCAAGCCCCTACAAAAGATTAAAAAATTGTAGTGGGCACAATGAATTGTGCCCATTCTTTAATTAATGTAGCGACCTGCCATGGCAGGTCGAATCTTGGGTTTTCACCTTTATCTGGTGCCACAACGTGGTATGGGTGTCTATATTGTAAGGAAAATGATAACGAGTTATTCAACTTCTAATTTATATCCCACCCCCCGAATAGTTACTATTCTTTCTCCATGTTGGCCTAATTTTTTTCTAATATTAGCAATATACACATCAACCGTTCTATCGGTTATGAATTCGTCAGTTCCCCAAGCATAATTTAAAATTTGTTCTCGGGAAATAATTTTTCCTTTATTTTTTGCTAAAAATTCTAAGATTCGATATTCTTTCCAGGAAAGGGGAATAAGGTCTTCACCAATAATGAGAGTAAGATTGTCAGCATTGAGGACAAAAGATCCAGTTTTAAAAAGAGAATGCTTGGCGACAGGTGCAGATAAACGCCTTCGTAATACTGCTTTTATTCGAGCCAATAATTCACGAGGATGAAAGGGTTTAACTATATAATCATCTGCACCTGTTTCTAATCCCAAGACAACATCAATGGGGTCGTCTTTTGCAGTTAAAATTATAATTGGGATTTTATTGAGTTTGGGATCTCTTTTTAAGTAACGACAGAGTTCCATCCCATCAATTCCTGGGAGCATCAGATCCAGCAAAATAAGATCTGGTTTTTGAGAAAAAATTTTGTCAAGAAAGGCCTCACCACTAAAAAAATGGCAAACTGAGTATCTCTCTTTTTCAAGGTAAAGGATTACCATTTCTGATAAATCTTTTTCATCTTCAATATAAAAAATTAATCCTTTAGCTTCTGACATCTTTTTTCAATCAACCTTTCTGATGGTTTTTATCCTTCCAAATGGCTGAATGAAATGTTGAACTTAATGAAACGTTTTTTCATTTTATTAAATTTGGTTTCAATTTTCATAAAAAATATTTTTTCTTTGCCTTTTTTCAAACCTGTTTTATAATTTTTGTAATGAGCGAATTCGAATTAACAAAATCACTTTGTGATATGACTCATTATTACATTATTGAGCAATATTTTCCATATTTTAATTTAAACAGAGGATAATGAATGGTAAATAAAATCAACCCGGTTAATCGCTTGTATCGACTGCTTAGCCAAGTGAATCAAACTATTGTAAGAGTGCGGGATCGTCAACAGCTATTTGATGAAATTTGCAGAATAGCGGTTGAGGATGGTGGATTTCGGTTAGTTTGGATCGGTTTGATTGATCAGGAAGAAAAAATAATTAGACCAGTGAGCTGGGCAGGATATGAAGATGGCTATGTACAAAATATTTTTGTATCTACTCAGAACATTCCAGAAGGAAGGGGACCAGCTGGAATCACCGTAGCCACGGGTAACTATGTAGTGAGTGTTGACATTGAGAGAGATCCAAGAATGCTTCCATGGAAGGATGCAGCTTTGAAAAGAGGGTATCGATCATTAGCTGATTTTCCCCTTGTAACCAATGGAAAAATTATTGGGGTTATTTTATTTTATTCTTCAGAAGTGAATTATTTTGATCAAGAAGAAATTCAACTCCTTCAAGGGTTATCAAAAGATATTTCTTTTGCCTTAGAGGTAATGGAAAAAGAAAAACAAAAGCAAAATGCTTTAAATTTACTCCAGCAAGAAAAAAAATTTAATGAACAACTAATCCAAGCTTCCCCGGCTTTTTTTGTTGCTATGGATTCTAATGTCAAAATATTAATGATGAATCCTTGTATGCTTAATGCTCTTGGATATAATCTGGAAGAGGTTCTGGGTAGAGACTACCTTACCCTCATCATACCTGAAACCGAGAGGTCTAAAGTAAAAGAAATCTTTAATACCTTGGTTTCTTCTCAAGAATCTACTCTGAATGAAAACCAAGTTCTGACTAAAGAGGGCCGGATTTTGCTGGTTGAGTGGCATGGCCGTTCAATTGTTGATGAACAAGGGAATACCCAATACTTTTTTGGAGTAGGTATTGATATCACCGAGAGAAAAAAGTCAGAAGAACGGATTAAGTATTTGTCTTATCATGATTCTCTGACTGGATTATTTAATCGTGCCTATTTAGAAGAAGAGATGCATCGGCTTGATACTCCTCGTCAATTACCACTTTCAATTATCATGGGAGATATTAACGGATTAAAACTGGTTAACGATGCTTTTGGGCACAAACAAGGGGATGAGCTTTTAATCCATATTGCAAAAATTTTAAAAGAAAGTTGCCGGCAAGAAGACATTGTTGCCCGTTGGGGAGGGGATGAATTTTTAATATTGTTTCCAAAAACCACAAACAAATCAGTACTTAGAGTAATACAAAGGATCCAGAATCTTTGTAAGACTGCTGAAAATACAACAATTCCAATTAGTTTGGCTCTTGGTTTAGCAACCAAAGAAACACCCGACATAAGTTTAGAGGTGATAATCGGTCAGGCAGAAGAAAATATGTATCGTCAGAAATTAAACGAAAGTCGAAGTATACGTCACGCATTGATAACTTTTTTAGAGGAATCTCTTCAAGAAACCACCCAAGAAACCAAAGAACATTCAATGCGACTTCAAGAAATGGCTCAACAAATGGGTCAAGTTCTTCATCTTTCTTTCCACCAATTGATAGAATTAGACCTTCTGGTTCGATTACATGACTTGGGTAAAATAGCTATACCACAGAATATTTTAAATAAACCAGGTCCCCTCAGTCCAGAAGAATGGGAAAAGGTGAAACAACATCCTGAAATTGGTTATCGAATAGCTCAATCTTCACCTGATTTGATTTCTATTGGAGAATCAATTTTAGTCCATCATGAAAGATGGGATGGGTTAGGATATCCTCGGGGAATAAAAGGGGAAGAAATACCCCTCAATGCTCGAATTATAACCATTATTGATGCTTATGATGTGATGGTTAACGGTCGGCCCTACAAAGACCCCATGACACCTGAGGAAGCATTCAATGAACTCCAAAAAAATGCTGGTACTCAATTTGATCCAAATTTAGTTAAATTATTTCTAAAGATTAAAAGAAATAGTCAAAAAGATCTTTGTTAAAGGTTTCTCAATTTTTAAATAGCATAAAAATGAAGGTGTAATTATATGGATTATACAAAAAATATAAATATAACCACCTGGGTATTCCTACTCATGAAAAGAGAGATAATGAGGTATACATTGAAAAATTTAAAATGTTTGTTTCTGGGTATGAACAAAATGAATTTAATATTGAGTGGATGAGGTTTGGAGAGGATTCAAAATTACCTGAGCTAGTCAGAAAAATACCTCATATTGCTTTTGAAGTCGAAGATGTTCATAAAGCAATTCAGGGGAAGGAAGTCTTAATTGAACCCAATGCTCCCTCAGAAGGTGTTTTGGTTGCTTTTATTATTGAAAATGGCGCTCTGGTTGAATTTATTGAGTTTAAGAAATGAAATTTTTTAAGACTATTATCGTTTTGAATCATAATATTGATTGAATTGTACGGTTATCGTTACAAAAAAGTTCCTAATGTTTAGTTTGCAGTTTAAAAAAAGTGAGTCAAGAATGGAGTGGTTAAAATTAGCGAGAAAGATTTTAATAATTTTATTCATTTAGCTAAAGAGTTAGGTGCTTCTGAAGCCAAGATTATTCCTTCTTCCACAATTAAAACAGCGGGATGGGTTCGGATGAAATGCCAATATGGATGTGATGGGTTTGGCGTTGGTCTTTGTTGCCCTCCTTTTACGCCAACTCCTCAAGAGTTTAGGGAAGTCCTAAATGACTATCAAAACGGACTGCTTATTCATTGCCAACCAGACACGAGTGTGACTGAAATCATTAGGAAATTGGAGCGGGAGATTTTTCTTTCTGGCTATTATAAAGCATTGGGCTTTGGTGCCGGTTCTTGTGGTCTTTGTGAACAATGCAATTTAGATGGGTGTTTATATCCAAATGAAGCTCGACCATCAATGGAAGCTTGTGGTATTGATGTGTATGCAACGGCTCGACAAAACAGTTTTCCAATTGAGGTTTTGAAAGATTATAGTTGTAAGGGTAATTATTATGGGTTGGTTCTCATTGACTAAATGATAAAAATGAGCGGACCCCCTTGTCTCTTTTGAGCAAATGAGTCCGCTCATTTTTTATTCTAAAGAATAGTTTAGTAGCGAAAAACTTAAGAATTACAAGTTCTTGTAAGAGAGATACCAATCGATGTATTCATACCCCATATCTTTCCGTTTGTACATATCGTCTTGGGTTTGGGGTGGCGGAACAATTACTTTATCTCCCGGTTTCCAGTTAGCTGGAGTGGCAACGCCATTCTTTTTGCTGGTTTGGAGAGCGTCCAAAAGACGAATGACCTCATCAATATTCCGCCCATTACTCATTGGGTAGTGAATTAAAGCTTTTAAGATTCCTTCATCGTCAATTATAAAAACCGAGCGAACTGCTGCAGTGCTTCCTGCGGCTGGATGAACCATTCCGTAAAGATTGGCAACTTTCATATCTAAGTCGGCAATGATTGGGAAAGGAACTTTTACTCCGAAGTTTTTCTCAATGCTTTCAACCCATCCCAAATGAGCATGAACGCTGTCAATGCTTAATCCAATGAGCTGAGTGTTTCTTTTTTTAAACTCTTCGTTGGCTTTACTAAAAGCTACGAATTCAGTGGTACAAACTGGTGTAAAATCAGCTGGATGAGAAAACATGACAACCCATTTATTTGCATAATCAGAGAGTTTAATTTTGCCGTGGGTGGTAACCGCTTCAAAATCCGGTGCTTTTTCGTTCAAACGAGGATGATGACAAACCTCTTTTACCATTTCTTCCACTATTATTACCTCCTCAATCAAAAATTTATTTTTTCTACACAGTTATAAACCAAGACTTGTTTTAAATATTCCTATAAATTATTTTATCGTGCTATAAAAATTTAAAAATATATTTAATAAAAATAACCAGGACAATATTTCCCAACGAAAAATAATCCTCCATTCTTATGGTTAAACTAAAAGAGAAAAGGGAAAATAAATATATAACGTTAA
>ENA-UOWE01005805-UOWE01005805.1-activated-sludge-metagenome-genome-assembly--contig:-NODE-5805-length-11108-cov-4.300733_pt1 | contig 11108 bp, 10 predicted proteins | sample MGYA00249841_ERZ761562 | MGnify/ENA primary metagenome ERZ761562 (study PRJEB28883, sample SAMN05720200) | activated sludge metagenome | isolation source: Anaerobic digester | place: Japan... | reverse complement strand
TAGTTGTCCATTTGCGGCCGGAGTGGCCGGGGGAGAGCGTTTATTGTCTCGCCAACGGTGATGTGACTCCACATAGTATAACTAAGGTACATTAGTCACATCATACGTGTTTCCGGGCAATATGTCAACTGGTTCCGCGCAATTCGCGCGTTTGGCGCAATCGTGGGTAAAATCGACTTGTCGGTAGCTGCCGCTGCGCCGGCGAAACACCTTGGTAGCAACTGGAGTAGTGCATGATGAGCGAGACACTTTTGGACGCGGGCGCGATTGAGGCGATTGTCAGCGGTTACCACGGCGCGCCCTTCGATATTCTCGGCCCCCATCGCGCCGGCGACGATCTGGTCATTCGCGCATTTTGGCCGGAGGCCGAAAGCGTCGCTGTCGTCCTTAACGACGCCGACCGCCGGCCGATGAAACGCATCCATACCACCGGCCTGTTCGAGTTGACACTGCCCCACCAGGAGGATGTTCCCTACCAGTTGGCCGTCACCTACTACTCCGGCCAGACACAACTATACGAAGATCCCTACAGCTTCCCAGCTACGCTCAGTGGCCTCGATGCCTATCTAATGGGTGAAGGCACGCACCTGCACATCTACGACCGCCTGGGGGCACACCTCATTGAGCTTCGCGGCGTCCACGGTGTCCGCTTTGCTGTTTGGGCGCCCAACGCGCAGCGCGTCAGCGTCGTTGGCTCGTTTAACCAGTGGGATGGCCGTCGCCACCCCATGCGCTTCCTCCACGACAATGGCGTCTGGGAGCTATTTATTCCCGGCCTGGACGAAGGTACACTTTACAAGTACGAGATCAAGACCCACTACCAGGGCTACATGGTCAGTAAAGCCGACCCGGTCGGTTTTGCCAGTGAACTGCGGCCGAAGACTGCCTCCGTCGTCTGGAATATTGAGAAGCACCAGTGGGGCGACGAGGAGTGGATGACCGGCCGCGGCCAGCGCCAGGGCCTCCGCTCGCCCATCAGCATCTATGAGCTCCACATTGGCTCCTGGCGACGCCGGAACGGCTGGGAATGGCTTACCTACCGCGATTTGATCACCGACCTCATCCCCTACGTCAAGGAGCTGGGTTACACCCACATCGAATTACTGCCCATCGCCGAGCACCCGTCCGATAACTCATGGGGCTACCAGGTGACCGGCTTTTATGCCCCCACCAGCCGCTACGGCTCGCCCGATGACTTCATGGCCTTCGTCGATGCCTGTCATCAGGCCGGTATCGGCGTTTTGGTAGACTGGGTTCCGGCCCACTTCATCACCGATGAGCACGGCCTGGGCTTCTTCGACGGCACCCACCTCTATGAGCACGCTGACCCGCGCCGGGGCCGCCACGAGGACTGGGGCACGCTCATCTTCAACTATGGCCGCAACGAGGTCAGCCAGTTCCTGATCAGCAACGCCGTCTTCTGGTTAGACAAGTACCACATCGACGGCCTGCGCGTGGATGCTGTCGCCTCCATGCTCTACCTGGACTTCTCGCGCAAACAGGGTGAATGGGTCGCCAACCGCTATGGCGGCCGCGAGAACCTCGAAGCCGTTGACTTCGTCCGCCGCTTCAACGACGCCGTGCATCGCCTCTATCCGACGGCCATCACGGTGGCCGAGGAATCGACCTCCTGGCCCGGCGTCACCCGGCCCCCGTCGGAAGGCGGACTTGGTTTCGACTACAAGTGGAACATGGGCTGGATGCACGACACACTGCAATACTTCAAGACCGATCCGATCCATCGCTCTTTCCACCACGGCACGCTGACTTTTTCGCTGCTCTACGCCTTCAGCGAGAGATTCCTCCTACCCTTCTCCCATGACGAGGTCGTGCACCTGAAGCGCAGTATGCTTGACAAGATGCCCGGCGACGTCTGGCAGCGCTTCGCCAATCTGCGCGTGCTCTATTCGTACCAGTGGACTCACCCCGGCAAGAAGCTGCTGTTCATGGGCGGGGAGTTCGGCCAGTGGCGTGAGTGGAACGAGGCCGCCAGTCTCGACTGGCACCTCCTTGATGTAGACCCTAAGCACGGCCAGCTACGCGACTGCCTGCGCCGGCTAAACCAGCTCTACACCACTGAAGTGGCTCTGCACGAAGATGACTACTCCTGGGAAGGCTTCCAGTGGATTGACCTCCACGACTACGAGCGCAGCATCCTGGGTTATGCGCGCCGCGCGCCATCGAGCGGCGAGACAGTGCTGGTCGTCCTCAATTTCACTCCCGTGCCGCGCCACGGCTATCGGCTGGGCGTGCCCGCGCCGGGCGTCTACAGCGAGATTTTCAACAGCGACGCCACCGAGTTCGGCGGCAGCGGCGTCACCAACGAGCCGCGGCCGAGCCAGGATGTACCGTGGCACGGTCAACCGCAGTCCATCGAGTTCACCCTGCCGCCGCTGGGCGCGGTGTTCCTGAAATGCAATGAGTGACGACGAGCCGCTTTATCCCCTGCTGTTTGAGCCGGTGCTCAAGGACTATATTTGGGGTGGGCGCAACCTGGCCGAGCGGTTGGGGCGCGACCTGCCGCCGGGCCGCGTGGCCGAGAGTTGGGAGATCGCTGCCCACGAGGACGGCACTTCGGTCGTGCGCAACGGCCGTTTCGCCGGCCAGCCGCTGACAGCTGTCTATGCCGCCCTCGGGCTGAGCCTGATCGGCGCGAACAACGCCTGGGCGCAGGCACGCGGCAAGTTTCCTCTACTGGTGAAGCTGTTGGATGCCCGCGACAAGCTGTCGGTACAGGTGCACCCCAACGACGAATATGCCCTGGCCCACGAGGGCAACGAGCTGGGTAAGACAGAGATGTGGGTTGTCTTGCACGCTGAGCCGGATGCGCGGGTGATTCTGGGCGTGCGCGCGGGCACAACGGCCGCGGCGTTCCGTGCCGCCATCACCGCCGGCACGCTGGAGCGCCACCTCCATAGCATCGCCATCCGCCCCGGCGATGCCGTCTGTGTGCCCAGCGGCTCTGTCCATGCCATCCTCGGCGGCGCGCTGATCGCCGAGATTCAGCAGAACTCTAACACCACCTACCGCGTCTACGATTGGAACCGCGCCAGCGGCGGACACGCGCGTGAGCTGCACATCGACAAGGCGCTGGATGTCATCAACTTCACCCAGGTGGAGCCGGCTCTCAGCCCGCCGCATGTAGTCGAAGAGCGCGATGGTGTGCGCCGCCTTCTCCTCTGTCGCAATCGCTACTTCACTACCGAGCGCGTCGAACTGGCTTCTGGGGCGGTCTACAGCGGCGCGTGCGACGGCCGCACCCTAGAGATTTGGGGCGTTATCGGCGGCCACGTCGCCATAGGAGGGTTGTCTCTAACGGCGGTGCAATTTGCCCTGCTGCCGGCGGCGCTGGGGCCGTTCCGCGTCGTTGCCGGCGAAGAAGCGGTGTGTCTACGGTGCTACGTGGAGTAGACGCAAAATGTGCCTTGTCTTTTCTGGCGTATGTGGTAAACTCCTACCGCTCTCACGCCTCCAATCAGAGACGATTGAGGTAATTGACGGAGGATTTGAATTGGCTAATACGGAATCTGCAAAGAAGCGCATCAGACAAACGGCGAAGCGTACTGAGCGCAACCGCCACTATCGGGCTGCGGCGCGCACCCATGTCAAGAAAGTGCGCCGTCTGATCGCTGAGAACAAGCTGGATGAGGCTGAAGCAGTGGCGCGGGAGGCTTATTCGACGCTCGACAAAGCGGCCAGCAAGAACATCGTCCACCGCCGCAACGCGGCCCGGCGCAAAGGTCGTCTGATGGCGGCTCTGGCCGAAGCGCGGGCCACCGCCAACAAGTAAGGGCACTGTCGGACGCCCTGCCAGGCATCTGACATCCTTTCAGGGAATTCATGAGGCACTATCGGCAACGATAGCGCCTTTTTTCGTTTCAGCCCAATCGCGTTCGGCCGCGCTGTCGGTTTCGTTGGCCGGCCCGGCGATGTGCAGCCGATAGCCCTTGCCACGCACGGTTGTCAGGAACTGCGGTTGGCTGGGGACATCCTCAATGCACTCGCGCACCCAGCGGACGTGGACATCGAGCGTCCGCGTGTCGCCAACGAAGTCGGTCTGCCAGACAGTCTGCATCAGTTGACGCCGGGTCAGCAGCACGCCCGGCTGGCGCAGGAACATCTCCAATAGCAAGGCCAGCTTCGGCGTCAGGATGAACTCCCCCTTCCCCGCCACGCCGACAGAGCGCTTGCTGCGAAAGAGCGTAATGCAGCCGTAGCGGATGATCTCCTCGCGCGCGCTGTCGGCCGGCAGGAGGGCGCGGGTGCGATTGAGCAGTTTGCGCGCCGAGAACGGCCGCTCCAGATAGACGTCAGCCTCGGCGCTGCGGTCTTCTTCTTCACCGGCCATGCGGCTGTGGATGATGGGGATCAGTTCGGCCTGGCGGCGCAAACGGCGGCAGTTGCGAACGCCGTTAGAGCGCATCGTCGACGCATCGAAGACAATGAGGTTGGGGGTATGGTCGTGCAGCCAATCTAGCGCCCCAGCGCCGGTGTTGACCACAGTTATTTCGTAGCCAGCCTTGAGGAGCATTGGTCGCAACGAATCGCGGCCAGCGTTCACTCCCTCTACCAGCAAGACGAGCGGGATTGACGGCATCCGGTTCTCCTGTTCCCTCTACAAGCCAACCCATTATAGACGCTCCAGAGGCATAGGCAACCCAAACCAACGCATTTTTCACACCTTTTCCCTTGCGAGCAGCCCTGCGGGCCGCTATCATGACCATGATCATCGACGGTCATAGCGCTTATGCACAAGCTGGCTCAGTCACTCCTCCAATGGGAATGGGTTCTCCTTCTCCTGTTGCTCGTCCCGGTGGCATTGTTGCCCTGGGGCTATACGACTGCGTTTCTGGCCGTCGTCCCGCTTCTCTGGCTACTGCGCAAGGCGATCACCGGCCGCTTCCTAACCCCCACGCCCTATGACCTGGCGGTGTTGGCCCTTGTGCTGGCGATTGGGTTGAGCCTGACGGTTACGTTCGACTGGGCGACCAGCGGCCCGAAGATTGCTGGCATCCTTTTGGGCATTGCCCTTCTCTACGCCACGGCCGGCTCTGGCCGGCACGGCGGAAGCCTGTGGCCCATCGTCGGCGTCGTCTTGCTGGCCGGCGTGCTCATGGCCATCGTCGGGTTCATTGGCAGTCAATGGCTGCCGCCGTTCGCGTTCCTTAACGGCGCGCGGGCCTGGCTGCCCTTTGCCGGTGGCATTCCCGGCGCGGTGGGCGGCGTCGTCAATCCAAACGAGCTGGCCGGTGTGTTGAGTTGGGTCTTACCACTCGCGCTGGCCTGTGTGCTGACCGGCATGCAGCGACCGGCGCGCACTCGCCTGGTGATCCTGGCCACGCTGCTGCCGGTCATGGCCTTCGTTGGCTTCCTCCTGGTGGCCACGTCGTCACGGGGTGGAATGCTGGCGGCGGGCCTGGGCTTACTGTTAGTGATCGCCTTCTTCGTCCAGTCGCGCTGGCGCTTGGTCTTGGGCATCGGTGTCCTTGTGGGTTTGGGCGCTCTGGTGGCCTACACAGCCAGCCGCGTCGACCAGAACATCGTCGGCGATGCCGTGGGCATGAGTGGCCGCCTGGAGATATGGTCGCGCGCCCTCTTGGCCATCGGCGACTTCCCGCTCACCGGAGTAGGCGTCAACGGCTTTCGCCGGGTCATCGATGTTCTCTATCCGCTCTATAGCATACCGGCTGACATCGATCTCGGTCATGCCCACAATCAGATGTTACAGGCCGCGCTGGACCTGGGCCTGCCTGGGCTGACCGCCTATCTGGCCATCTGGGCCATCAGCGCCAGGCTGCTCTGGAGCAGCTACCGTCACCTCCGCCAGCGCCACGCCGCAAACCACCCGTACTACGGTCTTGTAGCCGGGCTGGCCGGCTCGCTGCTGGCCGGCTGGGTTTTCGGCATCTTTGACGCCATCGCGTTGGGGGCCAGGCCGGGGTTCATCTGGTGGCTGTTGCTAGGGCTGACGGCCGGCGTGCACTACGCCGTCGTTTATTCGGGCGAATCCCTGCGCCGCCATCGTCGTCGGGCCGCTGCGGCGCAGTCTGTCGCGCCGGCCAATTTGGCGGTGCTGCCGGACGGTCGTGATAGCCGCGGCTCCCGCCCCCAGAGCTTGCCTGCTCCCTCGCAACCGACGGACTAGCCACACCCGCCGCCGCGCCCCCGGAACAACGGCACTCCCAGCACTTGCCAGAGCTTTGCCAAAGCCCTGCACCGCTTGCACCTTCAGACGGCCCGGCTTATAATGCCCTGGAAGATGCGGCATTGGTGAAGTGGTATCACAGCAGCTTCCCAAGCTGTTATCACGGGTTCGAATCCCGTATGCCGCTCTCGTCTTCCTCTCCCTGCCGCCCCGGCAATTCCAGCTTCAACTGCACGCCGCCGATGGTGATGACATCCCCGGCCGAGACCACAGTCGGATCGCTCAGCGGCGCGTCGTTGAGCAGCGTTCCGTTGCGGCTGCTCAGGTCTTCCAGCCACCACTGCGAATCTCGCCAGGCCAGAAGGGCGTGTTCGCTGGAAACGTAGGTGTCATTCAGGACGATGGTGTTGCGGCCGCCACGGCCGAGCGTGGTGATGGGTGACAGTTCGTAGGTGGTATCCGGCCGCGGGCGTTCGCCCGTGTTGGCCAAAACGCGCAACTTGCCCAAATTGACACCTGGCCCGGTCATCGCCTGGCGCGTGGCCCGCAAGTCCTGATACAAATACCAGCCCACCGCGGCAAAGAAGACCAATAGTAGGCCCGCGCCGGCGATGCGCAGCACCAGGAGCAACACTGGCGTGGTCATTCGAACGGCTTCAACTGCGTTGTGTCGAGTTCCTCATTGACGGCGCTGGCCAGTTCGCCCAGCGGCGCGTCTCGCCCCTCGCCATAGACCAGCATCACGTCGCTAAGGGCGATAACGTCGCCGCTGCGGAGGATATGCTCGCGTGCCGGCCGGCCATTGACGACCGTGTGTCCGTGGCGGCTGACGTCATAGAGCACGAAGTAGCGCTGTCGCCAGCGGATTTGGGCGTGCTGGCGGCTGATCGAGGCGGAGTCGATGACGATGTCGTTGTCCATGCGCCGGCCGATGCGCGTCACCGGCCGGTCGAGGGCGATGTGCTGTCGTCCCTGAACAATCAGGAAGGCATCGACCGCCCGGATGGCTTCCATGACGGCATCCCCCCCACCCACAACGAAAACCTCGGTACCCTCTTCGACCGGCTCGGCGATCCGTCCGGGGACGATGTGGGCGCGTTGTGGCTGCTCGTCCGGGTTGGCGGCAAAGGTGACGCTGACCGCCTCGGTCAGGTGAATGCCACGCCGCTCGGCCAGCAGACGCACGTATTCACCCACTTGCGCTTCCAGTTCGTCCGGCTGCCCGGCAGTGATCTCCGTGTAGTCGGCCGGGTTGACGTGAATGGTGAAGTGGTTGGGCGGCGGGCTGCCAGCCGCGTCCTGGTAAAAGTGGACTAGGTGCGTGGCCAGCCGGAACGGATCAAGTGGGTTGCCGGCCAGCCAGGTGAATGGCTCTTCCACTACCCTGCGGATCAGGCTCTCGACGCGCGAAAGGGGCGAACGCTTCATAGATGGCCATTATAGGAAGCGATAGGAGACGGGTCAACGCCAATTGCCGAATCATCGGGCGGCAGTATACTTCTTGTGGCCTGCCGGCTGGGAAAGCTGTGTGGGCCATGAGCGCCATGACTACGGAACCGATTCGACTGACCTCTCTCGCCTCCTGCGCCGGCTGAGCGTCTAAACTGGCCCCAGCGGAGCTGGAGCGAATTCTCGGCCCCATACGCGCCACCTTCCAGGCGGGCGACTATCCCGACCTCCTGGTTGGTCTGACCGCGGCCGATGATGCCGCCGTCTACCAGATCAACGCCACTCAGGCCATCGTCTCAACCGTCGATTTCTTTCCGCCCATCGTCGACGATCCCTATGACTTTGGGGCCATCGCCGCTGCCAACGCCCTGTCCGACATCTACGCCATGGGCGGCGAAGTCCTCTTCGCCGTCAACCTGGTCGCCTTCCCGGATAACCTCGACAAAGGCATTTTGGCCGAAATCCTACGCGGCGGCGCGGAGAAGGTGGCCGAGGCCGGCGCGGTCGTTGTCGGCGGCCACAGCGTCAATGACAAGGAGCCGAAGTATGGCCTGGCGGTGACGGGCCTGATCGCCCCGGAGAGGGTGCGACGCAAGGGCGGCGCGCAGCCAGACGACATTCTGTTGCTGACCAAGCCGCTCGGCGTTGGCGTCGTCACCACGGCCCTGAAGCGCCAGATGACCGCGCCAGAGCACCTGGCCTTGGCCGTGGCCAGCATGAAGCGTCTCAACCGTGACGCCGCCCGAGCCGCGGTCGCCGCTGGCGCGCGCGCCATGACCGACATCACCGGCTTTGGCCTCCTCGGCCACGCTCAGGAGATGGCCCGCCAGGGCGCTACCGACTTCCGCTTTGACCTGGCACGCCTGCCGTGGCTGCCGGGCGCGCTGGACTACGGCCGCGCCGGCGCGTTTCCCGGCGGCATGGGCAACAACGCCGCCTTCTTCCGGCCTCAGGTAACCTTTGCCGCGGGAATTGATTTCCTCTATCAGGACATGCTCTTTACGCCCGAAACGTCTGGCGGCCTACTGATCACCGTGCCGCCCACGGGCGTGCCCCTCTTCCTCGCCGCACTGCCCGACGCCGCCGTGGTCGGCCGCGTCACTGCCGGCGAGGGCCACATTTGGATCGACTGAGGAGTGTAAAGATGACTGACCGTCTGTCCGCAATCCGGGCCAACTTCGACGCCTGGCAAGTAGATGCCCTGCTGTTGACCAGTGCGGCCAATCGCCGCTGGGCCAGCGGCTTCACCGGCTCAGCCGCGCACTTGCTCATTGGCCGCGACCGCGCTGTGCTGGCCACCGATTCGCGCTACTGGGAGCGCGCCGGCCAGGAAGCGCCCGATTACGAGGTCTTCCAGTTGCGCGACGGCACAGACGACATGCGCAACTTCCTGGCGCTGGCCGGCGGCACGCGCATCGGCCTGGAAGCGCGCCACGTCACCCTGGCCTTCCAGAAGCAACTGGCCGCCAACCCGGGCATCGACTGGGTTGCGCTGCCGGCGACAATCGAGCCGCTGCGGGCGGTCAAGTCGGCCGACGAGTTGGCCGCCATTCGCGCCGCCGCGCGCCTGACCGATGTGGCTGTGGCCCTTGTGCCCCAGTTAGCTCGCCCGGGTGTCACCGAGCGTGCCGTGGCCTGGGAACTGGAGAAAGCCATGCGCGAGGCCGGCGCAGAAGGCTTGGCCTTCGACATCATCGTCGCCTCCGGCCCCAACAGCGCCCTGCCCCACCATCACCCCGGCGAGCGCGCGCTGCAAGCCGGCGATATCGTCATTGTCGATCTGGGCGCGCAGGTGGACGGCTACAAGAGCGATCTGACCAGGTCGTTCTATCTGGGGCAGACGGCTGACGACACCTTCTGGAGCCTCTACAACACGGTCAGCGCCGCCCATCAGGCCGCCATTGCCGGCATCTACCCCGGCGTTACCGGCAAGGCTGTGGATGCCCTGGCCCGCGACCTCATCACCGCCGCCGGGCACGGCGACCACTTCGGCCACGGCACAGGCCACGGCGTGGGCCTGGAGATTCACGAGGAACCCCGCTTCAGCCGGCTGGCCGAGGGGGCGGTCATCCCCGCCGGCTCGGTCATGACCGTCGAGCCGGGCATCTATCTGCCCGGCTATGGTGGCGTGCGTATCGAAGACCTGTTGCTTGTTACGCCCAATGGGGCCGAGTACCTCAGCGGCGCGCCGCAGACGCCTCTGATCGCCATCTAGCGCAGCAACTCGTCGTAGACGCGGTCGAACAGGGGCGCGACCTGCCGCCAGTCGTACTGAGCGGCAAAGACGCGCGCTCTTTCGCCCAGCATCAGCCGCCGCGACGGGTCGCCCAGCAGCGCCAACACGGCCGCGGCGAATTCCTCCGGCGTGTCGGCCAGGATGAGCTCGCGTCCGCTCTGCACGGGGAAGCCCTCTGCTCCCACTGTCGTCGAGACGACCGCGCAACCGGCGGCCATCGACTCGATCAGCTTGAGGCGTGTGCCGCTGCCTATGCGTAACGGAACAATATAGACACTCGCGCCGGCCAGGTAGGGCTGCACCTCGGCCACGCGCCCGGTGATGGTGATACCCGGTTGCGCGCGCAAGGCGTCCAGACGCGCGTGCGGCCGTTGCCCGACGATCGCCCACGTCGTCGCCGGCCGCGCCTGCCTCACCAGCGGCCAGACTGCCCCGGCAAACCACAGGACGCCGTCCACGTTCGGCCGGTAGTCCATCTTGCCGGTAAACACCAGGTCAAACCGGGCCGATTCCGGCACGGGACCGTCCCAGCGGTAATCCTCGACCGCCAGCGCGTTGGGGATGCAAGCGATGGGCCGGCCGTTCCCGACCAGCGCGGCCAGGTGACGCCGGTCTTGCTCGCTGACGGCGACCACGGCATCGGCCGCGTCTAGCGCCCAACGCTCATACTGTCGCAGCCGCCCTGCCTGAATGGCTGAGTAGACTGCCGCCGGCCAACGCTCCGGCCGGGCGCGATCGCCTTGTCCGGCACGACGCTGTAGCACCGTCTCGGCGTTGTGACAATCGAGGACAATACGGGCCGCGCTCGCCGCGCGCACGACGGGAATCGTCCAGGCCAGCTCGATGCCCTCGATCTGCACCGCGTCAAACGGCTCTTGTCGCAGAAGATCGGCCAGAGCCGACGCCAACGCCTCGCCGCGCAACCGCAGGGCCATATCCGGCGCGCGCGTCGTCAGCAGTTGCGCCAGGCGGCGCGCTGTCGTCCGCGCGGGCACAGCGACGGGTGGCTGCACCCGCGCCCAGTCGCTCAGCGGTTGCGCGTCGGCCGTCTGGTCGGCCTCGGCGTAGCTGAGTAGGGTGACGGCGTGGCGCAGGGCCAGCGCCCGCAGGACGTGGAAGTTGCGCAGGCTGGTACCCTGCTGGGGGGGATAGGGCCACTGGGGCGTCAGCAACAAGATGCGGGCCATGATGGTCAGACTCCGTGATAGAGGCTCAGCGTGGCCCGCGCTGTTCGTTCCCATGTGAACTGACCCGCCTGTTCCGGCCCGGCGCGGCGCA
>ENA-UOWE01005800-UOWE01005800.1-activated-sludge-metagenome-genome-assembly--contig:-NODE-5800-length-11117-cov-4.429127_pt1 | contig 11117 bp, 8 predicted proteins | sample MGYA00249841_ERZ761562 | MGnify/ENA primary metagenome ERZ761562 (study PRJEB28883, sample SAMN05720200) | activated sludge metagenome | isolation source: Anaerobic digester | place: Japan... | reverse complement strand
TAATCTTATCAACGATCATTTTCCTGAATGCAAAGGCAAATATATTCGATTGGTAAGTTTTAAGGGCGGAGACGAAGAAATGGCATCACACACACTTGATGCTATTAAAGGATTATCCAACAATATTTTTTTTCGCGCCTCATCCTCCGATTTCAAAAAAATTCCGGGAAGTCCTATCGCTTATTGGGTAAGTGAAAAAGTAATTGCAAATTTTTCAAAAGGTATTCCTTTATTTGAATATGCTGTCCCCAGACAAGGATTTGCAACAGGAAACAATGATTTATTTTTAAAATTTTGGTCTGAAGTATCAATAAACAATATAAAATTTAATTCTAATACTGGCAAAGAAGCCGAATTATCTAATTGCCAATGGTTTCCATGCAACAAAGGGGGGACTTTTAGAAAATGGTTTGGGAATAATAATATAATTGCTGATTGGAAAAACAATGGACTTAAAATGAAATCTTATATTGGTTCTGTTATACGTAATCCTGATTATTATTTTAAGGACGGAATGACTTGGTCTACTATCAGTAGTTATAAGTTATCAATGCGATATTCACCAAAAGGTTATTTATTTGAAACAAAAGGATCCGTGTGTTTTCCACTGAATAATAATCCAATTGAATATTCAATTGGACTAATGAATAGTATAATTATCGAAAAAATTCTGTATGTTCTTTCACCAACACTTGATTTTCACGAAGGGCCCATTGGAAAAGTTCCTATAATAATATTTCAAAAAGATTATATAATTATTAATGTAAAAAAACTTATTAACATTTCGAAATCCGACTGGGACTCCTACGAAACCTCCTGGGACTTCACCAGATCGCCTTTATTAGATATTTCGAATATATCCGGCGGCGCTCAAGGTGAATCTTCAGATCTTCCTGATTCTTCGACCTCGCCGTCACTCTCCGCTCTCCGCTCTCCACTGTCCACTATGCACTATGCACTCTCCGACATCTACCCCCGCCTCCGCTCTCGCTGGCGCGATATGACGCTTGAAATGAAGAGGCTCGAGGAGGAGAACAACCGGATATTCATCGACGCATACGGCCTGTCGGACGAACTGACGCCCGACGTGCCGCTGTCGGAGATCACTCTCACATGCAACCCGCACTACCGCTACGGCGGCGATAAAACCGAAGAAGAGCTCGAGGCGCTGCTGCTCGCCGATACGATGAAGGAGTTCATCTCATATTCCGTCGGCTGCATGTTCGGCCGCTACTCGCTCGACAGGCCCGGGCTGGTCCTCGCCAATCAGGGCGATACCGTCGATGATTACCTCAAACAGATCCCGAATCCGGTATTTCCGCCCGACGCCGACAATGTAATACCCATACTCGACGGAGAATGGTTCCCTGACGACATCACCGAGCGATTCTACAATTTTTTGAGGGCTGCTTTCGGCGCGGAGCATTTCGAGGACAACCTCAAATTCATCGAAACGGCCATCGGCAAGGATATACGAAAATACTTCACGAAGGACTTCTACGGCGAGCACATCAAACGCTATAAAAAACGCCCGATCTACTGGCTGTTCACGAGCCCGAAGGGGTCGTTCAACGCGCTGATCTACATGCACCGCTACCGCCCCGACACCGTCAGCATAGTATTGAACGATTACCTGCGCGAGTTCAAGACTAAACTGGCCTCGCAAAAGAGCAACTACGAGCACATAACCATCAGCTCGGCCTCGTCGGCGTCCGAAAAAACAAAAGCCCTCAAAGAGATCGATAAGATCAAAAAGATACTTGCCGAGCTCGACGAATACGAACGCGATACCCTGTATCCGCTCGCCGCCAGGCAGATCGCGATAGATCTCGACGACGGCGTGAAGGTCAACTACCAGAAATTCGGCGCGGCGCTGAAGAAGATACCGGGGCTGGAAGACAAAGAGGAATAAAATTTGACTCAGCCGTTTAAGGCTAAAAGGAGGCGTAATGGAAGCTATAAGAACTAATATTTTAGTCAATTCGGAAACGATAACCATTCCTCAGCTGAAAAAATTCATCGGCAAAAAAGTTGAAATTATATGTTTAGGAGAGGAAAAAACGAAAAAATCCCCCGCCAGATTAAAAAAATTCTTCAGTCTCGCCGGTAAGATCAAAATGAGCGCAAAAAAAATTAACGAGTTAAGAGAGTTGAGCAAAATATGATCCTCGTTGATACTAATGTTATAATCAACTACTGGCGCAGGCCAACCCAAAAAATTGAAAAATTTTTTTTATCCGACGACATCGCAATTTGCGGAGTCACTAAATCCGAATTAATTTACGGCGCAAAAAACGAAAAAGAAATCGAATCTATTTCAGAAGCGCTTTCTGATTTCATATATATCGAAATCGATGATATATGGGAAGATGTCGGTCGTCTATTGTTCGAACTTAAAACTAAAGGGGTGACCATACCTTTTCAGGACGCCATAATTTGCTCTCTGGCCTTGAAGAACGACCTTAAGATATGGAGCGATGACAAGCATTTCAAACTGGTTAAAAAAGTCATACCTGAGTTAGAATTATTTGAAGAAACCCGTTAGTAACAAAAGGCTGAATTATGAACGACAGAATAATACAGGCGCTCAACAGGCTGTTCGAGCGCTCGCGCATAGTCTTCTGGAACGACGCCAGGCGCGAGCTGCGCGCCGAATTCGACGCGGTCGAGATAGCGGGAGTCAGCAAAGCCGAGATCAAAAACAACGAGTTCGGCCTTAAATACAGGATACTGCGCGAGGAGCCGGCGTCTAAATTCCTGCTGTACCGCGAAGGACCTCCGCCCGCCGCCGACAGGGACAACTGGCTGCTCGACCTCGAGCTCGCCGGATGCGAGTTCCGCGCCGACCAGGCGTCGCTGTGGCTCGACGAGATCGGGCTCGGACAGGCGTTCGCCGGGCTCGTCGAAAGCCACGCTTTCTTCTTCAATTCGGCGAAGAGACGAGACTCGCTTAAAAACTCCGTCAGCCAGGCCGACTCGCCGGGCGCAGTCCGGCTTAAAATGCTCGCCGTGTGCGCCGCGTGCGACGCCGACATCGAGGAGATCGCGCTCGCGCTTTTAAACGAATCGGCGCTCGCGCAGGAAGATAAATTCAACCTGATCAAAAAATCAGCGCTGGACGGGTTCCTGTTCGAAACGCTCGGCAGGATATTCGCCTATTCATCGCCGGAGCCCGGAATAAAGGACTTCGGCATCGAGCTGTTCAAATCGTGCTACGCAATGGCGTGCGGCCGCAAATACAGCCTTAACGCCGACGCGCTCGTCCTGTTCAAAAGATGGAAGGATGACCGCAGATACTCGGAAGCGTTCGAAACGTTCTCGGCGGAATGCGGCGAAATAATCAATATAGCTCAGGAGCTGGCCGGAAAAGACCTCAGACCGCTGATAGAAGTCGATTACTTCAGGCAGATCGACGAAAAGATCGTCGGCGACCTTATCGGAATAACCGTACAGAGGTCGGCCTCGGCCGCGGATGTCGCCGGCTGGTGCAGGGCGCGCCGCTGCTGCCGGTGGTATGATAATTACAGGCATCTTTACGAGGCGGTCAGCCACGCCGCTCAGTTCATGAGCGCGCTCGACTCCGCCGATATAAGCGTCGGCTCGATGGAAAGCGCCGTCACGCGCTACTGCAGCCACTGGTTCAAGATCGACCAGCACTACCGCAAGTTCATACATAACGCCAGGCAGTCCGGCGAAATAACCATGCTGGAGCCGCTGCTCGACCTGGTCGAAAACCTTTACACCAATAATTTCCTGCTCAGGCTCAACGACCACTGGCAGGAGGCTTTCGACGCCGCCGCCGGACGGGCCGCGGGCCAGATCACTCCGCAGCGAAACTTTTTCGATAAATTCATAAAGCCTTTCCTGGACCGCGAAAATAAAATCTTCGTGATAATATCCGACGCGATGCGATACGAGATCGGCGAGGAACTGGCGTGCCTTATCAATAACGAGGACCGCTACGACGCGTCCGTCGAGCCCGTGCTCGCCATGACGCCCAGCTGCACACAGCTTTGCATGGGCGCGCTCCTTCCGAACAAAACGCTCGAGATAGCGCCGGACGACACCGGAACGGTGATGGTGGATTCGCAGAACTCCCAGGGCACGCAGAACCGCTCCAGGATACTGGCCGCAGCGGTGCCGGACGGGGCGGCGGCGGTGCGCGCCGAGGACGTTCTCAATATGAATAAAACCGCCTGCGCCTCGCTCATACGCGACAACAAAGTGGTCTATATATACCATAACGTCATCGACAGCACCGGCGACAAGCGCGAAAGCGAAGATAAGGTCTTCGACGCCGCCGAGGACGCGCTTAAAGAACTGGTGCGGCTGGTCAAAAAACTGACCGCGGGCAACGCAAATAATATTATCGTGACCGCCGACCACGGCTTTATTTATCAGCACCGGCCGGTCGGCGAGGCGGATTTTACTGAATGCGATCTCTCCGCCGATACGGTCTATTACCGCGACAGGAGGTTCATAGTCGGCAAAAACCTCACGGAGCGGCCGGGCTTGAAAAAATTCAGCGCGGCGGCGCTAGGGCTGGCCGGCGAAAGCGACATACTGCTTCCCAGGTCCATAGGCAGGCTGAGGCTCAAGGGCGGCGGCAGCCGGTTCGTCCACGGCGGTGCCTCGCTGCAGGAGATAACCGTGCCGGTGGTCAGGATAAATAAAAAACGCCAGAGCGACGTCTCGCAGGTCGAAGTGCAGATCATCGGCGGCGCGGACTCGGTTATAACCTCCGGCCAGCTCGCCGTCGTATTCTACCAGAAACAGCCGGTCAGCGAAAAGGTAAAAGCCAGAAAGTTAATGGCGGGCATATATAACGGGGCGGGCGAGCTCATCTCCAACAGCCGCGAGATCGATTTCGACCTGGCCCACGAAAACAGCCGCAGCCGAGAAATAACGGTCAATTTCATACTCACGCGCAAGGCCGACGAGGCGAATAACCAGCAGGTGACGCTCAGGCTCGACGAAAAACATTCGGCCACTTCGCATTACAAGGAATACTGCTCGCGCGCCTACACCGTGCGGCGCGCATTTACAAGCGATTTTGATCTTTAGAACAAGGAAGGTCGGAAGTTATGAACGCGCTCGATACCAAGATAAATCAACATTTCCAGGGGCTAGTGGTCCGCAAGGACCTGGTCAAGCAGGTCAAGGGCAACGCCATAGTGCCCTCATACGTGCTCGAGTACCTGCTCGGCCAGTACTGCGCGACCAGCGACGAGGCCAGCATCCAGTCAGGGATCCAGACCGTCAAGGAGATCCTCAAGAACCATTACGTGCACCGTAATGAAAGCGGCCTGGTGCGCTCGCTTATCAAGGAAAAAGGCCGCTACAAGGTCATCGACAAGATCAGCGTCTCGCTCAACGACAAGACCGACGCCTACGAAGCAGACTTCGCCAATCTCGGCATAAGCAAGGTGCTGGTGGATTCCGCCACCGTCAAGGCGCACCCGCGCCTCCTGGTCAGCGGCGTATGGTGCATATCCGACATCGAATACGACTTCAGGGAGGACAAGAACATATGCCCCTGGGTCCTTTCGACGATCAAGCCGATACAGCTTTCGCAGTTCGACATGAACGCGTATATCGACGCGCGAGCTAAATTCACCACCGACGAGTGGATAGATATTTTGATCCAGAGCATAGGGTTCAATCCGGAACTGTTCGGCAGGAGAAGCAAATTAAGCCAGCTGGTGCGGCTGATCCCATACTGCGAGAGAAATTACAACCTGATGGAGCTCGGGCCGAAGGGCACCGGCAAATCCCACATTTATTCTGAATTTTCGCCGCACGGCATACTCATTTCAGGCGGCGAGGTCACCGTGCCGAAATTATTCGTCAACAACAGCACCGGCCGAATCGGCCTGGTTGGCTACTGGGACGCCGTGGCTTTCGACGAGTTCGCCGGAAAGCAGAAAAAGGTCGACAAGGCGCTTGTCGATATCATGAAAAACTACATGGCGAATAAATCTTTCTCGCGCGGCGTCGAAATGCTCGGCGCCGAGGCGTCGATGGTCTTCGTGGGCAACACGCAGCATACGGTCCCTTATATGCTCAAACACTCCGACCTGTTCGACGACCTTCCTGAAAAATATCATGATTCGGCATTTTTAGACCGCGTCCATTTTTACATACCCGGCTGGGAGGTCGATATCATACGCGGCGAAATGTTCTCCGACGGCTACGGCTTCGTCGTCGACTACCTCGCCGAAGTGCTGCGCTCGCTCAGAAATCACGATTTTTCCGACCGGTATCAAAAGCACTTCTCGCTTTCGGCCGACATCTCGACGCGCGACCGCGACGGCATCAATAAAACCTTCTCCGGCATGATGAAGTTATTATTCCCCAACGGCGAGGCGGCGCCGGCGGAGATCGAAGAAATACTCAGATTCTCCATCGAAGGCCGCAAACGCGTCAAGGACCAGCTGATGAGGATCGATTCCACTTACGCGGCGGTCCGGTTCGCTTATCTGAACAACGCGACCGGTGACGAAAAACCAGTCAAAACGCTCGAGGAGGAAGAGTATCCGAATTTTTACCACATGAAGGCGCACTCGGGCAACGAAAGGGAGAAATTCGAAAAAGCCGGCGGCGGCGATCACGCCGACGAAGCGGCCGCGCAATCCGCGGGCAGATACGAACCGAAACAGCTGGCCGAAAAACATATCGTTTTCAACGAAAACCAGCGAGGCCTTTCATTCGACGAACTTTTGTGGCCTTATATTAAGGGCGCGAAGAAAATAACCATAACGGACGCCTATCTGCGCGCGTTTTACCAGATCAAGAACCTTATGGAATTGATGGAGACCATAGCCAGAAACAAGCCCGAAGATGAGGAAATGGCCGTGCACGTCATAACTTCGCCGAGCGATTTCAGCGACTCTCAGCAGATCGAATTTTTCGAGAAAATAATGAATTCATGCTCAGGCGTCGGAATAGATTTCACATACGAGCTCGACGACAACAAGGCCATACACGCCCGGCACATAATAACCGACCACGGCTGGAAGATACTTCTCGACCGCGGCCTCGACGTCTTTCAATACTATGACGCCAAAGACGCCTTCATTTTCATGAACCGCCTGCAGAAAATGCGTCCCTGCAAAGCGTTCGAGGTTACTTTCATCAAGGTTAAAAACGACCAGAAGTAAAAAGTCATTAATAAAGTTCACTATAAAACGAGAAAACCTTTGTAATATTAGTAATTCGATTAAGTAATACATTTTAACCTGATTTATTATATGCCGGACCGTAAAAAAACAACCGAATATATTCTTCGACTTGCTCGCGGCGTTTTCATTACGATTGCGGTCCTGTGGTGCTGCGGAGCAACGGCTTCGCTTTTCGCTCGGTTTCATTTAGTTTTTGAACTGAGCTGCCAATTCTATATTCAATATTTTGCATTTACTTCGGTCGCGGCGCTTATTTTCGCTTTCGGGCGTGAATGGAAAAAAAACTCTGCAATGGCTGTTTTTGCATTTTATTGCGGCGCGGCGCTCGCGCCTTTTATGCCTTATAAAGCGCCGGTAACCGCCGCGGCCTGCCTTAAAAATTCCGCGGAAGGTTTTGGGCTCTTTCCGAGCTGGCCTTCGCACATGCCGCCGCTGCGGATTCCGATCGACCATTGCCTTTACTCAGCAGGCGTCACTATCCTGAAAGTTTTCAAGGGCCGGTTCATCGGGTCGGACCATTTTCCGATAATTGTCGATTTTATGGTTGAATGAAAATTACAACGCTTCAAAGATAATTTAATCAAATATCAGAAAGGCGAAATCATGAAAAAAATATGTCTCAGCTGGATCGGAACACACGATCTGAATTCGATAGCGCACGACACTAAATACGGCGACGGCAGCGGCCCGATAATAGCGCTGCTGGAATCGCCGCACGCGGACGATTTCGACGAGCTGCATCTTCTGTACAACTTCGGCCAGCCGCTTGAAAAGCATAAAGACGAATATCGCAGGCAGATAAGCAAAAAATACGCGAAAAATAAAACCGTGGTTTTCCACGAGCACGAGCTCAATCCGACCGACTATAACCGCATTTACGAGATAACCACCGGCATCATGAAATCGCTGCAGAAAAAGTACTCTAATAAAAAAATCAAATGGCATTTCCATACGAGCCCCGGCACCGGCCAGATGAACGCTATCTGGGTGCTTCTTTCTAAAACGGCGTATCCGGCGACGCTTTATCAGTCGCATTACGAAATCGGCTCGAAAAAGCAGATCGTCAAGACGATAGACCTCGAGTTCAACATCGACGCCGAATATATTCCAGAGGTAACCGCCAGGGCGCGCGAGAAAATATTAAAAAACATACACTCTGAAAAGCAGTACGGCGAGATCATATACCGGAGCGATATCATGGAATCGCTGCTTTACAAAACCCGCAAACTCGCCGCGCACAATGTTTCAGTATTGATCACGGGCGAGACCGGCACCGGCAAGGAACTTCTGGCGAAAGCCATACACGCGGCGTCATTAAGGAAAGGCAAAAAAATGCTGACGCTCAACTGCGCCGCAATACAGGAAACCACAGCCAACGCCACGCTCTTCGGCTGGTCGAAGGGCGCGTGGACCGGCGCCTGCGGCGAGGGCAGCGGCTATTTTCTCGAATGCAGCGGCGGCACTATCTTTCTTGACGAGATCGGCGAGCTCAGCCTGGAAACGCAGACAAAATTGCTGCGCGCGATCCAGGAAGGCGAAGTTCAGCGGGTGGGCGACGGACGCGTCTCTAAAGTCGATGTGCGGATAATAGCCGCCACGCATAAAAATCTGCTTGAACTCGTCAAGAGCGGAAAGTTCAGAGAGGACCTTTATTACCGGCTGAATGTATTCGCCATCGAGCTTCCGCCGCTCAGAAAACGAGGCGACGACATAACGCTTCTGGCCGAGAAATTCCTGAAGGCAATAAACGATAAAAACGACGAAATACCCGGCTACGTCATAAAAAAATTATCGGCCAGCGCAAGGCAACTGCTTGTCAACTACCCGTGGCCGGGCAACGTGCGCGAACTTTACAACACTCTGCAGCGCGTGTGCCTGTGGGCCGACTCATCTATAATAACCGCCGAAGAACTGAAAAATTACTTCACTCACGGCGCGCAGACCGAAGCCGCCGGACCCGATCACGACTTTTTATTTCCGGTCGACCTGGACGCGATCACGGTCGGCCTCAGAAAAAAATACATTCAAAAAGCGCTCGAAAAATGCGGCGGCAACAAGAGCGAAACCGCCAGAATGCTCGGCTATAAAAACTACCAGACGCTCGCGCACGAAATGAAACGCTCAGGCATAGGCAGTTAGGACGGGCTGGCAGCAGGCCTCATAATAACAACAGACGGATTTCTCTGAATACATAAAAATATTTGAGTCATATAAATATTTTTGTATATAACAACCGGCTTTTTTAAGTTTTTTTAATATAAACTCAATATAATCTAAAATATTATCCCGCCCGGGCGAACAAATCGCCCGCTGCGCGGCCTCTAACAAAAACGGCATGCAAATTGCATTTGAGTTAGCGGCCGCGTTTGTTATTTTCATCTATTAAAAATAATAAGTTTTTAATGCTTCGCATAGTATAACAAAGCCGTTTAAAAACTAATTGTTCACTCGACACTTCGTTTAACGGCGCCGTAAACGGTCAAAACATTTAATTTCGGAAATTTTTGATTCAAGCGCATACGCGGAGTTGTTCACTGTTTTTTCTCGCCGGCTTGAGTTAAAATTAAATCAGAGCAGATAATAAGGAAGTTGTGATTTTTATGAAATTTTCTAAAAAATTCAAAATCCAAAATTATTCAATCGACGCTTCGCTCGACGGCACCGCGCTTTCGATCAGCAGCGGAGCGCGGGCGTTAACGGCATTGAAAAGATCGCTAATCAACATTATCGAACTGATCGAAAACATAATGCGAAGCGCGGCAGACCGGGACATGAGGCTGGAAGTCAAATTCCGTGTTTTAAAAGACGCGTTCGGGATGTATTTTTCGGATACCGGTATCATAAAGATCGACTCGGCTCTGGTAGGGGCTCCCGGCGAAATGGAAAAGATCATATTTCACGAAGCCGTTCATTATATATTCGAAACTTATTATAAAGATAGCTGGTTTTATGAGTTATTCCAGGAGGCCGCGTCCGTATATTTCCAGAATCACTATTACAGCGACGATTATATCTTTCATAAACTCGTCGCGGACAGATTCGGTCCCAATCAATTCGCGGCGGCTTACTACATCCTCAATAAATTAAACGAAACGCGTGACTACGCTCTCAGCTTAATTTTCCGGGACAACCCGGACGCAAAAACAGTCAGGCGCCAGCGAAAGATCGTCAACGCGCTTATCGACGACGAGTACTCAATGACGAAAGCGCTTTACGACCGTCTGATCAAAAGCATCGACATAGTGCTGATAGACGACCGGCCCAGAAAGGGCGGCGGCGGCTACGGAGTCATTTACAGAAAAAAGCAGATGTATTCGCCGTTCATAGCGTACCTGCCGCCGCGCAGCCTCAACAATCTCGATTACAAAGATATTTATGTGCATGTAGCAAAAATACCAGAACGCTTCTCGAATAAATTCATACTGCGCGAGCCGGACGACGACTACCTCGAAACACTCGCTACTATATACGCTCAAGCATCGGTGAGCATACCGGAGATCAAGGAAAAAGTATTTAACTCGAGCCTGTTGTATAGCTGAGCCGCACGGTCTATTTTTTGGGTTTGAATTCAATTTCTATCATAACATATCGGGCGCTGAAAATCAAAGGAGAAAACAGGCGATAAAATGAACCTAAAATGATGTCCTATCGCTATTTTAATTAAAATAATGAGCCTGACATGAAAAATATAAAATCACCTATAACGCTGGCGCAAAACAGAAAAACGGCTGCAATTTTACATTCAACGCGCTTTCTGACAGTTAAACCGGGCACGGTCGCATTTATTTTGTTGCCAGTCTTAGCTCTGCAGGCGGCGTTTTTCATCGGCACGCCGCGCTCACAAAAAACTACCGCGACATAAAGGGCGTTCAGCTATTCGACCATTGCAGTGAGATAGAAGGCTTAACCGGCATAGCGAGGGCGGCCATGGTATAT
>ENA-UOWE01005799-UOWE01005799.1-activated-sludge-metagenome-genome-assembly--contig:-NODE-5799-length-11119-cov-3.474512_pt1 | contig 11119 bp, 8 predicted proteins | sample MGYA00249841_ERZ761562 | MGnify/ENA primary metagenome ERZ761562 (study PRJEB28883, sample SAMN05720200) | activated sludge metagenome | isolation source: Anaerobic digester | place: Japan... | reverse complement strand
ACGATTTTTTATTTAGACGAACATCCGGCTGATTTTTGGAGTTTAGCACGAAATAGACTTTTGTGTTTCAATACACTCGTAATCATGTTTGTTTATGTTGGATATCATTTTCTCGTAGAATTTACATATTTTTGTTTGGATAAAAACCGCTGTACAATGAAAAGAGCCTTCTTCGTATACATTTCCCTCGTTTGTCTGGCATTAGGGCCGGCAACGGCACAAAACAAAAAGTTGATTTACAAAATCAACATTATGGAAGATATTGGGAGTAATTCATGGATTTATCTTCAAAATGGATTACACGAAGCACAGCAGAAGGGTGCCGACTGTGTGCTATTGCACATCAATACGTACGGAGGAGGCGTAAAGGAGGCCGATTCGATGCGTACCGCAATTCTCAATTTTCCGCTTCCGGTGATTGCCTTCATCGATAATAATGCCGCATCGGCCGGAGCACTGATATCTATTGCGTGCGACAGTATTTATATGCGCCGAAGTGGCACGATTGGTGCTGCAACGGTAGTTTCGATGGATGGGGCCGCTGCTCCCGATAAATATCAATCGTATATGCGGGCGATGATTCGTGCAACTGCCGAAAGCCATCATGGAGACTCTATAGTAGAATCGGGCGATACGGTTTTTGTGTGGAAACGCGATCCGAAGCTGGCGGAAGCGATGGTGGACGAACGCGTGGTTATACCCGGTATGGTGGATTCGACTCAAGTGTTGACTCTTACTGCCTCTGAAGCTATTAAAGTGGGGTATTGCGAAGGTATTGCCGAAAATGTGGACGAGATCGCTACGCGATATTTGCATTACGAATCTTATGACATAGAGACTTACAATCCTACAACTTTCGACCGCGTGAAAGGCTTTTTGACGAATGCCTTTGTCCAGTCCATTCTCATCATGCTCATTGTGGGCGGCATTTTTTTCGAGCTGAATTCTCCCGGAGTCGGATTTCCGACAGCAATTGCGCTGACAGCCGCCATTTTGTATTTTACGCCTTTGTATCTTGGCGGTTATGCGCAGAGTTGGGAAATTTTGATTTTCGTAGCAGGCCTCATTTTGATAGTTTTCGAATTGTTCGTAATTCCCGGTTTCGGTATTGCCGGTATTTCCGGGATCGTTTTAATAATCTCGAGTTTGCTTTTAGCTTTGATTGGCAATATCCATTTCGATTTTGAAGGAGTACCTGTTCCAAAATTCTATCGGGCATTGCTTACGGTTTTTGCCGGATTGGGTTTGGGATCTCTTGTGATTATCTATTTTTCGAGCCGAATCGGGAAACGCGGATTTTTGAAGAATGTTGCTTTGCAAGCCGATGAAGAAGGCTATATTTCGGTGTCAACAGAACCTCTTGCTTTGGTGGGAAAAACAGGAATCGCTGCTACCGTACTTCGTCCGTCGGGTCGCATTGAGGTTGACGATAAATACTACGATGCTGTTTCCCTGGGAGCATTTATAGAAAAGGGAGAGATGGTGAATATCGTAAAATACGAAAATTTGCAACTCTATGTTGCCAAGTTGTCATAGAACGAGCCACCTTTTATCAAAGAGAAAAGACCCCGAGAAACCTTATCTCAGGGTCTTTTAGAAAATGATCGATACTCCTTGTTTAGTTGTATAACGCGTATTCTTCTTCGGTATATGCTATTTTTTTAGCATAGAAGAAAATCGCAAAAGGGATTATCAACAACAAGATAGCCCAAACGATGTTGCTGATGGTGTTGCCTTTTTTCATGTTGTTCACATAAATGTATCCCAGAAAACCTTCGATGACAAGAAGGAGTCCGATGATAAGACTTGTGTTAGTACCCGTTCCCTGAAAATAGGGGATGGCCAAAACAAGAACGCCAACGAACATTACCAACGCTCCAGAGTATTTTGCTAATTCTTTCATGTGTGTATATAATTATGATATTGTTGTTTCGCAACGCAAATAAACACAAAATTCGATAAACGATGAAATATTTTCGGATAAAAATAAGATTATTGCGAAAAAAAGAATGTCCGGCCCAAAAAAATGTCGATTAAGATGGTTTTTAATTGCAAATTTAGATAAATTTGTATGTATTAAGAATATTGGGATGAAAGTTGTTGTTCGAACCCTCGTTTTTATCTATCAATGGCTGGTCTTTGTACCGGTTTTGATTGTACTGACGCTTATTACGGCGCTCGCCGTGATGATATTTTCTCCTATTTTCGGCAACAAGTTTTGGGGTTATTATCCCCCTAAGTGGTGGTCGAAACTCGTGTGTTGGTTTGCACTTTGTCGAATAAAATCGTTTGGACACGAAAATTTAAATCCGAAACAATCATACGTTTTTGTGGCTAATCACCAAGGAGCATTTGATATTTTTCTGGTTTACGGATTCTTGAATCAGAACATAAAATGGGTGCAAAAACAAAGCCTTCGTCGCATTCCTTTCGTGGGGAAGGCTTCCGAAATAGCCGGCCATGTATTTGTGGACAATTCGAGTCCGAAAGCTCGAGCCAGAACTATTCTAGAAGTAAAAAAGCAAATTGTTGACGGCGTTTCGGTCATGATGTTTCCCGAAGGATCGCGCACCAAAACTGGAAAACTCGGTCGTTTTCACAAGGGAGCATTTCAGATTGCCATCGACCTTAAGCTTCCCATCGTTCCTCTTACCATTAACGGATCCTACGATGTGTTGAGTGTAAACTCATTGCTTATCCGTCCCGGAAAACTCGAACTCATCATTCATCAACCCATCTCTACACAAAATCTCACCGAAGAAGACATTCCATCGTTGATGGAGCAAACCGAAGAAATTATTGCTGCCGGATTGTGGCCTAAGTATAAATAATTGCGCGAGTGACAGGCGATTGGTGAAGTTGTTAAATTGTTGGGATTTGGCACCTATATAAAAAAGGAATGGTTGTCTCACGACAACCAATCTTCATTGTTAACCTTAAATCTAATACCATGAAAAACACGATGCAAATATATGCACATGTTTTGTAACTTCCAAAAAAATAAACGACAAAATGCTTTGATTTATGTTTTTTTAATAAAATGTCTATGCAGGTGGTTCTGGTGTGGTCCAACTATATGCTTTATTCCTAACGAGTTGGTGTTTATTGAAAGAAGCGATGCGAATATTGATTATTCGTGTATTCTGTTCGCGAAAAAATTGATCAATGGCCAGTTGAATCTTTGCCAACGTCTTGTAGCTTTTTGTTTGCCTCCGAATTGAAGCAGGAATCGCGGTTTTCCGGCTCTTTCCCGGTAAAATCCCGAATCCATGAAATCAACATATTCGAAACCTTCTTTTTCGGCAAGTTCGAGCGACGACCATATACTGAAAATTGATGGATACAGATGTTTATATCTTTTGGTATGCCCCCAGTAGTGCAAGCAATATGCGATCTTCTTCTCGAAGCCGAGGATAGCGCCTCCGATAATTTTATCCTTGTACATGCACAGCAAGATTTTTCCTTTGTTGTTTTGAACATAATAGCGGAAAAAATTTTCGAAATAAGCCAGTGGCGGAATTCGTTCTCTGATTTTCCAATCTCGTTTGATGGATCGATAGATTTCCGGCAATTGAGAGAGAGAGGTTGCCTCCATCGTCGACACGCCACGACGTTTGGCTTTATTCACCTGGTTTTTCCGAGTGGAAGAGAGCTGATCCCAGACTTTCCGTTTGCGTTGCAGCGAATTGCGTATGTTGATCCATTTAGCGGCATAAAAATGAAAATTCTTGAAAGTTTTGTATCCAAAAATAGGATCGCACAAATTTCGAAATTGAATATAATATACCTTATGCTTTACTTCTTTGAGTAGGCTCGAAACCAGCTTTTCAAAAATTTCATCTTTGGGGTAATTTTCGTCCAGAAAAGCCGGCAATTGGGATATATAGCATTGTTTGAACAAGGAGCCTCTGAGCCAGCCATGCAGACGCCTGATGAGTGCCACCATGCAGGCCACAGGCTTTTCGTTGACAAAAGCCACAATCATAAAAGGTTCGAAAGAGGGAATATTCCGATACAAATCGAAAGAAGATGCATAATGGAAAAATTTTTTATCTTCCAATGGCGGAAGATCTTCTTTTTTGTAATATGTCCGTAGAGTATATTCCACTTTTATCCCTTCCATTTTGAGGTTCGATGTGATAATATTTCGCAATTGATAATACAAATATACATTTTTTTTCGAAATCAGCCATCCTCTTTGGCTTTTATGTCAACGACAAAACATCGGATCGGTTTTTATTTAGTATCTTTGCAGTATTGAAAAACAAACAAAATCAATAGATACATGGCACGAAAAATTTTAGTAACGGGAGGAACCGGTTACATCGGTTCGCATACTGTGGTTGAGCTGCAACAAGCAGGATATGAAGTAGTAATAGTTGACAATCTCTCCAACTCTAATGCCGATGTGATAGAAGGGATTGTGCGAATCACGGGACAACGCCCGGTTTTCGAGAAACTTGATTGCACAGATATGCCGGCCATGCAGGCTTTGTTTGATCGACATCGCGGAATGGACGGGATAATTCATTTTGCCGCGAGTAAAGCTGTAGGCGAATCTGTGAAAAAACCCTTGAAATATTACCGCAACAATATTGTTTCGCTCATAAATCTGCTTGAGCTGATGCCCAAGTTTGACGTAAAAGGCATAGTGTTTTCCTCATCCTGCACGGTGTATGGCGAACCCGACAGCAATCCTATCGATGAGAGTGCCCCCATCAAACCTGCTACTTCACCTTATGGCAATACTAAACAAATCAATGAAGAAATCATTCGGGACTTTATACATTCCGGAGCACCCATCAAAAGTGTCATTCTCCGATATTTTAACCCCATAGGAGCACATCCTACGGCCGAAATTGGCGAGCTGCCGTTGGGCGTCCCGCAAAATCTGGTGCCGTTTATCACGCAGACGGGAATAGGTATCAGAGAGGAACTCAGCGTTTTCGGCAACGATTATAATACGCCCGATGGCACTTGTATCCGCGATTTCATAAACGTTGTGGATTTGGCAAAAGCACATGTGATTGCCATTGAGCGAATGCTCGAACATAAATCGGACGAAAATGTCGAAATTTTTAATTTGGGAACCGGACGTGGTTTATCTGTTTTGGAATTGATTCACGTATTCGAAAAAGTAACGGGCAAGCCCTTGAATTACAAAATTGTCGGCCGCCGTGAAGGTGATATCGAACAAATTTGGGCAAATCCCGAACGCGCCAACAAAATATTGGGCTGGAAAGCCGAAACAAATATTGAGGACACGATGGCTTCGGCATGGAAGTGGCAGCTGCGATTGCGAGAAAGAGGAATAATGTAGCGGTCGGGCATAAGAGGCGCAGCGTTTGGCATGAAGTTTATTTGTTGATCGGGCGACATGCGCCATGAAGCGTGTTGTAGATTTCTTCGAGGTTTTTTGTCGGCAAAAAGATGCGATCGGTGTCGAGTTTTAGCAGAGAAAATGCCGGACGAAATTTCCATTCACTGATTTCGACATGGGCAATGCCGTGTCCGATCATATCGAGCTGTCTTGCAGCTTCGTAGGACAGATCGATTATTCTTTTTTTGCTGCGGGGACCGCGATCGGTAACTTTTACTAAAACGGTCTTGTTATTCAGTGTGTTTTTTACGAATAATAAAGTTCCGAAAGGGAGCGTCCTATGGGCGCATGTAAGGCTGTCTTTATGATAAGGGATTCCGCTTGATGTTTTTTTGCCTTGAAAACGGTGAGCATAATATGAAGCATTCCCTTTTTGCTGAGCATAAATGGGAACGAGTAAAATATTGATCAACAGTAAAATATAAAAGCAGATTCTTAATTTCATTCGCTTTTATTTTTAGACATAATAGTGCAAAATAACGAAGAATTAATTTTGTTGACAAGAACTTACCGATTTTTTTGATAATATAAAGTTTTATAAGATCCGTATCATGCTAAAAATGATAGAAATGGCAACTCGATGTGTTCCGAAAAAGAATAATAAAATTTAGTTCTTCTTTTGAAGCCTCATCAATAAATCTCTCGCCGTTTTGTAATGGCGTTGGCTAAAATTTTAATTTCTATGGGTTTAATTCCCCGCCGCTTGTGCCGAGGTAGTTCATTTTTTCTGATATTTGGTCCGAAATTTGCTGATTAACAAACAAACAATCTTTCCGTTGAGTTGTTAAAATTGTGATATCATAAAAAATACAAAGAAGGAGGAGGCTATGAAAAATTTAAAAGTAAAGGGTGCTTTCTGGGCAGTTTTTAGCATCCTGCTAATGAATATTTTCACAACGAATGCCCAGTACTTCGGGAGAACCAAACCTACCTATCAAAAGTTTAGATTTGATGTAGCACAGTCGCCACATTTTGAAGTCTATCATTATCTGAAGAATGATACGATGCTTACACATTTTATCGGATGGGCCGAAGAGTGGTATCAAATGCATCAGCTGATTTTTAAAGATACTTTTCAGACAAAAAATCCTATTCTGCTTTACACGAATCATGCCGATTTTCAACAAACCAATGCGGTGAGCAGCCTCATCGGTGAAGGAACGGGAGGGGTGACGGAAAGCCTAAAACAGCGCGTAATCATGCCGTTTGCTCCGACGTTGTACCAAACCGACCATACGCTGGGGCACGAGTTGGTACATGCTTTTCAATACAATAAATTGTTGAGATCCGATTCCACGAATTATTCTATCAACAATCTGCCTCTATGGATGGTAGAAGGGATGGCCGAATATTTATCTATAGGGAGCGTAGATCCCAACACATCGATGTGGATGAGAGACGCTCTGCTGAACAAAAGATTTCCATCCATTAAGGATTTAGCGAATGTCTCAGAATACTTTCCTTATCGATACGGACAAGCCTTATGGGCATTTATCGGGAAAACATGGGGCGACACCATTATCATGCCGCTTTTTGAAAAAACAGCTCTATGGGGTTTGGATGTTGCTATCGATAGTGTATTTCATTTCAATACCCAAACCTTATCGGGAATGTGGAAAACGGCTACCGAAAACCATTATAAACAGTTCATGAAAGACTCTGTCTATACGCCTGTAGGAAACAAAATTATCTCCGAAAAAAATGGCAGTTCGACAAATGTATCTCCTTCTTTGAGTCCTGATGGAAAATACCTGGCTTTTTTTTCGGACAAGAGTGTCTTCACCTTAGATTTGTTTATCGCCGATGCCCGAACAGGAAAAATTATAAAAAAATTCTCGAGCTTAACACGCAATAGCGAAATAGACGATTTCAGTTTTATCGAATCGGGAGGAACATGGTCGCCGGACAGCAAAAAATTTGCCTTTGTCGTTTATAGCAAAGGACGAAACAAACTTGCCATTGTGGATATAGATAAAATGAAAACCGAGTTGGTAGAAATAAAAGAAGTAGCATCGTTTTCGAATCCCGAATGGTCTCCTGACGGAAGATATATGGTGTTTACCGGACTGAATGAGGGGATTGGAGATTTATATCTTTACGACTTTCAAACAAAAAAAACGCGGAAACTCACTCACGATTTGTTCTCAAATATCCACCCTTCCTGGTCGCCGGACGGAAAATATATCGTGTATTCCACAGAGGCTATATGTTCTGACCAATCGAAAAAATTCTGCTTTATTTTGACGTTGTTCGACATCGAAACCGGAGAAAGCAGAATGATAGATGTTTTTCCCAAAGCCGATAACCTAAATCCCCGATTTTCAAACGACGGGCGTTTTATCTATTTTTTGTCTGATGCCGATGGTTTTCGCAATCTGTATAAATATGATCTGCAAAACGAAAAAGTGTATCGCCTGACTGAATATCTGACAGGGATAAGCGGAATCACACTGTTTTCGCCGGCCATAAGTGTAGATAGGCAAAACGGGATGATTGCCTATACGCATTATTTCGATAAAAAGTATGAAATATATATCGCTTACGACCGTGATTTCTATCCCATTGAAGTAGATAAGTATTACGTAAATTTTGATGCAGGTACGCTTCCACTGTTGAACCGTACCACGGTGAATATAGTGGATTCCGTTTTATCGAGTCGTGTTCCCCAAATCGCACTTTCGGTTGATTCCATCAAAGAATTGCCTTATCGACCTAAATTAAAACTCGATTATATTTCAAATTCGGTCGGAGTGGGTATTACGACAGGACCAAGTTTCAATACGACCGACATGGCCGGTAGTGTTTTCATGCTTTTTAGCGATATGGTTGGTGATCATCAACTTTATACATCGTTGGCGCTCAATGGCGAAATTTACGATTTTGGCGGACAGCTTGCCTACGTCAATCAGAGCAATAAAATCAAGTGGGGGGCTTCAGTTTCACATATTCCCTATCGAAGCGGGAGTATGTTTTGGACGATAGATACATTACAAATTGAGAAGGAAAAATACGCGGTGGATAATCTCGTATTGGATTATGTAAGGATGTTCGAAGACAATGTCTCGGCATTCTTTTATTACCCTCTGTCGCAAACTCGCAGATTCGAAGCGGGAGTTTCGGCTTCGTGGTATTCGTATCGCTGGGATCGGTATCACAACTATTTTGATGCATGGGGTTATCCCCTTGGTGGAAAAAGAGAGAAATTGCCATCGCCTCCCGGAATCAGTTTTCAGACAGCCAACATCGCTTATGTCGAGGATGATTCCTATTTTGGAATGACGGCTCCGCTGATGGGACACAGAGCAAGATATCAGATCGAAAGATATTTCGGGAATATCAACCTGTATAATATTTTGTTCGATTACAGAAGATATTACTTCTCGAAACCGATCGGATTTGCTTTCAGATTGTATCACAATGGATTGTACGGAAAGAGTTCGCAAATCGGACTTGCCTCGCCCATGTATTTGGGCTATCCGTGGTTGGTAAGGGGTTATGAAGACATTTCGATTTATGGAAATACGGGCAATTCGATTGGATATAATTCGTTTAATGTATCAAATCTTTCCGGTTCGCGGATTGCTGTTGTTAATGCTGAATTGAGATTTCCTTTTTCGGGGCCGAAAGTGTTGGCTCCGATAAAATCGAATATTTTTCTAACCGATCTCAATTTGTTTTTCGACGGCGGTTTGGCATGGAACAAGGGAGATAAGGTGAAATTGAAATGGCAAACATCTGATTTTAACGAACGGATACCGGTATTTAGTGCCGGTGCATCAGTAAGAATAAATTTATTCGGTTACCTCGTTATTGAGCCTTATTATGCTTTTCCGTTTCAAAACGGAGGGTTCAGCAACGGTATGTTTGGAATTAATTTTGTTCCGGGATGGTGATACGTATATTTCGACTCAAATAAGGAGGGTACGATCCCTCCTTATTTTTTTTGACAAAATATGCTGTTTACTCGAGCTCTCTTTAGACGTTTAAAGGGTCTCGATTATTTTGATCAGATTCTCAAATTAATTCGCTCCCAATGTCCGCCGGCTGGCGGATATGAGTCCAACGAGCCAAATAAAAAGAGGAAAGTTTCGCCTGACTTTCCTCAAAAATGTTGCGGAGAAAGGATTCGAACCCAATGTCCGCCGGCTGGCGGATATGAGTCCAACGAGCCAAATAAAAAGAGGAAAGTTTCGCCTGACTTTCCTCAAAAATGTTGCGGAGAAAGGATTCGAACCCAATGTCCGCCGGCTGGCGGATATGAGTCCAACGAGCAAAATAAAAAAGGAAAGTTCCGCTTGACTTTCCTCAAAAATGTTGCGGAGAAAGGATTCGAACCAATGACCTTTGGGTTATGAGCCCAACGAGCTACCACTGCTCCACTCCGCGATGTTGTATTATTTATGATTGGACTGCAAAGATAGTGATTAATTTCAATAAAGCAAAATATTTCGGAAAACTTTTTTTATATCCATTTGAAATAGTACATTTGAGGCAAATTTTCATTTGCATGTCCGACAGTGTCGTAATTATACCAACCTACAACGAGAAGGAAAACATCGAGAATATTATTCGTGCTGTTTTTAACTTGGAAAAGGATTTTCATATTCTGGTGATAGATGATGGTTCGCCTGACGGGACGGCGACAATCGTCCACAACCTTATCCGAAGCGAGTATGCCGATCGCCTTTTTATCGAGGAACGAAAAGGAAAATTAGGACTGGGCACGGCCTATATTCACGGTTTTAAATGGGCATTGGCACATTCCTATGAATATATTTTCGAAATGGATGCCGATTTTTCGCATAACCCGCAGGATTTGCCCCGATTGTATGAAGCGTGTGCGGTAGAGGGATTTGATGTTTCGATTGGGTCTCGGTATAGCACCGGAGTAAATGTTGTCAACTGGCCTATGGGTCGCGTGCTGATGTCATATTTCGCTTCGAAATATGTTCAGTTTATCACGGGAATGGATATTCATGACACAACGGCAGGTTTTGTTTGTTATCGGAGGAAAGTGCTTGAAACTATGGATTTGGATCGGATAAAATTTAAAGGTTATGCGTTCCAGATCGAAATGAAATATACAGCCTTAGTACTTGGATTCAAAATAAATGAGGTCTCCGTGATTTTTGTAAATCGTCAGTTGGGCACTTCGAAAATGAGTTCCCGCATATTTGATGAAGCATTTTTTGGCGTCATTAATTTACGCTGGAGAAAATTGACGGGAAAAATAAAACCGAAATCAAAATTAAAAACATCTACAAGACCATGATTCTCATTCATAATGCAACTATCGTCAACGAAGGGCATTCTTACCGTGGATCGGTAGTGATAGAGGACGAAAACATTACGAAAATATTTATCGACAAGGTTCCCGAATATGTGTTTAATCGGAGCGATAAAGTCATTGAGGCCGATGACTTGTACCTCATTCCGGGAGTGATTGATGACCAAGTGCACTTTCGTGATCCGGGATTGACGCACAAAGGCGATATTTATACCGAAAGTCGTGCGGCCGTTGCCGGAGGTGTTACTTCTTTCATGGATATGCCAAACACCATCCCGCAAACAATCAGTATAGATGCTTTACATGCCAAATTCGAGACAGCTTCGGAAAAATCGATAGCCAACTATTCGTTTTATTTGGGAGCCACCAACGACAACCTCGAGGAATTGCTGAAAGCCGATGCGAAAACCGTTTGCGGCATCAAAGTGTTTATGGGTGCTTCCACAGGAAAT
>ENA-UOWE01005798-UOWE01005798.1-activated-sludge-metagenome-genome-assembly--contig:-NODE-5798-length-11119-cov-4.978760_pt1 | contig 11119 bp, 9 predicted proteins | sample MGYA00249841_ERZ761562 | MGnify/ENA primary metagenome ERZ761562 (study PRJEB28883, sample SAMN05720200) | activated sludge metagenome | isolation source: Anaerobic digester | place: Japan... | reverse complement strand
CACGACGCTCTTCCGATCTGGGGTGCTGCTGATGATCGACGAGGTGCAGACGGGCCTCGGGCGGTGTGGATCGTGGTTCGCTCATCAGCCGTACGGCATCGAGCCGGACGTGGTGACGATGGCGAAAGCGCTGGGTAACGGGATGCCGATCGGCGCGTGCTGGGCGAGGGCCGAGGTGGCCCGGGCGTTCGAGCCGGGCGACCACGCCACGACCTACGGGGGTCAGCCGCTCGCCGCGGCGACCGCTCGGAAGGTGCTCGAGATCATGGTGCGCGAGGACGTCCCCGCTCGCTCGGCCGCTGCCGGCGCCGCGATCGCCGAGGGTCTCGTCGGCCGTCCCGGCATCGCCGGGGTCCGGGGCAAGGGTCTGCTGTTGGCGGTCGAGCTCGACGGTGTTGCCGCCGGCGAGGCGGCGGCGTTCCTGTTGTCGCGCGGGGTGGTGGTGAACGCGGTGAGTCCGACGGCGCTGCGGCTCGCTCCGAGTCTGTTGATCACCGACGACGAGGTGAAGCTGGCCGTCGCCGCGATCATCGGGGCGGTTGGCGAGCTCGCCGGTGTGTGACCCCCGGGGTTCTGTCGTGCGAGGAGCGACGCTGACGTCGCTCCTCGCAGCACAGAACCCCCAGGAGCTACATGTTCATGCAAGTATGTGCATGAACATGCGCCCTCGCTGCTAGGGTGCGGAGATGCCACGGCACTTCCTCGAGATCGACGATCTCACTCCCGCTGAGCTGGTCGACGTGCTCGACCTCGCCGAATCCACCGACCTCCCCCTGGCGTTGCACCGGCGCGGGGTGGCCCTGCTCTTCGAGAAGCCGTCGGCCCGTACCCGCCACTCGATGGAGATCGCCACGATCGAACTCGGGGGCCATCCGGTCTACGTCCGACCCCAGGAGGTCGGCCTCGACGTGCGTGAGTCGACCGAGGACGTCACCCGCACCCTCATGGGGTACCACGCGGCGATCGCGGCCCGGGTGTTCGAGCACTCGAAGCTCGAGCGCATGGCAGCGGTGTCGTCCGTCCCGATCATCAACCTCCTGAGCGACGATGCCCACCCGATCCAGGTGCTCGCCGATCTCCTGACGATCCGCCAGGAGCTGGGCCGGCTCGACGGTGTCACCGTCGCGTACGTCGGCGACGCCAACAACATGGCGCGCTCACTGGCCCTCGGTCTCGCCATGTGCGGTGCCACGCTGCGGATCGCGCATCCGGCGGGATACGCGTTCAACGACGCTGCCGTCGCCCGCCTCGCTGCCGCCGGGGTCTCGGTCGACACCACCGGTGACCCCCACGAGGCCGCCAAGGACGCCGACGTCGTCTACACCGACGCCTGGTACTCGATGGGGCAGGAGGCCGAGATGGTGCAGCGCCGCCGTGACTTCGCCGGGTTCCAGGTCGATGCCGACGTCATGGGCGTGGCGTCCCCCGACGCGGTCTTCCTCCACTGCCTTCCCGCCCACCGGGGCGACGAGGCATCCGACGACGTGCTCGACGGCCCCCAGGCGCGGATCTGGCCCCAGGCCCACAACCGGCTCCACTCGGCGCGAGGGCTGTTGGCGTGGCTGTTCTTGGCGGCCGACGACCCCGGGGCGCCGGCCGTCGTGGAGGAATCGTGACCCCCCGCATCTCGAAGACGGCCCGCCAGCATCGGATCACCAAACTCCTCGAGGAGAACCAGGTCACCAACCAGACCCAGCTCGTCGAGCTGCTGGCGGAGGCCGGTGTCGAGGTGAACCAGGCGACGGTCAGCCGCGACCTCGAGGAGCTGTCGGCCGTCAAGGTGCGGGTGCCCGGCGGGGAGACCGCGTACGCCATTCCCGAGCTGCCGTTCGACCAGGTGTCGACCGACGACCATCTCCGGCGGGTGCTCGGCGACTGGGTTGCCGGTCTCGACCGATCCGGCGATCTCGTGGTGCTGCGCACCCCGCCAGGATGCGCCCACGTCGTGGCGTCGGCCATCGACCGTTCGGGCACCCCCGACATCATCGGTACCGTCGCCGGCGACGACACCCTCCTCGTGATCGCGGCGCAGGGCTCCGGCGCCGCGGTCGAGGCCGCGATCTCCGACCTCGCCAACCTCTGACCCCCCCCCACCATCAAGAAGGATCCCAGCCACATGGCAAAGAAAGTCGTACTCGCGTACTCCGGCGGCCTCGATACGTCTGTCGCGGTTCGGTGGATGATCGAGAATCTCGGTTGCGAGGTGATCTGCGTCTCCGCCAACGTCGGCCAGGAGGGCACCCTCGACGGCAATCGTGAGAAGGCGCTCGGCGCCGGCGCGAGCGAGTACATCGAGCTCGACCTGCGCGAGGAGTTCGCTCGCGACTACCTCGCTCCCGTCATCAAGGCGAACGCCCTCTACGAAGGCAAGTACCCGTTGGTGTCGGCGCTGTCCCGCCCGCTGATCGTCAAGCACCAGGTCGAGGTCGCCCGCCGGTTCGGTGCCGACGGCATCGCCCACGGGTGCACCGGCAAGGGCAACGACCAGGTCCGCTTCGAGGTGTCGACCATGGCCCTCGCCCCTGACCTCGAGTTGGTGGCCCCGGTGCGCAACTGGGGGTTCACCCGTGAGGACTCCATCGCCTACGCCGCCCAGCACAACATCCCGATCCGGGCGACCAAGGAGAAGATGTACTCCATCGACGACAACCTCTGGGGTCGTGCGATCGAGTGCGGCGAGATGGAGGACCCGTGGGCCGAGCCGCCGTCGGGTGTGTGGGAACTCACCAAGCCCACGGCGACCGAGCGCCGTGAGGTCGTCATCGGGTTCGAGGCCGGTGTGCCGGTCTCGGTCGACGGCGCCCGGATGCCGCTGCACGAGATCGTGGTGCACCTCAACGGCGTGGTCGGCGCCTACGGGTGGGGCCGCCTCGACATGGTCGAGAACCGTCGTGTCGGCATCAAGAGCCGTGAGACCTACGAGGCGCCCGGAGGCCTGGCGCTGATGCTGGCCCACGCCGACCTCGAGTCGATCACCGTCGAACGCGACCTGGGCCGCGAGAAGATGAAGCTCGAGCACCGCTACGCCGAGCTGATCTACGACGGGTTGTGGTTCAGCCCCCTCAAGCAGGCGCTCGATGCCTTCATCGAGTCGTCCCAGCAGTACGTCACCGGCGAGGTTCGCCTGGCGCTCACCCCTGGTGTCGACGGCGCCGGCGGCCAGTGCTTCGTGGTCGGGCGCCGGGCACCCAAGTCGCTCTACGACTACGGCCTCGCGACCTACGACGCCGCCGATCGCTTCCGCCACGCCGACTCGGAGGGCTTTGTGCAGCTCTGGGGCCTGAGCGTGAAGACGTGGTCGTCCATCCAGGGGACCGGCTCGGCCTGACCCGCGCCCCTCGTTCTGTCCCGACGCCGCCCGTTCTGTCCCGCGAACGCGTGCAATCTGCATCCCCTCGCGGGACAGAACCGGTCAGCGGAGCGGAATGTCGACCGGCTCGAGTTCCTGGGCGGCGATGGTGTCGGGGAAATCGGCCCGGGCCTCGGTGATCAGCTCGTTCGGATCGTCGTAGCGGGAGCTGAAGTGGTTGATCAGCAGGCGTCTCGCCCCGGCCCTGGTTGCCACCCAGGCCGCGTCGGCGGGAGTCGAGTGCTTCCACTGCTCCCCGAGGGCGGCGTCGCGGTTCGCGTAGGTGCACTCGTGGACCACCAGGTCGGCGTCGCGGGCCAGCGAGACCGACGCGGCGCAGCGAGTGGTGTCGCCGAGCACGGTGACGATGCGGCCGGCCCGGTCGGGGCCGACGACCTGGTCGGGATGCACCGGGCCCGTTCGGCCGGGCACCGTCTCGCCTCGCTGCAGCAGCCCCAGGTCGGGGCCGTCGGTGACGCCGAGCGCCCGGGCCGCCTCGACATCGAGGTGGCCGCGGCGCGTCGGTTCGACGATCCGGTAGCCGAAGGCCGGTACCCGGTGGCGGAGTGCCAGCGCGCTCACGGCAAACCCACCCACGTCGGCGACGTGGAGCGGCTCGCCGGCCGCGCCCGCGAGGGTGTCGTCGACCAGCTCGGTGATCGTGATCGGGAAGTCGATCCCGAGGATCGGGAGCTCGCACATCACGTCGAGCCAGCGACCGATCCCGTCGACCCCGACCAGCTGCAGGGGAGCGGTGCGGCCCTCCATGCCCATCGTGCCCAACAACCCGGGGAGCCCCAACACGTGGTCGCCGTGGAGATGGGTGATCAGGATCGCCGAGAGCCTCGACAACTTCAGCGGACTGCGCATGACCTGCTGCTGGGTGCCTTCGCCGCAGTCGACGAGGATCCACTCCCTGCCGAGGTCGACCCCGAGACCGCTGACGTTCCGCGACGGCGTCGGGCGACCCGACGACGTTCCAAAGGGGATCAGTCTCACCGGCCCAACCTACCCACCACTAGTTTGAAGAACGATGTCTGACGAGAACGAGCACACCGCACAGCCCTTGTGGCACGGCCGATTCGCCGAAGGGCCCGCCGCCGAGTTGTGGGAGTACACGCTCAGCCTGCCCTTCGACCAGCGCCTCGCCCGCTTCGACATCCGCGGCTGCCGCGCCCACGTGGCCGGGCTGGGCGTGGCCGGCATCCTCAGCGCGTCGGAGGTGGGAGCGGTCGAGGCAGCCCTCGATACCACCGAGGCCGAGCTGGCCTCGGGCGAGTTCACCTACGTCGAGACCGACGAGGACATCCACACCGCGATCGAGCGTCGGGTCACCGAGCTGGCCGGCGACGCCGGCGCCCGCCTCCACACCGGCAGGAGCCGCAACGACCAGGTGGCCACGGCGTTCCGCCTGTTCTGCAAGGACGCGGTGGCGACGGTCGCCGAGCGAGTGGTTGCCCTCCAGGACGTGTTGGTCGCTCGGGCCGACGAGGTTGGCGACGCCTACCTGCCCGGCTACACCCATCTGCAGCAGGCCCAGCCGGTGCTGCTGCGCCACCACCTGCTGGCCCACTTCTGGTCGTTCAGCCGCGACCTCGACCGCCTCGTCGACGCCCATCGTCGGCTCGACGTGTCGCCGCTCGGTGCGGGGGCGCTCGCCGGCTCCAGCCTCCCCATCGACCCGATCGCCAACGCCGAGCGCCTCGGGTTCGCCTCGGCGTTCGCCAACTCGCTCGACGCCGTCAGTGACCGCGATTTCGTGGCCGAGATCCTGTTCGACTTCACGATGATCGCGCTGCACCTGAGCCGCATCGGCGAGGAGATCGTGGTGTGGTCGACCGAGGAGTTCGGCTTCGTCCGACTGTCCGACGCCTACTCGACGGGCTCGTCGATGCTGCCGCAGAAGAAGAACCCCGACATCGCCGAGCTGGCGCGGGGCAAAGCGGGGCGGGCGATCGGCAACCTCACCGGGCTGTTGGCCACGCTCAAGGCGTTGCCGCTCGCGTACAACCGCGACCTGCAGGAGGACAAGGAGCCGTTGTTCGACAGCTTCGACCAGGTCCGTCGGGGTCTGGGTGCCGTTGCCGGCATGCTCGAAACGATCACGTTCAACACCGACCGCATGGCGGCGTCGGCTGACAGTCCGTACGCCGCGGCGACCGACCTGGCCGAGTACCTGGTGCGTGGTGGCATGCCCTTCCGGGACGCCCACGCCGTCGTGGGGGCCATCGTGCGCCGTTCGATGGACGAGGGCGTCGAGCTGGCGCCGCTGGTCGAGGCCGAGCCGACCCTCGGCCCCGAGGCCGCAGCCTTGATGCGCCCTGGTGTCCCGGTGAGGATGCGGACGACGGCGGGCGGTGCGGGCCCGGTGCCGGTCGAGACCCAGCTCGTCGCAGCGCGGGTCCGTCTCGCCGACGATCGTGCTCGGGCCGGGTCGCTCACGCGTTGAGACGCGTTCCCGCGAAGCTGCTCCTCGACCATTCGTCGGTGGTAGCGCCGGCGCTGCTCGGAAAGGTCCTCCGGGTCGATCTGGGCGAGGGTGACGTTCGTTCCGGCCGGATCACCGAGGTCGAGGCGTACGGCGGTCTCGACGACCCGGCATCGCACTCGGCGCGCGGCGAGACTCCACGCAACCGGCCGATGTTCGGCGCGGCGGGCACCGTGTACGTGTATTTCACCTACGGGATGCACTGGTGCGCCAACATCGTGACCGGCGCGGTCGGCGATCCTCAGGCGGTGCTCCTGCGGGCGGTGGAGCCGATCGAGGGGCTCGACGCGATCCGGGCCGCCCGCCCTCGTGCCCGCCGAGACCGTGATCTCGCGAACGGTCCCGCCAAGCTGTGCGAGGCCCTCGGCATCGGGCAATGGGCGAACGGGGTGGCGCTCGGAGCCGACGTCGGGGGCCGGTCGATCCGGCTGTTGGACGACGGCACGTCGCCCCCGGCCGTTCCCCTCGTGGGCCCCCGGGTCGGCATCTCGGTGGCGCAGGAGATCCCGTGGCGGTTCCGGGTGCCATCATGACGGGCGTGTTCCTGACCGCTGGTGCCCCTGAACTGGATCGGGCGACCGATGTCGCCGAGGCGCTGGCGGCGATCGCTGCGGTGCCGTTCGGGGACGATGCGCTCGAACGCGACCGCATCCTGATGACCCACCTGCTCGACGGCCGCGCCGATGCTGCGGTGCGAGCTGCCCGACCGGGGCACCTGACCGGATCGGCCTTCGTCGTCGACTCGTCCGCAGAGCGGGCCCTCCTGCTGTTCCACACGAAACTCCAGCGCTGGCTGCAGCCGGGTGGCCATGCCGATGGCGACACCAACCTCGCCGCCGTCGCGCTGAAGGAGGCCACCGAGGAGTCCGGGATCGAGGGCCTGCGGGTGTGGTCCGACCCCATCGATCTCGACATCCACCGGGTCGCTCCTCCGAAGGAGGATCCCCACCTGCATCTCGACCTGCGCTACCTGGTGGTGGCGCCGCCCGGGGCCGAGCCGGCGGGCAACGAGGAGAGCCAGGCGCTCCGGTGGGTCCCGGAGGCCGAGCTGGTCACCTACGACGTCGACGCCGGGCTCCTCCGCCTCGCCCGGTCGGCCTTCACCCTGGCGCGATCCCTCCCGGCCTGACCCGTCCGGAGCGCTCAGTTGCTCTGGAGCGCTCCGGTGACAGTTTCTGTCACCTCAGCGCTCCAGCGGGGGGCCTGTGTCACCTCAGCGCTCCAGTCGGAGGTTCGGGTGGAGGCGCGGCGGTCAGACGTCGCCGGGGGTGCTGCAGGACTCCATCTTGTTGGTCTCGGCGAAGCCGTTGAGCGACTTGGAGATCTGGGTGTTCTCCTTGGTCGACTCGAAGAACTCCTCCTTGGCGCCGTTCTCGTCGAGGCGCCGGGCGAAGTCGAGACGATCGTCGAGGTGGACACCCCAGTCGTCGAGCCACATGTTGATCCACTTGGCGTCGGCGGTGTCGGGGACCTCGACACGCAGGTCGTCGAGCATCGTCTGCAAGCGGGCGGTCGACGCCCGGATCACGTCGGCCCGGGCTGCGGGGCTCGGGGACTCGTGGGCCGGAGGGAAGGCGTTGACGTCGTCGAGCGCGGCCTTGCAGATCGGCTCGGCAGCCGTGGGGAACGTGCGATCCTCCAACCACCCGGCCAGGTGCGGATCGCCGACGGCGCCGTAGACGATGGCGCCGACCCACAACAGCGTGGAGGCGAGGCCGGCGAGGATCAGGAACCGCACGCCCCAGGTGCGTACCTGCGGCGGCAGCTTCGACTCCCCGCTGACGACGTCGGCGGGGAGCACGGCCTCACGGTCGCGGTCGGCTTCGTCGGTCACGGGAGAACGCTTGGGCATGGGTGCACCATCGATCGGCGGCGGACGCGGCGAGGGCCGCGGTCAGGGCTGGATGTTGACCGACAGCTTGCCATCCGGTGACACCGTCCCGACAGCCGGGGCGATCGACCAGACGATGCCGGGCGTGGGGGCAAGACCGTTCGGGAGGAGGAACCCGGCGGGAGCGGGAGCTGGAGTCTGGGTGACGACGTAGCCGAGTTTCTCGAGGCCGGCGACGGCCTCGGCGGCGGGGAGGCCGGCGACGTCGGGAATCGGGCCGGTCGGGGGCGGGTTGCCCGGCGTGGCCTCGATGGTCACGGTCGCTCCCTTGGGGACCGAGGAGCCGGCGGCGGGGGACTGGCCCAACACCTGCCCGTTGTTGACGCCCGGCGGGTTGGCGATGTCGATCCGCTGGACCACGAGGCCCACCTTCTTGAGCTTGGCGACGGCGTCGTTCACGTTGCCGGACCCCACCTCGGGCATGGTGACCATCGTCGGGGTCGCGGCCGTCTCGAAGATCGACGTGTTCGGTGCCGGCACGGTCGTCGTGGTGGCGACGGGGTTGGTGCTGAAGTCGAAGTCGACCGCCGGACGATCGGCGAGCGCATCCTTCATGAACATCTGCCACACCGGGGCGGCGGCCGTGGCCCCCGCCGAGCCGACCTTCCGCTTGGAGGTCTCGGAGTATCCGGCCCAGACGCCGGTGACGAGGTCGGGGGTGTATCCGATGAACCACGCGTCGGTCTCGTCCTGGGTGGTGCCGGTCTTGCCCGCAGCAGGCCGACCGATGCCCTTGCCCGCCGCAGTGCCCCGCGTGAGGACGCCTTCCATCATCTGGGTGATGGCGTCGCTGGCCTCGGGCTCGATGACCTTCTCCTGGGTGTGCTGGTGCTGGTAGAGCACCGTGCCGTTGGCGTCGACGACCTTGGTGACGAGGGTCGCCGGGACGTGGAGGCCCCGGTTGGCGAACACGGTGTACGCCTCGGTCATGTCGAGGACCGTGGAGTCGTTGGCTCCGAGCACGAGCGACAGGACCCGCTTGAAGCCGGTCCGCGTCGACGGGTCCCACGGGGTGATGTCGACGCCCATCTTTCCGGCGAACTCGGTGGCCCGGTCGACGCCGACCCGCTTGTCGGCGATGAGGTTGGCGAAGCACACGTTGTCGGAGTGCACGACGCACTCGGTCAGGTTGGCCTTCGGTCCGAGGCCGTGGCCCTTGACGCTCCAATTGGGTTGGCCGGCGACCTTGATGACCGTCGACGACGGGGCCGGGAACGTCGCGTTGGGCTTGATCCCGCTGGCGAGTGCCGCTGCGAGGACGATCGGCTTGAACGTGGAACCTGCCTGGCGACCCTTGCCGACCGCCAGGTTGTACTGGGCGTAGGGGTGCACCTTGGTGTCGGTGTCGAAGTAGTCGTACCCACCCACCATGGCCCGGACGTAACCGGTACGGGCCTCGATCGACACGAGGCCGATGTCGGGGTCCTTGCGGCGGTCGGTCAGCGGCCGGTTCTGGTCGGGGTAGACCTTCTTCACGTCCTCTTCGGCCTTGGCCTGCATGGCGAGGTCGACGGTGGTGTAGATCGAGAGGCCACCGTTGATGAGCAGGTTGTTGCGCTCCTCCTCGGTGTCGCCGAACCGGGGGTCGGAGCGGATGAAGCGCTTGACCTCCTCGACGAAGTGGGCGGCGGGGTAGCGCTGTTGCACCTCGGTGGTCGTGCTGTCGCCGAGGGTGATCGGCGCGGCCTCGGCCTCGTCGTGCTCCTCCTGGGTGATGTAGCCGAGCTCGAGCATCTTGCCCAACACCGTGTTGCGGCGGGTCGTGGCGGCATCGAGGTGCTTGTAGGGGTCGAAGCGGCTCGGGGACTGGATGATGCCGGCGAGCAGCGCCGCCTCAGCGATCGTCACGCCCTGGACGTCGTGACCGAAGTACCCCTTCGACGCCTGCTGCACCCCATAGGACCGGTTGCCGAACCAGATCGTGTTCAGGTACTGCTCGAGGATGAACCCCTTGGTGTGGGTGCGCTCGAGCTGGATGGCGAGGCTCGCCTCCTGGATCTTCCGTTGGATGTCCTGCTCGGGACTGAGGAGTGCGTTCTTCACGTACTGCTGGGTGATGGTCGAGCCGCCCTGGGCGACCTCGCCGGCAGCGGACGTCTTGCCAGCGGCGCGGAGGATGCCCTTGGGGTCGACGCCGTTGTGTTCCCAGAAGCGCTCGTCCTCGATCGCCACGACGGCGTTCTGGAGGATCCGGGGAATCTGGTCGAGTGGGAGGGACTGCCGCCGTTCCTCGCTGGCGAGCTCGGTGATGAGGGTGCCGTCGGCGGCGAAGATCCGGGTGCGGTCGCCCGAGGCGGCTGCGTTGATGGTGGGGAGCTTGCGCCCCTGGAAGCCGCAGGCGCCCAGGACGAGACACGAGGCGAGCAGCGCAGGCGCCCAGCGGCTGGGTCGGGAGGTGACAGACATCGCGGCCCATTCTTGTTCCCGGTCGGCCTGATCTGGTGGCACCACGGCCGGGCGCTGCCTCCATGCCCCGACGGCCAAGGTTTCGGCAGGATTTCGGGCCGATGTCGTCCGAGTTGACGTAGTGCGTGGGGGACGCGCTACAGTGCTTCCCAGCGACGCACACTCCGCCGGACACCATGCCGGCACGAGAGTACGTCGGGCAGTCGGGAGCAGGATCCTCGGATCCCGCACCACGCCAACTTCCCCGGTTGCGCTTCGGCGCAGAAATTCTTCCGGAAGAAGTTGACACGGCTTCCAGGCACGACTATCGTGCTTCTTCGCCTCGGGGCGCCGCTTCAAGCGGTCCGCAGCCGGGGCAAACGGAACCAACGATTTCGACTCGGAGACGAGCGGAAACGAGTTCCGGTGGAGTCAGTCGGCATTCGCATGCCGGCGACGCGCTCCTTGACAACGGAAGAGAGGACGCACAAAAGCTAGTGCGGGCGTTCGACGTGAATGGAGCTTTCCCTCGGGAAAGCGCACCTCGAACGACCCTCAATACATTTAATGCATAATTCGGAAATATCACGTCAGTGATGATTCGAACTGTGCCAGTTGGGAAGGTTCGCCAGAACCAACCCAGCTCTCTGATTTGTCTCGCCTCTGACTTCGGTCGGGGGCGTTTCTGATCTCGATGGAGAGTTTGATCCTGGCTCAGGACGAACGCTGGCGGCGTGCCTAACACATGCAAGTCGAACGAGGCCCATGCAGTGGCAACACTGCGGAAGGCCTAGTGGCGAACGGGTGAGTAACACGTGAGGAACCTGCCCCGAAGACCGGGATAACCCTCCGAAAGGAGAGCTAATACCGGATACCCCCACCGGACCGCATGGTTTGGTGAGGAAATGGATTCCGCTTCGGGAGGGCTTCGCGGCCTATCAGCTAGTTGGTGGGGTAACGGCCCACCAAGGCATCGACGGGTAGCTGGTCTGAGAGGACGATCAGC
>ENA-UOWE01005792-UOWE01005792.1-activated-sludge-metagenome-genome-assembly--contig:-NODE-5792-length-11124-cov-4.266600_pt1 | contig 11124 bp, 8 predicted proteins | sample MGYA00249841_ERZ761562 | MGnify/ENA primary metagenome ERZ761562 (study PRJEB28883, sample SAMN05720200) | activated sludge metagenome | isolation source: Anaerobic digester | place: Japan... | reverse complement strand
TTAGCATGTAAGCTAGGAGCGTTCTCTGTGAAACTATAAATTTCACCGGTAGGCATTTTCAATGCACCGTCAGGAGTTCCTGAGATGAAATTATACCACTCCCAAGCCTGAGAGCCAAGGAACATAAATCCGCCGATGATGGTTAAGCCCATCCAAACAGCTACGCTTTTGTTATCTCTTCTGTGACCTGCATCAACGGCTAATACCATTGTTACAGAACTCATGATGAGGATGAAGGTCATTAAACCTACATACGCTAACGGCAAGTGATCATGAACAAACGGAAAGTGAGTAAACACGTCGTTTGCCGTTGGCCAAATGTGCGTTAAACGATGACGGAATGCACCGTAAGCGATGATTAGAGAAGAGAATGTGAAGGCATCCGAAACCAGGAAGAACCACATCATCATTTTTCCCCAGCTGATTCCGAACGGAGATTTACCTCCACCCCATGGGTTGGAAGAAGAATTCTCGTGTGCAAGTGTAGCTTCTGCAGCCATACAATATATATTCAGGTTAAAGGTTGAACTAGATAATTTTTAACGGAAGATGGCCAAAAATACAAATAAATACAACCAAAGCCCACCCAAAAAGTGCCAGTATATTGCACATAATGAGATTCCGAGGTAATTTTTTGAGCTGTATTTCTGTAAAATTGACTTTCCGGCGGTTACCATTAAGCCGATCAAGCCGAACGCAAGATGCGCAAGGTGAAGTCCGGTTAATGCGTAAAAGAATGATTCTGAAGGAGTTCCAACGAAGTGAATGTTATTATCTACTAATGCACTCCATCCCATAAATTGACAAAACACGAAGGCTAATCCGAGGCCTAAAGTGATGATAATGAGATTTTTCGCCATCACTTTATTGTCTTTGCGTATTGCTGCAATCGACATTTGCATGGTAATACTGCTTAAAATTATCGCTACCGTTGAAATATAAAACATGGTAGGGATTTCGAACACCAGCCAGTTTCCTTCTGCCTGACGAACAACGTATCCGGAGGTAAGCCCTGCGAATAACATTACAATACTAGCGATTGCCACCCAAAGAAGAATTTTCTCGGTAGGAACACGTGGCTTCACATTTTCAATAGCGTTTTCTGCTGTCATTTCCATCTTATCAGATTTTATCAAGAACCATTGCAATCATTACTACAGGCAGATAGAGGAAAGATCCATACATTAGTTTTCTTGCGGCATCCATATCGCACTTTTGATACAGCTGATAGGCTTGCCATAAGAAATAGAAACTTACTCCCAGAATTGCGATCATTGAAACCCATCCCGACAGATGAAACACATAAGGCATAACGCCAACCGGGATTAAACTAAGTGTATATAATAAGGCCTGTAGTGCCGAACCTTTATCGCGATTCCCTGTTGGAAGCAGATTAAATCCGGCTTTTTTATAATCATCATCAAGCACCCAAGCGATTGCCCAGAAGTGCGGGAACTGCCATAAAAACTGAATGGTGAATAAAAGCCATGCTTCTATCCCGAAACTTCCCGTTGCAGCCACCCATCCTAACATAGGAGGAATAGCTCCCGGAATAGCACCCACAAATACCGCAAATGGTGTAACTCTCTTTAGCGGCGTATAAACGACAGTGTAAAGTATAATCGCAAGCAGTCCTAAAATACCACTGTAGATATTCATGTAATACGCCAAGATGAAAACTCCTAAAGCTCCAACAAGAACGCAAACTATCACTGCCTCCCAAACCGACATACGAGAATCGGGTAAAGGACGATTTAGTGTTCTTGTCATCAACTTATCGAGTTCGCGCTCCATAATCTGGTTAAAGCCATTCGCCGATCCGGTTACTAAAAACCCGCCCAAGACCAATAGCCACATCTTGCCGAAATCAATTTCTCCGGGCGCCAACATAAACGCCATGGCCGCCGAAAAAACGACAAGCGATGCCAACCTCATTTTTGTGAGCTGTGCATAGTCCTGCAATTTAGCAGATATGGTTAAAGGCTTTTCCAGGGTGAAGGATTTCTCCATGAGGGCGCAAAAGTAAGGGATACTGATCTTAAGTACAAGGAGGAATCATTCTAAATTTTGATTTTTTCAGTCGAAAAAGCGATTCTTCATGTAGCATTATGCAAATAGGGACCTACTAGGACAAAATAGTGGTTATCATTCTCTGGCTAAAATTATTATCATGCTGATTTAAAAACAGTTATGCTGGATGCATTTACCTACGGCATGATTCTTTCATTTACTCCCCTTTGTGCTTTCCGGTAATGATTTGGGTAGCGGTAAGCACAACAATTTTCAAATCGAGGAGCAGCGACCAGTTTTCGAGGTACCAAACATCGTATTCCACCCTATTCTCCATGAGTTTATGATCGCGGGTTTCACCACGCAACCCGTTTACTTGCGCCCATCCGGTAATTCCGGGCTTTACGAGATGCCTAACCATAAATTTATCGATCAGTGCCGAATACTCTTCAGTATGTTTGAGCATATGTGGACGAGGACCTACCACCGACATATTCCCAATCAATGCATTATAAAATTGAGGCAGTTCATCGAGGCTGGTTTTACGCAGAAACGACCCTATAGCGGTAATTCTTTCATCGCCTTGTTTGGCTTGTTCAATATCGGCCTTTGCATTTACACGCATCGTTCTGAATTTCCAGCAAGTAAATTCCTTGTTGTCTTTTCCCGAACGTTTTTGCTTAAAGAACACGGGACCGGAAGAACTCAACTTAATTAGTGGAGCAATAATGATTAATGCCAATGGAAAAACAATGGCAATAACCAACAAAGAAAACACAATATCGAAGTAGCGTTTTACTAAACGATTTCCGATATTTTGCAATGGTTCATTCCTCACACTTAATACTGCTACCGACTCATAAAAATCGATTTTCACCCTGCGATTCAAGAATCCTCTAAAATCGGGAACCACTTTAAATCGTATTAAGTTTCGGTCGGCAAAGGTCATCATGCTAGCTACTTCTTCGGCTTTCATGCCTGATACTGAACAATAAATTTCATCTACTTTCATATCCAGAGCAAATGCATGCGCATCGTGCAAATTTCCTTTCAACCACACACTATCAATGTCAGTTAAATCGTCGGAAAAAATCCCGAGCAATCGATAACCTACCTCCGGATGTCGCTCGAAGAAATGCTGCATATCGATAGCAGGCTGACCATTACCAACAATAATTACCTTGCGGTAATTTAATCCTCGGCGACGAACGAAATTGATGATATATGCCATCACCGACCGCCAAACAAAGAAGACAATTGCGAACACCGCCAACTTCACTTCGATATGGAAGACAGGAATAAAATAACTATCGAAGAAATAGAGGAAAACGACTATGGTCACCACAAAAATGGCATAAGCCCTAAACAACAAAGAAAGAATTTGTTCGAAGCGTAATCCACGATCAATTTGATGAACTTCAGTAAGGAAGGTAGAGATAACCCAGAATAAATTGATGTAAATAAACTGAGCTAAGAAGTTAGTATCTGCGGTTAATACCGGCCACTTATAATAAAAGCTTACTAACCAGAATACGGTATTTAGCAGTAAGAAATCCCCTACCACATAAATCATCTTCAAATATTTCGAATATCCTGATGCCATAATCTGCGATTCAAAAATAGTGAGATTGGAGGAGAAGTAGGCTTAAATATGGGCGAAAGAAAAAATATTTGCGACTAATTGACGAGATTAAAGGACAAAAGCTTCTTTTTTAAAGAAGTTGAAAACGACTTACTACTGTACCAGTAAATTACATCCGCGCAAATCACTATGATCGAATCGCCCTAAAATCTCGAACGAACCATCTTCGTATTGTTTACCCAGATCTTGAGTTGCAATAAATGCACATGAATAATAATTCGCTAGATCAATAACATTAACGCCTCCTGTTGCATTCGCTCCCACTCCGGCAAAGGGATCGTTAACTTCTCGCAATAAAATTTTCATCCATGGCGGAGTAATAAAGATGCCATCGCCTTTCGAATATGCTTGCGATAACAACTCCGTCATTCCGTATTCAGAGTGAATTTTCTTTACGCCGAACCCAGCACATAAAACATCATGCAATTCCTCACGAATCATTTCTTTTCTTCGCCCTTTCATCCCTCCTGTTTCCATCACTATTAACTCAGGGAAATTGAAATTATACTTTTCACAAATATCGAGTAAAGCAAATGTCACTCCCAACAAAATTGTTTTTTGTTTTCGAGCACTTAATTCATTCAGCAAGTTCGCTAATTCGTGGTATTGATTTAAATAAAATCCGCTTTGCGGATGCTTACTATGCTTTATCAGATGATCAGCCATATAGACCAGCGAAGAGCCTTCACGTTCGAGGTAGGCAGGCAATAAAGCGATAACACAATAATTGTGCACAGGGCCATAAAATAATTCGAAGGCGCGATTGAAACTTTGTTCGTACAGTTTTACATCGGCAACCGGATGTGTTGATGTGATCATACCTGTAGTTCCGCTGCTGGTGAAATTAATTTGCGGATGAAAGCCATCAGCAATCACCGATCTTGTTTTAAAAAAAGATACTGGCAAGAAAGGAATTTGCGAATAGTGATGAACACTATCGACATCGAAATTCAATGCTTCGAGATACTCACGATACACAGCTACATTCTTTACTTGAAATGCAAATACCGATAGTGCATGATTATTAAAATCACTATCCGTTCTAATATCAAAGCAAGCTGATGCCAACATGATTAATCGATACGAGATGATTTATTTGCGTCGAGATCGGAGTTATAATGCAATCCTCTGTTCTCTGTACGTTGCATGGCAGCTTTCACTACCAAGTACGAAAGATTAATTAAATTTCTAAGCTCACACAACGCCGGAGAAACAACAGTACGTTCGTATAACGCTTCCGTTTCGCCGTAGATAATTCGCAGTCGATCCATCGCTCGTTTCATTCGTATATTACTACGAACAATTCCCACATAATTGCTCATGAGAGCTTGTAACTCGCGACGATTTCCTGTTATCAAAATCATCTCTTTAGGTTCGGTAGTTCCTTCGGCATTCCAATCGGGAATATCCTCACGGTAACGGATATCCGAAATTTTCTTTACTGATTGTTCATACGCTCTATGCGAGAACACCAAAGCTTCGAGCAATGAATTTGAAGCTAGTCGGTTGGCCCCATGTAATCCGGTGCAAGCGCATTCACCTGCAGCATATAAATTCTTGATATCGCTGGCTCCGTATTCATCAACACGAATACCTCCGCACATATAATGCGCAGCAGGTACTACGGGAATATAATTTGTAAACGGATCGATGCCGATGCTTTTACACTTTCTTAAAATATTGGGGAAATGCTCAGCAAATTTTTGCGGATCGAGGTGCGTACAATCGAGGTAAACGAATTCGCCTCCCGACTTTTTAATTTCATTATCGATTGCACGTGCAACAATATCGCGCGAAGCGAGTGAGCCACGTTCATCATAATCGGGCATAAAATCATAACCATCTACTGTTCTTAAAATTCCACCGAATCCACGCACGGCCTCAGTGATTAAGAAACAAGGACTTTCGCCGGGGTTATACAAAGCGGTAGGATGAAACTGGATAAACTCCATATCATTCACCGTTCCTTTAGCACGATATACCATAGCCACACCATCACCTGTAGCGATGAGCGGATTGGTAGTAGTTTTATAAAGTTGTCCGGCACCGCCTGAAGCCATCAAAGTAATTTTAGAAAGGATAGTATCAACCTTTTTGGTTTTCAAGTTGAGCACATAAACACCAAAGCATTCAATTCCTCCTGTGCTACGCGTTACTTCTTCACCGAGGTGATGTTGAGTAATTAAATCGAGTGCGAAGAGATGAGTATGTAATTCGATATTTGGGTGCTGATGAATTTGCATCAACAGCTTACGCTCTATTTCAAATCCGGTATTGTCTTTATGATGCAATACACGATATTCGGAATGACCACCTTCACGGGCGAGGTCATATTTGCCTGTTTCGTCTTTATCGAAGTCGGCACCCCAGCGAATCATATCCTGAATACGCTCCATACCTTCCTCAATAACGATACGCACTATTTTCTCGTCGCAAAGTCCGTCGCCGGCAATTAAAGTATCTTCAATATGTTTTTCAACCGAATCGGGGGCATACGTAACAGCTGCTATTCCGCCCTGGGCGTACTTTGTATTCGTCTCATCCTCATTAGCTTTGGTAATAATCATCACCTTGCCGAACTCAGCTGCCTTCAAGGCATAACTCAATCCTGCAATACCTGATCCTATGACCAAAAAATCTACACGTTGTTGCATAATATCAAAATATTTACGCCTTTGTTAGCCAAAGGATATGTAATTTTGCGCTTCAAAGGTACGGTTTTGCGCTTTTACTCCCATCAATTACAATACTTGTAAAAGTCATACGACCTATATAAACCAAACCATTCAAATTTTGTTTTAGAACCATGAACGTTCCAATTAACATATACGCCGAGTTAACGCCTAACCCAAACAGTATGAAGTTTGTAGCCAACATCATGCTATTAGAAGGCGGGGCGGTAGAATACAATAGCAAAGAAGAAGCAGTAAATTGCCCTTTAGCGTTACAACTTTTCGATTTCAGCGGAGTGACGAAAGTTTTCATAACTACTAACTTCATTACCTTAAATAAAGAAAACGACCTCGACTGGTTCGACATCACAAATATCTTACGTGAATTCATCCGTGGATTTTTAATGTCGGGAGAGCATTTATTTATTGGTAGTCCGTTCGACGAAAATCACATTCCTTCCAGTGCTAAAAAAGCTGCGACTATTTCTGCGGAAGTAAAAGAATCGAAGCCTGCAGTAGCAATTGTTGACTTCACACCTGATCCGGAAGCAGAGAAAAAGATAGTAGAGTTATTAGATGAATATGTTCGTCCTGCTGTAGAAGGCGACGGCGGAGCCATTCACTTCCGTTCATACGAAAACGGTGTGGTGAGTGTAGTTTTAAAAGGAGCTTGCAGCGGATGTCCATCATCAACTGTTACGTTAAAATCGGGAATTGAGAATTTACTCAAGCGAATGATTCCGGGAGTGACGGAGGTGGTTGCGGTAGCAGAATAAATTATTTACAGGGAACCTCTAAAAAACCCGGATACTTCGTTGTATCGATTTTTCAAAATCCCCATTTACGCTCTGCGTTAACTGAATAAATTATTTACTTAGTAACCGGCGGTGGTAATTCACTTGTCCGAGATGATATGCAAGGTGTCCGTAAAGATGAACAAACATTTGTTCATTAGTAACTGTTTCATCATGTTTTTTCACAGGGAAATCGGTCGACATAACTTCATCAGTAATTGATGATAAAACTTGAGGCAGCATAATAATTACTGCATCGATATCTTCGATAATTTTTTTGCGCGGGATATTTTTCAAGGTAAACTCCATCTCACGTTGACGCACATACCCTGTTTTGCCAACCACAGCGCCAACAAAATGATTTAGATTTCCAACTAAATGCAATGCTAGATTTCCTGCTGAATTAGCAATCATTGCATCTGTTTTCCATAGGTCTTGTTCGAAAGAATAAAGGTTTAATTCTTCTTTCAATTTAGTCAGGTCTCTGACAAAAATAGCTGAGAGTGTTTTAGAAAGCATATCCTTAATTTTAAATAAAGGTAAAAAAAATCCCGGCTTTGTGGAGCCGGGAGAAATATTTAAACACCTAAAAGCACTTTCATCGGATCATTTCCTCCGGTCATGAGCTTAATAGGATCTTCTATCATTTGTTTTACTTTCACTAAGAAGCCAACAGATTCACGTCCGTCGATAATGCGATGATCGTACGATAGTGCAACATACATAATAGGACGTACTTCAATTTTTCCGTTTACTACCACTGCCCTTTCAACGATGTTATGCATACCGAGGATAGCACTCTGTGGAGGATTAATAATTGGTGTCGACATCATCGAACCAAACACACCTCCATTGGTTATAGTAAATGTTCCGCCGGTCATATCATCTACCGAAATTTTTCCGTCGCGAGCCTTAGCAGCAAGCGCAGCAATAGTAGCTTCAATCTGAGCCAATGACAATCCCTCAGCATTACGAATCACAGGAACCATCAACCCCTTAGGGGCGCTAACAGCAATACCTACATCAGCATAATTATGATAAACGATTTCGTCACCATCGATTTGCGCATTCACCGCTGGAAAAGCTTGTAATGCTTCAGTAACCGCTTTAGTAAAGAAACTCATGAAACCTAATCCGACGCCATGCTTCTCTTTAAAAACATCTTTATACTGCTTACGCACATTCATCACCGCGCTCATATCGATCTCATTAAAAGTAGTGAGCATAGCAGTGTTTCTTTTCACAGAAACAAGACGTTCAGCAACTTTCTTGCGAAGCATTGTCATTTTCTCGCGACGTTGATCACGTGAAACTTCTGTTGAAGGCATTGATAACTTTGGAGTGCCATTAGCGATTGCTGAAATCACATCACCCTTAGTTATACGTCCGTCTTTACCTGAAGCAGATACCTCTTTCGACGATAATCCGGCTTCATCCATCATCTTCTTAGCCGCAACACTTGGCAATCCTGATGCATAAGTATCTGCAGAAGGGGCAGCAGCCTTTGCAGCCTTTGCAGGCTTTGGAGATTCTTTCGCAGGCTCAGCCTTAGCAGGAGCTTCCTTCTTAGCAGGAGCGGCAGCATTTGTATCGATTGACGCCACTACCGAACCGACAGCAACGGTTTCTCCTTCTTTTGCAATGATGGTTAAAACACCATCAGCTTCAGCAACGAGCATCAGCGTAGCTTTATCGGAGTCGATTTCTGCAATCTCCTCATCTTTTTCTACAAAATCGCCATCCTTTTTAATCCAGCGAGCTATTTGCACTTCGCTAATTGATTCACCGGGTGACGGAACTTTTAATTCAACGGCCATGACTATAATTTTTATCGGTAATACGTTACCGTTAGTTCAATTCAATTTTAATTTTCAGTAAGCTTATCAGCAAAAACTCGATCAACAATTGCATGTTGTTCTTTATCGTGTTGTTTGTGAGAGCCGGTTGCAGGACTAGCACTTTCTGCTCTGGAGATTAGATGAAGCTTCACCTTTTTCCATACACGCAATAAGTAGCTCCATGCTCCCATATTTTCAGGCTCTTCTTGCACCCATACAATTTCCTTCGCAGCTGAATACTTGGCAACAACGGCATCTATTTGCTTTTGAGGGAAAGGATATAACTGTTCAAGACGAACGAGCGCAATATCTTTGCGATTATCTTTTTCTTTCTTATCGAGTAAATCGTAATATACTTTTCCTGAACAGAAAACAATGCGTTTCACCTCTTTAGCAGTTGCTGTAGCATCATCGATTAGTTCCATGAAGCCACCTTTCGTAAAGGCATCAACGTTAGATACACATTTCGGATGGCGCAATAAACTTTTAGGCGTAAACACCACCAATGGTTTTCTGAATGGTCGGTGTAACTGTCGACGTAATAAGTGGAAGAAGTTAGCCGGAGTAGTACAATTTGCTACTTGAATATTATTCTCAGCACAGAGTGAAAGGAAACGCTCCAATCGTGCGCTGCTATGTTCTGCACCTTGACCTTCGTAGCCATGCGGTAAAAGCATCACCAATCCGTTCATACGACGCCATTTATCTTCGGCACTACTTAAGTATTGATCGATAATAATCTGAGCTCCGTTCCCGAAATCACCGAATTGCGCTTCCCAAACAACCAGTGAATTAGGAGAAGCAAAGCAATAACCATAATCGAAGCCCAACACCCCATATTCACTCAACAACGAATTATAAATATAAAACGGAGCTTGCTTATCAGCGATATGACGTAGCGGCACATATTGCTCTTCAGAATCCTCCACGCGAACAACAGCATGACGATGAGAGAATGTACCACGCTCAACATCTTGTCCGCTGATACGTACAGGGAAACCTTCGTTCAACAAAGATGCGTACGCCAACAACTCACCCATCGCCCAATCGAGGCGACCCGGTTCTGTCATCATTGCTTTACGATCATCGAAGAGACGAACAATTTTCGAGAAGAACTTTTTATCGGCAGGAAGAGCCGTTAAGTTTTCGCTAAGCGAAAGGAATGTTTTTTTATCGACAGCTGTTTTAGGAGAAGACTCAAAATCTTCTTGTGTAGCCAACCGTAATCCGCTCCAGCTACCCTCCTTGAAACGAGTAACTTTTGTTTTCTTGCGTTGTTTAGAGCTATCGAGATTTCGTTGCAACAAATCTTTGAACGACTTCTCCATTTCCTTGGCGAGGTTTGCTTCAACAACACCTTGCGACATCAACTTCGCATTATAAATCTCACGAGGATTAGCATGAGTAGCGATTGCTTTATACAACAAAGGTTGTGTGAAGCGAGGTTCATCGCCCTCGTTATGTCCGTACTTACGATAACATAAAATATCGATGAATACATCACGATGGAATTTCTGACGATACTCCATTGCAAGACGAATAGTATACACTAAAGCCTCAACATCATCACCATTCACGTGGAACACCGGCGACAAAGTTACTTTACCCACATCAGTACAATATGTACTTGAACGAGCATCGATATAATCGGTAGTGAAGCCCACTTGATTATTAATCACAAGGTGAATAGTACCACCTGTGCTATAACCTTTCAAGAGCGACATTTGAATTACTTCGTAAACGATACCTTGAGCTGCTACAGCTGCATCACCGTGAATTAAAATCGGAGCGATATCATCGAAAGTAGAATTTTTATGTTCATCGAGTTTAGCACGAACGATTCCTTGAACGACAGGATCAACTGCTTCGAGGTGTGAAGGATTTGGCGTGAGCAAAAGATGCACCTTCTTACCATGTTGCGTTTCTACATCGGTAGAAAAACCAAGATGATATTTCACATCACCATCGAAAGAATTCTCATCGAATTCATTTCCTTCAAACTCGGTGAAGATATCTTCATAGCTTTTTCCCAAGATATTCGCCAATACATTTAGACGTCCGCGGTGAGCCATACCGATTACGAACTCTTTAATACCGAGTTCGGCACCTGCATCAATTACCGCATCGAGAGCAGGAATTGCAGTTTCGGCTCCTTCCAAAGAAAAACG
>ENA-UOWE01005791-UOWE01005791.1-activated-sludge-metagenome-genome-assembly--contig:-NODE-5791-length-11125-cov-8.274074_pt1 | contig 11125 bp, 9 predicted proteins | sample MGYA00249841_ERZ761562 | MGnify/ENA primary metagenome ERZ761562 (study PRJEB28883, sample SAMN05720200) | activated sludge metagenome | isolation source: Anaerobic digester | place: Japan... | reverse complement strand
CCACGACGAAAGATCCGTTCCTCCAACCGTTCGCGGACGGCATCGAGGCCGGCGCGGGCCTGGTGATGATGGCCTCGGCCCGGTACCCCAAGCTCGACGACGCCAACCCGGCGATGTTCTCGGAGAAGATCGTCACGGGGCTGCTGCGCGAGCAGCTGGGCTACGAGGGCGTCGTCATCACCGACGACGTCAACGCGAAGGCCCTGGCCGACGTCCCGACCGGGGCCCGGGCGGTGCGCCACGTCGCGGCCGGGGGCGACATCGTGCTGACCGGGGCGGCATCCGATGCCGGCACCATGCTCGAGGCGCTGGCCGCGAAGGCGGCGGCGGATGCCGGGTTCGCCGCCACGGTCGACGCCTCGGTCGAGCGGGTGCTCACCCTCAAGGAGCGGATGGGCCTGCTGCCCTGTTCCAGCACGAAGCCCTGACCGGCTGGAGCGGCCGAGCACAGCCACTGAACCGACGGGAAGCGTCGAGGCGTCAAGGGGGTAGGGAGTCCTCCCCGAACAACCCGGTCTTGGCGACGAACAGAGGTGCAGAGATGGCGAACGACACAGGCTCGACGGAACGCAGCAGCCGACACGGTCGGAAGGCTCTGGTGGGCTCCGGCCTGTGCCTGGGCCTGCTGGGGCCGCTGCTCGCAGGGGCAGCACTGTTCCCATCGGTCGCATCCGGCGAGGTACAGCCCATGGCCCACCACCACGGCAGTCCTGGAGTGCAGGCCGAGCTGGCCCAGGTGCGGGCGGCGACAGCAAGGTTCCACCGGGTGGAGGAGGCGGTCGCGGCCGGCTACGAGCTCGGCTGGGTCAACGGTGCAGGCAACCGAATCGTCGCGGGCTGCGTGTCGCACCCGACGGCAGGGGCGATGGGGTACCACTACTTCAACGCCGAGCTGATGGCCGACAACGCCGTCGACGCCCTCGAGCCCGAGGTCCTGGTCTACGCCCCGGCGGCCGATGGCGGGCTGAGGCTCGTGGCGGGGCCGAGTAGGCGACCTCGCCGGCCCGAAGGTGGGTGGGGTGCGCCAACCCCGCGATCCGTCGTTGGTCCTGCGCTGATAGCCCGGCGAACACCGGGACGCTCGAGACGCAACTGTCGCCCATGACGTGAGTCTAGGAAACGAGCGGCCAGGCCCCAGCCTCGGGCACGAGCTGCCGCCGGACGTGACGGTCCCGACGGTCACGGACCCGCCCACAGCGCCGGTGGCGCAGGCAGGTGGCTTATCTGCCCAATAGGCAACATTGCTCTTTGCGCATTCTTCCCCTACCGTGAGGGTTCCTACCTGCCCATCCCCTTGGAGTTGCCGTCGTGTCCTTCGTGCTCTACCGCCTCGGGCGGTACTCCTTCGATCACCCGCTGCGCATCCTCGGTGTGTGGCTCCTCGTGATCGCGGCGGTGGTGGGCCTGCTGGTCACGCAACCGCGGGTCATCTCCAGCGGGATGACGCTCGACGACACCCCCTCCCAGCGGGTGATGGACTCGATCAGCGAGGCGATGCCGCAGGCCGAGGGGACGCAGGGGAGCCTGGTGTTCACGAGCGCCGACGGCGCCCGGATCGACACCACCGAGCGCGCCGCTGCCGTCGTCGCCGCGCTGGGGGCTGCCCGGGGCACCGGCTTCGTCGTCGACCGGGACGAGAAGCTCGAGGAACAGCGCGCCGAGGTTGCCGAGCGCATCCTGGACCAGGTCGAGACCAAGGTCGCTGCGGAGCTCGCCCCGCAGCTGGCTGCGTTGGCGACCTCGCTCGACGCGGTTGCTGCTGCGGTGCCCCCCGGCCAGCCGGACGCCTCGGCCCTCGTCGCGCGGCTCGACGAGCTGGCAGACCGGGCTCGGACCCTCTCGACCGCCCCGCCGGGCGACCAGGTCGACGGATCCACGGTGCTCTTCGCCGATCTCGAGGAGCTGACCGTCCGTCTCGAAGCCACCGGCGCAGCCGAGTCGCTGACGCTGCGGGCCCCGTCGGGCGAGATGTCGGATCCGCGGGCCCGCGTCGACGAGGCGGTGGCGGAGGCGACGACGGCCGCGCTCGCCGACCTCGAGCGGCTCACGGCTGGGACCAGCCCCCGAGGCGAGCCGCTCACGGTGGGCGGCACCTCCTACGGCAGCGTGCTCGTCTCGACGGACGGCCGCACGGCGGTGGCGTCGGTACAGCTCACCGGGCAGGTCTCCGACCTGCCCGAGGGGGCTGTCGAGGCGATGCTGGACGAGGTCGGAGCGGCTTCCGGCGCAGCCGGTGTGGAGGTCTCGGCGACCTCGTCACTGCTGCCGGCCGAACCGCCGCTCGGGGGCCATGAGGCCCTCGGGCTCGTGATCGCAGCCGTCGTCCTCATCCTCGCCCTCGGGTCGCTGGTCGCCGCCGGCCTTCCGCTGCTGACGGCCCTCGCCGGGGTGTTCATCGGCGTGGGCGGAGCCTTCGCCCTGTCGGCGAACTTCCACATGACGACCTCGACGCCCGCCCTGGGGCTGATGATCGGGCTCGCGGTGGGCATCGACTACGCCCTGTTCGTCGTGCACAAGCACCGCAGCCTCATGATCCGCTCCGACCTGGCCGCGCGTGACGCAGTGGGCGAGGCGGTTGCCACTGCGGGAAGCGCCGTGCTGTTCGCGGGGCTCACCGTGGTCATCGCCCTCCTCGGCCTGCTCACGCTCGGCATCGCCTTCGTCAACACCATGGCGCTCACGGCCGCGACGACCGTCACCCTGGCCGTGCTCATCGCCCTCACCGCACTTCCGGCCCTCCTCGGGCTCGTCGGCGAGCGCATCGCGACCAGCCGGGCCCGCCTGCGAGGGCGCCGACCGGGGCGTCAGCGCATCGCCCACGGCTGGGTCTCGGGGGTCACTCGCCGACCGTGGCTGACGGTGCTCGGGGTCGTCGCGCTCCTCGGGGTCGCCGCACTGCCCGCCCCCGGGCTCGACCTCGGGATGCCGTCCGGTGCCGTCGCCCAGGTGGACTCGCCGCAGCGCACGTCGTACGACGCTATCACCGAGGCGTTCGGGGAGGGGACGAACGCCCCCCTCATCGTCCTGGCGCGCGAGATCGAGCTGGCGGGCTTCGACCAGGAGACGCTGCTCTCGACCCAGCAGGGCCTGGCCGACACCGACGGCGTGGTGGACGTCGCGCTGATGGGCGTCTCCCCCGACAACTCGCTCGCGATCTACCAGGTGACACCCGAGGGCGGGCCGAACGACGAGTCCACTGCCGACCTCGTGACGCGGCTGCGGTCGGTGCCGCTCCCCGATGTCGGCCTCCTCGGAGTCACGGGGCTGACAGCGATGAACATCGACCTCTCCGAGGCTCTCGCTGCCGCGATCCCCGGCTACGTCGTCCTCGTCGTCGTGCTCTCCCTCCTCGTCCTCCTCGTCGTGTTCCGCTCAGTGCTCGTGCCGCTCGCCGCAACCTTCGGGTTCCTCCTGACGATGGCGGCGGTCGCCGGTCTCGTCGTGACCGCCTTCGGCAACCCGGACTGGACCTGGCTCGTCGGCGTGGACCGACCGGGACCGATCCTGCCCTTCCTGCCGATCATGGCGACCGGCATCCTCTACGGGCTCGCCAACGACTACCAGCTCTTCCTCGGGACGTCGATCCGGGAGGAGTACGTCCGCGGCTCCGACGCCCGAACCGCGATCCGCGGCGGGTTCGTCCACGCGGGACGCGTCGTCGTCGCCGCCGCGATCATCATGGTCTCCGTCTTCGGCGGCTTCGTCCTCAGCAGTGACACGACCATCCGCCAGTTCGGCTTCGCCCTGTCCGTGGGCATCCTCATCGACGCGTTCCTCATCCGCATGACTCTCATCCCCGCGCTGCTGCACATCGCGGGTGAGCGGGCCTGGTGGCTGCCCCGGTGGCTCGACGCCATCCTCCCCGCGGTCGACATCGAGGGGGCTCGGCTCCGCCAGCGCGGAACGACGAGCTCCGACCCGCCGGAACTCGCCCCTGCCGAGCCCGCAGGCAGTCCCCCGGCGGAGCCCGTCGTGGTGGTCGGGCGGCCGTGACATAGTGCCTGCCATGGGACCGGGGCTTCGGGAACGCAAGCGCGCCGCGCTCGAACGCGACCTGGCGAATGCCGCCCTGACACTGGTGGAGTCGCGTGGGTTCTCCGCGGTCACGGTCGACGACATCGTCGAGATGACGGGGGTGTCCCGACGGACCTTCTCGAACTACTTCGCGTGCAAGGAGGATGCCGTCGCGGCGGTGGTCCTCCACCGTGCGGGCGACGCACTCGAGAGCTGGCGGCCGGCGACGACGCACGACGGCCTGGTGCCCGTGGTGCGCTCCCTCATCGCCCACCAGAGGCGCTCGGGGACGTTCGCGACGATGGCCGCAGTGTCCCGGCTCGCGCGTGGTCACCACCAGCTGGTCCCGTACCTGCGCGAGGCCCAGTGGTCGCTGTGGACCATGGCCGGCGCCAGGGTGCTCGACGAGCTCGGCGAGACCGACGACCGGAGCAGGGCCGAGCTCACCGCCCTCATGGGCGCGGTGTTCGGCGTCGTGACCAGCTCCTTCCTCTCCCCCTCACGTGATGGCGACGAGGACGACGTCCCGATGGCGCCACCACACCTCGAGCACGTCCTCACCCGACTGGAGCGCGGCTTCACCGCGCCGTAGTCGGCAGTGGTCAGGACTGGACGAGGGTGACCGGCATCGAGGAGTCGGCCGGCAACGACAGGTCGGATTCGGGACGCCCCTTCAGGACCATCTGAGCTCCCAGCGCCGCCACCATCGCCCCGTTGTCGGTGCACAGCCCCGGTCGCGGCACCCGCAGCTCGATGCCCGCGGCATCACAGCGCTCCTGGGCCATGGCCCGCAGCCGCGAGTTGGCCGCGACCCCGCCGCCGATCTGCAGGTTCTCCACCCCGTGCTCCCGGCAGGCGAGCACGGCCTTGCGGGTCAGCACGTCGGTGACCGCCTCCTGGAAGCTCGCGGCCACGTCGGCGACGGGAACCGGCTCACCGGCAGCCTCCCGGGCCTGCACCCAGCGCGACACGGCCGTCTTCAGCCCCGAGAACGAGAAGTCGAACCGGTGCCGCTCCATGTCGCGCCCCTGGGTCAACCCGCGCGGGAAGTCGATGACGACCTGCCCGTCACGCGCCGCCCGGTCGATGTGCGGACCGCCGGGGAAGGGCAACCCGAGCACCCGGGCCACCTTGTCGAACGCCTCCCCCGCCGCGTCGTCGATCGTCGACCCCAGGCTGCGCACGTCGTGCGTGACGTCGGGCACGAGCAGCAGCGAGGAGTGCCCCCCGGACACCAGCAGCGCCAAGGTCGGCTCGGGCAACGGCCCGTGCTCGACGATGTCGACGGCGACGTGGCTGGCGAGGTGGTTCACGCCGTAGAGCGGCACCCCGAGCGAGAGCGCCAACGCCTTGGCCGAGGCCACCCCCACCATGAGCGCACCGGCCAGCCCCGGCCCGGAGGTGACGGCGACGGCATCCAGGTCACGAAGGCTCACTCCCGCAGTGGTGCAGGCGCGTTCGATCGTCGGCACCATCGCCTCGAGGTGGGCGCGGCTCGCGACCTCGGGCACCACTCCCCCGAAGCGGGCGTGCTCGTCGACACTGCTCGCGATCGCGTCGACGAGCAGCGTCTCGCCCCGCACGATGCCGACCCCGGTCTCGTCGCACGACGTCTCGATGCCGAGCACCAACGGCTGGTCACTCACCGCCAACCTCCCCGTCGGACAGGATCTTTCGCATCACGAGGGCGTCGATGTCGCCCGGTTGGTAGTAGCGCCGGCGCGTGCTGACCACGGTGTACCCCGCCCGGTCGTAGAGCCCGATGGCCGCGGCGTTGTCGGCGCGCACCTCGAGCATGACGGATGCCGCCCGCCCGGCCCTCGCTCGCGTCTCGAGCTCGTCGAGCAGTCGCCGACCCAGGCCCCGGCCCCGTGCCGACGGTGCGACCGCGATCGTCATGACGTCGGCCACGTCGCCGCCGTGGTCGAGGCCGGCGTACCCGAGCACCTCAGCACCCTCGACCTCGGCCACGTAGTCGCGGCGCGGACGCCCGGCGAGCTCGGCCCACCAGGTCTGCTGCGACCAGGCGTCGTCGGCGAACAGCTCGCGCTCCAGCTGCGCCAGCTGCTCGATGTCGGTCCAGTGCACGTCACGCAGGGTGCTCACGAGGTGGCTCCCCGCTGCGCGCTGGTCAGGGCGTCGGGGCGGCGCAGGTAGAGCGGCTCGACCGGCATCGGCGACCCGGCGACGATGCCCCGGGCACCGACGAGCGCGAGGACACCGGCATCCACGTCGAGGATCTCCACGGCCTGCGGGAACAGGTCCGGGTAGAGCACCGGGCCGCGACCCAGCGTCGGCAGGGCACGCACGTCCTCGGGCAGCTCCGCGGGGCGGTCGACGGCCGGCCCCGACAGGCGCTCCACGGCATCCGACTCGATGCGGTAGCGGGCCCAGTAGACCTCCTTGCGCCGCGCATCGGTCGCGACGAGGATCTCGCCGTGCGTCGCCGCAGCCCCCTGATGGGCCAGCACGTCGAGTGAGCACAGCCCGAACACCGGGATGCCGAGGGCGTGAGCCATCGTCACGCCCGTCACCATGCCGACCCGCAGGCCCGTGAACGGCCCCGGACCGTTGCCGACGACGACCCCGGTGAGGTCGCCCGGGGTGAGGTCGTTGTCCGCGAGCAGCGTCGCGATGAGCGGCGCGAGCTGCTCGGTGTGCCCGCGGGCATCGACGTGGTGCGCGGCCGCGACGACCCCGAGGCCGTCGCTGAGCCCGGCCCCGATCGCGGACGTCGACGTGTCGATGCCGAGGATCAGCACGGCTCCCCTCCCAGGGCCGCCAGGGCGGCAGCTGCGTCGTCGGACGTCCAGCGCCCGCCGAGGCCGGTCACGGTCACGGTGCGCACCTCGGTGGCCGGGTCGACGTCGAGCACGACCTCGAGCCGGTTCTCACTGAGGTCCTCGGCCAGCCCCTGCCCCCACTCGACAACGGTGACGCCGTCCTCGACGGAGGCATCGAGGTCGAGAGCGTCGAGCTCGAGCGCGCCGCCGAGTCGGTAGGCGTCGACGTGCACGAGCACCGGGCCCCCGACGAGCGAGGGGTGCACCCGGGCGATGACGAACGTCGGCGAGGTCACCGGGCCCCGCACCCCGAGCCCGTCACCGAGCCCCTGGGTGAGGGTGGTCTTTCCCGCACCCAGGCCACCGGTCAGCACGACCAGGTCCCCCGCACGCAGGAGGGCACCGAGCGCACGCCCCAGGGCCTGGGTGTCCTCGACCCCCGGCAGCACGATCTGCCGCGCGGTCACGACGCCGCCTCGCGACCGGCCCGGCGGGACTTCGCCCGCGCCACCCGACGCTTCTTGGAGATGTCCTGCACGGTGCGGCGAACCCGCGGCTTGTCGCTGACCGGCAACCCTTCGGCGACGGCGCGCTGGGCGCGGCCGATGAGCATGAGCAGCTGCTGCGTGACCACCTGCGGGTGCTCGAGCTGCAGGATGTGCCCGGCGTCCTCGACGACGACGTGTTCGGCCCCGGGGATGCGACGCACGATCTCCTCGCTGTGCGACGGCGGGGTGATGAGGTCACCGTCGCCGTTGATGACCAGCGTCTCGACGCCGACGAGGGCCGTCAGCTCCCCACTGATGTCGAGGGCGTCCATGTCTGGGAGGAAGGCAGCCATGACGTCGAAGGACGTCCCGAAGATCATGTCCCCGACCAGCTGGACGAGGTCGGTGCTCACCGGCGAGTCGAACGCCCACCGCTGCACCGCGGCATCCTGCACACCCTTGCCCATCTTGCGCAGGGCACCGATCGGGCCGGCGTGCCGCGAGAGCCGGGTCAGCACGGTCGGCCCGAACGAGCCGACGACCCGTCCCGCCGTCGTGCCCAACCCGAACTCGGTCATCTCGTCGCCGCCGGGGCTCGTCGAGACCAGGGCCACCGCGAGCACGCGGTCGCGCACGACGTCGCGGTGCTGCCCCGCGTAGGACATGATCGTCATGCCACCCATCGAGTGCCCGACGAGCACCACCGGCCCGGACGTGCAGGTGGCGTCGAGCACGGCAGCCAGGTCGCGCCCGAGCTGGTCGATGGTGCACCGCTCGAGGTCGGGCATGCCGGAGCGACCGTGGCCGCGCTGGTCGTAGCTGACGACCCGGAAGCCCGAGTGCTTCAGCGAGCGGCGCTGCAGGACCCAGGACTGCATGGTCAGGGCGAACCCGTGCACGAGCACCACCGTCGGAGTGCGGCCCGCGAGGTGGCGCCGACTCAGGCTCGTCGTGTCGGGGGCATCGATCTCGACGTGCAGGGCCACGCCGTCCTCGGTGGTGACGATGAGGGCCTCGGTCGGGGTGTGCGCCCAGCCGTCGGGGGCGTCCACCGACCGGTAGCCGGCGCGCGCCCGCGTGACCCGTTCACCCACGGCGCTCGCGACCGTGGCCACCGGCCCGAGTGGTCCGAACCGCGCCATCAGAACGGCCCCCCGAGCAGGACCCGCGGCAGGCGAGGGCTCATCCGGGTGACGATCTCGTAGTTGATGGTGCCGGCAGCCTGCGCCCAGTCCTGCGCCGAGGGCTCGCCGTCGGCCGCGCGCCCGAGCACGACGACCTCGTCGCCGGCCGCCCCCGCGAAGTCGGGGCCGAGATCGAGGACGACCTGGTCCATGCACACCCGCCCCGCGATGGTGAGGCGCCGATCGCCGACGAGCATCGGCCCGGCTCCCCCGGCTGCACGCGGGATGCCGTCGGCATACCCCATCGGCACGAGGCCGAGCACGGTGTCGCGGTCGGTGACGTACTCGTGCCCGTAGCTGACCCCTTGCCCCGCAGCCGCCCGCTTCACCACGGAGAGGCGAGCCGTGACCCGCATCGCCTCACGCAGGCCGAAGTGCGCGCTGTCGCCGAGGTCGGGCACCGGTGAGAGCCCGTAGACCGCGAGCCCGGGCCGCACGAGGTCGAAGTGGGCGCTCGGGTTGGTCAGCGTCGCCGCGGAGTTGGCCAGGTGGCGCAGCGGGGGTCGCACCCCGGCACGAGCAAGCTCGTCGCAGGCTTCCTCGAAGCGCACCTGCTGGGCCCGCACCGTCGGGTGCTGCGGTGCATCGGCCCACGCGAAGTGCGACCACACGCCGGTCACCTCGACCGCGCCCTCGGCCTGCGCCGCGGCGAGGCGCGCCACCATCTGCGGCCAGTCGGTGAGGATGCCGCCGCGCCCGAGTCCGGTGTCGACCTTGACCTGGATGCGTGCGGGAGCGCCACGCTCACGCACGGCCGCGAGGACGGCATCCAAGGACCACATGCTCCCGACGGTCACCTCGATGTCGGCGTCGATGGCCCCACCGATGTCGGCGCCGGGCGCGAAGAGCCAGGTGAGCAGCGGGGCCGTGATCCCTGCCTCGCGCAGGCGCAGGGCCTCGGCGAGCTGGGCCACGCCGAGCCACGAGGCGCCACCCGCGAGCGCGGCGCGCGCGCTGTCGACCAGCCCGTGACCGTAGGCGTCGGCCTTGACGACGGCCAGCACCTGCGCCGGGGCGGCCCGGCGCACGAGTTCGGCGACGTTGTCGCGGATCGCGTCGAGGTCGATGCTCACCCACGCCGAAGCACCCGCGGGCGCGGGCACGGGAGCGGGAGGAGTTGTCATGGGCCTGTTGAGTCTAGGACGAGCGGTTGGTGGCGCGACCCAGCAGGTGAGCAACGGCATCCGGGATGCCGTGGGCGACCCGCAGTGCCCGCACCGGGCCTCCCGGGTTGGCGCGGTCCGCAGCGACGCCGTGCACGAGGGCGCCGAGCGCCCCGGCCGAGTCGGGCGGCAGCCCGGCGGCCACGAGCGTGCCGAGCAACCCGGCGAGGACGTCGCCCGCACCGGCGGTGCCGAGCCAGGCGGGCGCGTCAGCCTGGGACCAGGCCGGGGCGCCCTCACCGGGCCCGACGACGACGGTGGTCGAGCCCTTGAGCAGGACGGTGGCGCCGGTGGCGACGGCGAGGGCCTTGGCGTGGGCGACCGGGGAGGCCTCGACCTGCCCCCGCGTCACCTCCCCCTGTCCCGAAATCGACCAATAGGTCACTCCAGGTACGACCGAGCCTGCGACCGCGTTCAGGCGGCTGAGCAGGCGCGCGCACTCCCCGGCGTGCGGGGTCAGCAGCGTCGCGCGCCCGGCCCGCGACCGCACGAAGTCGGCATCGACGAGGTCGAGCCCGCCGGCATCGAGGACGACCGGCTCGTCGCCGGCAAGAGCGGCACGCGCCACCTCGAGCTGGGCAGCGGCGTCGGCGCCGGTGGCCTCGACGTCGAGCCCCGGTCCGATCACCCAGGCCTGCACCCGGCCGGGCCCGTGGACGGCCTCGGGCACGGCCGCGCGCACGAGGGCGCTCGGGGTGGGCGTGCCGACGTAGCGCACCATGCCCGCACCGGACTCGACGGCCGCCGTGACGGCGAGCACCGCAGCCCCCGTGTACGCCTCACCACCGGCGACGACCCCGACGACGCCTCTCGAGTACTTGTCATCGGCCGGTGTCGGCACCGGCCACAGGGCCGCGACGTCGTCGTGGTCGAGGCGCAGCACCACCGGGTCGGCGGCCAGCTCGAGGCCGATGTCGACGACGGTGAGGATGCCGCACGCCTGCTCGGTGGGCGGCAGCAGGTGCACCGGCTTGGGCACCGAGAAGGTCACCGTCTCGTCGGCGAAGACCCCGTCGGGGTCGAGCGCCCCGCCCATCGGGTCCTGTCCCGAGGGAAGGTCGACGGCGATGACGTATGCCGTGTCGGGCACTGCGGCCACCCAGGCAGCAGCCCACGGCGGCAGGCCCGGGCGTGCCCCGATACCGAGGATGCCGTCGAGCACCACGTCGGCCTCGGCCAACGCTGCCGGGTCGGTCGTGAGCAGGACCCCAGCCTCCTCGGCGGCGGCCCGTGCCCCCTCGTGCACGACCTCGTCGTGCAGGGCGACCGCGTTCCATCCGGCCTCGGCCAGCCGCGCCACCGCGTACAGGGCGTCAGCGCCGTTGTTGCCGGGCCCGACGAGGGCGGCGACTGCCGCACCGTCGCACTCCTGGAGGCGGGCGGCCGCCACGAGGGCAAGCCCCTCGACCGCCCGGGCCATCAGCTCACCGTCGGGCAGCGTGGCCATGAGCGCCGCCTCGGCGCCGTACACGGCATCCGTCGACCACGCCCGG
>ENA-UOWE01005788-UOWE01005788.1-activated-sludge-metagenome-genome-assembly--contig:-NODE-5788-length-11129-cov-32.510746_pt1 | contig 11129 bp, 11 predicted proteins | sample MGYA00249841_ERZ761562 | MGnify/ENA primary metagenome ERZ761562 (study PRJEB28883, sample SAMN05720200) | activated sludge metagenome | isolation source: Anaerobic digester | place: Japan... | reverse complement strand
CAGATCTGGCTGGGAAGCTACATGTCCGGCGGTGTCGGATTCACCCAGTACGCCACAGCTGCTTACACCAACGACGTCCTGGATGACTTCTGCTACTACGGCGCGGACTTCGCCGTGGACAAGTTCGGTGGATTCGCCAAGGCACCCCAGAAGCTCGAGACAGCCAAGGAGCTGGCCACTGAGGTCAACGCCTATGGCGTTGAGCAGTACGAGGCCTTCCCCACTCTTCTCGAGGATCACTTCGGTGGATCCCAGAGGGCTTCCGTTCTGGCAGCCGCATCCGCTATCACCTCCGCCATCGCCTCTGGCCACAGCCAGGTAGGCCTTGCCGGCTGGTACCTCTCCATGCTGCTGCATAAGGAAGGCTGGGGCAGACTGGGCTTCTTCGGCTACGACCTGCAGGATCAGTGCGGTCCAACCAACGTGTTCTCCTATCAGTCCGACGAGGGCAACCCGCTGGAGCTGAGGGGCGCCAACTATCCCAACTACGCCATGAACGTGGGCCATCAGGGCGAGTACGCAGGCATCTCCAGCGCCGCACATGCCGGCCGCATGGATGCCTTCGCCATCAATCCCCTGATCAAGGTCTGCTTCTCCAACCCCGGCCTGGTATTCGACTGGGCAGACATCCGCGCCTGCTTCGGCAAGGGCGGTGCCCGCGAGTTCCGCGCTGCTGGCGACAGGGCCCTGGTTATGCCCGCTGTGTAGGCCAAAAGCCTACCACCCTTTTCTTTTTTTAGAAATCCTTCAATGCACCGTTTTTGAGATATCTTTTATCAGAACGAAGAACCGATTTCAATATCAAGGCCTCTCGAATGGCAAGAATCTTTAATAAGCATCCAATCTAGCTAATAGCGGTGAATACTATGTGTTGCATGCAAGACCCCAGTGGAAGCGGACCGTCAGGCGCGGGCTTTATGAAGATGATGCATATGCACGGGGGAGGCCGAGGAAGCTTCCCTCTCATCGGAGACAAGTTCCCTCCTATGGAGGTCAAGACCACACACGGCATGATAAAGCTTCCAGATGCCTATTCCGGCAAATGGGTTGTTCTCTTCTCCCATCCCGGCGATTTCACTCCCGTTTGCACAACCGAGTTCGTCTCATTTGAGAAGAAGAGGGCGGAGTTCGAGAAGCTCAATTGCGAGTTGATCGGCCTGTCCATCGATCAGGTCTTCTCCCATATGAAATGGACGGAATGGATCAAGGAGAAGCTGGGTGTGCAGATCAATTTCCCCATCATCGCCGATGACTCGGGACGGGTCGCCTCCCGACTGGGAATGCTTCATCCCGGCAAGGGCACCAATACGGTGAGAGCGGTCTTCATCATCGATGCCGAGGGAACAATCAGGATCATTCTGTTCTATCCCCAGGAGATCGGCCGGAATATGGATGAGATCCTGAGGGCCCTGAAGGCTATGCAGACAGCGGACAAATTCCGGGTGGCCACCCCCGCCAACTGGCCCAACAATGAGCTGCTGGGCGATGAGGTTATAATCCCGCCGCCGGCTGACGAGAAGACTGCCGCTACCAGAAAGACGGGTGGAGAGATGGTCTGCGAGGACTGGTGGTTCTGCCATAAGAAGCTGGGCAAATAACTGCCCTCGATCATCATATCCGGAGCCCGGCAAGCCCGGGCTCGATTTTTTAAAGGTCAAAGTTCCTCCCGGCACTTCCAAGCAGTTGAATGAGCCTTTTTGATCTCTTGTCTGGCCTTTGGCCTAAGCCAGCCTAACCAATATTATATAAAACTTCATTTATATTGAACGGATCTCAGGATGACTTATCCGCTTCATCCGATCTTTTTAAGGACTCAAGCCTTGAGGCCAGCAGCTCTCTACGCGACTGCAAAATAGCCATCTCCCTCTCCACGAGCTGCAGATTCTGCTGGCGGGCCAGTTCAGCCCCATCTTCCGGGGCCTTCTCTTCCCTCAGGATGAAGCTTCCACCCTCGATCCGGAGCCCCATGCCGTAGACCAGAGCGGCGGCGATCTTATTCCTGGCTTTCATAAGATCATTCCACAGAGCCTTCCGGGAGATGCCCATATAAAATGCCGCATCCTCCTGGTCCAGGTCGAGGAGGTCCACCAGTCGCACCGCCTCCAGTTCTTCCAGGGTCAGGGATAGGAACTCCTTTCTGGGGCAGCCCTCCGGCAAGAAGCATCGAACCGCAGGAACCTCGGATATCCAGCGTCTGCCTCTCCTTCTTCCTCGACAGGGACACATAAGCATAGATTGGATGCGGGCTTATTTCAACCTTGCGAATCAGAAAGATTTAAATATATTGTCTCATAAGTTATCAATATCGAGGGGCAGGCAGAGAGGATTATGCTGCTCGATGCAAATATAAATTGAGGTGAAAGAAATATGCCTTGGGGAGATTGTACGGGACCGTGGTGGATTGGCCCTCAAGGGAACAGGGCAGACTACCATAATCCCTGGTGTCAGCGCGCTTACGGAAGAGGTGCAGGATACGGCAGAGGCCTTGGCCGGAACTTCGTCGAACCATTTCGCCAGCCTACACCGGAGGAAGAGAGAATCTATCTGGAGGCGGTGGCCAGGGATCTAGAGGATGAGCTTAAATCCGTTCGAGATCAGATAGAAAGGCTGCAGTCCAGATCATGAGTAGGGGAGACTGCAGCTGCAATTTTTGTCTTTTTCATAATGCGTGTGCAAAGATCTTAGCTTTGCAGAGCCAGATCTGACCGGGAGGACATACTGCTCTTTAGGAGCAGTTCATAGACCATCTGAGAGCCTTTGTTAATAATCCGCAAAGGCAGGGCATATAGTACTTTCCGCAGCATTTATCCTCTGAGGAATATGCTGACATAATGGCACAGTAGCGCAATGGAATTAAGTCTGGATGAAAATACCGTATCTGGCAGAAAGATGGATCTGGCTACCAGCCCAGGCGATATCTGAGATATGGACTGGCCTGGAAGTCGAGCTATTAATTTCATCTGGCCAATGGTAATATCATTTGGCCTTCGGCCTTCTCAGATAGAAATAGTTGCCCTGATATTCGGTCTTGGCCAGCTTTCCCTGATCCAGCAGCTTCTGCACAACATCCCAGCTCACATCCGCCTGCTTCAGGAATTTTTCAACCGCCGCCTCTCTCATGGGATGCACGGCGGCAATTGCCAGAATGTCGCTGTCCACTTCACCGACGGACTGGAAGCTGTCTCCTTCATACCCCACCAAGAGCTCCGCTCTCTTGAGCCGCGAACTGAAGATCTGATAGGCTTGGTTTATGCTCTCCTCCGAGGGAGAAGCGGCCCATTTCTCCGCCGGCGGGCGGGTGGGCACGGATATGTAAGCCACTGCAGGATCAGCTTTTGCCAGGAACTCAGCTATGGCCTCTAAAGATCTCTCATCGTCATTTATCCCCGCCAGGAGCATGCTCTCGCTGACAAGAACGCCCTTGAAATCCTCTGAGAAGTCAACTATGCCCTGCAAGATGGCCTCAAGCCGCAGCGCCCGGTGGGGCCGGTCCACTCTGCGCCACAGGCGCTCGTCAACAGCATCCACCTTGACTGATACCCAGTCCGCCCTGGCTAGATCCTCACGCACCGCCTCATCCCAGATCAAGGAGGCGTTGGTGATGACCGCGATCTTCTTGCCCAGAGATCTGAGCATATCGATCTCCCTTCCTAGGTTGATGTCCAGGGTGGGCTCTCCGTCGGGCACGAAGGTAAGGTAATCGATGGCCAGTTCCAGGTCCGCTGAGCTTTTCACCTTCTCTGCCACCTCATCGCAGATTTCCTGGGGCGAGTAGAAGGAGCGGGGCATGGCCTCCATCTGTAACGTCCTGCCCACCTGGCAGTAAGCACAGGAATAGGTGCAGATCTTGGCAGGAATGTTGTTTATCCCCAGGCTCCTGCCCAGCCGCCGGGAGGGCACCGGCCCGAATGCTATCATCCTTCACACCTTTGCTGTTTTTATAGATTTATGGTTTCGCCCACAGCCAGAGGCTGGCATCTCTCTCCCAGGGCCTCTTGCAGGCTGCATACAGCCTTCTGGCCGGTGCAGTGACCGGGGCGGACCAGTGTAGGATCCAGATCCCGCAGAGACTCGGCGGTGGCGTCTATCCTCTCCCGGTCCGCACTCATCAGGTGAAAGCCGCCTATCACCGCATAGAGCTCATCCACTCCGGTGATCCTCTGAGCCTGCCGGATGGTATTGATAATTCCGGAGTGGGCACAGCCGGTTATCACCGCCAGCCCTCTGCCCGGCAGGACCGCCGCCAGGGCCTGATCATCGGGGATGATATCCGGAGTGTACTGGCCTTCTTTGATCGTCCAGAATCCTTCCACCTTCTCGAAGCCCTCCAGGCGCGGGATCTCGCCGGTGGTGAAGATCCCCGGCGCAAGCGCCACAGGACCCCGGCATTCCAGGAAGACCGCCCCCGCCGCCTCGGCCTGGTTCCTGTTGAAGGGCAGGCCAATATATCCCAGGGCCGGGCGGGCTTTGAGCTTGGGGGAGAATATATCCGGATGGGCCAGAACAGGAATCCTTCTTTTCATCTGCTGCAAAACTGCCATCAGCCCTCCGGTGTGGTCATAATGGCCGTGGCTGAGGCAGATCTGATCTATGGCATCAATGTAGATATTAAGAAGGCGGGAGTTATGGAGCAAAACCTCTCCGCTGGCCCCCGTATCCCAGAGCAGTTTCATGCCATCTGAACCCAGATCCAGTTCCGCAAGGATGGATAGGCCGTGCTCAGCCCGGAGAGATGCATTTTCTATGGAGGCGGAGTTCTCCACGGCAATGTGAGATGGAGGTTCTGCAACATAGATGAAGATCGTAACGGCTGACCGCTTAAACCTGGCGTGGCGGAGATCTTGCTTTATCTGGCCAAATCGGCCATGATCTCCGGGATGCTGGGCTCCTTATGGGCATAGCTATGTGTTCCTGGTCTTTGCCGCCTTGGCTCGGGCTTATGGGGCGGCTTTCTCTTCGGGCTGATCATGACCACGATTGTGGCCGCATGGGCCATATTTTATCTGGGGCTGCTGCCGAACATCCCCAGGCTGGCTATCATTTCCTTAACATCTCTATTGGTCCTCTCCTCCATGGGCGCCCTCTTCAGCGTAGCGGCGCCCCATATTGACCTGGGATCTGTCCATTCTGCTCATGTTTTTGTTTTTATTTCTGTTTCCGGCCATGAGGCTGCTGCAAAGGAGGTTCAGCTAAATGTAAAATCTGATCAAAGAATCAAATGCCGTTAGGGATGGCTTTTATCAGGAGGTAGCAGATGTGGTCTCCGCTTCAGTGACAAGGGACAATGTGATTGATGAGGGCACAGGGACGCGGTCTGCTTCCTCTCAAGATTGCGGAGAAGAGCGCCCATCTGAAGGCATATGGTGCGGATGTCTCGCTAAAGACGATTGAAGCTGCCAGGACAAGGGGCACTGTCCTTGCCCCGCACCTTGAATTTTAAAAAAGTTTCTAGCTTCTCCGCCGGTATCCCACAACCGCAAAAAGCAGGGCTGCCGCAAAAATCAGGACCGGGAAGACGGAAAGAGTGGCTGTGAGCCCGAACTGGTCGGCAATTGCGCCCGAGACAGAGACACCAAGGCCTCCGGCGCCCATGGCTATACCCATGAAGAGACCCGAGATCAGGCCAATCCTGCTGGGCATAAGCTCGTGAGCCATGGCAATCGTCACCGAGAACGAGGCCCAGAGGAAGAAGCCAAAACAGAGCATCGAGGCAACCTGAAGCGCACCCTCTGCCAGTAGAATCGCAGCAAAGGCGGGGATGGAGCAGAGGGTAGTTGCGACGGCAACCGGTTTTCGGCCCATCCGGTCGGAGAGGTAGCCTCCGGTGAGCTGCCCGACAACGCCGGCCAGGAGCATGGCGCTGATGAAGAAGGTAGCCTCAATCAACGGGTATCCGCTCAGGACAAGGTAGGTGGGAAGGAAGGTCATCGCTCCGAAAGTGACCCAGGAGCGCAGCGTCGAACCGGCAAAGAGGAGGATCACCGGCCTCCAGTTCTCCTCGCTGCTGGACTGTACCTGCTGCGCTGCCACCGGGCAGATGTCCGGGATGGGGCGGAGGGTGAGAAGAAGTGCGCCGAGCACAGCGGGTATTAAAAGCCAGGTCACGGCGGGAAGGCCTCCGGTAGTGATCACGATGCCGCCGAGGATCGGCCCGAGCGCCTGACCGAGGTTGCCACCCACAATAAAGAAAGAGGTGAGGCGGCCCCGGTTACTCGATACAGCAATGGCGGCTACCTTGCAGAGAGCACCGGGATGGAAGGTTGCGGCACCCACAGCGGCGACTGCCACCGAGCAGAGCATGATCAGGTAGTGGTCTGATAGCAGCCCCAGAAAGGCGATCCCGCAGCCGGAGAGGAGGACGGATGCTGCCACGCTGACCCGAAAACCCCGCTTGTCCGCTAGGCTTCCGAAGACCGGCTGGAGGATCGAGGAGATCAGGCTGTGCATCACCGGGAGGAGCGCTGCCTGGGCATAACTGTACCCGAACGTGGTGATGAGAAGCGGCTGGAGTGCCATCAGTACCGGAGCATAGATGTCGTTAATGAGGTGCGCCAGCGTAAGCTGGGCGATCTCCCGTACCCGTGATGGAGGTCGTGCCACCTGATCGCGCGGCAGGGATGTGCTCTCACTCATGAGGACGGCTTCTCTATACTCTTATATTAGGCTAGTTCTAAAATGCGCTCGTTGCAGACAGACTTGAAAGCGGAAAAGATCCGGAGAAGAGATGGCCGTTCACCCTCAGTCAATTCACCGCTCGGCATCAGGGTCGATGCAGCGTCAAATGGCTTAGATACTATTTCAGCCCTGGAGAAAAAAAATCCAATGAAATGGTGCTCATGGACGCCGAAATGATTTTTGTTGAATTCAGTCTCGTTTAAGGATATACTGAATCTGATTCAGGCAGCAAATTGAAATATATTCGACTACTTTGATTCTTTGTGGAAGGCAATATTCTAGCCGCCCTGGCCTTGACCCTTCTGGCGGGTCTCGCCACCGGAATAGGCAGCCTGGCAGCCTACTTCATGCCCAGGCCCGATCTGCGCTATCTCTCTCTTAGCCTGGGCTTTGCGACGGGGGTGATGATCTATGTGGGCTTCGTCGACCTCTTCTGCAGCTCGAAAACCGTTCTGGGTTTCGCCCATGCCAATCTATTTTTCCTGATTGGACTCGTCTTGATGCATTTGCTGGACAGGATCATCCCTCACATGCACATGGACGGACAGATGGACTCTCACTGCAACCGCCTCTATCGCAGCGGCATCATGACCACCCTGGGCATGGCCATACATAACCTTCCGGAGGGCATGACCGTAGCCCTGGTCTCTCTGGCGGATCTGCGTCTGGGCGTGCCGATAGCAGTGGCCATTGCCATACACAACATCCCGGAGGGACTGGCCTGCAGCCTTCCTCTCTACTGCGCCACATCCGACCGCAGAAAGTCCTGCCTGCTCTCCTTTGCTGCTGGAATGACCGAGCCCCTGGGTGCAATCCTGGCCGTTCTTTTGCTCTATCCCTTCCTCAGCGACTGGCTGCTGGCGGCAGCCTCGGCCATGGTGGCAGGGATCATGGTCTTCTTATGCTTTGATGAGCTGATACCCATAGCCAACAGGTACGGCAGCGAGCATCTTACCAACCTGGGAATAATAGCCGGATTCGCCGTGATGATGATCGGACTTGGCCTGATGGGGACTTTTTAGTTTTCCCCTCCAAATGGACTCATCCCGCCGAATAAAGGGCAGAGCTTGGTCTTCCACTTGCCAATATTTAAATAATTTCCGACATTATTGCTGATTAGGTCTTCTTGGCTTTGATAAAAGGACGAGTTTCTTAGGTGAATGCAATGAAGATATTGATATTTAGCCTCAGCTTGCTGCTGATCTCCGCAGTGAGTACTGTATCTGCTTCTGGTGAGGATCTGATGGTGGTGGACGAAAACCAAACCACCTCGGTCAACGACACTGCTTTAAACCTTGCTCTGGCTGGCCAGCCCTCCAACGTTCTCACTTCCCCGGAGGAAGAAGGGCTGCTCTTTATGGCCGAGGAGGAGAAGCTGGCGGGAGATGTCTATTCTTCCCTCAATGAGATATGGAGTCTGCGCGTATTTGATAACATCGGCCGAGCGGAGCGAACTCACCAGGCCGCAGTGGAGACGCTCCTGATAAAATACTCTCTGGCCGTTCCAGCCAATCCGCCGGGGGAGTTCTCTAATGAAACCCTGCAGAGCCTCTATAATGATCTGGTCAGCCGGGGAGGGCTTTCAGTAGAGGAGGCCCTTAGGGCAGGAGCGTCCATAGAGGAGTTAGATATACTCGATTTGGAGGAGCGAATGGCCCAGACAGATAAGGAGGATATCCAGCTGGTTTATTCCAATCTTAAACGGGGATCGGAGAATCATCTGCGGGCCTTTGTCAATAACCTTGAGCGGCGTGGCATTGAGTACCGCCCTGAGTACCTCTCTCTGCAGGAGTATGATGGAATAATCAGTGGCTGATCCATAAGCATATGACATCTCCGAAGCCTGCCGAGAATAATTCAGCTCCTTCGCCCTCCGTCCTGAGGGTTGCCCTTTATTCTCTGCTCTTCAACTTGGTCCTGGTGGCAGCCAAGCTCTTTCTTTCCGCCGTATCCGGCAGCCTGGCTCTGCGAGCCGATGCAGTTCATTCCCTGGTGGATGTCCTGGCTTCGGCCGCCCTAATCCTGGGCCTGAAGATCTCGGAGAGGAAGAGCGAAAGCTTTCCCCTGGGGCTGTACAAGGTGGAAAATTTGGCCTCCATCGCCATCTCATTTCTGCTCTTTGCCACCGCCTATGAGATAATCCGGGAGGCGGCTTTGGCCGCTCCACAGGCTCCCCCATATCAGGGATATGCTCTGCTGGCGGTGGCAGCCATCATCCCGCTCCCTTATTTATTCGGCAGCTTTCAAATCCGGGTGGGACGCCAGACGGGATCTCCGAGCCTCATAGCCGACGGCGTGCAGCACAGGGCTGATGTCCTCACCTCCTCCCTGGTCTTCCTGGCCCTGGCTGCCCGGAACACTGGCCTGCCTTTGGACCGGATTGCTGCGGCCATCATAGCCCTGGTGATAGTCAAAGAGGGCTGGAGCATCCTGGTGGATGGCATGCGTGTCCTCCTGGACGCCTCTGTGGATCTCAAGACCCTGGAGAAGATCCGCGCCAGGATAATGCTGGCACCCGAGGTTGCCGGAATCGATGAGCTGGTGGCCAGGAATTCGGGGCGCTATCTCTTTGTCCAGGCCAGCCTGCAATTCAGAGTCTCGGATCTCAGGAGAGCCCATATGGCCGGAAGGCGCATCGAGGCGGAGATAAAAAAAGAGCTGCCCCAGGTGGACCGGGTCACCATTCATTATCAGCCCATTCAGAGGAGCAGTCTCAGATATGCCATTGCCCTGCAAGATGCCAGGGGGACTTTGAGCGGACACTTCGGCGAGTCGCCCTACTTCGCCCTGGTAGATATAGACCTGCAGAGGAAGGATATTCGCAGACAGGAGATGGTGGCAAATCCCTACAGCAATCTGGCCAAGGGAAAAGGCCTGAAGGTCTCCCGGTTCTTGCTGGCATTCAAGCCGGATGTAGTCATATGCAAGGAGAGCCTGGCCGGAAAGGGTCCTGGATACGCCTTTGCCGAGGCGGGAGTGGAGACTGCCGAGACCGAGGCGGAGAGCCTGGAGGGGCTGGTCAAGAGCCTTGCCGGGACGGATATGGAAATGAAGGGGATGCAGGTTGCGGGGACGCAGGATGCGGCTATGCAGAATTAGCAATTGGAGAATCTTTAAATACTAAATCGCATATATGCATAATTATTCCGTGCAGTGATTATCGTATAATGCGAGGCTTGAGATGAAGGTATGTGTTACTGCAGCAGCGTCAGGCATTGACGCTCCCATGGACCCCAGATTTGGGCGGTGTCCCTTTTTCGTGGTGGTCGACCTGGACAGCATGAGCGAGATATCCATTCCCAACGCCAATGTCAATGCAGCAAGTGGCGCAGGGATACAGGCCGCCCAGGAGGTGGCAAAGCAGGGCGTCTCTGCTCTGATAACCGGAAACATAGGCCCCAATGCCATGCAGACCCTATCCGCGGCAAAGATCGATGTCTATCAGCATCAGGGGGGTATAGCCGTGAGAGCTGCTTTGGAGGCGTTCCAGAGGGGAGATCTCTCCAAGATCGATGCGCCATCAGTTTCAGCGCATGCCGGCATGGGCCAGGGACGGGGGCCCGGCCAGGGATTGGGGCGGACAAAAGGCGGCAGAGGACAGGGTCAGGGTCAGGGAGCAGGCAGAGGAGGCCGGCAGCAATGAAGATCTGCGTTCCCACCATGGGGCCTGCTGGCATAGAGGAGGACATCTGCCAGCACTTTGGCCGGGCTCCTACATTCACCATTGTGGATCTGGAGAACGGAGATGTAGCCGTGCTGCCCAATGTGAGCGAGCATATGGGCGGCGTGGGACTGCCCACAGAGACCATCTTCGCCGCCGGGGTGCAGGTGATGATAGTGGGTGGCTTGGGGCCCAAAGCGGTTCAGGCCTTCAGCCAGGCCAACATTGACGTATTCGTCGGTGCCGCCGGAACGGTCAAGGATGCCATTGATGACTGGAAGTCGGAAATGCTTAGCCGGGCCGATATGGACAATGCCTGCAGGGATCACAGGCATTAGACCTCCGTCGTCAGGATCCATTTCGAGGTAGTCAATTGAAGATATCCATAGCCAGCGGCAAGGGCGGCACGGGCAAGACCCTGGTTGCCACCAGCATCGCTGCATCCTTGGCATCAACCGGGAGAGCTGCAATTGCTGATTGCGATGTGGAGGAGCCCAATTCCTATCTCTTTTTCCCGGACAGGGTTCTATTGGAGGGGAAGGAGTTCCATGTTGCCGTGCCGGTGATAGAGGAGGAGAAGTGCACCCTTTGCGGCAGATGTGCCGAGGTCTGCGCCTATCATGCTCTCGCCGTCCTTCCCCAGACAGTTCTGCTCTTTCCGGAGCTGTGCCACGGATGCGGTGCCTGCAGCATCGTCTGCCCGGAGAAGGCCATCAGCGAGAGCTTCCGCTCCATTGGGGAGATATTCCTGGCCCGATCCCCGGGCATTGAAATGGTCTGGGGCGAGCTGGCT
>ENA-UOWE01005782-UOWE01005782.1-activated-sludge-metagenome-genome-assembly--contig:-NODE-5782-length-11137-cov-4.499639_pt1 | contig 11137 bp, 5 predicted proteins | sample MGYA00249841_ERZ761562 | MGnify/ENA primary metagenome ERZ761562 (study PRJEB28883, sample SAMN05720200) | activated sludge metagenome | isolation source: Anaerobic digester | place: Japan... | reverse complement strand
TCTTCCGATCTGATGATATCCGCAAAAAGCCAATCAGCACTCGACAGAAATAAAGAACTACTACAACAAAGCTATTCATCGAAATCGTCAGAAGAACTTGCTGACCTCTCCTATACGCTTCAAACAGGAAGAACGGCGATGCCATTCAGATACTTTAAAGTAATTGATGCGTTAGAAAAGGGAAATGAATCAGAAAACGAAACGGCAAAGAATCTCTTCCAAGGCAATGCACAATTAAAAGCGACACCGGGAGGAATTGTATTCCTATTCCCCGGACAAGGATCGCAATATGTGGGCATGGGCAAAACACTCTACAACGACGAATTAGTTTATCGCGAAGCTGTAGATGCATGTGCTGCCATTTTAAATCCTTTGATGGGCCTCGACATCCGCTCCATTCTTTTCGCTGAAGAGAGTGACGCTAATGCCACTGAATTAATCAAACAAACACGCTATACACAACCATCATTATTTGTAACAGGCTATGCCCTAGCAAAATTATGGTTGAGTTGGGGTATAAAACCATCAGCGATGATTGGCCATAGCATAGGCGAGTTTGTAGCAGCAACATTAAGTGGTGTATTTAGCTTAGAAGACGGATTGACGCTTGTTGCGACAAGAGGTAAACTCATGCAAGACTTACCGGGCGGAAGTATGATGAGTGTTCGCATGCCTGCAGCTGATATAGAATCACAATTACCAAAATCATGTTCGATAGCTGCGATCAATGGTCCGCAGTTATGTGTGATTGCAGGTCCTGAGAATGATATTGAGAAAATCAGAATATCATTAGAAGAAAAAGAAATCATTTGCAAACTACTTCACACATCGCATGCATTCCATTCTCCAATGATGGATCCTGTGGTGCAACCATTCACCGAAGTAGTTAAAAAGATAAAATTAAATACACCACAAATCCCGATAGTATCAACAGTAACTACTCAATGGTTAACTGAAAAAGAATCGTGCGATCCTTTGTATTGGTCGGGACATTTACGCGCAACAGTAAAATTTGCGGATGCAGTAAAACAACTGTGGACAGAACAACCAACGTATGTTTTACTCGAATGCGGACCAAGAAATACAGCCAGCACACTAGCAAGACAACAAGCCACGCAACCGGGAGCACAAAAAGCGATCTCGTCGCTTGGCGACAGCAACCTTAACAATGCAGAATGGAATAATATTCTACAAGCAATTGGACAACTTTGGTTAACAGGAATAGAAATTGACTGGAATGCATTTTATGTTTATGAAAAAAGAAAACATGTTGCAGGACCTTTATATTCATTTGAAAAAACATCGTATTGGTTAACGCCTCAACAGCAACAACCGATGATGATGCAATCATATTTTAATACACAACCGTTACAACAAATTAATTTGCCATTACAACAAGCAACAACGATGACAACAGATCGCAAACCTTATTTACAAAATGAATTACGCACACTGCTTGAAGATGCATCGGGAATGGAGTTACAACACGCTCCTGTCGATTCGAATTTTATTGAGCTAGGCTTAGATTCACTTTTACTTACTCAGGTAGCACTCTCTCTTACCAGAAAGTACGGAGTAAAAATCACCTTCCGTCAACTTAACGAAGAATTATCTTCGATAGGTGCAATAAGTGAATTCCTCGATCAACAGCTACCGGCAGATGCAATAAGTGCAGCCGCGCCATCAACATCACAACCACAAGCGCAACCAATTTTGACTGCAATGCCTGCAGCAAACGGCGATATGTCGATGCAACAATTGATGATGCAGCAATTGCAATTAATGCAACAGCAAATCATGAATATGAGCAATGGTCAGCAAGTTCAGCAACCGGTTGTTCAAGCGATTCAACCTACTACTGCCGACAAAAATTTATCGATCAGCAAAGAAGAATTAACGGAAATCAAAAAGCCATTCGGAGCTATTGCACGAATAGAAAAGAAAAGCACAGAGCAATTTACGCCTGAGCAAGAAAAATGGCTGAAAGATTTTATTGCACGCTACGTAAAGCAAACTGCAAAATCGAAAGCATATACACAACAACATCGAGCTCACTTAGCAGACCCTCGTGTTGTAACCGGATTTAAACCACATTTAAAAGAGATTACCTATCAACCTGTAGTAAACAAATCGAAAGGTTCAAGAATTTGGGATATTGATGGGAATGAATACATTGACATCTTAAATGGTTTTGGATCGAATATGTTCGGACATAGTCCGCAGTTCATTGTAGATGCCATTCAAAAACAAATGGAGGCAGGATATGAAATCGGTCCTCAGCATGATTTAGCAGGAGAAGTAGCAGAGAAAATCTGCAAGATGACGGGCTCTGACCGAGCAGGATTATGCAACACAGGATCAGAAGCTGTATTAGGAGCTTTGCGGATAGCCAGAACCGTTACAGGCAAAACATTAGTTGCTTGCTTTAACGGATCTTATCATGGAATCAACGATGAAGTGATTGTGCGCGGCACAAAAAAATTAAAATCATTCCCTGCTTCTGCCGGCGTTCCCGACAATGCAGTAGAAAGCATGCTTGTGGTAGATTATGGAACAGACGAAGCGTTCGAAATACTAAAACAAAGAAGTGGCGAATTAGCGGCAATACTTGTTGAGCCGATTCAAAGCAGAAGATCAGATTTCCAACCACGTGAATTCATTAAAAAATTAAGAGCACTATGTACTGAAAAAGGAATACTCTTAATCTTTGATGAAGTAATAACCGGATTCAGAACTTATCCGGGAGGAGCACAAGAATTTTACGGCATCAAAGCCGACTTAGGAACCTACGGAAAAGTTGTTGGAGGCGGAATGCCAATTGGAGTAATTGCAGGTAAGAGAGAATACATGGATGCTCTGGATGGTGGTCATTGGGAATTCGGAAATGATTCAACACCTGATATTGGAGTAACATATTTTGCAGGAACATTTGTCCGACATCCATTTGCACTTGCAGCAGCGAAAGCATCATTAGATCACATGATCGCTAAAGGGCCGGCTTTGCAACAGCAATTAAATAACTTAACAGAACGATTAGCAAATGAAGTAAACGCATATTGCAAAGAATCAGGAGTTCCTTTGAAACTTGCTCACTTCGGATCGTTATTCAAAGTGAAATACGAACATGAATTTGCGAATGCAGAATTGATTTATCCATTGATGCGATTGAAAGGAATTCACATGTACGACGGATTCCCTTGCTTCCTCACCGAAGCGCATTCGAATGAAGATGTATCAAGAATAATTGATGCCTTCAAATCAACATTAGCAGAACTAATATCATTAGGATTAATTCCGGGCAACAGTAAGCCAACGGCTACACCTACTAATCACCTTGACGGATCCGCTAAATCTTCTGTTGCTTCAACACCAACAACGCATGACTCGGAAGATCAATTTATCAATCCTCCGGTACCCGGTGCAAGATTAGGAAAAGATCCTCAAGGGAATCCCGGTTGGTATGTCCCTGATCCTAACGAGCCAAATAAATATTTAAAATACACTTCAAACAATCAGTAATGACAACAATGACAATGCCCCGAAATTTAGAGCAGGTCGATTATGATCCTTTTGCTCAAGGCACTTTCAATTATGCCGTAGCCACTACTGAGGCGCAGCGAGAAATGTTTTTATCGGTAATGATTGGGGGAGCCGATGCAAGCCGTGCGTACAACGAATCGATAAGCATTCAGCTGAATGGAAATATCAATATTGAACATTTCAATAGAGCGATTCAAGAGTTGATTAATCGCCATGATATTCTTCGTTCCACCTTTAATAATGATGGAACTTTGTTATTCATCAGCAACGAAGGAAATGCAAATATTCAGCTGATCGACTTAAGCAGTAAATCTGCTGCCGAACAAAAAGAATGGATTACCAAACGAGAAGTTGAAGAAGTCACTGAAGAGTTCGACTTATTAAACGGTCCGCTTTCGCGATTCACGATTGCAAAGCTTAGCAATACAGAAAGTTATTTCATCTTTACTGCGCATCATATTATTTGTGATGGATGGTCGACGAGCTTGTTAATGCAAGAATTGAGTATTTACTATTCAGATCTACAACAAGGAAAAAACTTTAGTCAGCAACAACTACCGAAGTTTTACGATTATGCTCGATTCACAAGAGATTTAGCCGCATCCGCAGAAGGAAAAGAAACCATTGACTGGTGGAAGAAACAATATGCAGATGAAATTCCTGTTACCGATTGGCCGGCTGATTTAGTTCGTCCTGCGAACAGGACATTCAACGCAAAAAGAATTGATCATCTCATCGACGAAAATCTTGTTGCTGCATTAAAGCAATATGCGAAGAGTTCAGGAGTGAGTATGGTAACTGCACTACTTTCAACTTTTAGTGCTTTTGTGCATCGCATCAGTCGACAAGATGATGTAATAGTAGGATTGCCATCGGCGGGACAAAATGCAGAAGGATTTGCTGAACTCGCCGGACATTGCGTAAACCTATTACCAATCAGAAGTAAAGTTAACAAAGGACAATCGTTTGCAGAATATTTACAAGAACGCAAAAAAGCATTATTCGACTCTTACGATCATCAACATTTTACATTCGGGTCATTATTAAAAGAATTATCTATTCCGAGAGATCCTTCACGAATTCCGTTAGTACCTATTGTATTTAATGTTGACTTAGGATTTACAGATGGTTTCCGTTTTGAAGGAGCTAACTTTAAATTCCACTCCAATCCACGTCATTATGAAAACTTTGAAATATTCATCAATGCGTCGGGAAGTGAAAATAAAATAATTTTAGAATGCACATTCAACACCGACTTATTCGCGCCGGAAATGATGAGCATCAGAATGCGTGAATATGAGATATTCATAAAACAAGTAATTGAAAACCCTGCAGCAGCAATACAATCGCACGATTTCAGAGCACCTGCAGAAAAGCAATTACTGGAACAACTCAACAATACTGATTTCAACTATGACTACTCATCAGGAATACATGGCGTCATTAGTAAAGTTGCTAAAAAGTATCCGGTAAATTACGCAGCAATCTCGCGTGACGACGAATACAAATACAAAGACTTCGAGAAGGACACCGATGCGCTTGCTAAAAAGCTCTTAGCAAAAGGAATTAAACCAGGATCAGTAATTGGAGTATGTTTAGAGCGAACAGTATTTATTCCTGCAACATTAGTAGCAGTATTAAAAACAAATTCGTGTTACCTCCCACTCGATCCTGAATTTCCGGCAGATCGTATTCGCTTCATGATTGAAGATTCGGCAGCTGCTGTTTTGATTACATCAAAAGGCATTGCAGAGAAATTAAAATTCAAGGAGAATGTCCTTATACTCGATGAAGTGATGGCCGAACCGGAAGTCGAAAAAGAACTTCCTGTATTTACGAATCCCGATTCGCCGGCATATTACCTATACACTTCCGGGTCGACAGGAATTCCTAAGGGCGTTGTTATACGACATCGTTCTGTAGTAAATCTAATAGAACATTTCAGAAAGGAATTAAACTTCCAACCGGGTCAAAATTTCTTCTCCGTAACAACCGTATCATTCGATATTTCAGTTTTAGAAATATTCTTACCGTTGATGAGTGGTGGTGCTGTATACATGGGATTGAAAGAAGAATCGACCGACGGAAGAGCGATCGACGAATTAAAACGATGGTGTGATTTACATTATATGCAAGCTACTCCTGCAACATGGGAATTACTACTTGCGCAAGGATGGAAAGGCGACAAAAAACTTGTAGTACTTTGTGGCGGTGAAGCATTAAGAAAAGAGTTAGCAGAAAAATTACTAGCCAACTTCAAAGAAGTACATAACGTTTATGGTCCTACAGAAACTACAGTTTGGAGCACTACAGCCATTGTAAACGAATCGATGTTGAGTGATCAACGCTTCGGAAGTATTCCTTTAGGAAAACCGATGTTAAATACGAAAATAAAAATCACGGATGCTGCGGGCAATGAAACGCCATTGGGAGTACCGGGACAATTATTAATCGGAGGTGACGGAGTAGCGCAAGGATATCACAATCGCGATGAATTGAATGCAGAAAAGTTCATTACACTTTCGAATGGCGAACGATTCTACCAAACGGGAGACCTTGTAAAATTATTCCACGACGGACAACTTGCCTTCATACAACGTAATGACGAACAAGTAAAAGTAAGAGGATACAGAATTGAATTAGGAGAAGTAGAAAGTGCTCTCAATAAATGTGAAGGAGTTAAGCAAGGAGTTGTAATGGTACGTAAAGGCAATGATGGCGACAACTATCTTGCGGCGTATTACATGACAACAACAGGCGGAGAACTTGACTTAAAAACATTGAGAGAACAAATGAAAGGATTTATTCCTGACTACATGGTTCCATCACATTTTGTATATCAAAATATTTTTCCTCTAACACCTAACGGTAAGGTTGACCGAAAACAACTACCTGATCCGTTAAAAGCGATTGTAGAAGTTGTAGAAGTAGAAGAAATGACAGAATCGCAAAAACAAATTGCTGCGATTTGGGAAAAATTCTTGGGCAAACGTCCGAGGTTAGACGACGACTTCTTCGATCTTGGAGGACACTCACTATTAGCATTACAAAGCTTAACCGAACTCGAAAAGAAAACCGGAGTACGCTTACCATTAGCCACCTTCTTCAAAAACAGAACGGTTAGGATGATGAGTGAGATGTATGGAGAAGGAGATACAGAAGCAGCGTGGAAACCATTAATTCAACTCAGAGAAGGGACGAACAAAGCGATGCAACCGTTATTCATTGTTCATGGAATCAGCGGAAACATCTTTAAGTTTTACACCCTAACTACCTGGATGAATCCCGAAAGAAATATTTACGGGCTACAAGCAGTTGGACTCGACGGAAAAGAAAGGCCTTTAAGCACGATTGAAGAAATGGCGGCCCGACATATCGACGAGATCAAGAAAATTCAGCCTAAAGGCCCTTATGCACTTGCAGGAGGCCCTTGCGGTGGACTAATTGCCTACGAAATGGCAATTCAGCTTAAGAAGATGGGAGAAACAGTAAACTATCTGGCACTTTTAGATTTAGAAGCGAGTGATTCAGTTAGTTCATTACCTCCGGGAATCAGAGAAATCAGGAAAGGTCAATTATTTGCGGTTAGGGCAATAAAACGTGTACATACGTTTGCCACGGCAAATGAAATTGAGCGTAAAGAATATCTAAAAAAGAAAAAAGAAGAAGCGACAAAAAGTGCTGATGAATATGAATCGTGGGTTGACCGACATAAATTATCGGGCACACTAGGAGAAGAAGCCACCAGAAATTTCAAAGCGGTTGAAGCCAACAATTACCAAGTAATTAAAAACTACAAGCCGGGAATTTACGAAGGAGATGCTGTATTATTCAGAACAGAAGACACGTATTACAACAATACTTATACGTATGACTTAGGTTGGAAGAAGATAATAAAAGGAAACTTAACGATATTAAAGAATTCCGGAAATCACAATACGATGATATTTAATCCGAATGCCAGCACTCTTGCATTAAAGCTTGACGAAGGTCTTTTGAAAGCCGGAGCAAAGTAATAACACGAATGAATACACTTGAAAATACAACGCAAACAAAAATTACCGGCGAGGAAATCCTTGTCGGTAATTGCGCAGTATATACTACTCAAGTGCAGAGTGTAAAAATTGATTTTCAACTACTCACTACAGAAGAAAAACAGCGATCTGAACGATTTCACAGACGAGAAGATCGTGAAAGATATATTGCAACTCGATGCTATATCCGAGAAATCATCAGCAATATCATTGGTATCGAAGCATCTGTTATTGAATTTGGCAAAACCGAAAAAGGAAAGCCTTATTTAAAAAACGATGGATCGGTACGCTTCAGCATTTCGCATAGCGGATCTCGTATAGCCGTAGCCGTTAGTAAGAACTACGAGTGTGGGTGTGATATTGAAGAAATAGATGCGAGTAAAATAAGCGATGATATTATCAATGCGCATTTTCACGAGAATGAGATATCATTCATTAAAAGCAATAGAGAGATAGGCTTCTATCACTGTTGGACAAGAAAAGAAGCAATTTACAAAGCAGAGGGCAGCGGACTACCTGACAAATTATCATCAGTAGACAGTACTGCGGAACTAGTGATGGTTAAGGGAATCAAATATCAATTAAATACTTTTCAACTACTCGACGGATACATTTTATCCGTTGCTATAAGAAGCAATCAAGAACAGGGGACAACTGTTCAAGGAGAATAAATCATCAAAAAGGCTGTACAACATTTTGAAGAAATCAAGCATTGATTATCTTCGTTGAAACTACTTTTAGAGATGACTACACCTACCAAAGACAAACACGAAGACTCGGAGCTGCATCAAGAATTCCAGCTAGAGCGAATGATCTTATTTAGCGATGCAGTATTCGCCATAGTTATTACGCTAATGGCGATAGAGATTCAGTTACCGGAAACTCATGGTTTATCGCTAACAACAGAAGAGTTTTACAATGGATTAAAACACGTAACGCCGATACTCCTAGCCTATGCGATCAGCTTCACCTTTATTGGAGTTGTATGGCATCAACATTTAAAAATCTTTTCGTTATTGAAGAGATTCGACAATGGACTTGTTATTCGCAACTTAATATTACTATTCTTTGTTGGGTTATTTCCTTTTGCGGCAACCGTAGTATCACGAGGGCCAAAGAATGGGATAGTACCATTAATGATATACCTATCGATCATCTTACTATGCTTGGGAGCGGTAACACTAATTGAGAACTACATACTAATAAAGAAGCCGGAACTACGTAATGATCATCCGATAGAAAAATTTTTAATTGACTATGAAAAAAGGAAATTCTCGGTAGTACTATTTTCAGTCGTAATAGTTTTAACGCTAGCCACGAACTACTTCATAGAAGATCCGAATTTAGCATTCTTACCACCAATGTGGAGTTTCTTAATGCCAATTGGTCTTAGGATACAGCAGCGAAGAGCTGACAAAAAAAGAAAGCGTTAGAAGTAAAATAGCAAAAACAAGAAAGGCTGCCTCGTAAGAAGCAGCCTTTTATTTTATAGAGCTCGAAAGAATTACTCTGCAGCAGAAGAATCAGACTCACCTGCTTTAGGTGCAGCCTTCTTACCACCACGACGGCGAGTAGTTTTAGCAGCTTTCTTAGAAGACTTATCTTTCAATAAGTTTTCGTTGAAGTCAACTAATTCGATCATACACATTTCAGCAGCATCACCGGGACGATTTCCGGTTTTGATGATACGAGTATATCCACCCGGACGATCAGCAACTTTCACAGCTACTTCACGGAACAATTCAGCCACAGCCTCTTTATTCTGTAGATCAGCGAAAACCATACGACGAGAGTGCGTAGAATCAGCTTTTGAACGAGTGATAATCGGCTCAACGAATACACGAAGAGCTTTTGCTTTCGCAACAGTTGTAAAGATACGCTTGTGCGTAATCAAAGAGATTGCCAAGTTACTAAGCAACGCATAACGATGCCCTTCCTTACGGCCTAAATGGTTATTTTTCTTACCGTGACGCATTTTTGATAGGAATTACTTTTATCAACTTTCCTTTCACAAGGAATGTTATCAATGTTTAAATTAATCTTTATCGAGCATATATTTCGATACATTCATACCGAAGCTCAGGTTTTTACTTCTTACTAATTCTTCTAACTCAGTAAGAGATTTCTTACCAAAGTTTCTGAATTTCAATAAATCAGCCTTAGTATAACTTACTAAGTCACCTAACGTTTCAACATCAGCAGCTTTCAAGCAATTTAATGCACGAACGCTTAAGTCCATATCAACCAATTTGGTTTTCAATAACTGACGCATATGTAAGGTAGCCTCATCCAATTCCTCAGCCGGTTGCTTAGGTTTTGATTCCAACGTGATTTTCTCATCAGAGAATAACATGAAGTGATGAATCAAGATTTCTGCAGCCTCTTTCAATGCATCTTTAGGATGAATTGAACCATCGGAAGTAATTTCGACAACTAATTTTTCGTAGTCAGTTTTTTGCTCGACACGATAGTTCTCGATAAAATATTTTACGTTGCGGATTGGAGTATAAATTGCATCAAGGAAGATCGTTCCGATAGGAGCTGTGCTAGTTCTATTTTCTTCAGATGGAACATAACCTCTACCTTTTTCGATAGTGACATCCATTTGAATTTTAACACTAGGATCCATATTACAGATTACGAAATCAGGATTCAAAACTTGGAATGCGGTAGTATGTTTTGCGATATCACCTGCATTGAAAGTTTCTTTACCATTTACCGTAACGTGTACTTTTTCAGACTCGGTACCTTCTATTTGACGTTTAAAACGAACTTGCTTTAAGTTAAGGATAATCTCAGTCATATCTTCGATTACTCCTTTGATCGTAGAGAACTCATGATCTACTCCGGAAATTTTAACCGAAGTAATAGCATAACCTTCTAACGAACTTAGCAGAATTCTGCGCAATGCATTTCCAACCGTAATACCATATCCCGGCTCTAACGGACGGAACTCGAATTGCCCGAAAGTTTCGGTAGCATGATTCATGATCACTTTGTCCGGTTGCTGAAAAGCTAATATTGCCATGTTTTCTGTTGTGGTTTTTGAGTTTTAAATATTCCTGTTGAACTATAAGTTGATTGAAGATGCCGAAGGGCCAACAATCAGGACTCAGGATTACTTCGAATATAATTCGACGATTAATTGCTCCTTAATATTCTCTGTTAATTCTTCACGAGAAGGAGGGTTAAGGAACTTACCTGCCATCTTACTTCCATCCCACTCTATCCAGCCATACTTACCCATTCTTGAAGCAAGAGAGTCGTTAATAGCAGGTAAAGATTTAGATTTTTCACGAACGGCAACAACATCACCTGAACGTAAAGTATAAGAAGAGATATTTACAACTTCACCATTAACAGTAATATGACGGTGACCAACTAACTGACGAGCAGCAGAACGTGTAGGAGCGATTCCCATACGGTAAACCACATTATCTAAACGAGACTCAATTAATTTTAAAAGGTTCTCACCTGTGATTCCTTCCATACGTGATGCGCGATCAAAGATCTTCGCAAACTGACGTTCTAGAATTCCGTACATGTATTTCACTTTCTGCTTT
>ENA-UOWE01005780-UOWE01005780.1-activated-sludge-metagenome-genome-assembly--contig:-NODE-5780-length-11141-cov-3.733538_pt1 | contig 11141 bp, 11 predicted proteins | sample MGYA00249841_ERZ761562 | MGnify/ENA primary metagenome ERZ761562 (study PRJEB28883, sample SAMN05720200) | activated sludge metagenome | isolation source: Anaerobic digester | place: Japan... | reverse complement strand
TGGTCATCGTGGCCGACGGCACCGCTGCCGCCGCCGAACGCCTGGCCCGCGTGCTGGTCAACGACTGCGGCTCGGGCGTGATGCGCCATGCCGATGCGGGCTATGAGCAGGCGATTGCCACCGCGAAAAAGCAGGGTTTGAAACTGCCGATGGTGAAGTAATGATGCCCCCACGCTCCGCCGCTGCGCGGGTTGCGACCTCACAAGGGGGCTCTCGCGCTTTGGGGCGGCTCGGCGGAAAAAGGGAATCCAATTCCCAAAGAATGGGAAAAAAGGATTGAACGGGTGGGAGAACGCTTTGATACTGCCGCTATGTTAACCAGCGCATCTCTTTCCGTGGCTTCCACCGACCGGGTCCTGCAGGTCCTTGCGGTGCTGGCGCAGCACGGCCGGGCCATGAGTGCGTCGGAACTGATGCAAAAAACAGGCCTGGCGCGCAGTACGCTGTACCGTCAGCTGGCCCGGCTCAAGGACTGGGGCTTCGTCTCCGAGATCGACGCCAGCTATGCACCCGGCCCGCTGAGCCTGCAGCTCGCCCTGGGCTTCGACATCGCCTCCAACGTGATGCGCGTCGCCCGGCCCGAGATGGTGGCCTTGTCGCGCCAGTCGCATGAGAGCGTCGGCCTGATCGTGGCGGTCAACGACCGCGCGGTCTGCCTGGACATGGTCGAGAGCCCGCACTCGCTGCGATGCTCCTTCGAGAAGGGCCGCAGCGTGCCGCTGCGCTCGGGTGCCTCGGCCAAGTGTGTACTGGCTCACCTGCCCGAGATGCAGCGCCGCGCGGTACTGGACGTGTTCCACGCCCCCGGTGGCGCCGACTGGCAAGCTGCCGATGCCGAACTGGCCACGATCCGCGAGGCCGGTTGCGCCACCAGCGCCGGCGAGGTCGACGCCGGCGTCTGGGGGGTGAGCGCGCCGGTCTTTGCCGCGCCGCGCCAAGCGATTGGAGCGATCACGTTGATGGCACCGCTCTCGCGCGAGCAGGGCCAGGAAAAGGCCTGGACCCAGATGACCGTCGTGGCTGCTACGCGCATTTCGCGCCGGCTCAGTCCACCCTGAATTTTTCTTCCCCCAACCACCACAAAGGAGCTTCTCCATGAACATCCGCCGCCACCTTCTTCTTGCCGCCGCCGCCCTGAGCCTGGGTGCCGTCTCGGTGCACGCCCAGGACAACGTCCTGCGCGTGGGCACCGACGCCACCTTCCCGCCGATGGAGTACGTGGAGAACGGCAAGCGCACCGGCTTTGACATCGAGCTGGTCGAGGCCCTGGCCAAGGCCATGGGCAAGCAGGTCGAGTGGGTGGACATCGACTTCAAGGGGCTGATCCCCGGCCTGATGTCCAAGCGTTTCGACATGGCGGTATCGGCCATCTACATCACCGACGAGCGTAAGAAGGTGGTGGACTTCACCGATAGCTACTACGCTGGCGGCTTGGTGGCCATGGTCAAGGACAACAACGTCAGCATCAAGAAGCTGGCCGACCTGGACGGCAAGAAGGTTTCGGTGCAGGTGGGTACCAAGTCGGTCGGCTATCTGACCGAGAAACACCCCAAGGTGCAGCGAGTCGAGGTTGAGAAGAACCAGGAGATGTTCAACCTGGTGGACATCGGCCGCGCCGATGCGGCCGTGACCGGCAAGCCTGCCGCCTTCCAGTACGTGCGCACCCGTGGTGGTCTGCGCGTGCTCGACGAGCAGCTGACCACCGAGGAATATGGAATGGCGCTGCGCAAGGACACGCCCGAACTCACCAAGTCGGTGAACGCTGCGCTGGCAAAGCTCAAGGCCGATGGTAGCTACGCTGCCATCGTCAAGAAATGGTTTAGCAGCAGCGCAGCCAAGTAATCCGACCGGCGACTGAACCCGATGGAACTCGATTTTTCTCCGGTATGGGCCGGCTTGACCCAATTGCTGCAGGGCGCGCTGGTCACCGTGGAAATCACGGCCGCCTCGCTGCTGCTGGGCTGCGTCATGGGCCTGCTGATCGGCATAGGCCGACTCAACCCCAGACGGCGCATTATCTACAGCCTGTGCACGGCGTATGTGGCGACCATACGTGGCACGCCGCTGCTGGTGCAGTTGTTCATTCTGTTCTTTGGCCTGCCTCAGTTCGGCATATTGTTGCCGGCCTTTGTCTGCGGCGTGATTGGCTTGGGCTTGTACTCCGGGGCCTATGTCTCGGAAGTTGTGCGCGGTGCCATCCAGTCGATTGATCGTGGGCAGATGGAAGCGGCGCGTTCCATCGGCATGTCCTCTGGCATGGCGATGCGTAACGTGATACTGCCGCAGGCAGTGGTGCGCATGATTCCACCGCTGGGCAATGAGTTCATTGCCCTGATCAAGAACTCGGCACTGGTGTCGCTGCTGACCATTCACGACGTCATGCACGAGGGTCAAAAAATCATCAGCGTGTCTTATCGCTCGCTGGAGGTCTATCTGGCCATTGCCGTGGTGTATTTCATATTGACTGGTGTCACCACTCTCGTGCTGCGTCATATTGAGCTGCGCCTGCGCGCAGGAGGAATGGTGCAATGAGCAACGCAACGCCCATGGTCCGCATCCGCGGCCTTCGTAAGTCTTACGGTGATCACGTGGTCCTGAATAACATCGACTTCGATGTCCAGCCCTCACAAGTGGTGGTGGTGATCGGGCCCAGTGGTTCCGGCAAGAGCACTTTTTTGCGCTGCTGCAACGGGCTGGAGCAACCTGAAGGCGGTAGCGTCGAAATCTGCGGCCGCACGCTAGTGGAGGACGGTCGCATGCTAGCCGAAACCGATCTCGACGCCCTGCGCGAGGAGGTCGGTATGGTGTTCCAGTCCTTCAACCTGTTTCCACACTTGTCGGTGCTGCACAACGTCTCGCTGGGTCCGCGCAAGTTGCATGGCCTGCCGCGCGCTGAGGCTGATGCCCAGGCCCTCGCCTTGCTCGAAAAAGTTGGCCTGGCGCACAAAGCCAATGCAATGCCCGCCAGTCTGTCGGGTGGGCAAAAGCAGCGTGTGGCGATTGCCCGGGCACTGGCCATGAAGCCCCGCGTCATGCTGTTTGACGAGCCGACCTCGGCATTGGACCCCGAACTGGTGGGCGAGGTACTGCAGGTCATGAAAATGCTGGCCAGTGAAGGCATGACCATGATGGTAGTGACGCATGAAATGGACTTCGCGCGTGAAGTTGGCGATGTGGTCGTGGTGATGGACGGGGGCGGCATCATCGAAGCCGGTCCGCCGGAAACCATTTTCACCAACCCCAGTCAGGACCGCACCCGTTCCTTTCTGCAGGCCGTGTTGACGCGCACCTGAACCCCCTGAGGATCGCGTGAACTGGAGCCACGACTGATGAGCTTGCAACGATTTCGATGCGACCAATTGCCCGTCACACCGTGGAAAAACGGTGGTGGCAGCACGCGCGAAATCGTGTGCCGTCCCGAAGGGGCCGGTATGGCTGGTTTTGACTGGCGCATCAGCATCGCGACCATAGCCCAGGCCGGGCCGTTCTCGGCCTTTCCGGGCGTGGACCGCGTGATCATGTTGCTGGACGGTGGTGGCGTGCAGTTGCGCTCGGACACCGGCATCGACTACCGGCTGGACCAGCCTCTGGTGCCGTTTGCCTTTTCAGGTGATGTGGCGCTGGACTGCAAATTGTTGGATGGCACGTCTACGGACTTCAATGTGATGACCCGGCGTGGCAGCCTGCGCGCTCAGGTCCAGGTGCTGCGTGCGGCTGTCGATATCCCCGCTGCCCAGCGCGGCTTGCTGCTCGCGTTGCACGGCGACTGGCAGTTGCGTGCGGGGGATGCTGCGGAGTTTTGCGCTGCAGGGCAGGGCCTGTGGTGGGACGCCGCACCCCACGGCTGGAACGCCACGCCGCAAGGGGCGAACGCGGCGCTGGTGTGGGTGCGTCTGGACACGGCAGGAGTCTGAAAAATATGAAAAAAAGGCCTGTAGCCCGCGTGGATACTGCACAAGCAGCTACGCAATTGATAGCAAATTTACCCAATGCCGACGGCGTCTGGGAGCACCTGCGGCCCATGCCGGGTGCGCTGGAGGGCGCCGGTGCGGCCACCGACGAAGTCAGCCTGGTCGTGGTGCAGGGAGTGATCCGCTGGGCCGGCGCCTGTGATGCCGTGCCCACCCAGTACGCCAACTTGCCGCGTTTTGACGGTGGCGCAGCGCTGCTCACCCCCGGCCTGGTCGACTGCCACACCCATCTGGTGTATGGCGGTCAGCGTGCCAACGAGTTCGCCATGCGTCTGGCCGGTGCCAGCTACGAGGAAGTGGCCAGGGCGGGTGGCGGCATTGTCTCCAGCGTGCGTGCCACGCGTGCGGTCGACGAAGACGCGCTGTTCGCATCCGCCGCACGCCGGCTGGAAGAATTGCTGGCCGAGGGCGTCTGCGCCATCGAAATCAAATCCGGCTACGGCCTCGCGCTGGAACACGAGCGCAAGCAGTTGCGCGTGGCGCGTCGCCTGGGCGAGGCCTACGGCGTCACCGTGCGTACCACCTTCCTTGGCGCACACGCACTGCCACCCGAATACGCGGGAAAAACCCACGGAAGCCAGGACTACATCGACCTGGTCTGCAAGGAAATGCTGCCCGCACTCGTGGCCGAAGGCCTGGTCGATGCAGTCGATGTGTTCTGCGAACGCATAGGCTTTTCGCTGGCCGAGACCGAGCAGGTGTTCCAGGCGGCCAAGGCCTTGGAACTGCCGGTCAAGCTGCATGCCGAACAACTCTCCGACATGGGCGGTGCAGCGCTCGCGGCACGTTTTGGTGCGCTGTCCTGCGACCACATCGAACACCTCAGTGCCGATGGCATTGCCGCCATGCGGCAGGCCGGTACCGTGGCCGTGCTGTTGCCCGGTGCCTATTACACGCTGCGCGACACCAAGCTGCCGCCGATCCAGGCCCTGCGGGACGCAGGTGTGCCCATGGCGGTCAGCACCGACCACAACCCGGGAACCTCGCCAGCGCTGTCCCTGCTTCTGATGGCCAACATGGCCTGCACACTGTTCCGCCTGACCGTGCCAGAAGCCCTGGCGGGGATTACGCGCAACGCGGCGTTGGCGCTGGGTTTGCAGGCCACGCACGGCACGCTGGGTGTGGGGCGACCCGCCAACTTTGTGTTGTGGGATGTGGAGGAAGCTTCCGAGCTGGCCTACTGGTTCGGGCAACGGCCGGTGAGGGCTGTGGTCCGGCAGGGGCGGGTGGCGGTGTGACAACCAAAACAAACACCATGAATAAAACACTATTTGCCCAAGATGCCTTGCTCCCCACCGGCTGGGCCAAAAACGTTCTGCTCCAATGGGATGAACAGGGTCAACTCACCCAGGTGCAAACCAACAGCACCCCCGACAGCATGGTGCAAAAGGCAGCGGGCCCGCTCATCCCCGGCATGCCCAACCTCCATTCCCACGCCTTCCAGCGCGCCTTCGGCGGCCTTACCGAATACCGCGGCCAGAACCCGGACGGAGAGCAGGACAGTTTCTGGAGCTGGCGCACCCTGATGTACCGCTTTGCGCAACGCATTGCGCCTGCGCAACTGGAAGCCATCGCCACCTGGCTCTACATCGAGATGCTGGAAGCCGGGTACACCGCCGTCTGCGAATTCCATTACGTGCACCATGACCAGGACGGCACGCCTTATGCCGACGACGCCACACTGGCCCGTGGCCTGCTGCGTGCTGCGCAAAAGACCGGTATGGGCCTCACGCTGCTGCCCGTGCTCTACCAGACCAGCGGTTTTGGTGCCACACCGCCCACTGACGGCCAGCGCCGGTTTATCCGCAGTACCGATAACATGCTGCGCCTGCTGGAACGCCTGAAGCCCTTGTGCGACGCCCAGGGCGCACGCCTGGGCCTGGCTCCGCATTCGCTGCGCGCCGTGCCGCCCGATGGTCTGCGCGAAGCATTGGCCGGGCTCGACGCCATCGACGTGACCGCCCCGGTGCACATCCACATTGCAGAGCAGACCGGCGAGGTCGACGCCTGCGTGGCCTGGAGCGGCCAGCGCCCGGTCGAATGGCTGCTGGACCACGCCGGGGTCAATGCACACTGGTGCCTGGTGCACGCCACGCACATGAACGAGGCTGAATACCAGCGCGCCGCGCAGACGGGTGCCGTGGCCGGCATCTGCCCCAGCACCGAGGCCAACCTGGGCGACGGCATTTTCGATATGCCGCGCTGGCTCGTGCACGGTGGCGCCTGGGGCGTGGGCTCGGACAGCCATGCCACGGTCAATGCGGCCGAAGAACTGATGCTGCTCGAATATGGCCAGCGCCTGCACCTGCGCCAGCGCAATGTGCTCGCGACCCAGGCGCAGCCGCAGGTGGCGACGGCCATGACCCTGCAGGCCTTGCTGGGCGGAGCGCAGGCCGCAGGCCGCGCCATTGCCGGTCTGGCCGTGGGCCAGCAGGCGGACTTTGTCGTGCTCGATGCGCACCATCCCGCGCTCGCGGGCTTGCCCGCGCCCGCGATGCTCTCCAGCCATGTGTTTGCGAGTCACCGGACCTCGGCGCTGGACAGTGCCTGGGTGGCTGGACGGCAACGGGTGCAGGCCGGCCGCCATGCGTTGCATGACGAAGCGGTGCACGCCTTTGTTGCTGCGCGCAGCGCGATCATTTCCGGGAACTAGGCCATGACCCGCATCACCACCGAAGCACCGTTCATTTTTCACCAGGGCACGCGTCCTCTGCTGATTTCCATGCCACACGTCGGCACCCATGTGCCACCCGCCATCGCGGCGCGGCTGACGCCCGAGGGCCGCGAGGTGCATGACACCGACTGGCACCTGCCGCTGCTGTATGCCTTTGCCTTGGGACTGGGCGCCTCCATCCTGCAGGCCACCCATTCCCGTTATGTGGTCGACCTGAACCGTCCGCCCGATGGCGCCAGCCTCTACCCCGGTCAGAGTGTCACCGGCCTGTGCCCGGTGGACACTTTTGACGACACGCCGCTGTATGCCGATGGCCAGGGCCCCGATGACGCCGGGATTGCCGCGCGGCGAGAGGCGGTCTGGCGCCCGTACCACGACCAGCTCGCTGCCGAGCTGGCGCGCATCAAGGCCCGGCACGGCGTTGCGATGCTGTGGGACGCGCACTCGATCCGCTCCGTCGTGCCGCGCTTCTTTGAAGGCAAGCTGCCCGATTTCAACCTCGGTACCGCCGATGGTGCCAGCTGCGACCAGGTGCTGGCCCAGCAACTGCTGGCGATTGCCCAGGCCACGCCGGGCCATACCGCCGTGCTCAACGGGCGTTTCAAGGGTGGCCACATCACCCGCCACTACGGGCAGCCCGCACACAACGTGCATGCCATCCAGCTGGAGATGACGCAGTGCAGCTACATGCAGGAGGCCATGCCCTTTGACTACCTGCCCGAAGTTGCCCGGCGTGTGCAGCCCACGGTGCGCGCATTGCTGGAAGCGGTGCTGGCTTTTGCTGAACGCCGGAAAAACTGAGATGAAGAACCAAGCCTTGATCGAGGCGCTGATCGCCGTATTGGGTGCCGATGCGGTGCGCTGTGGCGACGCCATCGATGCGCGCCATCAGACGGACTGGAGCGGTGCTGCGCCGGTGCTGCCGCTGGCACTGCTGCGTCCCGCGAATACCGAACAGGTGGCGGCAGCGCTGCGCATCTGCCACGTGCACCGCGTGCCGGTGGTGCCGCAAGGCGGCATGACAGGTCTGGCTGGCGGCGCTGTGCCGAACGTCGACGCCGTGGCCCTGTCGCTGGAGCGCATGAACGTGATCGAGCAGGTCGACACCGCCGCGGCCACGATCACGGTGCAGGCTGGTGCCACGCTGCAGGCGGTGCAGGAGGCCGCACAGGCCCAAGGTATGGTGTTTGGCGTGGATCTGGGTGCGCGCGGCTCGTGCCAGATTGGCGGCAATCTGGCGACCAATGCCGGCGGCAATGGCGTGGTGCAGTACGGCATGGCGCGCGAGCAGGCGTTGGGGCTGGAGGTGGTGCTGGCCGATGGCACGGTGCTGCCCATGCTGCGCCCCATGCTCAAAAACAATACGGGCTACGACCTCAAGCACTGGTTCATCGGCTCGGAAGGCACGCTGGGCATCATCACGCGTGCCGTGCTGGTGTTGCGCCCGGCGCCGCGTGCGTGCGTCAGCACGCTGGTGGCCCTGCCGGACTACGCCAGTGCCATTGCCTTGCTGCGTCGGCTGCAAGTCAGCTTCCCCGGTGCATTGGCGGCGTTTGAGCTGATGTGGGGTGACTTCTTCAGCACGTCACTGCACTGGAGTCAGATGGCTTCGCCGCTGTCGCAGGCCTATCCGTTCCAGGTGTTGGCGGAAGTCACCGGCCATGTGGAGGCCGACCTGGCCGAGGCCTTGCAGACCGTGTTGGGCGAGGCGATGGAAGACGGCAGCGTGCTCGACGCCGTGGTCGCGCAGTCGCAAGCCCAGGCCCAATCGCTGTGGCGCATCCGCGAGGCGACAGCGGAGTTTCCGACGCACCTGGCGCCGATCAACTTCGACATCAGCCTGCCACTAGACCAGATCGACGCGTTTGCCGAAGACTGCGTGCAGGCCCTGTCCGCGCGCTGGCCGACACAGCGCAGCCTGCGCTTTGGCCATCTGGGTGATGGCAACTTGCACCTGACCACGGACGCGCGTTCGCTGGGTGACGGTATTTCTCTGGCCGAAGCCGAGCATGCAGTGGAAGACATCGTTTATGGCTTGCTGGCGCAGCGCGGCGGCAGTGTCTCGGCCGAGCATGGCATTGGCGTGCACAAGAAACCCTATCTCGGCGTCAGCCGCACGCCCGCCGAGCTGACGGCCATGCGTGCCATCAAGCAGGCGCTTGATCCCCGGAATCTGCTCAATCCAGGCAAGGTGTTTGACCTCCATCCCCTCGACACGAAAGCGACCCCATGACTGTTGCCACGACCTCTGCCAGCGCCGAACTGCTGACCCGCCTGGCCCGCCCCGAAGTGCGCGAGCTGCCCGCCTACAACGCCGGCCTGTCGTCCGAGGTGGTGCGCCAGCGTTACGGCGTGAGCCACGTCGCGCGGCTGGCCAGCAACGAGAATCCATTCGGTCCCAGCCCTGTCGTGGGGCAGGCGCTGGCGCAGCTCGCGCAGACGGTGGGCCTGTACCCCGATGCCAACTGCCGTGCCCTGCGTGCTGCCATTGCCGCACGCACGGGCGCGCAGCCGGAGCAGGTGGTGGTTGGCAATGGTTCGGAGAACCTGCTGGAGGTGTTGTGCCAGGCATTCCTGGAGCCGGGGGATCGCGTCGTCACGCTGTTGCCGTCGTTTGGTCTGCACGAAATTTACCCGCGCATGATGGGTGCCAGGGTGCAGATGCTGCCGGTCACCCCTGCGCTGGAGTTCGATGTGGATGCATGGTGCACCGCCCTGACCCAGGGGCCTGCCCCCAAGATGGCGATGCTCAGCAACCCGTCCAACCCGGTGGGCTGCATGCTGGACGCAGCGGCTTTCCGCCGCATCGTGCAGGCAGCGCCGCAGGAGACACTGCTGGTGATGGACGAGGCCTACTACGAATACGCATTGCACGCACCAGGTTTTCCCGATGCGCTGGCCGAGTTGCGTGCTCAGAACCGCCCGTGGATTGTGCTGCGTACCTTCTCCAAGGCCTGGGGTCTGGCCGGTCTGCGCGTGGGCTACGGCATCGCCTCGGACGACCGGCTGGTGCAGATGCTGGACCGTGTGCGCACCCCGTTCAATGTGAATCTGGCGGCGCAGACAGCGGCGCTGGCGGCGTGGAATGACCCCGCCTATATGGAGCGCTGTGTGCGTGACACCGTGGCGCAACGCGAATGGCTGGTGGCGCAATTGCGCGCGATGGGTGTGGTGATGGCGCGCTCGGCCACCAACTTCGTGTTTCTCAACCTGCAGCGGCCCAACGGCCCGGTGGCCGAGGCGTTGCTGCAGCGCGGCGTGATCGTGAAACCGTGGAAGGAAGCCGGTTACGAAAGTTTCATCCGCGTGTCCATTGGCAGTGCGCAGGACAACGCGCTGTTTCTCCGGGCCTTCCAGGACATCATGGAATCTTGAGTTTGCACACCAGGCAGGTCGTTGTGGCGTCCCGCAGCGGTAGTAAGCTCTCGACCATGACCACCTTTACCAAAGTAATCCTGTTCACCGATGTCGACGGCCGTGCGAAGTTTCGCGATGAAGCCGTGCCGCTCGACCAGGGCACGCCGCAGTCGATGCTGTCCGAAGTATTCGCCTCGGGCGGCTACCAGTTGCGCACCAGCCCGGTGGGTTTTCGCAGCCAGTTCCATTGCACCGGTGCTCCGCAGTGGTGCTTCATCCTGGGCGGCCAGATGGAGATCGGTTTGCAGGGCGGTGTCTCGCGCATTTTCAGACCGGGCGAGCATTTCTATTCGGCCGATGTGCTGCCGCAGGGTGCGACTTTCGACGCAACCATTCATGGCCACTGGAGTCGCCAGGTGGGCACCGATCCGCTGGTGACGCTGTTTGTGCGCGGCTGACGAGGAGCATGACCCCCACGCTCCAACGTAGCGCTTAGCGGGTGCTGGACGCGCCCTGCATGGCGCCCGACAGCAGGCGGTGAACGCCAGGCTTCTGGTGCCGGACCGCATGCACCAGTGCTGCGGCCACATCGGCAGCCGCAATGGATTGGTAGTTGGCGGGAATCAGGGGTTGGAACAGGCGCGTGATGGACAGGCCGATGCGTTCTCCTGCGCGGCTGGGCTGGTCCAGGGCTTCGCGGTTGCCAGCCAGCATGGCCGGGCGTGCGATCACCAGGGTTTTGAACCCCAGGCCGGTGAGCGCCTCTTCCATTTCGCCTTTGACCTGGTTGTAGAAAACAGGCGACCGGGCGCTCGCCCCCATGGCACTGACTACTCCTAATTTTGTAGCGCCTTGTGCACGTGCTGCGCGGGCTACAGCCACAACGGCCTCAAAATCCACGGCGCGGAAAGCTGCCTGGCTGCCGGCCACCTTGATGGTGGTGCCCAGTGCGATGAAGCAGTCGTCAATGTGCGGCAAGCCACTGAGGGTGGCCGGTGTGAGCAACTCGCCCACATGCTGGGCGAGTTTGGGGTGCTGCAGGGTCAGCCTGCGCCGCCCCACATAGTGCACGGCAGTGTAGGTTTTATCGGCTAAAAGAGCCGCGAGAACCGCCTGGCCCACGAGACCCGTTGCCCCCG
>ENA-UOWE01005774-UOWE01005774.1-activated-sludge-metagenome-genome-assembly--contig:-NODE-5774-length-11148-cov-3.625169_pt1 | contig 11148 bp, 5 predicted proteins | sample MGYA00249841_ERZ761562 | MGnify/ENA primary metagenome ERZ761562 (study PRJEB28883, sample SAMN05720200) | activated sludge metagenome | isolation source: Anaerobic digester | place: Japan... | reverse complement strand
TACGCGCGGAACTGGCCCGAACGGCTGCGGCGAGAGGAACTGCCGTCCTGGGTGGTTCCATTGTGACGCCGGAGCATCTGGGTTCGCTGCCGGATGGAGTGGCGGACGAAACCCTGGTGCTGGCGCTGCTGGCGCGGCGGCTGCTCAACCAGCACAACCAACTTCCGGCGTTGCTGCCCACCCATGGCACGCCATGGGACTTTGCCTTTGCCCTCGGAATCGCCGCGCAGCTCCAGGAGGTCCGGCGGCAGTTGACCCAGGCGGATCGTGCGGCCGCCGACATGATCGCGCTGGTGCCGGACGAGGAACGGGAACGCTGGAGCGAGATCGCCGCACTGGAACAGGGCTTGTTGCAGGATATCGCGCGGCAGGGATTGCGGGATCCGTTCCAGGCCCGCCGCGAAGCGGCGGGGCAGGCATCGCCGCCGGCGCCTTTTCAGCGGGTGTTGGTTCTGTTCGTTCCGGATTTGCCGGCCCTGGCCGTGCACCGGATCCAAACGCTGGCCGCGCCATGTGAGATTGAGCTGCATATCCTGGCGCCGGCCGCGGAGGGGAACCGGTTCGACGATTGGGGGCGACCCCTCCCCGCGCACTGGGAAAACCAGCCCCTGCCCTTGCCGGAACACCAGATTCATGTCTTTGAACAGGCTCCCGACGAAACGGAAACGCTGGCAGCCATGGTGCTGGAAGCGCACCGGAAGAAGCAGGCGCTGACGGTCTGCACACCTGATCCCGGAAACGCCCAGGCCCTCGCCCGCCGCCTGCAGGCGGAGAATGTCGCGCTGTACCTGCCCAACGGGGTGCCGCTGGCCGCTACCGCGCCGGGCCGGCTGTTGGCCGACTGGCTGTCGCTGCTGCGACGGCGGGATTATGCCGCCACCGCCGCTTTTCTCCGGCATCCCGACGCCCAGGCCTGGCTCTGCGGCCGGCTGGGGCTGCAGGACGCGGTGGAGTTGCTGTCCCAACTGGATCAATGCCAGGCCCGACACCTGCCGATGACCTTCGATGACCTGCGCCGGTTTGCGCAGCAGGACCCGGATGGGCGGGTGCTGGCCAGTGCCCTGGACGAATTGAGCAAACATTTCGGGGATGCCCTGCCGCGTTTCCTGGCCGATGTCCATGATGCGCGCCGGCCGGCGGCGGATTTCCCTCCCGATCCGCTGTTTGCCGAGGCGGCCGCCCGCCTGGCCGACTTGATCGGGACAACCGCAGAGACTGCCCGCCTCCTGAAACTGACCAGGGAAGATGCCATTGATCTGCTGCTGGCGGCGATGGGCAACGAAACGGTGTTTCCCAAGCCCAACCGGTCCGCCACACGGGAGACCATCGGCTGGCTGGAAGTGCAATGGGAAACGTCGCCGGCAGTCCTGCTGGCGGACATGCGTGAAGGCGTCATTCCGGAAACCCGGATGGGCGATGCCTTCCTGCCGGATTCCATCCGCGCCAAGGCGGGCATGGCCGGGAACCGCGAGTTGCATGCCCGGGACCTGTATCTGGCCCGCACGTTGCTGGAATCGCGCCCGGCCGGGGGGGTGCGTTTCCTGTACAGCCGGCGGGCCGCAAACCAGGACCCGCAATTGCCTTCCCGCCTCCTGCTGGCGTGCCCGGATTCCGCTCTGCCCGGGCGTGTGAACCTGATTTTCGGGCGGCCCGGATGGCGCGGGACGGCCGCCGCGGTTCCGGCGCGGCCGGTACTCCCACTGACGCCACCGGCCTGTCCGCCGGAGCGGATTCCACGCCGGTTGTCCGTGACGGCGTTCAAGACCTATCTCACCTGTCCGTTCCGCTTCTATCTGGCCGAGGTGTTCGGCATGCAGGCCGAAGACGACCGCGCCCGGGAAATCAGCATCATGGATTTCGGGACCCTGGCGCACGAGGTCCTGCGCATCCTCAAGCAGCACCCCGCGCTGGCCGATGAAGAAGAACTCAGCGCCCGGCTGCTGCATGAACTCGACGAATTGGCGGGGCGGCGATTCGGGCCGCAGCCGCCGGTTGCGGCGATCGTCCAGCTGGAATCCCTGCGGCGGCGGCTGATCGCGGCTGCGCGCATCCACGCGGCCGCGGTTCGGGAGGGGTGGCGAATCATCTCCGCCGAGGAGAACCATGAGGCTGAACTCGACGGCATGCTTCTGCGGGCGCGCATAGACCGGATTGACCGGCATCTGGAAACCGGGCGCATCCGCATCCTCGACTACAAGACGTCCGACAGCGGGGATGCGCCCCTCAAAACGCACTTCCGGCCGAATTCGGAAGAGCGCTGGGCCGATCTGCAGTTGCCGCTCTATCGCTTCATCTACGAACAGTTGCATGTTCCGGCCGCGGACATCACCGTGGGCTATTTCAATCTGCCCCAGGCCACCGGGCGGACCGGAATCCTCGAGTGGGACCTGCGCTCCAAGGGCGGGGAAGACCTCTACCCCGCAGCCCTGGCCAAGGCCCGCGAAGTCATTGCCCGCATCCAGGCCGGAACGTTCTGGCCGCCGACGGATCGAAGCATCCGGTTTGACGATTTCGGGCCGCTGTTTTCCGGGGGGCGGCCGCTGATCCGGGAGCCGGGCCAACGATGAACACCGCTTGTTCCATCCGCAGCGCGGCGATGGCGGCATCCGCCGGCACCGGGAAAACCTTTGCGCTGAGCAGCCGCTACCTGGCCCTGCTGGCCGGCGGGGCGGACCCGGCCTCCATCGTCGCGCTGACCTTCACGCGCAAGGCGGCGGGCGAAATCCTGGCGCGCATCCGACGCGGCTGGCGCAGGCAGCCGCCAGCGCAAAGGAATTCGCGGATTTGAACCGCCACCTGGCCGACGGCGGTCTGCCGGAATTCGCCAGCCACGCCGCCGCACAGGCCGCCTTGCACGCCCTGGTGCATGCGCTGCCGGGCCTGCGGATCGGCACGCTGGATTCGTTCTTTTTGCAGATTCTGCGCCAGTTCCGCCTGGAATACGGGATTGCGGCGGAGCCGGGCATTGCGCCGGACGTGCAAGCCGCCGAGGAGGATCTCGTCCTGCAACGGCTGCTGGGACAGGTGGCCGCGACGGAGCCGCACCGCCGCGAGCTGATGGAGGCCTTCCAGCGGGCCACCTTCGGGGAAGAGAAGAAAAGCGTCTATGGAGCCCTGCAAGACCTGATCGGGAACCAGTATGAACTCTATCGCCGCGCGCCCCGGTCGGAACTGTGGGGCGATGCCTCCCGGATTTGGCCGGGCGGCCTGCCCGCCCCCGCGCAGCCCGATTGGCCGACAGTCTTTTCCACCCTGGAAGACCAGGCGGAGTCCATCCCCCCCGGCCAGGCCCAGAATGATTGGCGGCGGTTCATCGGCGTTCTACGGGCCTGCCGGCAAACCGGCGACTTTGATTTTGGAAACACCCTGGCCAACCGCCTGTACCAAGCCTTCGCCGCGCCGGGGGAAACCGGCGCTTCCATCCAGATCCGCAAGTCCGAGGTCAAGTTGTCGGCGGAAACGCGACACACGTTGGCCGGGGTGTTCGCGCATATCCGCCACGCCATCCTCGGGCGGCAGATCGCCCGGACGCGCGGTCTGTTCCAGTTGCTGTCCGCCTATGGGCGGAGCCGCAGCGAACATATCCGCGGCAGCGGACAGGTGGCGTTCAGCGACATCGCCCACCTGCTCAGCCCCGCGGCGGGCGCGGCGGTGGCCGACCTCCGGGCGCGAATGGATTACCGCCTCGACGCCCGCTTCCGGCATTGGTTGCTCGACGAATTCCAGGACACCTCGCTGGTGCAGTGGTCCGTCATCGAGAACCTGGTGGACGAGGTCATCCAGGATGCGGAGGGCGGGCGCACGTTTTTCTATGTGGGGGACGTGAAACAGGCCATCTATGAATGGCGCGGGGGCGATCCGCGCCTGTTCCGGCGCATCCTGGCGAAATACAACCGGCCCGGTGCCGCACCGGCCATTGACGTATCCGAGCCGCTCGTCGCCTCATGGCGCTCCAGCCCGGTGGTGCTCGAGGCCGTGAACCGCGTTTTCAATGCGCTGGCCGGCATGCCGCTGCCCCGTAACGAACAGCTTCATGGCGATTGGATCGAGATCGCCGGCCGCTGGCAGCCGGAATGGACGGCGCACCGGGCGGCCGATCCAAACAAGGACCTGTCCGGCCACGTTGCCCTGCATGTGCTGCCCCGGCCCGGGCAGGAAGAACCCGAAGAAGCAGAAGCATCCTATCCGCCGGCCATCCAGCGCGCGGCCAGGCTGGTGGAACAACTCCGCGGGGAGATTCCGGATTTCGACCGGCATTCGGTGGCCATCCTGACCCGCAGCAACCCCGACGGGCGGAACATGCTCGGGGCGCTGGCCGCCAAGGGCATCCACGCCGTCTGGGCCGGCAATTCCGAACTGCTCGACAACACCCTGATCCCGGCGGTGCTTTCTTTGGCCAGGCTCAGCGAGCATCCCGGCGATGAGTTCGCCCGACAGCATGTATTGATGTCGGCGCTGGCGCCCGTCGTTTCGCTCGAACCCGTCGAACTGACTGCATGGGCGCGGCTGATCCGCGAACAAGGCTATGCCGGATTCGTCACCCGCCTGGCCGCCCGGCTGGACCTGAGCCAGGCTCCGCTGGAGCAAAACCGCCTGCGCCTGCTGATCTCCATTGCGGCCGATTTCGACCGGATGCCGGGCGGCAACGCCCTGCTCTTCTGCTCCCACGTGCAGGCGCAGGAAATTCCCGCCGAGCAAAGCGGGTCCAACATCCACATCCTGACCATGCACAAGGCCAAGGGGCTGGAATATGACATCGTCATCCTGCCGGCCCTGGGAAGCAACGGCATCACCGCGCACAGCAAGGAGCCGCTGCTGGTGCACGAGAGGGCCGGCGACGAACCCCTTCCGCCCGTGGACTGGATCCTGTCCTCCCCCGAGACCAAGGCGCTCGAGGCCGATCCGGTCCTGGCCGCACAATATGCCGAGGACCGCCGCCATAACGCGCTGGAGGAGCTGCGCCTGCTCTATGTCGCCATGACCCGCGCCAAGCGCGCACTTTACCTGATCACGACCGCCCCCGCCGAAAAAAGCAGCACCCTGCGCCTGGACAATGTGCTGCAGAACACCTTGGCTCCGGGGGCGGAGGCCGATCCGGAAATCCCCGCCTGGGAAGCCGGTGAGCGCGAATGGTGGCGGCGCAAGACGGGCGACGAAAAGCCCGCCGACGCGCCATGCGCCCCGCTCCGGTTCGAAACCCTGCCGCGGGCGCCCTTCGAACGGCCCATGGAATCGCATATTGCCTCGGAGGACCACGCCGGAGGCGAAGGCCTGGATGGCCGGTATTTCCGCCCCGAAGGTGCCGAAGCCCGCGATCTCGGCACCCGGGTTCATGCCCTGTTCGAACAGATCGAATGGCTGGCGGCCGGAGAAATGCCCAAGCTTGAGACCCGCGACCCTCTCGCGGCGGGGCTGGTGACCGAATTCCTGCAGCATCCCGACGCCCACGCCGTTTTGGAACATCCCGGCGGCGCAGTCGAACTGCTGCGCGAGCAAGCTTTCGAAGCCGTTCTGGACGGCCGGTGGCTTTCGGGCAAAATCGATCGCCTGCATCTGGAGCGCGACGCCGCGGGCCTGCCGGTCCGTGCGCGGGTTCTGGATTTCAAGACCGACCGCACGCCGGATCCCGGACGCCACCGCCTGCAGATGGATGATTACCGCCAGGCCGTCGCCCGGCTCTTTGGCCTGCCCCCAGGCCAGATCGTCTGCACGCTGCTTTTTGTCCGCACCGGCGACGCCATCGAGTTATGAGATCCGGCGCAAGCCGGCTTTGTGCCGTCAAATTGGCCATTTTCGGATTACGGCCGGAAACAACCGCGCATCTCTGTGTCATTGACCGACCGGACATGAAATATCTGACTCCCATCGGCCGGCCTTTTTGGAGTGCGGGGACAACGACCAACGGGAGGCGGCCCCGCTTTGGCTGTTCCGGCTGTTGGCTGTTCCGCCGCCGGTTCGGCTGCACCCAGAAAAAGCGGTGTGGCGCTCGCCAAGCCTCGCTTCCCGCCGCACTCCAAAGGGCGCATCTCCGTTTCATTGACTTGCATCCCCCCCCTTCCTGTGGCCAGAGCCGGCCAGAAACCTCTCCAGAAATCCAACTGTCCGGGCATTTGGCCAACGCACCCTGCCAAACGACCAACAGCCCGCCCGGTCACCGCCCGGGCCTACAGCAAAACCAAGCCGCCCGCCCGCTGTCCGCAGGACCTGCATGCCGGCGGTTGGTTTTCGCGCCGTCAAAATCCTGAAGAAACCGCCATCCCTTGCCCCACGGTCCCTGCCACTCATGTCCATGAACCGGAGAGACGCCCGGAAACAACCGCGCACCATGCAGACCCTTGACTTGCCCGCGACCTGTTTGGCATAGTCCGCCTCCGTTGGCGCCAAAGTAGCTCAGCTGGCAGAGCACCGCATTCGTAATGCGACGGTCGTCGGTTCGAATCCGACCTTTGGCTCCATTCTGCCGCGCCGGGCGGGCGGAGCTTCTTTACAGCATGACGCAGCCTCCCCTATAGTCGGGACAACCTGCAGAACATGAACACCCCGCCCCGCCCATCCGATCATCCGCCTTGGCTGGCGCCAGGATAGCGCTGGATGCGGCGGCTGGCGATCACGGTGACCCTGCTGGCCGGCAGCATGCTGCTGCTGGAAGCCGTTGCCTTCCTGCTGTACCCGGAACGATCCGGCCGGTTCCTGTGCGAGGGCATTTCCGACGGACAGCCGGTTTGGATCGACAACCGGTTTTTCCCGTATCGGTTCCTGGCCGAGCGGACGGCCCCGGCCCCCATTCCGGTCGTGGCGCGGAAAGAGCCGCCGGCCGGCGCCCTGCGCGTCTGCCTGGTCGGCGATTCCGCGCTCATGGGCGCGCCCAACGCGGCGTTCGGTGTCGGGCGGCAACTGGAACGCCTGCTCCAGATCCGTTATCCGGAGCGACCCGTGGAAGTGATTCCCATGGGCTGGGTGGAAGAGGGTAATTCCCATGTGCTGCGCGAGGCAGTCCGCGATCTCCGGCGGCTCAAGCCCGATGCGGTGATCGTGTCCATCGGAAACCACGAAGTGAGTGGACCCTTTGGCCCTGCTTCCGGCGCAGGCGGATTCACGCCTGGGTTCCGCCTGGCGCGTGCGCTGGCTGTCATTTCACGCACCCGCCTGATGCAGCTCTACCGGGCTGGCATGACCCGGCTGTTCCCGGCCCGGGCCGATGTCCTGGCCTGGCGCCACGAGGAGAATCCCACGCTGGCGGGCCGGATGTCGCCGGCGGATCCACGACTGGAAGAGGTTTATCGTTCGTTCAGCAAAAACCTGACGGCGATTCTCCAGGAGGCCCGCCGCGCGGCGCCGGTCGTCATGGCCTGCACGGTGCCGGTCAACCTGCGGGACTGCGCGCCATTTTCAACCAGTTATCTGGAGGATGAAACCGCGGCCCAGCAGGTGCGTGAAATCCTGCGGATGGCCCGGGTCGCCGAAACCGCCACCAACCAGGTGGAGGCTGCGCGGCTCTACGCCGAGGCCATTCGGCTCGATCCGGTCCACGCCGAGGGACTGTACCGGGCGGCCCGGCTGGCCCTGCAGCAGGACCAGGCCGCAGAAGCGGCGGCTCTGTTCCTCCGGGCGCGGGATGCCGACGCTCTGCGCCTGCGGGCCGATTCACGCCTGAACGGCATCATTCGGGCCACCGCCGCGGAGGCCGGGGTGTTGCTGGTTGACGCCGAGGCGCTTTTTGCCGATACCTCGCCCGAGGGGATCCCGGGGAACAACCTGTTTCTGGATCATATTCATTTCACCTTCGATGCCAGCCGCCTGCTCGCCAACGCGCTGCTGGCCCGCCTGGAAGCCGCCCAAGCCATCGGTCCGGCCCCGTCCGAGACGGATTCCAAATCACTGGCGGGCGAACTGTTCTATCATCCCTGGGGCCGCGCCGCCCAGATGGAGGCGGTGCTGAAACAGCAGCTCCGCCTGCCTTTCCGCCGGCAGCTCACCCATCCGGAAACCATTGCCCGGCTGAACGAGGAAAAAACGACCTGGGACGCCCATGCCGCGGCGCTTTCCCCCGCCAGTACCCGCGCGATTGTGTCACGCCAACTGGCGGGGCGCCCAAATGATCCCTGGCTGGCAGCGCGAGGGGCCTGGCTTTTGCTGGAGGCGAATGACTTTGACCGGGCCGAGGCGGCCGCGCAGGCAGCCCAACGCCAGTGGCCCCACCGCCTGGATATCCGCGCCCTGCTTTGCCTGATCCGCGCACTCCAGGGCCAGGACGCCCGGGATGGCTTCCCCTTTCTCCAGGGGGACTCGGACAACGGTGATCAAGAAGTTGAACTGGCCGTCGCCATCGGCCGGGAACTACTCGCCCGGAAACGGCCGGCCGATGCGCGTCTCTGGCTGACTCAGGCATTGGAGCGCGATGCGTGGAACTCCGAGGCCAGCGTCCTGCTGGCGGAAGTCTACCATCAACTGGAAGGTCGCAATCTGGCGTTGGAAAATCTGGTAAATCGCTTGGAACAGGACCCTCGGCAGCGCCTGTCATGGACAAGTGTTTTCCTGCGCGAAGCCTTGAAGCAGCTCAAACCCGAGGGGTACGCCATCGAGTTTTTACAGCAGGCCATCAAGCGCAATCCGGACAATCCCCTTCTTTGGGAGAAACTGGCCGTCCTGTACACGCTGCGCTCCCGGGGCAATGACTGGCAAATCGCAACCAGGTGCTACAACAAGGTCTCGGACATCGCCCCCTACCGGTATGACCGGTATTTGAAATGGGCCGAAGCGATGTATCGCCTCCGGCAGTATAAGCGAGCCAACATCCAAATCTCCCGCTATCTGACCTTCATGCCGCACGATCCGGAAGGCCTTGCCCTCCAGGCCCGGATTCAAGCCAAACTGCCCAGCGAACCGGAACCGGTTACCGAGCCCCCCGAAGAAAAATCCGCGCGCCGATTTCCTTGGGAATGAGGCCGTCGCCCATTCAAGGGCCGGGACGAACCGCACCGCGGAAGCCGGTCTCCTTGGCCCGCCACATCACATAGGCGGTCATGGCATAGGGCAGCACAAAGAGCATGTGGGCCTCGGTCGGGAGCTGGGCCAGATGGATCAAGACGGTCGTCACCCCTGCCTCGATCACGCCACTGCGGTAATACAACCAAACCAGAGCCCCGAGGGTACAGAAGCCCAGCCACAGCACCATGATCAGACCGGCCCGCGCTTCCCGCTCCAGCGGCACGTCCTTCATCCGGCGCGCCGCGGCCCCGGCCAGCCGGTTCAAGCCCCCCAGCAGGGCAATCATGACCAGATAATGGGCGGCCGCGTTCGCCGCCAAATACCCCCGGGTCGGGGCGTTGCGCCACCACACCAGAAACGGCGAGAGACTGGCTCCAACCAGTGCCAGCAGCAACACGCGGCCGGTCCGGGTGTTCCATTGCGGGGCAATATTCCCGCACGCCCGGAACATTCCCAAGCCGCACCCGAGGGGCAGAAAGCCGGCCAGCAGCACGCCGATCATCCAATGTACCGGAAGGACGGATCTCCAGGCCGCGGCATGCGCCGCGGAGAGCAGCGGCATACTCCAGAACAGGCAGGAAAATCCGCGCGACATGCGCATCAACCGGGCCGCGTCGCCAGGCGCGACCGCCCGGGGCGCGCCAGCTCCGGCGGGGGAACGAAGGGCATGGGGGGCCATCATCGCCCCGGCCCTTCCATCACCTTCGCAATTTCCGCGCGCAATCCGGCAAGAAAACGCGCTTCGCTGAATTCCTCGGCATGCCGGCGGATGGCAGCCGGATCCCATGCGACATGCTCCGCACGCCCCACGGCGTCCGCCAGCGCTTCCGGCGTTTGTTGATCGAAGAACAGGCCGGTCTGGCCGGCCACCACTGTTTCCAGCAAGCCTCCCTGGCCGTAGGCCACGACGGGTTTGCCGCAGGCCTGCGCTTCGAGCGGCACAATCCCGAAGTCCTCTTCGCCCGGGAACACCAGGAACCGGCAGCGGCGGTACAGTTCGCGGATGTGTTCGTCGGGCACATGTCCGAGAAATGCCACGTTGGGCGCCGCGATGTCTTTCAAAACCGCCAAATCGGTGCCCACGCCCGCGATTTTCAGCGGACGCCCCGTCTGCGAATAGGCCCGCACCGCCAAATCCACCCGCTTGTACGGGACCAGGGCAGACACGATCAGATCGAAGCCGTCGTGTCCCCCGCGTTCGTCCGGGGTGAAGAACCGGGTGGCCACCGGCGGATAGACCACCGTGGATTCGCGGCCATAGTATTTTTCGATGCGCCGTTGCACGTGCCGGCTGATGGCCACGAACCGGTCCACCCGCTCGCTGGCCGTCCGATCCCACGTGCGCAGGCGCGCCAGCATCCGGTCGATCACGGCCCGCTTGAAGCGGTTCCGCCCGAAATAATCCGCCTGCATGGACCAGGCGTAGCGCATCGGCGTGAAGCAATAGCACAGGTGCCTCGCGCCTGGCGGCGGCACCAGCCCCTTGGCCACGCAATGGCTTGTGCTCAACACCAGATCCACGTCCGCGGGCACCCGAAACGACTCGATCGCCATCGGGAACAACGGCAGAAACCACCGGTAATGCGCCCGGAATCCCGGCACGCGCTGAAGGCCTGAGACATGGACCTTGCGGTTCCGGATTGCATCCGACACCAGTTCGGGGCGAAAGAGCAGCGTGTACAGATCCGCCTGCGGATATTCCTGGCAGATCAAATCGAGGCATCGTTCGCCTCCGCGCATGCCGTTCAGCCAGTCATGGGCGAGCACCACCTTCCGCACACGGCTCATGGTGCCCCGCCATACACGCGCAGAACGGCCGCCGCCGCCGCCTGCCAGGTGAATTGCCGCGCCCGTTCCAGTCCGGCGGTCCGCAAGCGCTCCGCCGCCGCCGGATTGGTCAGCACCTCGCGCAGGGCCGCCACGGCCTCCGCCTGGTCATCCGGATTGACCAGCCAAGCCGCGCCGCCGACCACTTCCGGCAGGCTGGCCGCATCGGAACAAACCACGGGTGTGCCGCAGGCCATGGCCTCCAGCACCGGCAGGCCAAAACCCTCCCACAAGGAGGGGAAAAGAAAGAGCCTCGCGGCGGAGTAAAGGGCCGGTAGATCCGCCTCAGGCACCACGCCCAGGAAACACACTCGCGCGCCCAAGTGAAGGGCA
>ENA-UOWE01005769-UOWE01005769.1-activated-sludge-metagenome-genome-assembly--contig:-NODE-5769-length-11153-cov-4.169580_pt1 | contig 11153 bp, 8 predicted proteins | sample MGYA00249841_ERZ761562 | MGnify/ENA primary metagenome ERZ761562 (study PRJEB28883, sample SAMN05720200) | activated sludge metagenome | isolation source: Anaerobic digester | place: Japan... | reverse complement strand
CTCTTCTGATTTCAAGGGCGACCCCCGCTCTTCAATTGTCGATCTGCCCAACAATATGGTCATGGGCGGCAACTTGATTAAAGTTGTGACCTGGTACGACAATGAATGGGGTTACTCCTGCCGCACCGCCGATTTGGCGAAACTCGTTGCCAAATCTCTGTAATCCGGCGCCAGAGCACTGAACATGAGAGTGCGCGAAGCTGTTTATAGCAAACAGTGGAGCGCACTTTTTTAACCAAGGAGGTTTTGATGTTTAACAAGAAACTGGTCACCGACCTGGACGTAAAAGGTAAGAAGGTGCTTGTCCGGGTAGACTTCAACGTCCCGATCAAAGAAGGCAAGGTGAAAGATGCCACCCGCATTACTGCCGCCTTACCCACCATCCAATACCTGCTCGACCACGGCGCGGCTGTCATCCTGTGCTCCCATCTGGGGCGCCCGAAAGACGCGCCGGACCCGGCCTACACCATGAAGCCCGTGGCGGATTACCTGGGTACCCTTATTTCCGCGCCGGTCAAGTTCGCGGAAGACTGCATCGGCCCAACAGCCGAAGCCGCTTCTGCTGCGCTCAAACCCGGCGAAGTGCTGGTGCTTGAAAACACGCGTTTCCACGCTGAAGAGACCAGGAATGACCCCGGCATGGCAAAAGCGCTGGCTTCCCTGGCGGATTTATATGTGAACGATGCCTTTGGGTCCGCGCACCGCGCGCACGCCTCCACAGCCGGCGTGGCAGAATACCTGCCCTCAGCCGCCGGGTTCCTGATGGAAAAAGAAATTAAATATCTGGGCAATGCCATCGCCAACCCCACCCGTCCCTTCGTGGCGATACTGGGCGGGGCAAAAATCAGCGACAAAATCGGCGTGATTGAGAACCTGCTCAAGAAAGCGGATAAGATTTTGATTGGCGGCGGCATGGCGAACACCTTCCTGGCAGCCCAGGGATATCAAATGGCCGACTCGCTGGTGGAAGCGGAAGTATTAGACCAGGCCCGCGCGCTGCTGGCAAAGTCGGAAGGTAAGCTGCTGCTGCCCTGCGATATGGTCATCGCGGATGCCTTTGACGCGGAAGCCAAAAAGCAGACCCTGCCGCTGGGTGACGTTCCGGCTGGCTGGCGCGTCCTGGATATTGGACCCGAAACCGTCAAGGCTTTCGGCGCCGAAATTGCCAAAGCCGGCACAATCGTCTGGAACGGACCCATGGGCGTGTTTGAGTTCCCGCGCTTTGCCGAGGGCACATACGCCGTGGCAAAAGCCGTCGCCGATAGCGGCGCGGTCAGTATCATTGGCGGCGGCGATTCGGTGTCTGCCATCAACCAGTCCGGTCTGAGCGACAAGATAACGCACATTTCCACGGGCGGTGGGGCTTCCCTGGAAATGCTCGAGGGGCTTGAGCTTCCCGGCGTCGCGCTGATTTCGGATAAGTAAATAAGTTCCGCAAGCTTCAGAGCCGCTCCAAAGATTGGGGCGGCTTTGTTGCTTAAAAGCCCTGCCCGAGAGCGATTCAGGCGCGCAAAACGCGTTTTATTATCAAAACTGATAGCTTCCTCAGTGCTGCCGTACGCGGGACAACAATCGCGGGCAATCGTCAGAATGAACCTCGCCGCGGGGTGCTCGCGGGCGCTCGAAAACCGGAGAGGACGGCGCGGAACCCTGCCGTTGGCTGGCTTGTCCGCGCTTATCCGCCAACGGAAAACAAATCTGCCTCTGGCTATCGCCCCGCTGGTGGGGGGAGGCCGCCGATCCCAAAATACCAGTGAGCGCAGAAACCGCGGTGAAACGAACCGGGCGGTCAACTTGCTGCCAGGCTGGTTGACGCCGGGCCGGGGATGGAGTACTATCTGAATAATTCAGATTTCTTCTGATTTCCATGGAGAGAATATGAACACAAATCGGTCAACCATACAGACCAAGTTTGCCTTCCTGCCTCTGGCGGCCGCGCTCGCGCTTGGCGCCTGCGCCCCAAAAGTCGCCCCCACCAGCGCCGCGGAATATATCGCCTCCCAGGTGGCAGCCACTATCCAATCTCAAGCCACACAAGACATGGTCGAGACCTTAATCGCGCGTATGACCCTTCAGGCAATGCCAACCGACACGCCGGTTCCGACACCGACCCCAACCCCAGCCCCCACAGCCACGCTCGCGCCAACCGTCGCCACAACTGTTGTCTACATCGCTCCGGTCCCCACAGTCACTTCAACGCCGCCGTCGCTTTGTCTGAGAGCCGAGCTCGTATCAGATGTGACCATCCCCGACGGCACCACACTCAACCCGGGCGAATCCTTCACCAAGACCTGGCGCCTCAGGAACGCGGGTACCTGCGCGTGGAACACGGAATTTGATATCGTATTTATCAGCGGAGATCAGCTTTCCGCGCCCGCGATCCTGGACTTTCCCGCTAATGTGCCGGTGGGGGGCACAATTGACATCAGCGTCAACATGACCGCCCCAACTGGCGCCGGCACTTATACCGGATATTGGGCGTTCACTGGCCCGGGCAGGCAGGTGTTTGGGATTGGCGCCGATGGAAAGGGATATTTCCAGGTTCAGATTGTGGTAAAATGAATTGCTTGTTTAGCAAAAGCCGCTCAAACTTCAGGGCGGTTTCTCATTGAAAACCCGGCCTGGCTGCCCATAAGCAGGGCTGCCCGGCAAAGAGCTTAGCATTATTCGAATGCATAAGGAGCAACTAAGATGAACGGAAAAAATAGCAAACTTTGGTTGACACTGCTGAGCGGAGCGCTCGTGCTGATTTTCGCGCTCAGCGCCTGCCAACCCGCCGCGGAGAAAACCCCATCCCCTGAGGAAATCGCTCAGCGCGTCGCCCTGACGCAGCAGGCAGCCGCCACAGAAGCTTTTGTACAGACCCTGATTGCCAAGGTTGACGAACTGAGCAATCAGCCGACCTGGACGCCCCAGCCGACCTATACACCTTTTCCCAGCCCAACCATAGCCGCGCCGACTGCTGTCGTGGGCACCCCAGCCGCCCCGGCCCCCCAACCCACCGCTCCCTCCGGCACCAAATGCTATCAGATGGAATTTCTTGGGGATGTTAACTACCCACCCGATACCATCGTGTCTCCCGGTGATACCTTCATTAAAAAATGGAAAATCAAGAACACCGGCACATGCACCTGGACAACAGACTTTGATATCATTTTGGTCTGGGGAGACAAAATCGGCAAAAACGGGGATATCGCTTACGACGTCAAACCCGGCGATACTTATGAGGTGGAGGTGAAGGTTACCGCGCCGATGACTGCCGGCACCTACATCGGCTATTGGATGATGACCGACAATCAAGGCGCGCGCTTTGGTTACGGTCCCGGCGGGGATTACTCGCTGGCCGTGAAAATACAGGTTGTGAAGTAAATCAGCAGGTAAATTTCAATTTTTTACGAGCCGCCCCGTGAACTATGGGTGCGGCTCGTTTGCTTTTTGTCCACCCGACCAAGAATCAAAAAAAAAATTCGTGCTTTGTTACCTATGCGCAAGATTTTTGCTTGCCTGGGCAGCAGTCTGGCGCAGAAATCGCGACAGCGGGGCGCGGGAACCTCCCAGGCCAGGCGTTCTGTCCGCGTTCGCTCCGGTAAAGTGGTTTGCAAACGGGTGTCCGGGAGTAAAATCTCAGAAAGAGGAGACTTAAAGGGGGACTCGGAAACAGCGCCAGGGTCAGAATTTCACAGCGGCAAAAAACATTCTGGAGGGTGTAAAAAACCGTACTGGCAGAAAGCCGCTTCGCCTCACTGGAGGGCAAACAAACATCAGGCACAAGCCGCGCCGCGCCGGCTATGACATACTGCGCTTTATACGGGCCCGGACAGGTAAACCGGGCTGCGTCCAATCAATTTGGTAGGTGCCCGGCTCATTCCGGAACAAAAGCTTTGATTTAAACGTCTTGAAAATGATGTATGATGTATGTATGTTCTAAAGGAGTACATGATGAAAACGAAAATGAAATCCTTCGGTCCCTGGGCAGTCGCCCTTGTGCTCATCAGCGCCCTGGTGCTTTCGGCATGTAACGCGCCTTTCATCCCCACGCAAAACCTTGATGACGCAGTTCAAAAAGCCATGCAAACCCTGCAGGCGCAAGCCACCCTGGAAGCCTTTCAGACCATGGTAGCTCATATGACCTCAACCCCAGGCAGCTTGCCCGGAGAAACGCCGACTGTCCCGGCAGGCACCGCGCTTCCTCCCACGCCTGCCCCTCCCACGCAAGTGCCCACTGTCGCGATTACGATAATTCCGCCAACCGCAACAGTCATTCCACCCAGCCCCACCCCGAAACCCTGCAACCGCATCGAGTTCGTCTCGGATGTGACCATCCCCGATGGAACCAAAATTGTTGGCGGCACCAGCTTCGTCAAGACCTGGCGCCTCAGGAATGCCGGTTCCTGCACATGGTCCACAGCCTATGATATGGCTTTTGTGGATGGCGACTTGATGAGCGGCCCAAAGTTCGTGGATATGCCCAAAGAGGTGAAACCCGGGGAGACCATTGACCTGAGCGTGACGATGATTGCACCCAGCACGCCGGCAAAGTACACCGCCTACTATATGCTCGTGGATCAGAACGGGAAGCGTTTCGGCCCAAAGCCAGACGGCACGGGTTCTTTCTGGGTCAAAATCGAGTCCACTCCCGGTAAAAATATTGCCTACAGCTTTGCCGCCGAAGCCTGCAGCGCCACCTGGACCTCCAATGGCAGCAGCGACCCCCTGAAATGCCCCGGGAAAACCAGTGATATCAGCAAAGGCTACGTCATCCCCAAAGCCAATCCTATTCGCGAGGACGGCGGTAAGGAAAACGAGCCCGGGCTTATCACACGCCCGGATAACACCAGCGGCGGTTTCATTACCGGTCAATTCCCGGAAATCGCCATCAAAAATGGAGATAAATTCAAAGCCACCATCCAGTGCGAAGGCGGTATGAACAACTGTGATATCTACTTTGTACTTGCCGCCAGGTCGGGCAGCGAATCGATGATTGAACTGGGCAGCTGGCACGAGGTCTTTGACAATAATTGGAATCCGATTTCTGTCGACTTGTCGTCGTTCGCTGGCAAGAATGTCACCTTCTACCTGACCGTCCGCAACGGCGCGACCTCCGCGGATAACAGCGGTCTGTGGCTGCAGCCCATCATTTACAGGCCATAAGGCCCACTCAAAGGTTCATTAAACAAGCTGCCCTGCGGGGCAGCTTGTTTTTTAAGCTCCAGCGGCGGGAGAAGGCGCTTGGGTGGGCGTTTGCGTGGTAGAATTAACCTGACAAATTCCCATTGAAGAAAGGACACACAATGAAATCTAGAAAACCAATGGTTGCAGGTAACTGGAAAATGAACAAAACCCTGGCCGAATCACGCGACCTGATTCGCGCTATCCAGCCCGAGGTGGCGGGGATTGATGGGGTGGACATCGTGGTATGTCCGCCGTTTGTGAGCCTGGGCGTTTCCCGCCGGGAAACTGACGAGACGAATATCAAAGTCGGTGCGCAAAACATACACTGGGAAGCCAGCGGCGCTTACACTGGCGAGGTTGCCGCCGGGATGCTGGTGGATTTGTGCGAGTATGTGATTATCGGTCACTCCGAGCGCCGGGCGATGTTTGGCGAAACTGACGCGACCGTGAACAAAAAGGTCCACGCCGCCCTGAAAGCCGGGCTCAAACCGATTATGTGCGTGGGCGAAACCCTGAGTGAAAACCAGGCGGGGCAAACCGCTGCCGTGGTGGAAGGTATGGTCCGCGGCGGCTTGGTGGGCGTTACCCCTGAGCAAGCCGGGAACATCATCATCGCTTATGAACCCGTCTGGGCAATCGGAACCGGCCTGGCCGCCACCCCGGAAGGCGCGAATGGCGTGCACAAAGATGTTATCCGCCCTGTCTTGCGAGAGCTATTCGGCGCGGAAGTTGGGGACGCGATGCGCATTCTGTACGGCGGCTCGGTCACAGCCGCGAACGCTGCGGAGCTTTTCTCCCAGTCTGATATTGACGGCGGCTTGGTTGGCGGTGCCTCGCTCAAGCCCGATTCCTTCGCCGCGATTGTGAAAGCCGCGCTCTGAGGCGGCTTTGCTGGAACTTAACGGGCAGCCCAAAAACTGCCCGTTTTTAACATTTTTTCTGCGCGCCACTTGACAAGCCCCTCCAGAATCTTATAATAAGCCTATCAACTGCGAACGAGGAAAGTAGCCCGTCCGGACCCAACAGGGACGTTCCGCCGCTGACTGAAAGCGGAACCTGGCAAAAGATGGAAGAAGTTCCCTCGGGAGTTGTGCGGGTGAAAACCGAGTAGTCCGCACCGGGCTTTCCCGTTACAGGAACCTTGAGCGGGCTGCGCAGAGCGGCCAACAAGGGTGGTACCGCGGCAGATGTGCCCGTCCCTTGACCGGACGGGTTTTTTGTTGTCTGCCGCATTATTTTTGTTGAGGTGAGAGATGTCTGTTTTGGAACAATTGGAACACGAAAGAATCACAGCCCTTTCCGAGTTGGAAAGAGCCCAAACCGAAACCGAGTTGGAAAGCTGGCGTCTGGCGCATCTGGGCAAGTCTTCCCCGGTGATGCAAGCCTTTTCCGCGCTGGGCTCCGCCTCCAAAGAGGAGCGACCGCTGATTGGCAAAGCCGCCAACGCGGTTAAAACCGCTCTGGAAGGCGCGTATGCCGCAAAACACGATGCGCTGCGCCAGCTCGCGCTCTCCCGCGCGCTGGAGAACGAGCGCCTGGACGTCACCCTGCCCGGACGCGCGCCGCGCCGCGGCAGGCTGCACCCGCTCAACCAGACCCTGCGCGAAATTTTCCGCATATTCGGAGATATGGGCTTTCAGGTCTATCACTCACCGGAAGTGGAAACCGACGATTACAACTTCACCTTCCTGAACATGCCACCCTACCATCCCGCCCGGGATATGTGGGATACCTTTTACACGGAAAAAGAAGGTGTTTTACTGCGCACGCATACCTCTCCAGGTCAGATTCATATTATGCGCGAACGCGCTCCGGAAGCCATCCGCGCCATCCTGCCGGGTACCACCATGCGCTATGAGCAGCTCACGGCGCGCTCCGAAATTGAGTTCGTGCAGGTGGAGCTGCTGGTGGTTGGCAAGGGCATCACCTTCGCGGATATGAAAGGCACCCTGAACGATTTCGCCGCGCGCACCTTTGGCAAGGATGCCCGCACGCGCCTGCGCCCCTCGCACTTCCCCTTCACCGAGCCAAGCGCCGAGATGGACGTGGAATGCTTTGTGTGCGGCGGCAAGGGCTGCGGCGTCTGCAAAGGAAGCGGCTGGCTGGAAATTCTGGGCTGCGGGATTGTGCACCCGACTGTGTTGGAATACGGCGGCTACGACCCGCGCGTCTTCTCTGGGTTTGCCGCCGGTATGGGGATAGACCGCTCCACGCTGATGCGCTACCGTGTGGATGATATCCGCCATTTCCGCAACAATGATGTGCGCTTCCTGGAACAGTTCTAAGCCTGGATGAGGAGTTGAGATGAAAGCACCCTTAAGCTGGATTAAAGATTACGTTACCCTGGACGGGTTCAGTATTGAAGAAATCGCCCGCAAACTCACAATGACAGGCCTGGAAGTGGACAGTATTTTGTTGGTAGGTCTGCCCAAGCCAGAAGGCGAAAAACACGAATTTAAATACGAAGGTATCCCCTGGGATCCGGAAAAGTTGGTCGTCGCGCGAGTGGACGAGGTGATGCCGCACCCCAACGCGGACAAGCTGGTTTTATGCCGTCTGAACGACGGGCAGCGCGAAGTGATTGTCCTGACTGGCGCTCCAAATTTGTACCCCTATAAAGGCATTGGCCCGCTGGCTGAACCGTTGAAAGTTGCCTACGCGCGCGAAGGCGCCCAACTTTATGACGGGCATCAGCCCGGCCAGGTGCTGACCAAATTGAAGCGCGCTGTCATTCGCGGAATTGAATCCTTTTCCATGATTTGCTCAGAAAAGGAACTGGGGATTTCTGACGAGCACGACGGCGTCATCATTCTGGATAACGACGCGCCGGTGGGCATGCCCCTGGCAGACTACATGGGCGACGCGGTCTTTGATATTTCCATCCTGCCCAATATGGTGCGGGACGCGTCTATTATCGGCATCGCCCGGGAACTTGCCGCCGTGACAAAGCGCGAACTGCGCGAGCCCGAAGGCGTTCAGCTGCCCCGCAACGGCAGCCTTGGCGAGCTGGTCAGCCTGCGAGTTACCGACCCGGAACTCAATCCGCGTTTTATGCTTGGGATGGTTGAAAGCGCGCAGCCCAAACCCAGCCCCTATTGGGTGCAGCGCCGCTTGGTTCTGGCAGGCATGCGCCCGATTGACGCGCTGGTGGACGCCACCAACTATACCATGCTGGATACAGGCGAGGCCCTGCACGCATTTGACTACGACCTGCTTGTTGCGCGCGCCGGGGGCGGCAAACCGACAATTATCACGCGCACAGCCGCCCAGGGGGAGAAGCTGACCACCCTGGACGGCAACACCCATACGTTGGATGACACAATGGAACTGGTCTGCGACAGCGCCGGTCCGCTCTCTTTGGCAGGTGTGATGGGCGGCAGCGAGACGGGCATCCATTCCGGAAGCACGCGCGTCCTTTTGGAAGCGGCATCCTGGAATTTTATCAATACCCGGAAAACCATCAGCAAAGTCCGGATCGCGAGCGAAGCCGGCTGGCGCTTTAGCCGCGGCGTGCATCCCGCGTTGGCGGAATACGCCCTGAGCCTATGCCTGAAGCGCATGGCGGATTGGACCGGCGGCAAACTGGTGAACGGCATTCTGGACGTCTACCCCCACCCCCAGGCAGACCCCGTGGTGAGCCTGAGCGAAGCTGAAATTGTCTCCGCCCTCGGCGCGCCCATCCCGTTGGATGAAGCCGCGGACATCCTCACCCGGCTCGGCTTCAGCTGCCGCATTGAAAACGGCGAGCTAAGCGCGCAGACGCCTGCCACGCGCCTGGATATCAGCGAAGGTATCGTCGGCAAAGCCAACCTGATAGAGGAAATCAGCCGCGTGTACGGCTACGACCGCCTGCCCGCCACCAGGCTCTCTGCCGAACTGCCAGCTCAGGTGGGCAATCCCAAGCTAGAAATGGAAGAACGCATCCGGGACATTCTGGTTAGCGCCGGCCTGCAGGATACCGTCGCCTACCGCCAGACCTCGCCCGAACGCGAAGCGCGTCTGCTGCCCGAGAATACGCCGGACCCCACGCTGGAGTATGTACGCCTGCGCAACCCAATTACCCCCGACCGGACCGTCATGCGCCGCAGCAGTCTGGCAACGATGCTGGAACTGCTGGAGCACAACCACAAATTCCGCCCGGGTCTGGCGATGTTCGAACTTGGCCCGGTATTCCTGCCCGTGGAAGGTCAGCTTTTGCCGGATGAGGCCATGCGCCTGACTATCGGCATGACTGGCGCCCGCGAATATCCCACCTGGCAAACCCAGAAATCAGAACAGAAAGACTTCTTTGACCTCAAGGGCGTAGTTGACGCGCTCTTGCAGGGCTTGCATATCCAGGATATCAGCTACCGACCCGCTCGGCACCCCAGTTTTCACCCGGGCAAATGCGCCGAAGTGTGGGCGGGTGAACAGAAGCTGGGCGTGCTTGGTGAACTGCACCCGCTCGTTCGGGAACACTACGAATTTGACGCCGGCGCGGTGCTGGCGGCGGAACTGGACGCTGACCTGCTCGTAGACCTCAGCCAAACCCGATTTGACCACCAATCTATCTCCAACTACCCTTTCATGGTGGAAGATATCGCTCTGATTGTTCCGGAAGGCACCCCCGCGGCAGCGCTGGAAGCTTCAATCCGCCAGGCGGGTGGGAAGCTGCTGGTGAACGCGCGCCTGTTCGACATCTATCGCGGTGAAAAGTTGGGCGAAGGGAATAAGAGCATGGCTTACCAGCTCACTTACCAGGCGCCCGACTGCACCCTGACCGATAAGGACGCCGAAACAATCCGCAACAGGATTGTGCGGGCTTTGGCAAAGGAGTATGGCGCGGTGCTGCGCAGTCATTAAGCGGGAGTGCGCGAGACTAATTCGAAATGCCCGATTGCGTTGTTAATGCGGTCAGGATAGGCCTGCCATTTATCTTTCTTCCATAAGTCCGGGTGTTGGGGAACCCTCGCTTTTTGGATAGCAAACCAACCAGCCCTTCCTGGCGGTAGCTGCGCGTTATCCGCATCATCTTCTGCTGGCGGCAGGCCGATCCTGGTCGGGCTGAGCCTTTTGCACGACCCGGTCAATTCCTGATTTTCGGGCTGATACTTTTGCTGTCATTTCGACTGCCCGCTTCATCGTGCCTGATACTAATCAGGACATTTCTATTTTGCTATGTTAAGAGATTATCAAGTTGCTCTTAAAAATGTTCGCCATAGACAAAACTCCCTTCTGACTAATGCTATAATTCTTCCATCATCGGCGAGGGAGGCCACCAACCACAAGATATGAATAACTTCATCACGAATGACGACAGCAAGGAACTCAAAGAGCGCCTCCTCGAATTAATCCACGTTAGCAAAGAACTCAAATTCCTGGTCGGCTTCTTTTATTTTTCAGGCATCCAGGAACTATACCAAGGGCTCAAAGAAAATCCGGATGTTATCCTCAAGGTCCTGGTCGGAATGAATATCGACACAGCGAATTTCAAATTGCTCGAGTTTGCTGAATACGGAAACAATACATCCGACAGTGACAAGAGTGAAAAACTGCTAGGGGATATTCGCTTGTCCCTTGCTCACGAGGACTTCGATACCCCTACTTTTTATAAACAAATAGCCTTTATAATCGACCTCATCCAAAAAGATCGTCTTATCATCCGGAAAACCCGCGACCCTAATCACGCAAAAATATATTTTTTCCATACCACTGAAAAAGCCAAGTCTAAGTTATTTATTACCGGCAGCAGCAACCTCACTCGTCCCGCCCTCACCACACAGGCTGAATTCAATGTGGAAATTAGCGACTATGGCGCCAAAGAAACCGAGGCATATTTTGACGCACTTTGGGACGATGCTGTCAAAATTACTGAACGGGACGAGGTGAAACTCAAGCTAATAAAAGTAATCGAAAAAGGCACCCTGGTCCGCAAGATAACGCCCTTCTAGGCTTACGTCCTCGCACTCAAGACCTATATAGAATCCTTCAAACAGGAAAAA
>ENA-UOWE01005768-UOWE01005768.1-activated-sludge-metagenome-genome-assembly--contig:-NODE-5768-length-11154-cov-35.287233_pt1 | contig 11154 bp, 10 predicted proteins | sample MGYA00249841_ERZ761562 | MGnify/ENA primary metagenome ERZ761562 (study PRJEB28883, sample SAMN05720200) | activated sludge metagenome | isolation source: Anaerobic digester | place: Japan... | reverse complement strand
ACGATCCCCAGGGCTCTGAGACTAAGACAACAGATGTGCTGGCCTCAGTCAAAAGCTACCTGACGGCCGGGATACCCTCCATGCTGGGCTTCTGGGGGTTTGAGTCATTTGAAGAGTCGGCCGCCCCCGGCGATATACCCTATCCGTGCAAGGGCGAGAAAGCACAGTGGGGTCATGCGGTCATGGCTGTCGGATATGATGACGAACATAAGGTCGCCAATCTGAAGTGCAATACGTCAACCATAGGCGCTCTCCTTATCCGCAATTCCTGGGGCAAAACCTGGGGCGACGACGGCTACGGCTGGCTCCCCTATGACTACGTACTAAACGGTCTGGCCCTCGACTTCTGGTCACTGATAGACATGAAGTGGATTGATACCGGCAATTTTGGACTCTGAGAGGTCTTTGTTCAGGATATACTTAGGAGCTTTTTTTAAGGGCCATTAATGCCATTGTCATAGAACCAGGAACCACCTGAAATTATGAAAAAAGGTGAAATAGTCTTATATCAGCCAGAAGATACGTCTATTCAGATTGAGGTTCGGATCGAGGAAGACACAGTTTGGCTTACACAATCTCAACTTGTTGAACTCTTTGACTCTACAAAGCAAAACATTAGCCTTCATATAAATAACATTTTCAAAGAAGGAGAACTTGAACGCGATTCAACTGTCAAGGAATACTTGACAGTTCAAACGGAGGGCTCCAGAAAAGTAAGGAGAACGATAACATGTTATAATCTGGACGTGATAATATCCGTAGGATACAGGGTTAAGTCAAAACGAGGGACAAGTTTCAGGATATGGGCGAATAAAGTTTTAAAGGATTACTTGTTAAAAGGTTATGCAATCCACCAGAGATTAGACAGAATTGAAAGCAAATTGATTGAACACGATCAGAAATTTGAGGTTTTAGTTAATACAGGGCTCCCACAATCGGAAGGAATTTTTTTTGAGGGACAGATATATGATGCCTGGCAATTCGTTTCAGATCTTATAAAATCTGCCAGAGAATCAATATTACTGATAGATAATTATTTGGACGAAAGCGTCTTGACTCTTTTGTCAAAGAGAAAAAAGAATGTGCAGGCAAAGATCTTTACAAAAACTATGTCTGACCAGTTCAAGCTTGACTTAAAAAAATTCAACGATCAATATCCGGTTATAGAGGTCAAAATCTTTACTGGCTCTCATGACAGGTTTTTGATACTGGACCAGAAAACAGTCTATCATATAGGAGCATCCTTAAAAGATCTGGGGAAGAAATGGTTTGCATTCTCAAAAATCAATCTTGATATTAAAATTTTATTAAGCAAGCTGCCCGCTTCATAATAATATGAATCCGGAATTCGCAAACAAGGACAAAGAAACGAGGAAATTCTTACCTTATGCAACCCCCGGCTCCCTTTTGAACATCTGATCCTGCGAATTTGTCATAAGACATTTCAGAAGGTACGCCAGCGCCCCGCTGACCCCGGCAATCAGAACAGGCTTTAGGGTCAGCCAGGTAAACACGGCTCCCGTATCAAGCATCTCGATAACACCGCTTATAACGGCCGTTAAAAAAGCAATCAGCAATCCGCGAAGGAAATCCTTGAGATCCAGGGTTAAGAACTTTGATTTCATGACACAATGTTTTAAGATTCAACTTTCACCCTGATAAAGTTACATACTTTATACATTCATGTCAACAAAATCCCTTCGGATTGAGACCCGTAGGGTCGAAACCCCGTACACGAAGTGTCGGGGCTTTCAGACTTCAGTCCTTTATACCTAAACGTATATGAACATTTCCATCGTAGGAACCGGCTATGTCGGCCTTGTCAGCGGCGCATGCTTCGCCGAGCTCGGTGCAACAGTCCATTGCATCGACACCGATAAACAGAAGATCGACAAGCTGAACAACGGTATCATTCCCATCTATGAGCCCGGACTGGAAGACCTGGTTCACCGGAACAAAAAGACCGGCAGGTTATATTTCTCCACAGATATGACAGAAAGCCTTGATAAGGTGGAAATCCTTTTCATTGCTGTGGGAACACCTCCCGGTGAGGACGGCAGCGCAGACATGAGCCATGTGCTCGGAGTGGCAAGGACAATAGGCGCCAACCTTAATAAATATCTTCTTGTTGTCACCAAGAGCACAGTACCTGTAGGCTCCTCGAAGCTTGTCAGGAAGGCAATAGAAGAAGAACTGTTAAAGAGAGGCAAAAATATTGATTTTGACATAGCCTCCAATCCTGAATTTCTCAAGGAGGGCGATGCCATAGACGATTTCATGAAGCCCGACAGGGTTGTGGTCGGAATTGAGAGTGAGAGGGCGAAGGAGCTGATGACGCGGCTTTACACTCCTATGTTTCTGAATAACTTCAGGGTGATCTTCATGGACATCCCCTCGGCCGAGATGACCAAGTATGCTGCCAATGCAATGCTGGCGACGCGCATCAGCTTCATGAATGAGATAGCCAACCTGTGCGAGAAGGTCGGGGCCGATGCCACGATGGTAAGAAAAGGCATAGGCTCTGATAACCGCATCGGCAACAAATTTCTTTACCCGGGTGCAGGATTTGGCGGTTCATGTTTTCCCAAAGATGTAAAAGCGTTGATCAGAACAGGAAAAGATCACGACTCGGCGATGACACTCCTCGAATCGGTTGAGGCTATCAACGAGCGGCAGAAGAAGGTACTCTTCAAAAAATTCTCCAGCTTTTATAAAGGCGATGTTATTGGCAAAAAAGCAGCCATATGGGGTCTCTCCTACAAGCCCGGCACAGACGACATGCGCGAGGCGCCCGCACTGACGCTTATCAGTCAGCTTCTCGAAGCAGGTTGTTCCGTAAAGGCCTATGACCCGGTAGCCATGGATGAGGCCCGCCGGCGCCTTGACGGCGCTGTTGAATTTGCATCCGACATATATGATACCCTCAAAGACGCAGATGTTCTTTTCCTTGTCACCGAGTGGCAGGAGTTCCGCATGCCCGACTGGCTGAAAGTACGCTCACTCATGAAATCGCCATTGGTCATAGACGGCCGTGGAATTTTCAATAAGGCAGAATTGAAAGACTTTACCTATTTAAGGATCGGTTAACCGAAGACAAATTGTCAAAATATCTTATCACCGGCACCGCCGGCTTCATCGGCTTTCATCTCGCAAATGCCCTCCTCGAAAAGGGAAAGGAAGTAGTGGGACTTGACAACATCAACGACTATTATGATGTGAACCTCAAGTATGCCCGGCTGAAAGAGGCCGGCATTGACAGAGACGATGTTGAGTGGGGAAGATCTGCTCAGAGCAGAAAGTATTCCGGTTACCGCTTCATCAGGATGAACCTCGGGGACAAAGAGGGCATAATGGAGCTGTTCAGAAATGAGCAGTTTGATTATGTCATTCATCTCTCCGCTCAGGCTGGCGTGAGGTACAGCATTGATCATCCTGATGTCTATATACAGAGTAATATTATCGGGTTTTTTAATGTTCTCGAGGCATGCAGGCATTATCCGGTGAAGCATCTTCTTTATGCCAGCAGCTCGAGCGTTTACGGCAACAATGAAAAGGTGCCCTTCAGCGAGGATGACAATGTTGATCATCCGGTAAGCCTCTATGCCGCCACCAAGAAGAGCAACGAGCTGATGGCCTCAACATATATCCATCTCTATGACATACAGGCAACCGGTCTTCGCTTTTTCACAGTTTACGGTCCCTGGGGCAGACCCGATATGGCTATTTACAAGTTCACAAAGGCGATGGTGAATAACAAGCCCATACAGGTTTATGCAGAAGGAAAGCTGCTGCGCGATTTCACCTATATCGATGATATTATCAACGGTATTCTGTCAATACTTGTCCGGCTCACCAAAGAAACGCCACCCAGACTGATGAATATCGGCAATAATCATCCGGTTACTGTCAACACACTTGTTACGGAGCTGGAGAATGCCCTCGGCCGTCATGCTCAGATTGAATACCTCCAGATGCAGCCCGGAGATGTCAACGCTACATATGCAGACATCTCTAAAATCAACAGTTATTGCGGCTTCACACCCAATACTGACCTTAAAGAGGGCATAAAAAGGTTCTGTGAGTGGTATTTGCGATTTTCTAAAATATTACAGTAAGGGATTTCAACAGGCAGCAATAAGCGTTGAGTACTTACTGCAACCCCAAAAATGGGTATCGGGCTTTAAACTATTAGTGAGCCCCTTTGTGTACCAATTTTATAGAAACAGAATAATTGGCCAAGACACTTAAAAGGCAGACCTTAGAAGGAATAGGTTGGAGAGGTTCGGTTGATATTACCGAACAGATATTACAGATAGTGTTCACGGCTATTTTGGCAAGGTTACTCACAAAGGCTGATTTTGGACTGGTAGCAATGGCGCTTCTGGTCAATCGGTTTTTTACAACTGTAACAAATGTTGGTTTTGGAGGAGCAATTATCAGAAGTCAGAACGTAACTCAACGTCAGATTTCTGCAGTTTTTTTTATTCAACTTGGACTAAATATTATACTTTCTATTACGGTATTTCTTATTGCTGGTGCAGCAGCAAATTTCTTTAATGAAATTAAACTGACTGAGATAATAAAGGTTACAGCATGGATTATTCTGCTTCAGACTTTTCAGTTTCCGAATATCCTGTTGCAAAAGGATATGGATTTCAAGAGGTTTTCCATAATGGAAATAAGCAGTATGGTTATAGCGAATCTCGCGGCAATAGTTTTGGCATTGACAGGATTTGGATATTGGGCGTTGGTAGGAAGATTATTGTTACAAAGGGCAGTATTCAGTGCTACAACATGGTCTGTTACTCGCTGGAGACCGGTAAAGCCTGATTTCAGAGGAATAAAACCCTTGATGACATTTGGATTAAATGTGTTGGGGTCACATATAGTATACTTTTTTTCTGAAAATCTAATAGGTATTCTTACGGGTAAATTTTTGGGTAAAGAGACAATGGGTCTTTTTAATATAGCATACAATTTGGCAATTGTGCCCGCTACAAAAATTCAGGGAATTTTAACAACTGTTCTGATGCCTGGTTTTGCAAAAATTCAGGACGATATCAAGTCATTTTACAAGAATAATAAGAAAGCATTATTATTTACTTCGCTGATATTCATTCCGTTTATGTTTTTAATGGCAGGCATTAGTAACAACCTTATAATCACACTATATGGCTTTAAATGGGCAGATGCGGGATTTATGTTGTTTCTACTAAGTTTTGTAGGCATCATGAGGGGATTAGCGCATTTGTTACGTAGTTCGCTTTTAGCGAAAGGGCAAGCTAATGTTATTTTTTATTCGACAATTGCTGAGATTTCCGCATCAATTCCAGTCATGTATTTTCTTATGAAACCTCTGGGTATATACGGTCTGATTGCAGGCTATATTACAGGCTCATTATTCGGTCTTTCTCTGATAGTTTATAATTACAATAAAATGTTTGTTGAAAAGGGGCTATTTTACAAAACAGTATCTAAACCTTTTTATATTGGGATTGCACTATTATTTATTAGTTATTCAATTTCATTTATTCCTTTACATCATACCTTAGTTCTGATAATGCAGGTTCTATTCGCGTCTCTCATTTTCGTTGCCTGCATTAAATTATTATACAGCGATTTATACACGGAAAATAAAGAACGACTTAAAACTTTTCTTTACACACGAGTGAATAATAAAATGTGATAAGCAGCCTATTCATGGAATACGAAATCAAACAATTGGATATAGATAGCAAAGAAGAGATCAATGGGCTATACAATTGCTTAAGAGAATGCTTTAAAATGAATTATGAATACTTTGAATGGAAGCATTTGTTTGAGAGTAGTAATTATTTGGATCGGTTTACCTATTGTATATTTTACCAGAGGAAATGTATTGCTACTTTACAAATAATAGTAAGTGAGCTATATATTTATAATCAGCTGTATCATTTGGGTTTAGCTGTTGATGGTGCAACAGATGCAGAACACAGAGGCCGGGGATTATATAAAAAGCTTCTTGAGTATGCAATGAGGGAAATGAGCAGCAAAAACATTGACTTCATATTAGCATTTGGGAATCAGATTTCACGCAAACCTTTAATAAATGATTATCAGTTTTTTGATTTTGCCAGGATGATAAGTGGAACTTACCAGGTACGTTATAATAAAGTATTCTTGGCCCCTGTAAACCTTTTAATTAAATTATCTTTTCAATTAATTACCCTACTTAAGAAACATTCTTATTACACAGTTTCTGAGATCAGTAAAAGTGTCTATTTGGAGTTTTTAAGATTGAATATTTACCAGTTTGATATTTATTTTGGAAAGAAGTCAGATCAAATAGACTGGAGATTAAGTAAACCACATTCTCATTACAAATTTTTCGGGGCCTCCAATAATCATAATCACCTAACAGGCGTGGCGTTAGTGAATATTTTAAACGATAAAATATATATAGAAGATATTCTATCAGAAAAGCATCAAATCAAAGCATTAGGATATTTAATATGCCATATAAAAAGTATTGCATTTTCTGATGTTAACATTAAGAAAATTAATTTCTCAAGTAATTACTCAGAAGTTCTTATGAAGATCTTTAAAGGGAATGGATTTAAGATTAATAATTCGGCGGAAAATGTTTTAATAAAGAAATTAACAGGCGATTATAGAGAAGTAATTTTAAATGGCAATGCTGAAATGCATTTCACCAGGATAGATAAAAATGAGTAAGCACTTGATTTAGATCCACTTGAAAATATATCTGGCAATAACAGTTGACACCGAATGTGATAAGGGAGAAAAATGGAAAGTAAAGCAACCTTTGTCCTTTATAAATACCAGGGTTGGTATTGCAGAAAATCTGCAGCCGATCTTTGATAAACATGCAGCAAAAGTTACTTATCTATTAAGTCCGGAAGTAATGAGGGACGAAAGTTCAGTAGCTTTTTTGAAAACAGTGGAAGACAGAGCCGAGTTAGGCACACATTTGCACTCTGAATTCATCGGACCAGATGAAAATCTACGTTCGGACAATACTGATCACTATCAGAGTGACTTCAGTAGCAAGACTGAAATGAAAAAACTACAAAACCTGACTCAGCTATTCATAACCACATTTGGCTACCAACCAAAATCTTTCAGGGCAGGCCGGTTTGGAATCAGCTATTATACTCTTAGCCAGTTACAGGAATTAGGCTATCTGGTTGACAGCAGTGTCACTCCGGATATTATGTGGAAAAATGCAAATGGCAATTCAGCCAACTTTCATGGCACACCTTACCAGCCATATTTTCCATCCTCGAAGGATTTTCGCAAATATGGAGACCTTCAGATTCTTGAGGTGCCTGTTTCAACTATAAACCCTAAACTGGAGAGCTTACCACTGTGGGTCAAGCGCCGCATCAATTTAAAAACCAGATATCATCATATTTTCTATAACATCTTAACGCATCAAGCCAAGACCTTATGGCTCAGACCAACATATTCAGATGTCGCTGCAATGAAGCTTGTCACCGAGCTACTCATACGGCATGCCCGAAACGACAAACTCTACCTATGTATGATGTTCCACAGCAATGAGTTTACATTGGGTGCCAGCCCGTACAGTTTAAATCAAGAAGCAGTTGATTTGCTTCAGGACCGGTTGGACAGGTTTTTTAAAGTGATGCAAGATAGTTACAATATAAAGTACGTTGGTCTTGCTGATGTGGCCCGGGAAATTCAATGACGCGCCTGCATTATAAGGATAATACTGAAGGCATAAGATTTACCGATATTTGTTAAGTACATCAGTGGTGAGTTGACTCACAAAGTCAATTCTTCTGGTTTTAGAAAAAAATCAGTTGATCTTTCTTTTCAATAAACCTCACATATGATTAATGAATAGAATAGACTTATATATTAAAAAGGATTTATTGCAGTATATATTAATGCAACGTACACAATATCTGAAGAAGACAATAATTCACAAAGCTGTTGCTAAGCTCCTGAGGGTTTTTTCATTCTCAGATTTTGGGAGCATAAAAGCCAACATCCTTTTAAATCATAATGGTATTAAGAATGAATATAATACCGATATGTGGTCCGAGTACATTAGTATTAAGGACCAATTGCCTGAATCTGCCGAGAACATTTTAGATATTGGCTGTGGAATCGGGGGCATTGATATCTATTTGTACAAACATTACAAAAACTCATCAAATATTTTTTTGATAGACAAATCTGCGATTGATGACAATTTACATTACGGTTTTAAAGATCAAGGATCATTTTATAACTCGTTGTTGTTAACCAGGACTTTTTTAATCGAAAACAATGTCCCGGAAGAACGGATTTTTGTGCAGGAAGCAAATGCTGAAAATATTATTGAATTCAATCAACAGTTTGACTTGATAATATCCCTTATCTCATGGGGCTTTCATTATCCGGTCGAAACATATTTGAGATCCGCCTTTGATAAGCTAAAAACCAATGGCATGATAATAATTGATGTAAGAAAAGATTCAAACGGTATAGAAGAGTTAAAGGAAGAATTTAAGGAAGTAAATATCATTAAGGAATTTTCAAAACACTTTAGGGTAATGGTCAAAAAATCTTATTCTGCTTGAATGGCTCGTTATAAATAGAATAAAGCTAAAAATTTGAATAATATTAATATCGGGATATTAACAGGAAATCACTATCCACGCCTTGGCGGCATGGAGTTTGCGACTCATTTTTTAGCAGAGCAGCTTAACAAATTGCCTGGTGTTAAAGTTGGCGTAGCTTGCAGCACTATGCCTGAGATTCCTTCCGGATTTGAATATCCATACCCGTGTTACCGGGCTAAAAGCCTGTCTTATGCAACACCCTGGCTTTATAAGATGAATGTCCGGAAGATGATGAGGGAGCAAGAGGTCAATATTCTTCATGGTCCTATGCTTCACGGAGGAGGTTATGATGCTTTGGTGCTGGGCAGGAAATTTGGACTGCCAGTGGTTGTGCAATCACACGGATCTGATGTACAGGTAGTGGATGAGATAGGGTATGGAGCATGGTTGTACCCTGACCTGCAAAAAAAAATTCATAAAGTCATAAAAGAAGCGGACCGGATCATTGCTGTCAGTAGCATCAATAAACATAATATAATTGATCTGGGGGCACAGCCTGATAAGATCACTGTGATAAATAATGGCATTCAATACTCCAAGATACAGGAGATTCCATTTATTGACCTGCGCAGTAAATATGGATTGAATGATGACGAATTTTTACTGATTACTGTCGGGCGTAATAGTCCGGTAAAAAGAATGCAGCTTTTATTTGAGGCGCTTCAATTGCTGAAAGATTTTAACAAGATTAAATGCGTCTGCGTGGGACCATTGAAAGACTTGAAAGATCTTGTAAAAACGTATGGTATCGAACGCCAGGTTGTATTAACTGGTCCGGTGCCTGAAAACCTTGAAGATTCTATTTTTCCTCCATATCCTGAACTGATAAACCTTTATCGGTCTTCTGATCTTTACATAACAACCTCTTATGTTGAAGCATTCGGCATGGCAGCAATTGATGCACTTGCCTCAGGGATACCGGTTTTAATCGGCAGCAGGCATGGAGTGAAAGATGTAATCACGGAAAACCAGACTGGCTGGGTAATGAACAAGGAAACTCCGGAAGAACTTGCAGAAATGATAGTTCAATTATATCATGACCGGGAAAAGCTCAAGGCAAATGCAGCCATGATTAAAGATTCCGTCTCATGGCTGACTTGGGGGTATGTGGCAGGTGAGATGGTGAAAATATACAAGGAGATTTTAAAATGAAGCTGGCGATTCTTGCACAGGGGTGGCTTCATGATAAAACTGCAAAAGTCAACGGTACGTTGGTTCAATTGCATAACCTAACAGTTGCTTTTGCTGAACGAGGGGTTGAGGTCCACTACATTGCCACTAACGGAGATAAGACAAAGCCCGGGACAGAACAAGCAAATGGTGTTACCTTCCATTGGCTGCAAACTGATAATCAAGTTTTAGGCTGGAAAAAGAATATGATGCTCTACCGGAAAATTCTCGAAGGAATCCATCCTGATGCGTTGTATGTAAGGGGAAGAAATGTTTTTCAGTATGTAGCCGGTAGATATGCGCATAAAAACAATAAGATATTTGTCTGGGGTACGAACGGAGATGATGGAGCTGAATTCTGGAAAAATACAAGGCGATTGCTGGCTTCCTCAAAAGGTCCGGGCAAGAAAATCCTGCTCCTTCCATTAAAGATACTTGAAGACAGGTATATTAACATTGGTATGAAGATGCCCTCAGTTATAGTAAATCAGTCTGTGCAACAACAAGAGAGTACTAGAACGATCCTGCATAAAGAGGGGATTGTTTTGCCCAGCTATTTTCTACCTGTTGACAATCAAATAAAGAAAGAAAACCTGATCCTTTGGTTAGCCAACCTTTCACATGGGAAGCAGCCGGAAGTATTTATCCAGATGATCAGAGATCTGAATATGCAAAGCTGGAAGGCGTTATTGGGAGGAGGTACAACTGATGCAATTTATGCATCAAAAATTAAAAATCTGATCAGTGGTTTACCAATTCAACTGGCAGGCAAAATAACCTTTCGGGATTCTCAGTCATTTTATCAAAAGGCCAGGCTCTATGTCAATACAAGTAAAACTGGTTCAGATGGATTGCCAAATGCATATATCCAGAGCTGGTTGAGTGGCACACCTGTTTTATCACTGCATCATGATCCCAACAACTGGCTTAATCAGAAGAGGATTGGCTTTTGTGCTCATGGGGATTTTCTCTTGATGAAGAGAAAATTACATGAGTTGATCAACGATCCAATGCAAATTGAAGTAATGGGTAATAAAGCGAGAGAATTTGCCGAAAAAGAATTTTCCGATCCGAAAATCATTGACACTTACATCAGACTTTTCAGGGGTGAAAATTAGTTTAAAACCGATTACTAAAATTGCTTTTGTAATGCCCTGGCATATTTCTGAGCGGGGAGGAGGAGCTGAGGTGCAGGCAAATTATCTTGCTCAGGAGTTTGCCATGCGAGAATTCGATGTTCACTATATATGCCAGACAGCAAAATCAGAAAGAATTGGATTAATCGATAGAATAAACGGATTCAATATTCACTGGATTAAGCCGTCTGGTAAGTTTCCATGGTGGGATCAGA
>ENA-UOWE01005767-UOWE01005767.1-activated-sludge-metagenome-genome-assembly--contig:-NODE-5767-length-11154-cov-59.333814_pt1 | contig 11154 bp, 10 predicted proteins | sample MGYA00249841_ERZ761562 | MGnify/ENA primary metagenome ERZ761562 (study PRJEB28883, sample SAMN05720200) | activated sludge metagenome | isolation source: Anaerobic digester | place: Japan... | reverse complement strand
GCTCACAGCCCGTCCGCTCATACTGGATCTCCTGACGGGGAATCGACCGGAACCCTCCAACGGGCGACGACGGCAGGAAAGGCACTCTCGCGTGAGCCACGATCACACCCAGCCGGACCCGCGGGCCACCCGCTCCGGCAGGGGCAACGGCGCAGGCACCAGCGCAGGCACCGGCAGCTCCGGCAGCAAGGCCAAGCGCAGTTGGTGGCGCGCCCCCCGACGGACCTGGATCAAGCGGGTCGTCTGGACCGTCGTCGGCTTCCTCGCCCTCGGCGCCAGCGCGGTCGCTGTGGCCTTCGCCACCATCCAGGTGCCCGACGTCGCCAACGGGCTGGCCGAGGCGCAGACCTCGATCGTCTACTACGACGACGGCAAGACCGAGATGGCCCGGATTGCCGAGCTCGACCGCGAGCCTCTTCCTCTGGCGAGCATTCCCAAGCATCTGCAGCACGCGGTCATCGCCGCCGAGGACCGCGACTTCTACACCAACGCGGGGATCTCACCCACCGGCATCGCCCGCTCCGTCTGGCAGGCCGTCAGCGGCAGCGACGTCCAGGGTGGCGGGTCGACGATCACCCAGCAATACGTGAAGAACTACTTCCTCACCCAGGACCGCACCCTCGACCGCAAGCTTCGCGAGTGGGTCATCTCGATCAAGATCGACCGGGATATGACCAAGGACCAGATCCTCGAGGGCTACCTCAACACCATCTACTTCGGGCGCGGCGCCTATGGCATCAAGACGGCCGCCCGGGCCTACTTCGGCAAGGACGTCAGCGCGCTCACGGTCCAGGAGTCGGCCGTCCTGGCCAGCGTCATGAACGCCCCGAGCCTCTTCGACCCGGCCCTCGGTGCCAAGCAGCAGACCAACCTCACCAAGCGGGTCGACTACGTCCTGGACGGCATGGTGACGATGGGGTGGCTCTCGGCCGCCGACCGCGCGCCGCTCACCGGCCTGCCGACGATCGCCGCCAAGGCCCCGTCGCGGGCCCTCTCCGGTCCGACCGGCTACATCGTCGCCGCGGTCCGCCGCGAGCTGACCACCAAGCTGCAACTGTCCGACGACGACATCGACCGCGGCGGCCTGCGGATCACGACGACGATCAGTGCCCCCGCGCAGCAGGCCGCACAGGACGCCGTCGCCAAAGACTTCCCCACGACCGGGGACGTCAAGGATGTGTATGCCGGGCTGGTCGCCGTCCGCCCTGGCGACGGCGCCATCGTCGCGATGTATGGCGGTGCCGACTACCAGGCCCGTCAGTTCTCCTCGGCGACCGACGCGGTGATCCAGGGCGGCTCGATCTTCAAGGCGTTCGGGCTCATCGGCGCCCTGCAGCAGGGCATCTCCACCAAGACCCAGTTCGACGGCAACAGCCCGCTGCGCGACCCCGCCCTAGGCAACACACCGGTCCGCAACGTCGGCGGCCGGTCCTACGGCACCGTCGACCTGCGCAAGGCAACCGCCTCGTCGGTCAACACGGCGTTCGTTCGACTCAACATCAAGATGGGGCCGTCGGTGACGAAGACGGCGGCGATCGCGGCCGGCATACCGGAGAGCACTCCGGGGCTGGGAGACGACCCGACCAACGTCCTTGGGACGGCCTCGCCGCACGTGCTCGACGTCGCCAACGCCTACGCCACGATCGCGGCGCAAGGCCGCCGAGCGACGCCGTACCTCATCAAGACGGTGACCTCCAACGCCATCGACGTCACCTACCAGGCGGTCCCCAACGTCGTCGACGCGTTCTCCCGCGACGTCGCCGCCGACGTCATCGACGCCATGCAGCAGGTGACCGCGGCCGGCGGCACGGGGTCGCGCGCGAGCGCGGTCGGCCGTCCGGTGGCGGGCAAGACCGGCACCTCCGAGGAGGCGAAGTCGGTGTGGTTCAGCGGCTTCACCCCCCAACTGTCGGCATCGGTCGCGATGTTCAAGGACGTCAACGGGGTGCCCCAACCGCTCACCGACATCGGCGGTCTCGACGGGCTGACCGGCGGCTCCTACCCCTTGTCGATCTGGATCGACTTCATGAAGGGCGCGCTGGCGGGTCAGGACAAGGTCGACTTCCCCAAGCGCGTCGGCATCGGCGACGACAAGGTCCACACGGCCGCGCCGACCCCGACGGCCCCTGCGACGTCGGTGCCCACGAGCACGCCCGACCCCACCAACTCGCCGAAACCCGAGCCCACCCCGTCGCCGACCAATTCGTCGCCGACGAGCATCCCGCCGCGGCCGACCAACACCGGCGGCCCGACCAACGCCAACAAACCGACAACGCCACCCGGTCAGGGGTAGCGCCCCGCATCGACAAACCGGCGCGCAGGCGGCATACCTCAGGCGGGCGGCATACCCTGTGGGCGTGACAGCTGCGGACCGCGTCGTCGTCCCCTCCCGGGAGGACCCCGTTGCGCGCTCTGCGAGCGTCGTGGCCGGGGGACCGCTTGGCCGGTATGCCGTCCCGCTGGCTCGCGGGTGGCGCCGCCTGGCCGCCGGGTTGGTGGCCGCGTCGTGCGTGCCGATGGCGGCGTCGGTGGCGCTGCGCGGCTACTGCATCGATGCGGGGTGGAACAGCCCCGACCAGTTCTTCCACATGTGTTACTCCGACCTTCCGGCGACCTTCGGCGACCAGAACCTCGGCGCCGGCCTCGGGGCCTTCCTCGCCGGCGGCGTGGGCGCGCCGACTCCGGTGCAGCCGCCGCTGACCGCGCTGCTGCTGGCCTTCACCGGCGGCCTCGTGCCCGACGGGTCGGCGCAGGCTCGGGCCCGGTTCTACTTCGGCATCTGGGCGGTGCTCATCGCCCTGCTCCTCGCCGTCACCGTCTGGTTCACGGCAGCAGCGGTCCGGCGTATGCCGATGCGCGCGGCTCACGTCGCTCTGTCACCGGTCGTCGCGCTCACCGCGGTCGTCTCCCCGGACCTGCTCGGTGTTGCCCTCGCGTCGGGGGCCCTGTGGGCCTGGTCGCGCTCGCGGCCGGTGATCAGCGGAGTGCTGTTCGGCCTGGCGATCTCGGCGCGTTCCTATCCCGTCCTGTTGCTCGTGGCGATCGCGCTGGTCGCGGTGCGGGCGGGGCGGGGGCGGACCGTCCTGCCGGTCGCGGGAGCAGCCATCGTCACCTTCGCGGCGGTGGTGGCGTTGGTCGCCCTGGGCAATCCCGGCGGAGCGATGCGGGCCTATTCGACGTGGGTCGGGGCCGAGGCGGGGTTCGGCTCGCCGTGGGTTCTCGGGCAGTTGGCCCGGCCCGACAGCGCTCAGTCGATGGGTTTCAGCCTGCCCGAACCGTTGTCCCCGAGCGCCCTCACGCTGTTGGCGGCCGCCGGGTGGCTCGTCGCAATCCTTGTCGGGGCCTGGTTGGCCTGGAGCGGTGAGCGTCGGCCAGGGGTCGCCGAGGTGTCGCTCGTCATGGTGGCGATCGTCCTCGTGACGGGGAAGTCCTTCCCCGTGCAGGCGTCGATCTGGCTCGTCCCTCTCGTCGCCCTCGTCGGGATCCAGTGGCGCGACCACCTCATCTGGTCCGGGGCCGAGGCCCTGCATTTCGGGGCGGTCTGGCTCTATCTCGCTGGGAGTTCGGTGGCCGACCGCGGGCTGCCCTCGGGGTGGTACCTGCTGCTCCTGCTGGTGCGTCTGTTGGCGATCGGATGGCTCGTGGTGCAGGTCTGGTGGCAGGCCCGCGACCGGATGCCGCACGTGGTGTCGCCCCGGGAGACCGATCCGTTGGCCGGGCCGCTGCGCGACGCCCCAGACGCCTTGATCGTCCGCGTCGGCTGAAACGAGCGCGATTAGGTCCCCCTGCGGGGGTGCCGTAACCTAGGACGGTTCGCCTGCGGCATACCCCTGTGGAAAACTTCCGGCCCCCTGTGGCGCGGTGAGGCAGGATCGGTGGTCGAGGCGCGGACACATGCAACCCTCCTGTCACGGAGAGACCGTGACCGCGAAGACCAGAGGAGGTGGGTCAACGCATGCGTCATTACGAACTCATGGTCATCCTGGACCCCGAGCTCGACGACCGCACGGTCGCCCCGTCGTTGGACAAGCTGCTTGCAGTGGTCAAGAAGGACGGCGGCAGTGTCGACTCTGTCGACATCTGGGGTCGTCGGCGCCTCGCCTACGACATCAAGAAGAAGTCCGAGGGCATCTACGCCGTCGTTCAGATGACTGCCGAGCCGGCGACGGCTCTTGAGCTGGACCGTCAGCTCAACCTCAACGAGGTGGTCATGCGGACCAAGCTCTTGCGCCCCGGCGCCTGAGCTCGGCAGCGCCCTTCTCTAGCAAGCAAGGAGAGGTAGCACATGGCTGGCGACACCGTCATCACCATCGTCGGGAACGTCACGGGTGACCCCGAGTTGCGGTTCACCCCTTCCGGCGCCGCCGTCGCGAACTTCACCGTCGCCTCGACGCCGCGCGCTTTCGACCGCCAGAGCAACGAGTGGAAGGACGGGGAAACCCTGTTCATGCGCTGCTCGGTGTGGCGGGACGCGGCCGAGAACGTCGCCGAGTCGCTGCAGCGTGGCACCCGGGTCATCGTCACGGGCCGGCTCAAGAGCCGTTCCTACGAGACCAAGGAAGGCGAGAAGCGCACCGTCATCGAGATGGAGGTCGACGAGGTCGGCCCGTCGCTGCGCTACGCCTCGGCCAAGGTCACCAAGACCCAGCGCGGGTCCGGCGGCGGGGGCGGCTTCGGCTCCTCCGGCACGGGCCAGCAGGGCGGGTATGCCGCCGACACCGACCCGTGGGCGACCGGCCCGTCGGGTGGGGGTCAGGGCGGTTCCGGTGGCTACGGCGGCCAGGGTGGTGCCGGTGCTCCGTCCGGTGGTCCCGGCCAGGCTCCGCAGGGTGGCAACCAGGGTGGCTGGGGCTCAGCGCCCAGCTACGACGAGCCGCCGTTCTGATCGGGTGTTTCGCGACCTGACCCTTGTGGTTGGCGGCGCGAAACCCCATCTCTCACAGACTTTTTCGACATAGCTCACAAGGAGAACCACAGAAATGCCCAAGCCCCCGCCGCGGATCAAGCCCGGGAAGAAGAAGGCCAACCCGCTCAAGGCCGCCAAGATCGTCAGCATCGACTACAAGGATGCTGCGCTGCTGCGCAAGTTCATCTCCGACCGCGGCAAGATCCGCGCTCGCCGGGTCACCGGTGTCACCGTCCAGGAGCAGCGGCAGATCGCCAACGCCGTGAAGAACGCCCGCGAGATGGCGCTGCTGCCCTACTCGTCGTCGGCCCGCTGACCTAAGGAGCCACAGATGAAGGTCATCCTCACCCACGAAGTGAGCGGGCTCGGCACCGCCGGCGACGTCGTTGACGTCAAGGACGGTTACGCCCGCAACTACCTGTTCCCCCGCAAGCTGGGCACCAGCTGGACCGCCGGTGGCCAGAAGCAGGTCGACTCGATCCTCAAGGCTCGTGAGTCGCGCACCATCAAGTCGCTCGACGACGCCAAGGCCGTCAAGTCCCGCATCGAGGGCACGACCGTCACGCTGTCGGCGAAGGCCGGCAACTCTGGTCGCCTCTTCGGCGCGGTGAGCGGGTCGGACCTGGCCGCCGCCGTCGTCAAGGCCGGTGGGCCCGAGCTCGACAAGCGCAAGATCGAGGTTCCCGGCCACATCAAGACGGTCGGCTCGTATGTCGCGCTGGTGCGGCTGCACCCCGAGGTGCAGGCCAAGCTCGCTTTCGAGGTCGTCAAGGCCTGAGTTTTTCTGCCAGTTTCTCTGCCGGATCGAGGTATTCGGCCATCACCTGCTGATGGCTGAATACCTCGATCCGGTTTTGAGTTGGGGGCTCGGCTAGAGGTCAAGCCAAGCCGGCGAGGTGGGCCAGGATCTCGACGAGGAACGCGCGCACGTGGGGGTAGCTGGCCACCGGTCCTCCCGCGATCAGCCCGTCGGCGCCAAGCAGCACCGCCCACGGCGTCATGCCCTGGATCTCGAACGCTTGGATGATCGACGGATCGGCCCAGTAGCCGCCCTCGAGCGTCGGGAAGGGCTCGCCGGTGCCGGGCTCGGTCCCGTATCCGGTCCCCTGCCAGGGCCCGGCGTGCTCGTGGAGACCCTTGGCACCGGGTACGGGTCTGAGGCGGACGGCGGTGAGGGTGATCTGGGGCATGATGGCGCGCCAGCTCGGCACCTCGGCCATCAAGACGCCGCACGGCCCGCACCCCGGCTCCATAAACAGCAAGACCGTCGCGCGCTGAGCGACGAGCTCCGTGAGCGTGATCGTCGTTCCGTCGGCTGCGGTGAGGGTGTGGTCGGGGATCGCGTCGCGTTCGACGTCCTCGTCGTCCTCGTCGTCGCCGTTGCTTTCGCCGTTGCCCTCGTGGTGGTGTCCGCCGAGGATGGGGCTCAGGGCGGCGACGGGTTCGGTCGGTGCGCTCGCGGCATACCCTCGCCCGATGAGCCAGGCGACCCCGGCGGTGACGACGAGGACGGCACTCCACGCCAGGGGGTCAAGTCCGCTGAACATCCGCACGATGGGTGCCGACGGCACGAGGCAGTCGACGAGCGCGACGATCGCGAGCGCCAAGAGAGCGAGGTTGCGCACGGCGGTGCGGCGGTTGACGACCTCACTTCGCCGGCCGAAACAGTTGCAGTTCACCTCGCGCGCCCGCCGGACCGCGGCGATCACCAGCACGGTGTATGCCGTCATCAGCCCGACTGCGGCCACCCCGGCCACCACGCGCCAGGGCGTCGGCAGGACGAGCAGCCCGAGGGCGATGATGATCTCGGCGATCGGATGCGCGCGAGCGACCCAGTCACGCACGAAGACGTCGGGAACGCCCATCTCGCGCAGCCCGCGCACCCCGTCGCTGACGTCGCCGAGCTTGGCGACCCCACTGAGGAGGAACACGCCGGCGACGACGAGCGGGGCGGCGAGCAAGGTCAACGGGGACACTCGGTCACCCTATCCGCGCCCCCTGGCTCCCTCTGCCCAGTCGAGGTATTTCGCCATCATCGGGCGATGGCGGAATACCTCGATTCGGCAGGGGATCAGCTTGGGGGGTCGGGCAGGGGTCAGGAGCCGGGGATGAGCCAGCGGTCTCCGCGCAGTCGCCAACCCAGGCTCACCGCGCGCGCCAGCATGAACGCCGTGTAACCGCCCCACAACCACACAAGCACCCGCCCCGGCTCGCCCCACACGCCCAGCGCGCGCACGAACAGCACGACCGGCGCGTATGCCGCCAGCGCCACGACCATGGCCCACGCGAGATAGCGGAAGTCCCCGGCGCCCATCAACACCCCGTCGGCGACGAAGACGTAGCCAGCCACCACCTGACCGGCGGCGACGACGAGGAGGGCGGGGACGGCATACCCGATGACGGCGGGGTCGGAGGAGAACAGGCGCGGCACCAGGCCCGCCGCGGCAGCCGTGAGCGTGCCGACGGCGAGGCCGAAGAGCAGCCCCCAGCGCAGCAGGGTCCGCATCACAGCGCGCGCCGTGTCGACGCGCCCGGCGCCGAGGTCGCGCCCGACGACGGCCTGCGCGGCGATCGCGAGGGCGTCAAGCGCGAACGCGAGGAAGCTCCACACCGTCGCGGCTATCTGGTGCGCGGCCAGCGGCGCGTCACCGAGGACGGCCGCCGCCCACACGGTCAGCAGGATCGCTCCCCGCAGCGCGAGGGTCCGCACGACAAGGGGTATGCCGTTGCGCGCGGCCGCGAGGACCCGCCCCGGATGGGGGCGCAAGGGGGCGTGGGTGGCTCGGGCCTTGCGCAGCAGGACGGCGGTGAGGGCGAGCGCCATGCCGGTCTGGGCGATGACCGTGCCCCACGCGGATCCGGCGATGCCCCAATGGAATCCGTGGACGAAGGCCAGGTTGAGGGCGATGTTGACGGCGAACCCGGCGACGGCGACGAGCATGGGGGTTCGGGTGTCGAGCAGGCCGCGCAGAGCGCCCGTGACGGCGAGCAGGACCAGCATCGGGGGGAGCCCGAGGGCGCCGATCCGCAGGTAGGTGGTGGCTTGCTCCTGGGCTGCGGCGGAGGCACCGAACGCGGCCGTGAGGGGGTCGGCCGCGGCAGTAACGACGGCGGCCGCGATCGCGCCGAGACCGAGGGCGAGCCAGAGCCCGTCGAGCCCGGCCGTGATGGCAGTGGTGGGGGAGCCGGCGCCCATGGCTCGGGCGACGACGCTCGTCGTGGCGTAGGCGAGGAAGACGAAGATGCCGGCGGCGGCCATGAGGACCGACCCCGCGACCCCAAGGCCGGCCAACGGAATGGTGCCGAGGTGTCCGACGATCGCCGAGTCGGCGGCCAGGAAGATCGGCTCGGCGACGAGGGCGAGGAAGGCAGGGACGGCCAGCCCGATGATCTCCCGCCGGTCGACTCGTGCGTCGCCGGGGTTCGCAGGCGGTGCCGTGGCCACGTCGGTGACCTTAGCGGCTGGATGCGTTCAGGTGGTCGGGGCGTCCGTGGGTTGCGAGAGGTGCTTGAGCGCTTCGCGGCGGGAGAGCCCGGACAGGTCGGGATGGCGTTCGACGTAGTCCCGCACCCAGTCGGGCGCCGTCCAGGCGTAGTCGCGCAGCGCCCAGCCGATCGCCTTGCGGGAGAAGAAGACCTGCTCACCGGCATACCCAATGTTGGGCGTGAGGACGTCGGCGAGCAGCACGGGATCGGTGCGAGCGCCCGCACCGACCTGGGCGAGCATCGCGACGCGACGGATCCACAGGTGATCGTCGCGGGACCACGCGCGCAGGACCGTGGCGATCGGCTCCGGCCAGCCGAGCAGCAGGTCACGCACGACGTGGGTCGCGATGTCGTCGACGACATCCCACCAGGCACCACTGACAACGAGGTGCCGCACCAGCGGAAGCAGGTCGGGATCGCGCCACGCGCGGTAGTGCCGGTGCTGCAGGAGGGCGAGCGCGGCATACCAGTGCTCGCGGTGGGTCGCCTCGTCCCAGAGCGTGCGGACGGTCGCCTCCCACTCGGGCCGCGTGCTGATCCGGTATGCCGGGTCGCCCAGCACCGGGCGCAGCGCCGCCTTGAGCGTGGGGGAGGTGAGGCCGAGGTAGGGGAGGGTCGATTTCATGTAGCGCTGCTGGCCGGCGCCGCGGACGGGGTCGGCGTGTGGGAGGAGGGCCGCACGGATCGCGTCGATGACGTCGCGGCGTGGGTGGGTCACGGCGGCCTCCTTTAGTCTGCTGCGGTGCGCCCGTCAGTTGATCCTGTTGAGTCTGTCGTTGCGGTTGACCCTATTGACTCTGTTGGCCGGGTTGACCCTGTTGACCCTGTTGACCCGGCCGACCCGATGGGGATCGCGGCCCCCATCATGGACCCGAGCGACCTCATGCTGGCCTACGGGACGCTGCGGGCAGGGGTGCCGCCCTATGAGGAGTTCGATCTGCCGGAGCGCGAGACGGTGCGAGTGGGGGTGCGGGTGCCGGGGTGGCTGTTCGACCTGGGTGCCTATCCGGCGGCCCGGCTGGACCTCGCGGCGTTGCGTGGGGAGCGGCCGGTGACGGCGACGTTCGTGGCTGACGTGGTGCGGTTCGGGCTCGACCGGCCGGTGGAAGAGGCGCTGGCGACGTTCGATGAGTATGAGGATGTCGACCCGGTCTCCTCGCCCAACATCTATCGCCGGCTGCTCGTGCCATTGGCCGGGCTCGGCGATGACTTGGCTGACCCAGGGGACCTGGCGGGGCGCTGGGCGTGGATCTACGAGTGGCTCGGCCCGATCGACGCGCTGCCCGAGGTGCACAGCGGCGACTGGCTCGCCCGCTGACCGGCTGACCCGCTGACCGACCCGCTTGAACCCCCGCTGATTCGAGGTATTTCGCCATCGTCTGGTGACGGCCGAATACCTCGACCCGGCGGAGGGCTCAGCCGGTGGCGATGGGGCGGCCGTAGCGCTCGGCGGCGCGAGCCCGGGCCTTGGCCGCCTCGACCTCACGGTCCTTCGGCGGCGCCGTCGTCGTCAGGTGTTCGAGCAGGTGCGCGGTCGCCGCAGCCACGGCCGCCACCGCCTCATCGAACGCCTCACGGTTGGCTTGACTCGGGTGGGTGGACCCGGCGACCTTGCGCACATACTGCAGCGACGCGGCATACACCTCGTCGCTCGTCGCGGGCGGAGCGAAGTTGTGGAGCTGGCGGATGTTGCGGCACATGGGCATGAGGGTATGCCGCGTCCGCTCGCCTCGCATCGGCCCCGGGGACACGCCCGGGATTTTCTGTTCTCCACATCGGTGGACGCTCGACACCTCCAGTTCTCCGCACAGTCGCCTCTCCCAGGGGTATGCCGTCCCCCGACTGTCCACAGCCCGCGCCGGTTATCCCCAGGGTTATCCACACGGGGTGTCGGCGTGTTCCACAGGCTGTCCACGCGGCATACACAGGGTGCGGTTGAGGGTGGGCGGGCGCGGACTTAGGGTAGGAGAACCACCGGGGGCGGATGGGTGCGACAGCACGTTTGCGCAGGTCAGAAGGCCTGTGGGTGCTGCGTGCTTTCCTGGTGTCGGTGGTCGTGAGCGAGTCAAGGAAGGCAGGTCAGGGGAAGCAGTGTCGATCCAGGAGTTGTTCCCCGGTGCCCTCGATGGGCCTGGGGATGATCGACTTCCTCCACAAGATGTCCACGCCGAGCAGTCGGTGCTGGGCTCGATGCTGCTGTCCAAGGACGCCATCGCCGACGCGGTCGAAGTGCTGCGCGGAGTCGACTTCTATCGGCCGGCCCACGAGTCGATCTATGAGGCGATCCTCGACCTCTATGGCCGCGGCGAGCCGGCCGATGCGGTCACCGTTGCCGACGAGCTGACCAAGCGCGGGGCGCTCGCGCGCGTGGGCGGCGGGGCGTTCCTGCACCAGCTCATCTCCTCGGTGCCGACGGCCGCCAACGCCGGCTACTACGCGCACATCGTCGCCGAACGGGCCGTGCTGCGGCGCCTGGTCGAGGCCGGCACCCGGATCGTCCAACTCGGCTATGCCCAGAGCGGCGGCGACGTCGAAGACATCGTCAACGCGGCCCAGGCCGAGGTCTACAGCGTCTCGGACAAGCGCGGCGGCGAGGACTACACCAAGCTCGGCGACATCCTCGAGCTCACCGTCGACGAGATCGAGGTCGCCTCCGGCAAGTCCGGCGAGATGACCGGCGTGCCGACCGGCTTCACCGACCTCGACGCCCTCACCAACGGCCTGCACCCCGGCCAGATGATCGTCCTCGCGGCGAGACCGGC
>ENA-UOWE01005765-UOWE01005765.1-activated-sludge-metagenome-genome-assembly--contig:-NODE-5765-length-11156-cov-5.557427_pt1 | contig 11156 bp, 8 predicted proteins | sample MGYA00249841_ERZ761562 | MGnify/ENA primary metagenome ERZ761562 (study PRJEB28883, sample SAMN05720200) | activated sludge metagenome | isolation source: Anaerobic digester | place: Japan... | reverse complement strand
TGGTTTTATATTTTTATCCTAAAGACAATACTCCGGGCTGTACTGCAGAAGCATGTAATCTTCGTGATAACTACCAACGTTTTTTAGATAAAGGATACACCATTGTTGGTGTTAGTGCCGATAGCATTAAATCACATCAAAATTTTATTCAGAAATACAATCTTCCTTTTTCACTCATTTCTGATACTGAAAAAAAGATACTAATGGCATATTATGCATATGGCGAAAAAAAAATGTATGGTAAAACGGTAATGGGAACCATACGAAAGACATATATAATTGATGAAAAGGGAATAATTGAAGAAATAATTGAAAAGGTCGACACAAAAAATCATACAGTACAAATTTTAAAAAATAAATAATATGGAAAACAAAAAAGAGAAACAAGAAAATGCAAAAGAAAAACTAAAAGCGTTGCAAGCTACCCTCGATAAAATTGAAAAAGACTATGGCAAAGGCTCCATTATGAAAATGGGTGACGAAAGCTTTTTACCGGTTGATATTATTCCTACCGGTAGCATTGGATTGGATGCTGCTTTGGGCATAGGTGGCTATCCTAAAGGTAGGGTTGTAGAGATTTTTGGACCTGAATCGTCCGGTAAAACTACGTTGGCTATTCATGCCATAGCCGAAGCTCAAAAATCGGGTGGCATTGCCGCTTATATTGATGCTGAACATGCTTTTGATCGTACGTATGCCGAAAAATTAGGGGTAGATTTAGATAATCTTTATATATCACAACCCGACAATGGTGAACAGGCATTAGAAATTACCGATAGTCTTATCCGCAGTGGTGCTATTGATATTATTGTAATTGACTCGGTTGCTGCACTTACACCCAAAGCTGAAATTGAAGGCGATATGGGCGATAGCAAAATGGGATTACAAGCACGCTTAATGTCACAGGCATTGCGAAAACTTACTGCTAATATCAGCAAAACCAATACTTGTTGCATTTTTATTAATCAATTGCGTGATAAGATTGGTGTAATGTTTGGCAATCCTGAAACAACTACCGGTGGCAATGCTTTGAAATTCTATGCTTCCGTAAGGTTGGATATTCGCAAAATAAGTCAAATTAAAGATGGCGAAGATGCAACCGGCAATAGAGTTAAGGTTAAAGTTGTAAAAAACAAAGTGGCACCTCCATTTAAAAAAGCCGAATTTGATATTGTATTTGGTGAAGGTATTTCTAAAATTGGAGAAATTATTGATATTGGTGTTGAAAACAACATCATTAAAAAAAGTGGTTCATGGTTTTCGTACAACGATATTAAATTAGGGCAAGGACGCGATTCTGTAAAACAGATTTTAACCGATAACCTTGAGTTGATGAATGAAATTTCTGCTAAAATAACAGAAGTGTTAAAAGCAAAATAATATTGATGAATATAGCGGTCTAATTTAATTTAGACCGTATTTTTTTTGGAGGATAAGAATGAAAATAGTAATTTTTTTTAGTTTTTTTTGCTTAGTGCTGTGGTCTTGCTCAAATTCTAATAGTCAATCTAAAGACAAAGAGCAAAAAGATACCTTAGGTTTAACAGATATTTCTCAGAAAATAAGAAAAAATCCATTAAATGCAGAATTATTCGATAAGAGAGCTGCTATTTATTGGTCTATTTTAAAAGTAGATAGTGCCATAAACGATGCTATCATAGCAACTCGCTTAGATTCGATGAACGATGATTATTCGTTACATTTAGCAGATTATTATTTTAAAAGTATCAAAATTCAGGATGCCATTCAGGTACTTCAGAAGTTTTTAGAACGAAAACCCCAAAGTTTAAAAGCATTAACCAGAATAGGTAAATATTTTTCTTATTTGAAAGATTACAAAAAAGCAAAAGAATTTATCGATAAAGCTCTTACAATCAATCCGCAGTATGCAGACGCTCATTTTGTAAAGGGAGTGATTTTAACCGAAACGAACCAACCCAAGCAAGCCATTAATGCCTTTATGGAAGTGGTTCAATACAATCCTGAAGATGTGGAAGCATATATGATGCTTGGATTGCTTTATCAGGAGTTAAATGATTCAATTGCTTTACAATATTATCGTACAGCTGCCAATATGAATCCAAAAGATCCACAGGCATATTATAATATTGCTTTTTTTTATCAGGAGAATAAAAATTATTCAAAGGCAATTGAAAACTATAATTATATTTTAAGAAAAGTAAATAAATCATATTCAAATGCTTATTTTAATATGGGTTATATAAATATGATGTACCTCAAAGATTATGGGAAAGCAATGGCATACTTCGATTCAGTGTTGCAAATTGAACCTCAACGAGTTGAAGCAGTATATAACAAAGGTTATTGTTACGAGATGATACATGATTATACTTCTGCCCGAAGCATGTATATTAAAGCTAAATCGATTGTAGATAATTACGACTTAGCTGTTGAAGGATTAAATCGCTTAGATAAAAAATAAATTAATTTAATTTGGATAAATTATGAATAGATTCATTATTTTTATGTTGTTATGGACTTTATGGAGTTGTAATAACAAAGAAAATCAACAAACAATTTCAAATGCAACTTCTTCTGTATTTGATTCTTTGGCTAATCAGCCGATTAATGAAACTCGAGTTACACCGGAATTGCTATGGAAATTTGGACGTATTGGTGAATTTGATGTTTCGCCGGACGGGAAGCAGGTAGTTTTTTCTGTTACACGTTATTCAATAGCTGCCAATAAAGGTTATACCGATTTATTTATAGTACCTATTAGCGGTGGCGACCCCAAGCATTTAACTCGTTTTGAAGGCAGCGAATTTAATCCTCGCTGGCGTCCGGATGGTAAAAAAATCGGATTTATAGCTATGGAAAGCGGAAGTCCACAAATTTGGGAAATAAACCCGGATGGAACCGAAGCGAAGCAAATATCGAACATTAACGATGGTATTAATGCTTTTGAATATGCCCCGGTAGGAAATAAATTGTTCTACACAAAAGATGTACAGGTAAAGCCAACGGTTGCCGATATGTATCCCGATTTACCTAAAGCCAATGTTCATATAGCAAGCGAGTTGATGTACAGGCATTGGGATCACTGGGAAGATGGTGCATATAGCCATATTTTTATTGCCGACAGGCAAGGAGATAGTTTGGCAAATATGGTAGATATTATGTCAGGCGAGCCGTTTGACAGTCCGTTGTCGCCATATTTTGAATCGAATGAAATTACGTGGAGCCCCGATGGTAAAATGATTGCTTATACGTGTAAAAAACTTTCGGGAAAAGACTATGCTATTTCTACCAATAGCGAAATATATTTATACGACCTTGCTACTAAATCTACTACTAATTTAACCGAAGGTATGCCGGGTTATGATAAATATCCTGTTTTTTCGCACAACGGAAAATTCTTAGCTTGGATGAGTATGGCGACACCCGGTTATGAGTCGGATAAAATGCGATTATTTGTTTATAATTTTGAAACAAAAGAGAAAAAAGATTTAACTGCTCAGTTTGATCAGAATGCAAGTGAGTACCAATGGTCTGCTGATGATAAAAAGATATTTTTCACAACTGACATACGCGGAACAAAACAGATATATTCGATAAACGTTGAGACTAATTTTATTAAACCCATTACTCAAGGTAAACACGATATAAATACTTTCAAGTTAGTAGGTAATACAATGGTAGCATCTAAAATGTCCATGAAAATGGCGTCAGAGCTGTTTAATGTTAATTCCGAAACAGGCGAAATGCAAGCATTGACCCAAATTAATAAAAATATTTATGATAAAGTAGCAATGGGCGAATCGCGTGAGCACTGGATTAAAACGGTTGACGGAAAACAAATGCTGGTATGGCTTATTTATCCTCCTAACTTTGATTCTACTAAAAAATATCCTGCTATTTTGTATTGCCAAGGAGGTCCGCAAAGTATGGTTAGCCAATTCTTTAGTTTTAGATGGAATTTTCAGATTATGGCAGCTAACGATTATATTATTGTTGCCCCTAACCGTAGAGGGTTACCCGGTTTTGGACAAGAGTGGAATGCCGAAATATCCGGCGATTATGGTGGCTTAAATATGCAAGACTATTTGTCTGCTATAGACGATGCTAAAAAACTGCCATACGTGGATGCCGAACATTTAGGTTGTGTGGGTGCAAGTTATGGCGGATTTTCGGTATATTGGTTAGCCGGACATCACCAAAAAAGGTTTAAAGCGTTTATTGCACATTGCGGAATGTTTAATCTTGAAAGTCAATATGCCGAAACCGAAGAAATTTTCTTTACTAACCATGACTTAGGGGGAGCATTTTGGGAAAAGGATAACAAGATTGCTCAACGTTCGTACGCTAATAGTCCTCATCGTTTTGTTCAAAATTGGGATACGCCGATTTTAATTATTTCTGGTGAGCACGATTTTAGAATTCCTTTTACAGAAAATATGCAAGCTTTTAATGTTGCTCAATTGTTAAATATTCCCAGTAAATTATTAATTTTCCCAGAAGAATCACATTTTGTTTTGAAACCTCAAAATAGTATTCTTTGGCAACGTGAGTTTTTTGCTTGGTTAGATCATTGGTTAAAACCTAAAACAGCTCAATAATGAGCAATAAAAAAGCCCCAAAAAGGGGCTTTTTTATTTTTTTAAGTGCAAATTATTTTTTCTTGCCTTTACCTTTTGCTTCAGCAGCTGCGATTGAATCAGCTTGAGCTTTAGCTATGGAATCAGCTTTAGCTTTGTTAATGCTATCCAAACGAGCTTGTTCAATTTCTGCTTTAGCGATTGAATCTTTCATTAAAGAATCTTTCATTAAAGAATCTAAACGAGCTTGTTCAGCAGCTTTTTCTTCTGCACTTGGGCCACAGGCTACGAATGACATCATGCCTGCAATCATTAAAAGACCAAATAACTTTTTCATAGGGTTTTAATAGTTTTTAATAAATTAATCGGTGCAAATTTATATTGCTTTTTAATAGGTTGTTCTTTTTTTTAGAAAAAAAATTAAAAAAAGTATTAACAATTGAAAGTTAATTACTTAGATGTGTATTTATCAATTTTTTCAAGTAGAATTTTAAAGTCATGGGGTAAATCCGATTCAAAAAAAAGCATTTTTTTTGTTTTTGGATGCAAAAAACCTAACGATTTTGCATGGAGAGTAAAATGAGGCATTATTTGATAACAATTTTCTATAAATTGTTTAAACTTCGGACTATTTGAAAAGTTTATAATTTTATCCCCTCCATATTTAGAGTCGTTAAAAAGAGGATGCTTTATAAATTCTAAATGAGCTCTTATTTGGTGTGTTCTACCGGTTTCCAATTTACACTCTATTAAGCTCATAAACGAATAATCTTTTAAAACTTTATAATGTGTTACAGCATGTTTTCCATGTTTTTCGTCAACAAAGACAGCCATTTTTTTTCTATCTTTAAGCGATCTGCCAATGTTACCAATAATTGTCCCTTGGTTTTTGTCAAAACTTCCCCAAACCAATGCTTGATAAGTGCGTTCGGTTGTTTTTTCGAAAAATTGCTTTGCCAGAAAAGCATGAGCATAATCATTTTTTGCAATAACAAGTAAACCGCTGGTATCTTTGTCTATTCGATGGACAAGTCCGGGACGAATGGTTTCGCTTAAGCTAAGTTCTTTGAAATGATATAATAAAGCATTGACTAAGGTTCCATAATAATTACCCTTGGCCGGATGTACTACCATGCCTGCAGGTTTGTTTACTACAAGTAGTTCCTCGTCTTCATATACAATGTCAATAGGGATATTTTCGGCAATGAGCTCATATTCATTGGGAGGATAGGGTAGTACAACAGAAATGACATCATTGGGTTTTACCTTGTAGTTGGATTTGACCGGTTTTTCGTTAACAAGAATGCAATTTGCTTCGGCTGCTTGTTGAATTCTGTTACGTGAAACCTGATTGAGCCGATTTGCTAAAAATTTATCAATTCTTAATAATGTTTGACCTTTATCAACAACTATTCGATGATGCTCATAAAGTTCGTTGTTTTCTTCGTTTTCAGAAATTTCTAAATCTAATTCTTCGTCAATCATTGATGCTGAACCACAATTTTATAAACAGTATTGTTTTGAGTTGTTGTTAAAAAATAAATACCATTTTCAAGATTTGTTGCATCAATAGATTTTGAACAACCTGATTTAACAATTTTTCCTGTAATATCTATAAGCGAAAATGGTATGTTTTCATTCTGAGAAATCATTAATACATCATTAACCGGATTGGGATAAGGTAAAAAGCCGGGATCTATTTGGTTTTCTGTAATATTAATGAGTGGGTTTTTACTAAAAATAGGACGAATCATAGGTGTTCCTTTATAAGGGATTTGTATCCAAGTCCCGGTAATATTATAATATACCGCATCGGAATAGTCGTAATTTAAATCAAAACCTAAGTTTAACAATTCGGTTGATGTTTGAGTCCAACCGATAAAAACGCTATCAGTTATATATATGGCTGTGTCTAAGTTATAATGATAAAACTCGTTAATTCCTGCATATTCAGGTCTGAATCCGGTTTTTTTATAAATAATGCTATCGGGTTTTCCATTCTTACATTTCCAAATTGTAAGGTAAAAGTATTTTTGGCTTGCATTATTGAGTGTTCTGTTAAAAAACATGTCAACGCCTCTTAGGGTATCGGGTGTAAGCGTTTTAAATAACATGGCAAACTTTCCGTTTTGCGAACCAACTCCCGATAATCCAATTCCATATTCAGCAGAACCATCGTCTATTGCATAATAATTATCGAACGTTTGATAAAAACGCATGGTATCATTCCATGTAAAAATGGTTTCGGAGTTTAACGTAGGTGCAGTTATGTTTATGAGTACTTCAAACGTCGATTTAGTTAAACTATTATCGGGAAATAAATTTGGTTTTGCTTTTTGCTTAAACTGAAATTTTTCAAATGGATTAATGTTTTCATTTCCCAGAGAATCGAATCGTATGAACTGCTGCGAAGTTATATTGTTAATTATGATGAACCTTTTCACATTTAATAATGAACTATATAAATTGTAATAATTAAATAAAAGCGTGTCTATTTGTAGTGTGTCAAGTTGTTTGTAATGTTCCCAAGGTATAGATGTATATGGGTATTCTATCATAGAACGAATCGGCTCTTTGAAACAAACATCGGGGTAGATACTATCGTTAATGTTCGAATGCTCTTTGATATATACATAATCTAAGTTCCAAAAATCTACATTGCTTGCAAAGCTTGGATAATTTAAATTTCCGAAACTGGCATAATTGTAGAACCTGAATTGAAATCCATTTTTAAAAAAATTAGAGTCTGCTATGGGGATTACAACTTTATGAAAAATTGTGTCAGAACTAGTTCCGGCTACAGACCATATATGAGTCCAATCAGTGTTCGGAGTTTTAAATTCTAAAACCAGTGAATCGGTGCTTTCGGGGGCATTTCCACCATTACCCTGTGCTTGATAAAAAAAACTGAGATAAATAGAATCGCTAGGATTATAGTAGGTTGTATAATAACGTTGAATATAAATATATTGAGAAGTTATACTGTCATAATAATACAGAGAATCGCTTACATCTAATTTCTGCACTCCATAGTATATATGCATAGTTGGTGTAAATGTACCGGGTTGATAAAAGCAATTGTAAATATGGGTGCCCGAGTAATAATAAAGCGAATCGGCCGGATAGTAATGATTACTGGCCGTTTCATAATAATAAAGTATGTTTGTAGGATATGAAAATGAGTTATAGGTTATAAAATATTCTAAATTAATGGGCTTAGATGTAAGGTAATCAGCTATGAAGGGTGTTTCAGATGCATTGGAATAAATTTGCCCCGCCATATTCAAAATATCAAAGGTTGCTACACCGATGCTTATAGGATTTTTTCCAAAGCTTTGGTTTATATAAACATTATTGTCCATCCAAAGTGAATTGTCAGGATAAACTCCTTTTTTCGAAAAGTCGTCGAAAAATGGAATACCTATGGTGTCGTTTTGCTTCGATTTTGTGGAATATTCCGAATAGCTTTTTTCTATTATAGGATTAGAAACTGGTCTCAGCAAAATCGGTTGTGAAAAAGTTAAATTATGAATTAAAATGAAAAAAAATGGGATAATTATTTTTAACATAACTAAAAGTTAATTTCGTTAGTATTTTCGGGTAATAAATCCTTGTCTAATGTAATCCAAACATCGATGTAGCTGCCTAAGGTTATGGGAGATTGATAGTTGCAGCCGGGTAATTGTTTCCATATATAGGCTTTGGATGAGTCTTTTGCCGATTTTATAGTAGCATCGGCAGATATGGAGCCTAAGTTTAGCGAAGCTGACGAAAGAATAGACTTTGCTTCGTCGAGCGTTTTTCCAACCAAGCAAACGATATCTGTTTTTTCGTTGCTTTCACCTTTCCCAATTTCCAAATCAATAACAGAGCCTTTAGAAATTAAGGTCTGAGGTGCAATTTCTTTGCCTTTGTAAAATTGTTTTAATACGGTTGTTGAAATATCCGGAACGTAACTAAGTTTTCCGATTTTTAATCCGTAAAGTTCTGCATCGGCAGTTGCTTGGCGAAGCGAAATTCCTCTTAGGTCGGGCATTGTTATTTTTTCGTTTTCAAATCCGTTGACAATTAAATATATTGTACGTTCGGGTTTTACTTTTGATTTTGCTTCGGGAATTTGTGCAACTACTACTCCTTTTGGTTTGTTTATAAAGTGGACAGAATCAGAAAAAACTACTTTAAGGTCATGTAATTCTGCAGTATGTTGAGCTTCTTCAAATGTCATATTGGTTAAATCGGGAACTTCAATGGCTTCGCCATGGTAGGTATAGGAATTAAGCCAAAAATAAAGTGAAGTTAGTGCAACCACAATAATTGCTACTTGAATGCTAATATGCTTCCAGATGACTTTTGTTTTAAAAACAGATAAAAAACTCATAATCTTTTGTATAACGCAAGTGCAAAGATAAAATTATATTTCCGTTTATTAAAATTGAATTTAAACCGGTTTATATTCTCATAAATTTTCGAATGATGTTAATTTTTTTGTCAGAATAGGGTGAATATTTAAAGTTCGGTTCAAAAAATGTAGGCTTATCCATGATGCTTTTGTAATGAGTAAATGTGTCGAATCCGGCTTTACCATGATAACTTCCAATACCGCTGTCGCCAACTCCGCCAAATGGTAGTTTACTATTAGTAATGTGCATGATGGAATCGTTGATAGCTCCGCCTCCAAACGATATTTCGCTGATAATTTTTTTTGCTATTTTTTTATTTCCTGAATAAATGTAACACGATAATGGGCGTGGTCTTCTTTTTATTTCATCTATTACATCTTCAATATTTTCAAATGAAAGTACCGGAAGTATGGGTCCGAAAATTTCATCTTGCATAGAAATATGTTTAAAATCAACATTATATAATATGGTGGGTTCTATTAGTCGTTTTTCTGCATTGAAATTTCCGCCGGTAAATATTTTTTCTTTATCCATCATTTCAATTAACCGATTGAAATTCTTTTGATTTATTATTTGAACATAATTCCCATTTTCCAATGCAAAATTCGATTGTTTAATTTCTTCTTTTAATGCCTGCAAAAAATCATTGTAAATATGTTGATGTACAAGTAAATAATCGGGAGCAATGCACGTTTGTCCTGCATTTAAAAATTTTGCCCATGTGATACGTTTGGCACTAACTTTAATATTGGCATCATGCCACACAATAGTAGGGCTTTTTCCGCCAAGTTCTAAGGTTACGGGAGTTAATTGTTTAGCAGCAGCTTGATATACAATTTTTCCAACAGGAACACTTCCGGTGAAGAATATTTTATCGAATTTTTGTTCTAAAAGTGCCGTCGTTTCTTCAACACCACCTTCAATTACCGTAAAAAAAGCATCATCAAATGTGTTTTTAATCATTTCTTTTATCACACTACTAGTATTTGATGAAAGTTCGCTTGGTTTAAGTATTACGGTATTACCGGCTGCAATAGCTGCAATAGCGGGTGCTAAAGATAGTTGAATAGGATAATTCCATGCTCCAATTATTAAACAAACACCCAATGGTTCCGGAACAATGTAGCTTTTTGCCGGGAAGTTGATAATATTTGTTTTGACCCTTTTAATTGATGACCAGCGATTTACTTTTTTTATTGCTTCTTTTATATCAAGGTATAGTAGAGCCAGTTCATTAGTAAACGTATCAAATTTTGATTTTTTAAAATCATCGTAAATGGCCTTTTCTAATTTTGATTCATAGCTTTTTAGAGCTTGAGATAAGAGTTTTAATTGTTGTTTTCTAAAATTGATATCTTTTGTTTTGTTTGAGTTGAAAAATTTGCGTTGTTTTTCAACTACATTAAAATAGGTATTCATAGCAAATATTTTACCCAAAGATATTAAGCTTTTTCATTTTTTAAGCTAATAAGTTTTCTTTTATTGCTTTTATAAATGCTTCGGGATTTTGGGCATGTAGCCAATGTCCGGCATTTGAAATGGTTTGCATAACCGAGCCTGGAAAAATTTGTTCTATGAGAGCATAATCTTCTTTCGTAATATAATCGGATTGTTCACCTTTTAAAAATAAAACGGGAAAACCAGAAATACTTGTATTTCTCCAACTTTCATCGAAACCACCTGCTATTTGAGGTAAGTATTTTTTAAAAACAGGAAGATTAAAAAGCCACTTAAACCCTGTTTGTGTTCGTTGTAAATTTTTAAGTAAAAATGCTCTGAGCATGGGAGAAGGTAAATATTTACTTAGCAATTCATCAGCTTCTTCGCGACGCTGAATTTTATCAATATCAAGGCTGCAAAGGCTTTGAATGATATGTTGATGTGAATGCAGGTCTTGGGTTTCATTTATATTATAATTTTTAGGAGCAATATCGACGATACAAAGCCCAGCTATATGTTCTTGGTTGTTTTTTGCAAGTGTCATAGCAACTTTCCCACCCATAGAATGACCAATAATAATGGGTTTGTGAATTTTATGGGTGTCAATAAACTCTACAACATCCATACTTAATGATTCGTATGTATGAATATCTGCATGTGGCGAGTGTCCGTGATTTCTAAGGTCGGGGAGCCATATTTCGTTATTGACCGATAGTATTCGGGCAATCGTCATCCAATTATCAGACATGCCATATAA
>ENA-UOWE01005763-UOWE01005763.1-activated-sludge-metagenome-genome-assembly--contig:-NODE-5763-length-11161-cov-4.360076_pt1 | contig 11161 bp, 10 predicted proteins | sample MGYA00249841_ERZ761562 | MGnify/ENA primary metagenome ERZ761562 (study PRJEB28883, sample SAMN05720200) | activated sludge metagenome | isolation source: Anaerobic digester | place: Japan... | reverse complement strand
AGTATCAATCTGAAAATCGCCCCTGGAAGTCCTTCATCCTTCTCTGTCAAGAGAGCCATTGATGAGCGGAAAAAGCGGCTTGATGACGATCGGCACAGGACTGATCAGCTGGCAATGGCACTGAAAGAGGCGATAGACAACCTCATCTTCGAAACAAGGAGGGTCGCCCTTGAACAATGAGTTCCATCCTGGGGATATCGTGCTCTGTCGGCATGGTAACACCGATCGTTCCGGGACATTTATCACCATGCGGGATGGGATGGCGACGATAAAGCTGGACAGCGGCTACAATATAGGAGTATCACTCGATGAGATCTGCCTTGTAACGCGCCCTGATATCACTTCGACATCACCTGTTGCGGTGACCCAGAATGAAGCGCTCCCTCAGCTCTCTATTGTATCGACCGGAGGAACGATCGCAAGCAGGATCGATTACCGGACTGGGGCAGTTACCAGCCAGTTCGACGCTGAAGATATCATCAGGGCAATACCAAGGCTTGTCACCATCGCCCGCTACCGGGCCAGGAAGCTGTACACGATATTATCAGAGAACATGAATCCGGCTATCTGGAAGGAACTTGCGGAAGCAGTCTTCCAGGAGATCAGGAACGGTTCGTCCGGGATCATCGTCACCCATGGAACTGACACAATGGCATACAGTGCTGCAGCGTTGAGCTTCATGATCGACACCCCGGTCCCTGTTATTTTTGTTGGTTCACAGCGGTCGGCGGATCGCCCGAGCAGCGATAACACCATAAATGCCCTCTGCAGTGCGAGTGCTGCCGTGAGCGACCTTGGCGAAGTCGTTGTCGTGATGCATGGAACAATGAGTGATGACACGTGCCATATTCATCGGGGGACCAGGGTGAGAAAGATGCATACCTCCCGCAGGAGCGCTTTTGAGAGTATCGGTATTCCTCCCATTGGAAGGGTGAGTTATCCTTCCCTCGAGGTACACCTCGAACCTGCAGCCATCCGGAGAGGAACACAGGAACCATCCCTTGCCGCTTCTCTTGAAGAGAGATGCGGACTCCTCCATTTTTATCCCGGAATGCCCCCGGAAGCCTTCACTTCCTTTTCCGATTATAAAGGGCTCATTATTGCTGGAACCGGTCTTGGTCACGTCAGCACCTTACTCATCCCGACTATAAAGGAACTGGTCGATGATGGCACTATGGTGGTTATGACATCGCAATGCCTTCACGGGAGGGTATGTGACAGGGTGTATGATACCGGCCGTGATCTGATAAAAGCAGGAGCCATTGAGGGAGGAGATATCCTCCCTGAGGTTGCCCTAGTAAAACAGATGTGGGTTCTTGGCAACGAAAAGGATCCTGAACGTGCTGCGGTTATGATGAGGTCCTGCCTGAAAGGTGAGTGCGGGGGGAGATCCCTTTGATCGATTTTGGCAAGGTCGGGCTCAAAGCTGGCATTGAGATTCACCAGCAGCTGAACACCGCGCAGAAGCTCTTCTGTAACTGTCCCACCACGCTCAGAACAATTGATGAGCATGACAAGGAATTTTTCCGTTATTTGAGAGCGACCGAGAGTGAACTTGGCGAAATTGACGCGGCAGCAAAGGAGGAGATGAAGCAGGAGCGGAGGTTCTGTTACTTCGGCTATGACACGACCTGCCTCGTTGAGTATGACGAGGAACCGCCTGCCCCCCTAAACCATGAAGCGCTTGAGCTTGCCTGCATCATATCGCGCCTTTTTGAAATGACCCCTGTCGAACAGATCCATACCATGCGGAAACTCGTTATCGATGGATCGAACACAAGCGGATTCCAGAGAACGGCGCTTATCGCTGTTGACGGGATCCTCCCTAACGGGGGCAAAATAGAAACCATCTGCCTCGAAGAAGAAGCTGCACAGAGGGTTGACGGGGATACCTTCTCCCTTGACCGACTCGGAATTCCGCTCGTTGAGATCACGACCTCCCCCTGTATGAAGACCCCTGATGAGGTCCGCGAGATTGCCGGATATCTGGGTATGGTGCTCCGATCAACGGGGAGGGTCAAAAGAGGGCTCGGTACTATCCGGCAGGACATCAATATCTCGATAGCAGAAGGAGCCCGCGTGGAGATCAAAGGCGTGCAGGAACTGGACCTGGTAGCAGAAGTGGTCCGGCGGGAGGTCCTCAGACAGAAAAATCTTGTTGACATCAGGAATGAACTTCTTTCACGGCAAGCAACTGTTATCACAGAGCCTGTTGATGTCACAAAAATTTTTTCCGCTTCCTCTTCAACGATACTGAAAAAAGCGCAATGTATCCTTGCTGTCCGACTGCCGGGATTCGCCGGGCTTGTCGGAAGAGAGATCCAGCCAGGAAGAAGACTTGGGAGTGAATTCTCGGATTATGCCAAGAAATGTGGGGTAGGAGGAATTTTCCACACCGATGAACTCCCCGCATATGGGATAACACGTGATGAAGTCGACCGTCTTTTCATGCAGATCAGTGGCGGATCGGATGAATGCATTGTGATTGTCGCTGCGGACGGTAAGAAAGCACATTGTTCGGCAATGCAGGTGATTAAGAGGGCTAAGACCGCATTGACTGGTGTACCCGAAGAGACCAGGAAGATGCTTGAGGGAGGAAGCACGTCATATATGAGGCCTCTGCCTGGAGCTGCCCGCATGTATCCCGAAACTGATGTCTTTCCCGTCCGGATAGAGCCCACATGGTACGAGAACCTTCCCGTTCCGGAACTGCTCGTCGAAAAAGCTGAGCGGTTTGTCCGTGAGCTTCATATTGATCCAGCCCTCGCTTCGCAGCTTGCATCATCAGACCAGGTATTTCTTTTTGAAAGGGCAGTCTCGGAGGGTATTGCTCCCTCCCTTGCTGCACGGACCCTGCTCTCAAGCAGAAAGGAACTCGCAAGGGGGGGTTCAGATATCTCCTGCCTGTCAGCTGAGAATATCCTGATGGTATTGAAAGCAGTAGAAGAGGGGAGGGCTGCGAAGGAAGCAGTACCGGTGATCCTTGAAAAAGTAGGGGCGGGAACCAGTGTTTCCGAGGCTATTTCCGAATGTGCCCCGGCCGTTTCTCGGAGCAGGCTTGAAGAAATTGTCCGCATGGTCGTACGGGAGAGACGTGACTTTGTCAGGGAGAAAGGTATGGGATCTCTTGGGCCTCTCATGGGGATTGTCATGGCAGAGGTAAGAGGTTCAGTCGATGGTCGGGTGGTAAGCCAGGTCCTGAAGGAAGAGATCTCCCGGGAGATCTCCCCCAATACACCCGGTGACAAGGTTTAAGAGAACGCCTGACATAACAATAAAGGAGTTTTCCATATGGGTAAGACAGGATCAGTACAGTGGGTGCAGGTAAAGGGTGTGAAAGGTCAGATCCGGCTTGTGCCTAAAGCGGAAGGTGAATTGAAGCGGGCAGGGCCGAACCAGCGGTTCAAAGCAGGGGCTTCACTCAAGAAACTTGAGGCTGCGACCGGTGATGGGAGGGGCGGCCCCAGAAGGGGAGGTTCCCGGGGTGGACGAGGAGGAAGAGGATCTCGCGGAGGGCGTTCGGAACAGGGACCCGCCGCAAATCCCATGATCCGCAGACCGATGCGCAGGGCAAAAGCATCGATTTTGGGTGCCAAACAGAAATCGGCCCGTTAATAGTCTGATCCTTTTTTTTATTTTTTTTGGAACTATCCAACAATGCCGCAACACTCATCACCGGATGAGCTGATAGAGTGAGCATGGATCTGAAGACTGCTATAAAAACCTACCAGTTTGCCGAGCGTGCAAAATCAGAGCTGATCGTCTGCTCCCAGCTCTTAAATGCCCTTGCCGGATTTCCGGAACAGGAAAGACCCGGTGCGAAACGGATGCTCCTCCTGGTCATCGAATCCGTTCGTTCAGAACTTGAATTTGCTTTCAGGGACACAGAAAGGGCAGAGTTCAAAAAAGGGATCGGTTTTTTGAACGAGGCAATCAGCCTCTCTGGGAGCGATCAGTACGGTTCAGCGGTATTAAAATTATCTGAAGCTATCAGCGCAGCCACGACAGCTGCACAGGGAGCCTGGAAGGTGCTGGCGGACAATGGACTCCTCTGAATATCTTGAATTCCTGAACTCACGCTGCTCTGTCCGTGAATACAGCGATGAAAATATCAGTGATGAAGAGATCACGTACCTCCTGGATTGCGTGACAACCGCCCCAAGCGCGGGGAATCTTGAAGCATGGGATACGGTGCTGGTCCGGGATGCAGGGAGGAAAGAAGCGTTGTCCGACGCTGCAATGGGGCAGCTGCAGGTGTTGAACGCCCCTGCAGTATTCGTCATTTGTGCAAACTACGTGCGATCCATGTCCCGGTATGGAGATCGGGGTATTCTTTACGCGGTTCAGGATGCAACCATCGCCTGCACATACCTGATGCTTGCAGCTCATGCCCTCCAGATCAGAACCTGCTGGGTCGGTGCATTCGATGAGGAGACTGTCAGGGAGATCGTCTTCCTTCCCCCTCATATTCGTCCGATAGCGCTCCTCTGTGTCGGGAAAGGGAGGCTGCCTTCACAGCTTACTGAGCGGATGGCGGTCAGCGAGCATGTTCATATTGAGGAGTGGTACCACAATGCCTGATTATGTTGTAACACTGGAATCAGCCTGGGTGATCAAGGATGTGAAGTCCCTCGATGACGCGGTAGGGATAGCCATCAGTGAAGCAGGCAAAAGGCTGAATCCCTCAGCCAAATATGTTGAGATTGGAGCAGGAATGCTCGAATGTCCATTCTGCGAGGGAGAACTGAATAGTGCACTTATTGTCGCAAATACTGCCCTTGTTGGTCTGCTGCTCGAGATGAAAGTATTCAGGGCTGACTCGCAGGATCATGCAGCAAAGATAGCGAAATCCGTGGTGGGAAAGGCGCTCCGTGATGTTCCTCTCCTCGTCAAAGAAGTTTGCGAGTTATGATTCATATTGTCGGTCATACGGCAGTTGATCACATCTCCCGGGTCTCTGCCCTCCCTGCAAAAAATGGATCGTCGACCATCCTTCACCGTAAAGTTCTCTTTGGGGGAGGTGCAGCTAATATCGCGACTGGGATAGCCCGGCTCGGCGGTGAAGTTACCCTTGTAAGTGCAGTCGGCAGCGACTTCCCCGGAAGCGCGTATGAGACCTGGCTGAAGGAAAATGGCGTAAATACAAAATTTTATACGGTCTCCGGAAAGAACACCCCGACTGCATTCATGTTCACCGATCCCCTGGGAGATCAGATTACGTTCTTTGAATGGGGAGCTTCTGAAATTTTCAAAGTCTCTGATCCGCCAGCGTTTCCTTTCGTACACATGGCTACCGCAGATCCCGAATTTAATATGAAAGTGGCGGAAAATGCGGGATTCTCATCGTTCGATCCCGGGCAGGATCTTCACCGATATTCGGCTGAACAGCTCTATTCGATCATCTCAAAGATCTCGCTCCTTTTTGCCAACCAGCATGAGGTTGAGAGCATGTGCCGGATGATGGACCTCTCCCTCGATGACCTTACGACAATAGTTCCCATGGCTGTCTTTACCAGCGGTGCAGACGGCAGCACGCTTTACCAGGAGGGGAAGAGCATACATATCCCTGCCATCCCGGTGAGGCTGGCTGACCCCACCGGTGCAGGCGATGCATATCGGGCAGGATTTCTCACCGCATATACCAAAGGACTTCCCCCTGTTGTCTGTTGCAGGATTGGCACGGTGACAGCATCCTATGCCGTGGAAGTCGAGGGATGCCAGACCAACCTCGCGGACTGGAATGATATGAAGGTGAGGTATGAACAATTTTTCGGGAGCACTGACGTTTAATGGATAAAGATCTCCGGGAACGTTAAATCCGGAAGGAATCAGAGGAGACTGCCATGGGATTTGTGAGCGGAGATGTGAAAATTGAGCGGCTTTCACGTTTCTTTTTTGTCGCACCGTCCTGGCCGGTTTCCCTTGCCATCATCATCATTCTTGGTATCGTTATCGATGGAGCAAGTCTCCGGTCCGGACAGCATATCAGGTTCTTTGGATCGCTCTGTTTTACCCTCCCCGCCCTGGCAGGATTTCTCATCACCAAACCGCTGGTTCGACTTCTTTCAGGACAAATCACACTGAACCGCTCTGCCCTGCTCTCCCTTGCCTGTACGGTTTTTCTGATAATTATCTCCCTTGCCGGCATGGTGGTAAGCATCCCCTTGCTCCCCTTTTCTTATGCGATTGCTCTCGGTTTTATTTTTGGTATACGTCTGGTAGTGCTGGCCGCCATCGCAGATTATCGTCTCATCAGGATGACCCTCCCGGCATTTGTCCAGAGTGGGGTGGGGATCCTGATCGGAATGGTTCTTTTCACTCCTCCCTTCGGGCTTTTTGCCACGCTCTCCACCATTGTTTTTGGTATTGGGTTTGTACTCCTGATATGGGCACTCGATCGCCCCCTTTATCGAGCATTCCACATCCATGGGCTGAATTTCCTGAATACCTTCCTTGCACACATAACTGATGGGTCAAAAACCATGGAGGATTTTTTTCATGAGATTGGTGAGGAAGTCTATGTTCCCCAGGTAAATCTCCTCTTCCGACCAGAGAACGGGCGAGGGGTCCTGTTTATCGTGCCAAATATACACCCCGGTCCCCTGGGAGAAATTGGAGGGGGAAATCTCCCTAACTATCTTCAGTCGTCTTTTTCAGAGCTCGTCATGGTATCACATGGTACTGCAACGCATGATTTCAACCTGGTTGCCGAGGATGAGATCGAGAAAATTATCAGAGCCATACGAAAAGCTGAATCTGCTCTTGTCTTTTCAGACAAAGCTAGCAGATCGCACCGTTATCAGTATGGTTCCGTATCAGTTCTCTATCAGGTTTTCAATGATACCATACTCATCGTCAGCACACGATCCCCGGAAAAGACTGAAGATATTGATCTCGGTGTGGGTATGGCGATTATGGCTGAAGGGCATCGTGCATTCCCGCATGTAGCATTTGTGGATGCCCACAATTGTTTTACCGGTGATATCTCAACAGTTCAGCCTGGAACGCTCTCTGCACTTGAATATCACTCTGCTGCTCTTCATGCCATAGAAGAGGGCATGCGATTAGAGCAATCCCGGTTCCGGTTCGGGTCTGCGCAGGTGATACCTCCCTTTTCGCGGAAGGAAGGATTTGGCGATCAGGGACTCGAGGTGCTGGTCATTGAAGCCGGCGAACAGAAAACTGCGTATGTCCTCATTGATGGCAATAATGTCCAGGCGGGGGTACGTGACATCCTCCGCACCTCTGTACTCAACCTTGTTGAAGAAGCAGAAATCATGACGACTGATTCCCACGTGGTGAATGTTCTTTCCGGAAAAAATCCTGTAGGGTATCATGTAGACCCGGAATTGATCCTGCCCTATCTCGATCAGGCTGTGAAAGAGGCTATAAACAATCTCTCCTGGGGTGAGGCAGCAGGGAGTACCGCGCTCTGCGAGAGGGTTCGTGTTTTTGGATCACAACGGATGGTCCAGATGGCAAGCACGGTCAATGCCATGATCCTGTTCATACCCCCGCTCTCTGCTGCCGTGCTGCTGCTGGCATTCCTCCTTTCCCTGATGCTTTATATGATTATTATTTGAAATGGGCATTGCCGGATACAGCATATTCTCTCTCCTAATCAGGTTGATCAAATAACAACAATGTCAAATAATAACAACCTAACAAAGGGTATTTTCTCGTATTGAAACGAAATCACTGACAAGCGCAAAACACAAAACAATCACTAAACAGTCTGACGTGGCAGTCTTTAAAAAAAACAGGACAGTCTACCAAAAACGTGACAGTTAACAAAAACATACCATCATGGGCCGGCCCCGGTACGCAACTGATGCATGAGAGTATCAGACATCCATCAATTAGAGTATCAGCATTTGCGAATCTATACCGGGTTTCCGGGCCATGTTGGCTTCATCATTTTTTTGTCTGGTCTGTATATAAATTTTTCTTAAAAGTCCTGATAATTAACCGTGATTTTCACGGTAAATGTGTTTAATGTGCGTTTGGCCACCCATGTTCGCAGTATTTGATCTGCAGGAATAGCCAGCTGTTGAATAATCTCCTGTTGGGGTTCTGCACAATGGGATAGTGTATACAGGAGGTGCACAATTCTTTTTTTATATCGAAATGCCTCCGGCATTTTCATCTATTATGCTTGTGGCCCTCAGGGGAATCATGTTATTTTTTTTGCGGCAACTCCTTGGACATAAGGGCAGGATCTCCCCAAAATAATATCGCGTAGCACCTCCGGAACAAAGATGTCTGTGAGGGATGTGGTGGGATGGTGCCAGCGAAAAAAATAATCTGAGGATATCCCCGTGTTTCTCATATACAGGTCGGCAGACATCTGTATTTATGTGGAAAAACAGGGGAATAATTCCCCTTCTTGGTCCCACGAAAGGAGGGGGATGCTCTTCGTTCTGATCCTCTGCACACTGGCGAATACCATGTCGCAAATAGGAATGAACCGATCAACCACCCTCTACGGGAAAATAACGAATCGGAGCGGGACGTGTGGGAATACGACCGATTCGGATATTTTTTAGAGATAAGAAGAACAAGTTCTGATGTGGATTCACTGACTCATGCTTTTATTGCGACACTCCTTCTGCCGGCATCGATCCCTTTGAGCTCTCTCTTTTTCATTGCGCTCGGTGCAATAATTCCTGATATCGACATCCTGTTCAAACCCTTCTCTGACAAGTATCCCACTCTTTATATTTTTTCTCACGGCGGTTTTACCCATAGCATCGCCGGAGTAGGGGTTGTCGCTTTTCTGGCCTGGCTCGGCATCGCTCTTGCTGATCAGGCCGGTGCCTGTGCATTCTGCTCAGGGGGCTCTCCAGTTCTTATGATAGGGATATTTGTCGGGGGATGTACCCACCTTTTACTCGATACTCTCGCCTTTCCCGGGATACCGCTCTTTTATCCGCTATCAACAAAAAAATGCACTGTGGGGGTATTCCCGGGCCCCAGTCTGATCCTTTTTTCAGCAAGTATCCTCTTTGCCGGTATCCTGATCGGAGGACAGAGATCTGGCATGCTGGTATTTCTTTATGGATCATTTTTTATCGCATTTGTGGCACTGTCTGCAGGGATCCGATATTTTGCACGCACTCATACAAAGGGAATCCTTATCCCGACATTACATCCCCTGAGATGGCTGGTGATCCGGGAGGAGCAATCCAGCTATGTGATTGAGGGATATGATCCTTTCAGGGGTATCTCCAGAAAGGGGGAATATCCAAAATTCAGAGGTCTGGATTCCAGCACTCTGGCGAGTATAAAAGATCGGCCTGAAGTAAAGAGGCACCAATACTATTCCTATATCGTTACGGCTGAAAAGACCGAAAATGGAATTATTCTGAAGGATCCTCTGAGAACGGAAGGGATTGTGTTCTATCCTCCTTCGTTTACTGAAATTACCGTTCCAACCGGATCGTGAGGAGAGGCAAAACCTGATATTTTTCAAAACCGGGCTGCAGGGAATCCTGCACTACCCTGGAGGGGTTACTATCAACGGACCTCGCAGTGGTTTATCAGGTTACCCTCCATGCATTACCGCCATCCGGGGAGGATCAGGGGTTTGCAGGTAGATTCTTCTCTGAAAATCCCTGCAGGGAGGCAAGTTTTCGGGAAAGAATCCTGTTCTCAGTGATATCTTCAACAATACCATTAATGTAGGAGATCTCGCCGGCCGAACTGAACGTTGCCAGGGCAGTGATCCGGGTGTAAATAACGGATCCATCGCTTTTTTTAAGCATCATCTCCCTGTTCTTTACAAAACCATTTTTCTTGAGTTCATCGATGAGCTCTTTTCGCCCATTCGTCTTGAGAAACATATCGGAAATTGGTATCTCTTGCACTGCTTCAAATGAAGAATAACCGAGGATACGTACCAGATGTGAATTTCCCCAGATAAATTTTCCTTCCGGATCTCCAGTACTGCGATACACTCCGACATTGATCGAATCAACCAAGTCCTTGTATCTCGATTCAAGAGCCCTGAACCGCTCTTCAGCTTTTTTGGACGAAATATCTTTCACGATGGTTGAGGTTCCGATAATTGTATTATCCCGGTCAAAGATGGGAGAAACTGTAACTGATACATCGATGACCTTTCCGTCTTTTCTCACTCTTCTCGTCTCGAAGTCCGATATAAATTCACCTGCTTTCACCCTGGCAAGAATCCAGTCTTTTTCATTCAGCAGAGGGGTGGGAAATATGATGTCGATATCTTTTCCAACGACCTCATCAGCAGTATACCCATAAATTCTCACTGCACCGGGATTCCAGGTCTGAATTCTTCCAGTGATCGTCATTCCTATGATTGCATCGTGGGAAGATCTGACGATCTCAGCCAGGAGGTTCCGTACTCGTTCTGCCTCTTCGATATCAGAAATATCTTCATAGATGACCAGCTGGCAGCCATCCAGAAGTGTCACTGGATGAAACACGATCGTCCGGAACTTCCCGTCCTTGCATCTTACCCTGAACTGCCGCGATCGTATCTCTCCCTTCTTCGAATGTCTCAGATCACTCAGCCACAAATCCCGTGCCTTCTGCATCTCGTTCGCATCCGGGAAAGCATGGAGGAACCATCTCTTGCCATCGGGAATGTCCGCAAGGGTATATCCAAACTTCGAGATGAATTTACTATTTAAAAACAGGTATTCCCCTTCCGGACTGATAATGGAAATAGGAAGCGGAGAGGTCTCGGTAATCATAGAGAAACGATTTTTACTCATCGAGAGTGATTCAGTGATGATATGTCGCTGAAAGGCAAGTGCGGCAATTCCAATATAGGTTTCAACCAGATCCCTGTCTCTTAATGCTCCTTCTAAGGGAAGGCACACTGCGGCAGCCCCAATTATATGTTCATCCCATACAATGAGGGTAGCATACACCATCCGATGACCGATAGCCTGGATAATGCGGTTGAGTGCTACCTCGCCAATGAGCTGGTAGAGAAGGTCTGTTGGTATTACTGCGAGCTGGCCATTCTGTATTCTTTCGTATTCTCCAGTTTTTTTGAGTATTTCGGGGGATGGAGAAAATTCAATCCCATTTCCTTCAAAAAGAACCTCCAGGAGATCCACCCCTTTCTCATCACGTATCTCCCGGATAGTCATCATTTTGTTCGTATCATTGTAAGAACAAA
>ENA-UOWE01005762-UOWE01005762.1-activated-sludge-metagenome-genome-assembly--contig:-NODE-5762-length-11163-cov-4.404933_pt1 | contig 11163 bp, 6 predicted proteins | sample MGYA00249841_ERZ761562 | MGnify/ENA primary metagenome ERZ761562 (study PRJEB28883, sample SAMN05720200) | activated sludge metagenome | isolation source: Anaerobic digester | place: Japan... | reverse complement strand
TATTCAAAGGTATCTCCTTTATTAAGTCCTTGATTCGATATTTGTTAGGCAGAATACTACGTGACGTAACTCTTTGCAAATAAAAATTAAACAGGGCAGAGGCTATTTTCTTTCTGTCCCGCCTCTATCATGCTATCTACTATCTCGAAATTTTGCTTTTAAGACACTGATTACATCTTACATCGATATGCCATTGTAGAAATCTCCTCACTATCTTTTCCATAAGAAGAGGATCGGTTCCAATGGATATGGCTCAGCCCTGAATTACTTTTCCGGACCGAAAATATACGATCGCGGTCTTTCCGATATATGTCTTGAGATTCTCTGTCACGGAAACAGATGCATCTAATTTCTTGAAAGTCTCCCAAATTTGCCCATTCTATCAGAATACCGGAAGGACTGTACGATAACCACTGATATAGGATCTCAATATATACATTTGGTTACGTCCTCAGACTCACTTACATTGTACGGTTCTTTATTCTCAGTAACTCATTTAATCCGAACAGATTTAATAGTTATATTCAATTGACGAAAAACTCCTTGTAAACTGCAAATTCATGAGAACCAATTATTTGGCACAATAATTAGGATAAGGAGAAATACACTTTTGGAAGGCAACTATAGTAAACATGAGTCCAAACTGGAATGGCAGCTTTTAAAGGAAAAAATGGAAATAGAGGCAAAAAGGGAATTTGCAGATACTAATGATGTTCGTGGGTCAGAAGATCACATTACACCTCGGAAAATACCACCTTCGTCCTCTGATCCTGAAATCGATCAATGTTTTCATGCAACACATTCCCAAATATTTCACTACGCTGGTTTTTGGCTCAGATTCTTAGCATTCGTTATTGATAGTTTGATTTTCGCGATAGCTGGTATTATTCTTGGTTTTTTTGTTGGACAAACTGGAGGTTCTACAAAGAGCCTGGATATGCCCTTTTTTATTATAAGCTGGCTTTACTACGCACTCATGGAAAGTTCGCCTAAACGGGCTACCCTAGGAAAAATAGTACTTGGTATATCTGTAACAGATCTATCCGGCCATCGCATATCATTTGGAAGGGCAACGGGAAGGTACTTTGGAAAGATTATTTCAGGTATAATATTAAGCTTTGGTTATATAATGGCGGCCTTCACAACCAAAAAACAGGCGCTTCATGACATCATGGCATCTACATTGGTCATCAAAAATTAAATATGGGGGCGTTAGACGGTTTTTGAAGCAAATGGGAAGAGTACTTTAGGTCAAAAGACCGAGTGCCTTTCTTTAACAGATATGGTATTATGAAGCCACGACAAAGCGCGCCCATAGCTCAACTGGATAGAGCGTTGGACTTCGGATCCAAAGGTTGAGGGTTCGACCCCTTCTGGGCGCGCCAATGATGATTGATGATTTACGTCATCAAGGCTTATTTTTTGATATGCTTTTTTCCCATGTCCCATGCGCTGCCGATATCCTGACCGAGCGCTCGATATCTCTTGTCAGGCATGCTGAGAATAAAAGAGTTTATCTTTTTCAAGTCGGGAGTGCCTCCTGTTAAACAGTTCTCATCGCAATAAGCAGTGATGATTTCTCCGATGAAAAGATCTTCAGCTGGTAGTTCAACAGTCTGTACCAGTCTACACTCCACATTAAATGGGCATTCCTTGACCATTGGTGCAGTTTCAAGCTCTCCATAAAAAGTTTCAAATATTGTAGCCTTATCAAATTTTTTGCCAGAAACCAAACCACAATAGTCAACTTTTTCAGCAATATCCACAGAAGGGATGTTCAGACTGAAGGTTCTGTTAGTTTTTATGCCCAAATTTGTGTAATGAGCTTTGTTCATCGCAATAGCCAGGTATGGAGGGTCAGGATTCACCATACTAAACCATGCGACCGTAAGGTAATTTGCTTTTTCGCCAATCTTTGCCCCAACAACTGCGCAGGGCATAGGATAGTATGCACGTCCCTCATGTACCTTAATCTTCTTCATAATGCACCCCTTGAGAATGACACAATAAATTTACAAATGACTTTAATGTGCGAAGATCGCTTTGTCAAGAAAAATGAGGGTTATTTCCTTTGACAGGATTTCACTGCGACCTACCCGTTAAGATACTGCAGACACCCTTAATGAACCTTCCCCTAATGATAAACAACTCTGCAGTAAGCAGGTGGTCTGGATATTATGCGATAGCACAGTCTTTGATCTTTTTAAGGTAAACATACCTGTTCTTTGTATTATCCCATGGCTTTTTTCTAATGACCATAATGTTACACTGCAAACGCGATTGCATGATCGAGTGAGCAGGGATATTCGTGCCCTTCCGGATTGTAATTGTTACAAACTCTATCATACCACCTAACATTCATGAGTGGTTCTTGAGTGAGTTGCGCGTGTCTGCTTTACGTTAACAACCTCTATCTGTGTGGATAGGATGTGTGCCATTTTATATGGGTAGCCTATTCTTTCATTCCTGTTGACAGGCAAAAAAGGTGATGGCAAAATATTTGATATTGTATGACCTCGGTACCAACTTGATGACTATGTGGTGTACCTAAGAAAAAAAGTGTAAGAAAATGATTTCACGAAGATACATCCTAAAATGGTTTTTTGGACTCCCCTTACTTTCTTTGTTCCCCTTCCAGATATCGGATGTAAGAGCACAGGCGACTCAGTCTGGGACCGGTAAGATTGCTGCGTCTATTGGTGAGTTTTTTGCTGGCGAAGAACTACAGTTTGAAATTTCCTTCATGTTTTTAAAAAAAGTTGCTGTAGCAAGGATGACCTTTAAGCGGGCAGAAAAAAAAGGTAGATATATTTCTGTTCTTGAAGGAGAGACAGTTGGTATTGTTGGCTGGCTGTCAAGGTATCGGGCGGATACCTATTGTACAGTGATGGAAGAAACTGAAGGTGGGATGCGTCTCAGGTCCGTGTCTTTTGATGAGAATGTAAGAATTGGGAAGAAAACAAGAACATTTTCCCACGAATTTGATTATGAGAAAAAAAAGTGGACTAAACGTTCAACCAGGAGAGGCGCGAGATTACGGACGGTTGAGGCTGCTATTCCGGAAGGCAAGGTGTATGATGATTTTTTGTGTGCCTCTTACAATTTCCGATATGGCGTGTATGGTCCCCTTGAGAGGGGACGAACATATATCATTCCTACATTTCCCCGGAAAAGATCAAGCAAGTACGAAATTAAGATAGCTGCAAAAGAAAAAGAGGATCATCAGCGGGTTGCCGACAAAGTTGGAGATGAAGCTGCTTTGCTTCTACAACTCAAACTTGATCCAGAAATCACCGATTCAAAAACAGGCATTATCGATGGATGGCTCTCAAAGGATAATTGTCCTTTAGAAGGAATTATAAGAGACGCTATTCTTTTTGGAGATGTGCACGGGAAGCTCGTTAGCAGAATAAAACGATAAAAGCCAAACAATATCGATATTTCCACATGTCAGTGGTTTACAGGACCGGACCATTTGTCTTGTACATTCACGTAACAGGATGAATGTCGCCGGCACGCTATTTTTTTGTCATTTATTTTTATATTTCAACATGGTTTGCCGCGGAGGGAAAAGGTGAGATAAATCATTGATAACGCAGAGTTTACGCTGTTAAAGTGATTATTAAAGTCATGCTCAAAAAAGGAAAACAAAAGCAGGACAAAAAAGCAGCCAATTTGCATAAAGATAGTTCTTTTAATATCCGTGATCTGGTTATGAGAACTCCTGCGAGCACATCACCCGAAAGATCTCCAGAACTGTACAAGGATGAAAAGCGAGCTAAGCCCCTGAAACAAGATACAATAGCTAAGCCTTCTCCTGCAGCAGCAATAAAAAGTAGTAATGATAGATTAGCACAAATTATCAAGGAGTTAAGCTCCTTCGATGTGAGAACAATACAACGACGATCTGATCCAAGGATGAAGGCGCTCTGTGGACAGATCAATGACATACTTGCCGAAATTTTTGGTCGTAATTCTGATGAATACGATGACTATGTAATTTATTCTCTCGATACATTACCCATCACTATTGGTGGTTCATGGCACCCATTGCCCGAAGTTCAAGAAGGGTATCGCAAAGGGATTCAATCTGCCATCACAAAACTTACCTCCCTCCTTGTTATTCAGAAAAGTAAATTAGAAATTGTTTCTGGAGAAAAACCAGCACGCAATGTTGTTAATGAGCCATCTGTTAATCAAGTTATTACAGGAAAAGAGAAGGTATCTCTTGTAAATCTGAGAGGAAAAATCAGAAGTAGGGAAACAGTATTCTTCAGCCAATGTAAAGAAACAGAGAACGATCATCGAAAATCACATTCCAACTCTGAAGAATCTGATACACGAGCACGCGCAATCAAGAGATTTTCTCAGAATAACCATTGTAAACCTATCCAAACTGAGACTGAAGTGGCAATGCATCACACAGGTGATGAAGAATCAATTCAAAAAATAAATCCTGATAATAATAAGCCAGTATTGTTGGAAAATCTTGAAGAAAAGCTGAAAACACTTGAAAGTGAACCTGTTTTTAAAGATAAAGAAAATGAGTTCGTTGAGACCGAGCATGATCCATTATTTGGAAAGCCAAATCACGAGGAGAGTCCATTATCGACACTCGTCATGCAACTGAACGAAATCGTTACAAGTGATCCTGGATACACGGAAACGCGTTTAAGCAATGTAACAGGTAGTAATGAAAAGAATTTGTCATTCATGCAAAAAGAAGGTGGCATGTGTATCGGGTTTGATGAAGAATCGGCAACTCCTTCTTTTGAAAGGGTGGTTGAAATCTACGCCACAGATTCAGAAATTTCAGAAATTGAAGAAGTTCTGGTTATTGATGGAGATGATATCCTATCCACAGAAGATAGCTTAATACAAACCCTTGAGAATGAAGATAGAGAACAAGAGATTGCCAAGTCAGCCATAAACGATGAATGCATTGACAGAATCACTGATGGGAAAAAGAGGATATCCCTTGACGAACTGCAACAAAAGCTCAGGGAGTTTGAAGGGAAAGAGTTTCTACAAAGTGAACCCCTCAATGATTTTGAAAATAAGGAAAATGAAGAAGCCTTTCTCGTTGACGGCGCAGATTGCTTGCCTGAGGAAATGATGAAAGAACTTGTTCAGGAGGCAGGTTCTCTTGATGTATGTGAAATACAGCCTCCTGATCGAGAGGTGCTGATAATCGATGGAGATGTTGATCCAGATCAACACGCTTTCTCTGTGGATGATGACGAGGAACCACATGAGGTAGAAGCCCACGAAAGTTTGACTCAGAAAAAAAATGATGATGAGGGAATGCTGGTAATTGAGTGTGACTCGGGGCTTCCTGCGGAGTTATTAAATGAACTTGGACAAGAAGACAGCTTAGTTTGCAAAGAAGATCAGTTGCAAAGACCTTTGAAAAACGTTGAGGTGGGAGAAAATTTAACAAACCTTTCTGAGCAGTACAGTCTCGACAGGTCAATGATTATTGATCTGTGTTCCAGCACGGCCTCCCTTAATATTTGTTTTCTCAAAGAGGATGATGGCACAAAAAGGGAAACCATTCTCGAAGATTTGGAGAAGAGACTGACACATTTTAGTCTTTTGGGGCCTGGGGAAGAGAGTCTACATTGGACAGAGGTTTATGACGTAGAAAAGGTTAATTCTGTTGCAGCGCAAGGTCAGTCAGACATGGGAACAAATGAAGACCATGCTTCTTCTGGAAGCCCAATTGAAACTGAACAAACCTACGTCGATTTGCTTCATTCATTCGACGTCAAGAATGTTTTCTCTGCTGGATTTGATAAAGATTTTCCTTTAAAGGAAATTGCGATTTCTAATGAAGCCCCTGAGTTTTCCGATGTCGTGGGATGTGATGAAAATGCCATAATGGAATGCACGGATAGGCTATTGCCTGTTTGTTTGGATGTTTTACATTGTGTGGCAGTAGATAATATACTTGTGGAAGATATTGCATTTATTGAACAAAATAAGAAGCTGCCTGACCAGAATATTATCATCGAAAAGGTTTGTGAAGAGTGTTCAGATTATATCTCATTTAATAATCTCGAATCGTTGACCGATCATACCAGTGAGATGCATATAACAACGCCCGTTGAATTTTTTGATGTCGAGCGCATGTTTGAAGAAAATAATGATGAGAAACATTTTGATGGTGATTTAACTGACTTTTGCCAGTTGCAGCCAGTTGAAGATTGGGTTGATTCCAACAATGGGGATCAACAAGAGTTCAAATTTATAGCCCCAGAAGCAATGAAAGAAGAACCAGTTCCTTTTTTCATGGATGAAGAATTGACTGACCAGGTAGCAGAGAAATTGTGCGTACATAACGAGGAAACGTTCGAAGAACTGCCTCAACTTATATTTGATCCTTTTGATGGCATTGACAATCATGAGTTTCCGCCGATTACAGGGAATGTGGACTTGACAGTAGAAACAGCTGAGCACCATATTGTAGATTCGATTTTAATGAATGTTAATGAAGAGTTGTTGGTTAAGCCTGGTACGGATGAATCTGCGAGTGATGACATATCGAGAATTATAGAATCTCAGATTACTCTACCTGTAGCCATAAAAGATTTAATGAATGATTCACTGATGATTAAAAGCGACATTGAGATACCAGAAAGCCTTAAATTAGAAGAACCTTTTTCGCCGAGGGGAAGAGAAGAATATTGCACTTTTGATATTAATGATGCTTTTGTTCCATCTATTCCGGATACAACAATAGAGATTCATAATAATGCACTTTTTGAACCTTTAAGACACGACCTCAGCGACAATGAGCCTTTACCATGCAGCATTTTTGAAGAGTGCATTGTATGTCCAGACGCTTCAGCAAATGTGGAATGTAAGGTTGATGAAAATCTCAGAGAGACGATTCTTCTTGAGGCCTTGGAAAAAATGCTGATTGACCTCGAGTCAGACGTATCTGAACAGAGTCATGTTGATTTTCAGCCAATCACCACTAAATGCACTCCTTTACCAGAAGAGGAAAAAACCACTGTTCTTGAGCCCCAGAAAGAATCCCCACAGGAAACTGTATTGATCAAGACCCCTGAAGAACGGAGTAATCCCTTTGCGATGACAGGAATGGGAAGGGAAAAAACGAATGCGAAAATGATTTGTGCTGATGATCTGCAGGTACAGATTGGGGAACTCAGGTATAGAATTGATGATCTAAGAACTTTCGATATAGACTCCATAGATCAACGCTTTGATCCAAGAGTACGCGCGTTAGGCGATACGGTTAACAACACCATTGCAGATATATTCGGACGCAATACTCCGTCATACTGGCAACATGCTCTCCCTTCGCTGGATTCCCTTCCAGTAGTTGTGGGCGGTCCCAAGCTCTCACCAGAAGAACTCAGGGGTGCATATCGAAAAAGGATCAACGAAGCTATAGCCAAAGTAAATGTTACCATTAGCATGTTAGAAACAAAACTGGGTAAGGTTAAAGATAAAACCCCGAGCGGTCAGGTATTATTCTTCTCTCAAAAAACCAACAATTATAAAGATGTCCAATCATTGCACTGATTATTGATCATCGGATAAACTTGTTTTCATACTTCTTTTCCAAAATGCTTTAGTAAGCAGATAAAAGAATCCTGTGGTAATCATCAATTCGACATTGACCTGAATTCTATCACTTTTTCTGTGGTCAATATTTTGCTTCTGCCTTGTTTCTCATTTTTTATCTCGCAAGTGTTTGTATTGAAAGCATTATATGAGCTTTATTTCTGTTCCTGCGCTTGTTTGAAGTTGCTTTTAACGTGTCAAAAAAAGAGCAAATCTCAAAACAATCTGGTAAAATCGAATTATCATTGTTAAGGATTCTTGACTTTCCAACAGTGGAACATAATATTGCGTAAAACATAAAAAGGGATCAATATCTGCAAAAAAGGGAACCAGTATACTCCTGATGAAAATGAATGCCCTTGGACATATCTCAATGCGTTTGGAGTAAAAATACCCAGATACAAAAAAGATGGATAATTAACAGAGAGGAAAGAATAGAAATTAATGAAATGCTGACGACAGTAAAAGAAAGGGTTCATGCCAAGGAAATTACGCTTCATCGGATGTTATCTTATCTGGATGGAGATATACATTCTTTTTTTTGCAACATTCTTTTTAAAGTGATATTATTCGGATACCGAAAACAACCATAGGATTTTTTTATGCAAAAAGATGTTGAAACGTTGCGCAAGTCATTAATGAAAAACCTTACATATAATCTTGCCAAGGATATGTACTCAGCTACACCAAGAGATAAGTTCCAGGCTATTGCACTATCAGTGCGGGAGTATATTGTAGAAAGATGGATTAGAACTCAGCAGCGTTATTATGACGTAGATGCAAAAAGAATCTATTATTTGTCACTTGAATTTCTTCTGGGGAGGTTATTGCAGAATTATGCCCTCAATATAGGGCTCTCTGATGAGTATGCGAAATCAGTCAGTGCCCTTGGAGTATCCTACGAAGAAGCATCAGAGCTTGAGTGGGACGCTGGTCTCGGCAATGGTGGTCTCGGAAGGCTTGCAGCATGTTTCCTTGATTCTTTAGCCACTCTTCAGTATCCTGGTTATGGTTATGGAATACGTTATGAGTATGGTATTTTTCAGCAGAGAATAAAAGATGGATATCAGGTAGAAGCCCCAGATAACTGGCTGCGCTACGGTAATCCTTGGGAGTTTCCAAGACCAGAACTTCTCTACCCAGTAAGGTTTGCAGGAAAAGTGGACAATGCCCCCGGTAGGATAAAGGGTAGTACGGATTGGATTGGTGGTGAGGAAGTCATGGCTATGGCCTATGATTATCCTGTCCCCGGGTATAAAAATGAAACTGTGAATACACTCCGCATATGGGCTGCGAAGTCAATTAGAGAATTTAATCTGGAGTTTTTCCATAGTGGCGACTACATGAAGGCTGTTGAGGAACGTTTCAGCAGTGAGAATATATCGAAAGTACTCTATCCGAGCGATCAGTATATAGCAGGAAAAGAGCTTAGACTGAAGCAACAATATTTTTTTGTGAGCGCAACCTTAAAGGACATCATACGGAGATACAAAAAATTCCATAGACGATATGATGAATTTCCTGATAAGGTTGCCATACAACTAAATGATACACACCCATCTGTAGGTATTGCCGAACTTATGAGAATACTTGTGGATGAGGAAGGGATTTTGTGGGATGATGCATGGGAAATTACCACGAAAACCTTCGGATATACAAATCATACCGTGTTGCCTGAGGCTCTTGAAGTATGGTCCGAAGGACTTTTCTCGTATTTGCTCCCCCGCCATCTCCAGATTATCCACGAGATTGACAGGCGGTTTCTTGTCCAGGTTGCTGCAAAATTTCCTAACGACGGCGGGCGAAAGGATAGAATGGCGATCATAACAGGGGACAAAGAACGGAACGTGAATATGGCGCGGCTTGCCCTTATAGGAAGTCATGTTGTCAATGGTGTGTCTGAACTCCACACGAACATTTTGAAAGAAAGGGTTTTTAAAGATTTTTATGAAATGATGCCCGACAAGTTCAAAAACGTTACAAACGGCATCACACCAAGACGTTGGCTTCAACAGGCCAACCCGTTGCTCGCTGAACTCATTACCGATGCCATAGGAGACAGATGGACATATGATCTAAATGAACTAAAAAAAATTGAACCCTTTGCCGAGGATGATGAATTTTGTCGACAGTTTAGAAGGATTAAAGAGGCAAACAAAAAGTCCTTATCCGATTATCTTTACAACGCTTACTGGCTTTCGTTGGCACCGGACTATTTTCTTGATTGCCAGACCAAACGATTCCACGAGTACAAACGTCAGCTCCTCAACGTTTTTCACATTATAACTCTTTATAACAGGATTAGGGGAGGCAGGGCGGACAAGAACCTTGTTCCGAGAACAATCCTCTTCGCTGGCAAGGCTGCGCCCGGGTATTTTATTTGTAAACTCATAATTAAGCTTATTCATAGTGTTAGCAGTTTTGTTGACGCTGATCCCTTAACGAGTGATAAATTAAACATAGTTTTTGTACCAAATTATGATGTGAGTCTGGCACAACGAATAATGCCGGCGGCAGAATTATCAGAACAGATTTCTACTGCTGGATATGAGGCGTCAGGGACTGGAAACATGAAATTTACTCTAAACGGCGCCTTGACTATCGGGACACTGGATGGTGCTAATGTCGAAATTAGAGAAGAAGTAGGGGAGGATAATTTTTTTCTTTTCGGGTTAACCGCTGAAGAATTGGTAAAGGCTCGTTCAAGCTATAACCCACGTAAATATTATGAGGAAAACAAAGAACTGAAAGAGGTAATCGATCAGATCCACGGAGGATATTTTTCACCTGCAGCACCACAACTTTTTCATCCCATAACTGATTCACTGCTCCGACATGACCCATATTTCGTTTTAGCGGATTATGGTTCATACATCCAATGTCAGGAGAGAGTCAATGAGACATACAGAGATCAAAATAGTTGGATAAGGATGGCGATTCTTAATGTGGCCCGGTCAGGTAAATTTTCTAGCGACCGTGCAATTCATCAGTATGCAGAAAAAATTTGGGGAACTATCCCGGTTAGTCCTTAGATCAGACACAATAGGTCAGCAGTATTCAAGTTTTTTCAACAGCCACCAGATAGATTTCGGAGCTGGCGCTTCGCGAAGCAACAGGTTTGAATGTCGAGACTGTTCTGAACAAATTTGCGAGCTTCGATTTTATAATTTTAAAATCATCAGAAAAAAAAGCTTTTAGAATAAGATGACCCCCAACCTTGAGAGTCTTTTCAACCACATTTTCAACGGCCACAAAGAGTTCGCCTACATTTCTGTTATCCACCTCCCTGATACCGGAAAGGTTAGGGGAGATGTCACAGGTAATTACATCGAAACCTCCTGGTGCATAAAGGATGTGCAATTCCTCAATATCTATCTCTCGGATATCGCCCTGAATGGCGACAACATTCTTTTGTGGTAGCCGGACAATGGGGAGGATGTCAATGCCGATGACAACGCCTTCAGCACCAACAATTTCTGAAAGAACCTGGAGAAAACTCCCTGGCGCGCAGCCTAGGTCTAAAATTTTGTCACCTTTTCTTATAAGTTTAAGTTTTTCTTGGATTTCTTT
>ENA-UOWE01005758-UOWE01005758.1-activated-sludge-metagenome-genome-assembly--contig:-NODE-5758-length-11169-cov-6.921091_pt1 | contig 11169 bp, 18 predicted proteins | sample MGYA00249841_ERZ761562 | MGnify/ENA primary metagenome ERZ761562 (study PRJEB28883, sample SAMN05720200) | activated sludge metagenome | isolation source: Anaerobic digester | place: Japan... | reverse complement strand
ATACGAGATTGGTATCCGTGACTGGAGTTCAGACGTGTGCTCTTCCGATCTCTCTTTCCGACAGTACCTCGATGCCCCCCCCTGGTCATAGTAGCCTCCCTGCGGCCTCATGACTCACAAGCGGCACCGCCGCGAGCTCGTCGTATATCTCTACTGCTGCGGCCTTGGCCTGCTCCAATGTGAGTTTGGGGATCTCACACACGGGGCCCCATATCCATATTCGTTTTTTGAGCGGCCAGTAACGGTGCATTATCACCAGGATGCGATCACACAGCCCGGCATCCGGTTCGAAGCGGTAGCCGTGCGCGGTCATGGAGATAAAATCCCAGCGGAGTTCATAATACTTAGTTTTCTTCTGGATGAGCACGAACGGGGCTTGCCGGCGCTCGCAGTCCAGAAACCAGGCGTTTGATTGCGTATAGTGCGGATCGGGCGTGGTGATGATCTCGTATTTCTTGAGGCTATCGGCTTGGTTGGTCACAGGGAACCCCCTTTAATTTTCTGGTGACGGGGTGACGGGGTGACGGGTTGCCGCCTATTGTATGATGTTGACCTCTAGGGTGTGTGAGCCCTCTCTCTCCCTCTCCTTTTCTTCTTTTTACTTTGTGTGTAACAAGAGGGGAATGCCCGTCACCCCCGTCACCCGTCACCCTTTTAGAATGGGATATCATCATCGTTTTCCTCTGATTTCGCCTCTCCTGCCCACATTTTCAATATGCGGCCGGTTTTGGTTCTATCTTTCTTCACGCTCAAGCCTTTGTTGAGCAGCACGTCTATATTTCTGGTGATGAAGTTGCCGAGTTTCGAGGCTGAATCCGGCCATGATTTTGTCTTCTCGATTGCATGGGTTTTCACATAATCATTGAGCTCCTTGAGCAGCTCCTCGGCGGTGCCGGTAAAAGACCGCGATAGCTTCCCTGTGATGAATTTTATCATGACATCGGTGAGGGGGTTATCTTCCGCCAGGGCGGTGAGCGCCACGGAGTAGTTGTCCCGCAATGCCCGAATAGCTTCCCCCTCGGGCCATCCGTTCCCGCGCTCCATGTGTATTGTGAATTCCGCAAAGTCGGCGAGCCGGGGGAGTTCAAAGCCGGTGATTTCCTTTTTCTTCTGGATCTCTTTCAGTGTCGCGGAAAGGGCATCAAGGAGGCCGCCAAGTATCGACGGTCTGTGCCTATCCGCCTCCTTCCATACTGCGGTTTCCGTTCTGCGGTCGATTGCCTGGATCTGCGAGAGGTCGACGTTAATCATCCTGCCCTGAAGGTCTTGTTGCACTTTAAATGTGATTCCGTTAATAATTATAGGCCGGCAGTCTTCAAACACCGCTTCATCGTCATCGGTATAATTCTTTTTACGTCCATAACCTCCCCGGGATGCAATATTGCAAATTGCATCTTGAAGCTCGCCATCCATGCGGGATACATTATCGAATACCAGGCAGTATTGATTTTTAGCCGAAATATAAAGGTCCCGAGGTTCCTTGGTGAGCGTGCGCCCCTCCGGAATTCCGGGATCAATCATGTATTTAATAAGTTTTGCCCGAGTGCTTTTTGCGCTTCCTGAAGGACCGCACAGTCTACAAATCGGAAAGGTGCCTCGATCACCAGGGCGGCCGTGAAGGTAAAAAAGCAAGGCTGCTCTGATAAGAATGAAGGATTCACAATCTGAAAACGATAATACGGTTTTTAGTAATTCAATCTCACCATCGTGAAGCGGCATAGGGAGGGGCTTGAGATGTGGCGGCCTGAAAAAATAGACAGGAGGTCTTTCAATGGGTTTCCATCCGTCCGCGCCGATTTCAATGACAGTTTCGCCTTTGTCACATAGATCGAGGTAACATTTATCACTATACGCCATGACACGAACGCCAACCGGCAATTCATCGCCTTCAAAAAGGGCCTGGCCACGGTGGATTGCTGAGATTTCACGGAGCGCGGTTTCTGATAATGCCATATTGAGGTTGGAATATGAATAACGAGAAATAAAGTCTCGGTACTGCTGGCTTCCTATTTCGAAAGCCTGCGCTCCATTGAGAAAATAGGGGCGGCCTGCGCATTTCCCAATATTGAAAGATGAAAGCGCCTCTGTGACTATTTTTGAGGCTTTCGGCCCGCGCTTCTTTTCCTGTGGTTCGTCTGTATTGGGGATCGGCCGCTCCTGTGTAGCTTGCACCTCCTCCTCCCTCGGCGCCTCCCACGGCACCGCGGCATCGAGTAGCGTCTTGAATGTCTCGGCGTCGATGTCGGCGGCGTCCTCGCCCGGTTCCGCGTCCTCGCGGGGTGTTACCGCGTACATCGTCGCCTTTCCTTCCAGCAGGCGCGATATCTTGTTCATCGCATCCACGCCCGCCTTGTCAGCATCTGGGTATAAATAGACGGTCCGACCGTGGAGCGGGGTGAAATCGGTTTTCCGCCAGGCATTCGCGCCGCCCGCCCAAGTTGTCGCGAGTATGTCATCGCGCCCAATCGCCCGGAGGTGCTCCCTCGCAGCCGCGGCGGTCTTCTCGCCCTCGACGACGAGCACGGCTGCGCCGGGGTTTTCCAGGAGCTTCTGGAGCCAAAGCAAGGGGCGTCCGTTTTCAAGGGGCTGTCCCTGAATCCAGTTGCCGGCGATTGTGAGATACCAGGGGCGGATCTGTTTCGGCTCGTGCCGCGCGATGCAAAACAGTGCTTTCCCATCAGCGGCGCGATATGGTGCCAAGCTGTGAAAGCCGGGTTCGCGCGATAGGCGATCATGGAAATCCTTAACCTCCGTATCGGTTGCCGGTTTCATCGGGGGTTTTGCCTTCGCCGGGATCTGCACGGCGGGGCTGTGGCCGTTTCCGTGGTCTTTAATCCATTGTGCCGCTTCCAGTGGTGTGAGGTGCCTTACGTGCGCGGTATAGACGATCTGGTCCCCGTGTGCGCCGCAGGCTTTACAATGAAACAAACCATTCTGCGCGTTGACGTTGCAAGATGGACTTTCTTCGCCATGGAAGGGACACAACAATGTCCACTCATCGCCGGAAAGCCTCGCGCCCGGATCGGCGGCGCGGACGTTCTCGGCGATGAGCGTTGGCGTGATCGCCGCGCGGGCTTGTGCGAAGAGGTCCGCGGTCATATCAGTGACACCGTAGCAAGTTATTTTTTTTTCGATATTATCGATGACGGTAAAAGTTTGTTGACATAGCGGCCGTGGTTTATTATCTTCCAGTCGGTTGTGTGTTTTCTGTGCGGCGCTCGGAGTTGCGGCCTCCGGGCGCTTGCTGTCTCTAGAGTTCATCGAGTTTCACCTCGCCGTCGCGGGCTCAGGCATCACCGCGGACGCGGGGATCCTCAAGCATCTGCCAAACTTGCGCGACGGCAGTAGGCCCGCATAAGCCTGCCTGCGTATCGTGATCTCACTCGCCGCGATGATCTCGGCCGCCTCCTTCGGAGTTAGCCAAATTTTATTTTTAACGTCTTCCCGTTTCATTTTTTAATCCTCCTCTGCTGCATTCTTAATATAACCAATCCCGCCATATAGTCAATAAAAATTACTTGTTGTATCTCAATATATCAATAAAATATGTCCACGTGTACAAGGCGTGTACAAAAAGAAAAGGCACCCTTTTGGAGGTGCCTTCGTTGCTAATGTCGGAATTCCGACTTTTGCTATTTCAGGATCGCGGAAAGGTCGTCGTGAAGGGTTTTGTCCTTGAATTCGAAAGATTCGCCTTTGCGTTTAAAGCCTTTTCTGATTCCATCGTCTTTCGCTGCGGTGCGTAGACTTCCTCTTTTAAATTGATCTCCATTTTTATCATGGAAGGAATCGACAATGAAGCTATACTGAAATTCCATCCCCTTTGGAGTCTCCAGGTAAAACGATTTATCAATCAATCCCCTGTCCCACCATATCCCGAATATATACAGGATCGTGCGGTCCTCCGGCCTCCTTGCCGTCTTCGGCGTTTCGGTGCCGTCAAGGACTGCCCGCGGATCGGTGAAGGTGATGTACCCGGCGGCCCTGAGCGCCTCCAGGTGGGCGGGGAGTTTCTTATCGGTTCCCTTCCAGTGGATTTTTTCGGCTAGGGGGCGGAGAGGTTCCGGATGCGCTGGGACGATCATATCATAAAGCCGGGAGATCTCCTGTAAAAGCCACAACCAGCCGTACCCCTCTTGCCAATCGGTAAAAGACCATGCGATACTATGACCGGCTGCCTTTTTATAAAATTGGATCAAACCGCCCGCTTTCTCAATGTCTGCCCTGATTTTATCCGTGTAAGGAGAGGGATAAGCAGGCGTATTCACGGAGTACCCAATTACACTATCAAGGAATTCGAGGTTGTCCTTTATATAACGTTCAAGCGTTTTCTTCTGCTCATTCGCTCCCTTCCCTTGAATGAAGCCTTGAATATAGGATAGCTTATCCCTGAAAAACTCCTTTTCGTTCTCGCACTTTTGGCCCGCCTCGATGCGTTCGAGTCGTCTTATCCTCTTGTTTTCTTCCATCTGCTCTATAAGGCTTTTCATCCCTTTCGCGCCTCCCTCACGCTTCCCGTTTAAAATCTCCCGGGGAAGGGGGCGGGATTTCCCCCTTGTCGGCTGCCGCCTATCCCCGGAAGGGTGCTGCCTCATTGAATAGTCGATCCCCTATATACATCAAATGCCCGGTTTATCTCCTCGATTGCCTCAACCACTGCGTTCTCGTCACGGTGCTGGTAGTGTTCAAGCATCTTATTGCTGCTGTGCCTGGTCAGTCGTCGACCGATATCGCCGCGGACAAAAGGCGCGATGATCGTCGCGAACGTATGGCGGGTCCCGTGGAAGGTAAGGTGCCTTTCCTCTTGCTGTCCTGAGTCAATGCCGATCGCTTCCAATAGGCCGGTAAATCCGCGCTTCAAGGTCGTGTAACTCATGGGTATCTGTCCATCCGGGGCGGTGCCGTTTTTCCGCCGGCGCTCCCATATATTCGTTAAGCATAGATCGGTCGGCAGCTTGAATGCCGTTTCATTCAGTACGTCCAGCATAACCTTTCTGAGCTCGGGAAACCGCAATGACGGTATAGATCCGGAAGAATCCATTTTAGGCGTGGTGAAGACCGCGTTCCCTTGTCCGTCGAATTGCCCGGTGAAATTGCGGCGAACGTGTATCATACGGCTTTCAAAGTCAACATCCTGCCACTGGAGCCCGAGAGCCTCACCCCTCCGGAGGCCAGAGAAGATCCCCAGCAAGGCGGCCGCCTTTACCCTGATGTCCGGGAAATCAATATTTGCCAGGGTGAACACCTCGGAGGGGGTGAGGGCGCCACGCTCCCGGAGGCGGACTTTCTGTATCTCGATCTGTCGCGTGAAATCCCGGGTGACGTATCCCCGGCTTTCGCTCCATCGAAGGAAAGTCTTCACGTTCTGCATTATCCGGTTAATCATCCGGGGGGTCTCTCCCCCTGCCTTCATACCGTCGATAAGGCGGTTGAGGTGGGGGGCGGTTATTTTAGACATACGCAGCTTTTGAAGGGTTTTTGCCTGCTTGAAATGGATCTCGTAAAAATGGAATACATCCCGCCGATAATTCGCGGAAAGATCCGTCCTGGTTTGCCAGTATTTAAGGTATAGATCGAGGAAAAGGGGATCTTCTTCGCGGAGCTTTATCTCTCCGTCTTTAATCATTCTGTTTGCTTCAACGGCGGCTTTATCGCGGTCGTTTTCGCCGGTGCTTTTTGCTGATGAATACCGGCCTGCGGTTTCATCCCATACGCGGCAATAATAAATGCCGTTGCGCTTGTATAGGCTAAACTCTTTTCTTTCTTTCTGTCTCATCGGCAACCTTCCGGTGCTTTTGAGTGCTACACTTAACGGCTACATCTCTTTTTCGGCTTTACATTTCTTTTGGAATCGCCGGGATTTTTCAATGAAACCCCTGGATTTTCCAGTGTGGGCGCTACAGGGATTGAACCTGTGACCCTCTGCTTGTAAGGCAAGCCGGTTGTTGTAGCACTACTTATCAATACGTTTCATAACGTATTATTGCGTATAATAGGCCGGTTTTCATTCATTTGTCAATACATTTTTTAACGTATCATTACGCATCACAATAATTCATTACGTTTTGTGCTACAAATCACGGCTACACACGCTATCGTCTAACGTCTCTTTTCCGCTTGACACCCCTCCCCGGCCTGGTACGATCGCGCCATGCTCACCCGCAAGCCCCGAGTCGATGCACTCCCGCCCTCCAAGCGCCCCGTCGCTCAGAAAACCGTCCGCGCCTGCGTGATCGACCAGGGCGGCCTCAGCTTGAAATTTTTTGATTACAACACGCTGTACGATGCCGCGCGGGCGTTGGAGCGGGCGCGTTTCGAGTTTTACGTTGAGACCGACCGCGGACCCGCCAGCTTCCAGGAGGAGGAGAAGCGCGGCGTAGGAAGGCCAAAGGAAAGGGAGATGGGGTATCTGGAGGAGGGGTAAGAAGTCTTGAAGATGGAATAATATTTTAGTGGGTTCCTTTTTTCTCAGTTGGATAAAATCGGTGGTTTTTATCTAAAAAAACAATATAAAAAATATTCTCCACTACATGCCCGATTAAACAAGGTTTTTGTTGTATATGTATACATGCCCATCTTGCATCGGGAGGAACACAGGGTGGGTGTTTAAATCGTGCCTCTTTTGGTAAGGCTTCATAGATTTTAAATTTTTTCCCGCTTTGTTCGACTATTGCTTTATCAATTGTGCGATCACTATAATGAATAAGTTTATCAATTAAATCTTTGATTAAACCTTCATTAATCCAATCTTCGAATCTCTCACCTTGATTCATATCAATTTGAGAAAAATTGAATGCGATTTTTTTATCGGGGGGCTTCTGTGTTATTTGAGACTGGTTGGCTACAAGGCTTTGTTTTTTCTTTGATTGCCCTTTTAATTTGCCCATAAATCAAGATTCAAGTCTACTTTCATAAAACCTTTTTATGGCCCTATTTGAAATAATGCTATTACCTGCTTCTCCCTCTTTGAGGCCGCGCCGTGCTCTAATCCAGGGATCCTCGCTGTGAGTTAAGCATTCAAGATGATATGCAGACCTCTTGCCATATTCATCAAGCACATCTTTGATAATATCTAGCTGTTCTTGGTTGAGTAAATTCTCTGTTCTTTGAATAACTTCGGCATGATGTTGTTTATCAAGGGCAATTTCATTATTTAAAATGGAAAGTTTCTTAAGCTTATTCCAAAGTGTTTTGCTTACTGGCCCATGTACCCATGCCTCGAATTGGTCATCAATTAAAGGTTCGCCGGTAAACACCAAATGCCAAGCATGGGCATAGTAAATGAGCTTTTGTAATTTTAAATGGCTCATCGGGCCAAGCTTGGCTAAAATGTATTTTGCAAGTAAAATAGAATCAATTGTCTTCATAATGTGCCATCCGCATTTCCGGCATCATTACTATAGATCGGTTGGAATTTAGGACATAATTACCACATAAATGTTACCTAGTCAACGTTTTTTATGCATTCTTGTTATAAAAATATCCCGAGGCGGGAACAGGATATCTGGGCTCAATACCTTCTTTCTTCCCGCCGAGGGAATGATTCTCAATAAGAAATGCCTCTAGGCACTCAACCCTCATCCTCCACAACCTCCGTATAGGTAAGCCCGACGTCGTCGAGGACCGTTTCAATATCCGCGGCGATCCTCAATAAACCCTCGTAAAGCCTTCTGCTTTCAATGCATTTTTCCAGTGCTTCATCGGCAGCGAATAGCAGGGATTCACACGCCTCCTTCATTTCCTGGGTGATTCCTTCGGGCAATTCATCGTGAAACCTCACAATATACTCGTCCATGATAGCAACCTTCCCCATATTTTGCGGACTACCGTATTAAAATTTATTTTCATATTCAATCAAAAAATACCCCGGCAGGGTTTCCGGGGTCAATGGAAGGAAAATTTGAAGAAACGGATGGTTCGACATAATGAAATATATAATAACGGTGTGAATAAAATATTAAGAAAATTCCCCGGAAGGCGGCATGGTGCCCTCCGGGGTGAACGAGAATATCACCGCCCGGCGGCTTTGAGGCGCTTATAATACTCCCCGCTGCGATACGCCAAAAAGACGAAATAGAGTTGTGCGCAATAATAGGCGAGCTTCACGGCAAACACGGGAATTCTGGTCGCGCATTTAAAGAGTATCACACTTTCCCTCCTCCGGCCGTCGCCGATCCGCGGGGACCCCCGAGGGCGGCCTCGAATAGGATTTTTTACGTACGATTGATTTCAACACGCCTTTCCCGCTCCTGTCAAGGTAAAAAAAGCCCCGAGGGGATCCCCGGGGCGAGCACGAGAGACTATTGGAAGGTTCGATAATGAAAAAAATCCAGGCCGCCCGCCGCGAAGCAGGAACGGCCCGGGAGAGGAGTTAACCCCCGTTTATATATATATCAAACATTGTATCGCGGCTCCAATCCAAGCCGGCGACGGTCGTCGTCTATCTGCCTTCGGAAAACCCGCTCCTCCTCAGGGATATTTACATTGTCAATGACTGGTGGATCGAAGCCCAATTTGATACGGTGCTCGGCGACGGCGGCCATGAGATCGGCCTCGTTGCGGATTACGCCGTCGGTGCTGCGCTCCGGGGTGCTGAGGTCAAGCCGTCCGGCGCTCGCGGCGATGTCCGCGCGTATCCGGGGCAGTGTGGCGGTGTATGCGGCCTTCGCGCGGGCGATGACCTGTTCGCGATTTACGGCGTTCCCGGTGGTCGCGATCTCATCGGCAAGGCCGGCGGAAAGAATGTCCTGTCCGGTGTACCATTCTTCCCTTGCCATAATCGCCTTGACCTCGAAGATGGATTTGCGCATCCGCCTTGAATAGGCGCTCGCGAGAATGTCGCCGATACGATCGAGTACGCCCGCGGTTTTACGGAGTTCCTCGGCGTCGCCCTGTATGGTGGCCGCCGGATTGTGTATCATGAGAACGGCGTTGTCCTCGACGACGATCCTATTGAAGGCCTCGTTTACAAGAAGGTATGAGCCCATGCTCGCCGCAATGCCTACCCCTCGGGCAATCATTCGCGAATTCGGATAGTCGCGCTTCCTGTCGCGAATGATATTATAGATTTCAAGGCCTGCGCTCACTGAACCCCCCGGGGAGGAAATGAGAATCTCAATATCCCCGCTCCCGGCGCCGTTTATATCCCTTCGGACCTGTGCGGCGGTAACGGCCGCGCCGATCTCGCCTGATAGAATTATTCTTTTCATTCGCTTAACCTCGTATACTCAAAATTTTTTCGCGCGGGCTCATTTTAAAGCCCCGTATTTGGCCGAGTTCATCGCAGCGGATAAGGAGGGCGGCCAGCTGCTCCGCCTCCTGGTCGTAGTTCTCACCGCGCCGACGCTTGAAGCCGATGACATTTTTTAAACGGCGGATCTTGTCTTGCATCTCTGATCGGTTCATTTCCGGCCCTCCAGCTGCTTTTGTCGGGCGGCTTCGAATTCTTCGTACATCTCTATCCATGGTTCGATCCGGTCGTAAGAATTCCTTTTCTGGGAAATTTCGGCGATCGTCACGAGGAGGCGTTCCCGCTCTGCGCTAAAGAGCCTATCCTCGAGCTCGTGTATAAGCGCCCCCATCCCCTTCTTGGCGGTTGGATTTTCAATGAGACCGCTGAGATATCTGAGACGCTCAATGCGTCCCCGGAGCCAGTGCACCTTTTCCACGGTTACACCTCCTCGACCGCGAGCTCGTGGCCGCACTCGTGACAAGTCGTGGGCCTGGCGGTCGCGTCGTTGAAAATTTTGAGAAGACGCTCGCGTTCCTTTCGAAGCGGGGCGACGAGTTTCTCGAGAGCCTGAGCCTGAGCGAGAAGATCATCAGCCTGATCGCTCAACTCTCGGGATCTTTTCACATCGGCCGCCTTCACAATGGCCGCATCCGATTGAAGGGCGTTGGCACGGAGGCGAAAAAAGAAGGCACCGTCCTTCGTTATGATTTGGATCCTGTCATCAATCTCCCTGGCGAGGCTGATGAGATCTCCGGTGCCATCGTAAGTGGTGATCGCCCGGGCCCGTTCAAGGAGTTTGTCGGCCTCGATCCGCTCCTCTTCGACTGCATCACGTTTCTTCTGAGTCTTTTCCATTTTTTTACCATCCTGAATTTTTATTATTCGCCCCTATGGGCGTTGTGTTCTTTCTGCAAACGGATCGCGCGTGCGATCGCCAGGGCGTCGAGCCTGACCTGTACGTCAAGGTCGAGGTCGTCGAATTCGTTCTCCAAAAAATCAATGTGCTCAGGGAGTACGTATATCATCACTTCCCCTTTTTTGCGCCCGGATCGTAATTCTGTAACTCCCTCACGATGCCCATTTTCGTCTCATGAATAATTTTGCAAATGACGTTTGTAAATTCCTCGATGTGGCAAGGTAGAACCTCGCCGGCCTCGATGATTTTGGGACCGATCTCGTCGATGCCCACCCCGGCCGCGCGTTCGATATTGGAATTGCACTTAGAGAGGTACCGCATGAGATAATTTTCAACGAACGCCGTGGATAAATATTCCTTTTCAAAAACCGCATTTTTCTGGCGTTCGCGGATGATTTTCTCGGCCATGAGTTCCTTCTTTAAATCATTGACGCCTTTCCCGGCGGCCAAGGCGACGGCTTCGGGAGTGGGGGTTTTGGATCGTGGTTTTTTCATCTGTTCCTCCTTCGCGCTTCGAGGAGCGCCTCAAGGCGCGCTTCGCGCTGAATCTGCCAGTGGCTTTCGATATATTCCTGGTTGTCACGGTTCGTTAAATCCAGTAGCCCAGACGCATCGGCGACGAGAAGGCCAGATTCAATGGCCCGGGTGACCGAGCTGGGACGAACCCCGGCGATCCGAGCAAAAGCGGCCCGTGACACCGACGTGTTGGCCTTTTCTCTCAAAATTTCACCCTCCCTTCTGGGCTGTAAACCGGCCCAAAATTTGCATGAAAAAAAACATCTGCGACCAGGAGAAATCCGGGGGTCGCGTCATTGGCGCATTGATTCTCTTCTCGTTCCGACAGTACCTCGATGCCCCCCCTGGTCATAGTAGCCTCCCTGCGGCCTCATGACTCACAAGCGGCACCTTCGCGAGTTCGTCATATATCTCTACTGCTGCGGCACGCGCCTTGTCTAATGTAAGCTTTGGGATCTCACACACGGGGCCCCATATCCATATTCGTTTTTTGAGCGGCCAGTAA
>ENA-UOWE01005757-UOWE01005757.1-activated-sludge-metagenome-genome-assembly--contig:-NODE-5757-length-11170-cov-3.446244_pt1 | contig 11170 bp, 7 predicted proteins | sample MGYA00249841_ERZ761562 | MGnify/ENA primary metagenome ERZ761562 (study PRJEB28883, sample SAMN05720200) | activated sludge metagenome | isolation source: Anaerobic digester | place: Japan... | reverse complement strand
GCCGACTGGCACCTCGGGCGCACGCTGCACGGCGCCGACCTGGGGTCTGCGCACGCCGCTTTCGTGGATCACCTGGTCGAGACGGTGCGGTCCGAGGGGGTGGACGCCGTCCTGGTCGCCGGCGACGTGCACGACCGCGCGTTCCCGTCGCTGGAGGCGGTGGCGCTGCTGGAGTCCGCGCTGGTCCGGCTGTGCGAGCTGACGCGTGTGGTCATCACGCCCGGCAATCACGACTCCGCGATCCGACTGGGCTTCGGGTCCGACTTGTTCCGCGAGCGGCTGGCCGTCCGGCCGCGTCCGCTGGACGCGGCGTCCCCGATCGTCATTCCGGACGCCCACGGCGGGCCTGGGCTGCTGGTCTACGCGGTGCCGTATCTCGACCCGGACGCGGCGCGCGTCACGCTGGCGCCCTGGTCGGACGAGCCGTTGCATCGATCGCACGCGTCCGCGATGGCGACGGTGGTGAAGAGAGTGTCGGCCGACCTGGCGGGACGGCGGGCCTCGGAGCCGACGCCCGCGGTGCTGATGGCCCACGCCTTCGTGGGCGGGGGGCTGGCGAGCGACTCCGAGCGCGACATCCGGGTCGGCGGTGTGGACGCCGTGCCCGCGGCCGTGTTCGACGGGTCGGGGCTCGACTACGTGGCGCTTGGGCACCTGCACGGTCCCCAGCGGGTGGGGCGGGTCCGCGGACAGGGTGCCGACGCCGTCGAAGCGCCGGTCCCTGAGCTTGTCGAAGGGGGCCAGCCTGCCAGCGGGTCGGGCCCGCTCATGCGTTACTCGGGATCGCCGGTGGCGATGTCGTTTTCGGAGCGCCATCACACCAAGTCGAGCGTGCTCGTCGAGTTCGGGGCGGGAGGCGTCCGGCATGAGCTAGTGGACGCGCCGGTCCCGCGAAAACTGTCGGAGGTGCGTGGCAGCCTCGACGAGGTGATGAGCGGACGGCACGACGACAAGCGCGAGCACTGGGTGCGCGTGCTCGTGACGGGGCGCCATCGTCCGGCCGATCTGGCCAACACCGTGAAGCGGGCCTTCCCGCACGCTTTGGAGATCCACTTCGTGGGGGAAGCGGCCGAGCGTCCGCACCTGCCGGGCATGGCGCGCGAGGCGTCCGACCCGCTCGGGGTGCTGGAGGAGTTCGTGGCGGTCGTCCGGCGCAAGGCGCCCGACGCGCGCGAACGGCTGGTGCTGCGCGAGGCGTACGAGGGAGTCCGGGCTGCGGAGGCGGTGGGCTGAGATGCAACTGCTGACGTTGGAGTTCGAGGGCATCGGGCCGTTCACCGGCCGCCACACGATCGACCTGCAGGCGCTGGGCGAGGGCGGGCTGTTCCTGCTGGAGGGTCCGACCGGGTCGGGCAAGACGACGATCATCGACGCGATCGTGTTCGCGCTGTACGGCGATGTGGCCGGGGTCGACTCGTCCAAGGGGCGGCTGGTGTCGACGCAGCTGCGTCCGGGGTGCGAGCCGTACGTGGACGCCATCCTCGAGACCTCGCGCGGGCTGCTGCGCGTCCGGCGGGTGCCGCAGTACGAGCGGCGCAAGTCACGCGGCAACGGCACGACGATCGGCAAGGCGTCCATCAAGCTGTGGAAGCTGGCGCATCCGGGCGACGAGGGCACGTTGTTGTCGACGTCGCTGCAGGACGCCACCGAGGAGCTCCAGCGGGCGATCGGCCTGACCAAGGAGCAGTTCACGCAGACGGTCGTGCTGCCGCAGGGGCACTTCGCGACCTTCCTGCGCGCCAAACCGGAGGATCGCCGCGGCGTCCTCCAGGACATCTTCGGCACCGAGTTCTACGAGCGGGTCGCGCGCCAGCTAGCGGGGCTCGCGTCCGGGTATCGATCCCGGGACGCCGCCGCGCAGCTCGCGCTGGGTCAGGCCGCGGCCAGCTTTGGACGCGTCGCGTGGTCGGCGGATGACCCGGCGGCGGAGGAGTTCGCGGCGGCGGTGGCGTCCGGGGACTCGGCCACAGTGCTGGCGCTCGCTGAGGCGCAGGTGGCCGCGGTGACAGCGACGGCAGCTCGCGCCGCGGTCGTGGCGGGCGAGGCCGAGGCGGCGTGGTCGGCGGCGGACGGGGTCCTGCGCGCTGCGGTGGAACGGAACGGGCTGATCGCGGAGCGGGTCCGGCTGGTCGAGCGCTCAGCGCGGCTCGCGGCGGCGGCGTCCGAGGTCGCCGAGGCGGCCCAGCGCGTGGAGGCGGCCGAGCGGGCCGAGCACGTGCGGCGTCCCCTGGACGCAGTGACGAAGGCCAAGGCCGCGTGCGAGGGGGCGAACGCCGAGGCGGCGCGGGGTCGGGCCCAGGTGGCCGACAGCCCGGACGCCGACTTGTTGGGTGAGTCCGTCGGCCCGGAGGAACTCGAGGCCGCGAGCCTGAGCGCCCGCGAACGGCGCTCGGCGCTGACGACCGTCGTCGAAACCGAAGAGGCGCTGCCCGGGCGGGCGGCGTCCCTCAAGTTGGATCTGGAGCGGCTCGCCGAGCGCCGCTCCGCCATCGTGCTCGAGCAGAAGCGCGTCGCCGCGGACCGCGCGCAGGCGTCCGAACTGATGCCCGAACTGGACGCCGTGCGGGCCATCGCCGCCACGCTCGGGCAGTGCGTGGCTCTGGGAGTCGAGGCGCAGGGCCGGCTGGACGAGGTGCGTCGGCTGGAGCGGGTGGCGGCGGAGTACGTGGAGGCGCGCGGCGTCGAGGGCGAGGCGCGCGAGGCGTCCGAGGCGGCGCAGACGGCGTACGACCAGGCCCGGACGGCCTGGCTCGCGGGGCTGGCGGGCACGCTGGCGACCGAACTCGAGGACGGCTCGGCTTGTCCCGTGTGCGGTTCGCTGGACCATCCGGCTCCCGCGCGGCTTCCGAAGGGCGCGGTGTCGAGGGCTCGGGTCGAGCAACTGGACGCGGACTCGCGAGAAGCGGGCCAGCATCTGGCAGCCGCGGTCGCGCGCTCGGACGCGCTGGCGACGGCCATGGCCGATCAGCAGGACGTGGTCGGTGACCTGACCCTGCGGGAGGCGGAGGAGGCCGTGTCCGCGGCGACGCTCCGCATCCGGGCCGCTGAGCGGGCCGTCGAGGCGTCCGACCAGCTCAGGGTCAGGATCGAAGAGCTGCTCGTCGGCGCCGACGACCGTGAACGACGGCTCCGGGACGACGAACAGCAGTTGGCCTCGGACAAGGGTGGGCTGGCGGTCCGGGCGGAGCGGCTCGACCAGGACCGCCTCCGCGTCGCCGATGAGCTCGACGGGTACGGCTCGGTAGCAGAGCGAGCGCTCGTCCTGGCTCGTCGTGCGGAGCGTGCCCAGCGCTTGGCGGTCCTCTTACGCAAGGCCGAGCAGGCGGAGGTTGAGCTGCGGCATCGCTCGGACGAGCTGGCGGTGGTGCTGGCCGAGCGAGGTTTCGCCGCGGACGACGAGGCACGGGCGGCCCTGCTCGCAGAGTCCGAGCGACGACGCCTGGCCGCGCTGGTCAGCGAGCATCAGGCGCAGGAGGCGCGCGTGGCCGAGCGGCTCGCCGACCCGCAGCTCATGGCGCTGGCGAGTGCCGAGGCGGCCGATGAGGGTCCGCTGGCGGAGGCGTCCGCACTGGCTCACGACGCTGCCCAGACTGCGCTTCGCGAGAGCGGGGCGGCGGCGCGCGGCGTCCGGCTGGCAACGGAGGCGTCCGATGAACTGCGCTCCTGCGTGGACGAGGTGAACAGCGTGCGGGCGGAGGCAGAGCCCTACCTGCGGATGGCCGACCTCGCCAACGGCACCGGGCAGAACCTCGACAACGTCACCTTGCCGACGTTCGTGCTGCTGCGGCGGTTCGAGGAGGTGGTCGACCTCGCCAACGTCCGGCTCGGGGCGATGACGGGTGGCCGGTACTCGCTGCGCCGTACGGACGCCCGTGAGGGTCGCTCGCACAAGCTGGGGCTCGGCCTCGAGGTCGTCGATCACGCGTCCGGAGATGCGGCCCGCGACCCGAAGACGCTGTCCGGCGGTGAGACGTTCCAGGCGGCGTTGGCGATGGCGCTCGGTCTTGCGGACGCGGTGACCTCCGAGGCCGGCGGCATCGAACTCAACACCCTGTTCGTGGACGAGGGCTTCGGCTCGCTCGACCCCGATGCGCTCGACATGGTGATGGATCAGCTGAGCGCCCTGCGCGAGGGCGGCCGTTGCGTGGGCGTCGTCAGCCACGTGGCCGACATGAAGCAGCGCATCGCCGAACGCATCACCGTCATCCCGCGGCGGGACGGCACATCAACGCTCGCGTGCAGCACCGATCCGCAGCCGGCGCTGGCGGGGTAGGAGGAGGGCCGCTTGAGCTTTCCGGTTCGGTCGCGCAGACGAACCGTTTGCAGCGGCACTCGGCTCAGGTTGCATCAGCGGGGTAGGCGGGGGCCGGAGTGTCGGGCCGTCCGCGTGGCCGGGGCGGGCGCCAGGCTTTGCGGGGCGACGCGGCCGGCATGAGCACCAGCAGCCGTGGTGCGGGCTGACGGCGTGGGCTCGGGCCAGGGTCAGCTCTCGTCCGGCTCGACTGCTCTGGTGAACACCAGCCGGGCGCCGGCGTCCGGGAAGTCGGACCACGGTCCCTCGATCTCGATCACTCCGACCCCTGCGGGCGGCCAGCCATAGCTGACCATGCCCTCCGGGCGCGCGTCGTCGACGGAGTTGGCCAGGCTGGGCACCTCGGGCGCATGGCCGACCACTGCCAGCACCTCGACGTGGTCCGCTGTCCCCCCGATCAGTTCGACCAGCGAGTCGTAGGACGCCCCGTACAGCTCGCGCAGCGGTGACGCCTCGACCAGGCCGCCGGCCGTAGCGGCCTCGGCCCAGGTCTGCCTGGCGCGGGCGGCGTCCGACGTGATCACGATGTCGGGCCGCGGCAGGACCCCGGACGCGACGAGGCGTCCGATCTCCCGCGCCTGCCGGACGCCGTGCGATGACAGCGAACGCTCGTGGTCCGTGCCGCCGACGGGGGTCGCGCCGGCCTCGGCGTGCCTGATCAACAACAGTCGTCGCGTCATGGACCCATCCTGCCGGTCGAACTAGGCCTTGGCCACGTCGGTGGCGTCGAAGTCCGCGCCCTTGTAGAGCAGCGGTCGACCGGTCGCCGTGGCGAGCGCGTACGCGAAGGTGTCCCCCAGATTGAGCCCCGCCGGATGCCGCCCCTCGCCGAACCGTCGCCACGCCCGACTGGCCAGGATCGCCTGCGACTCGTCCAGCGGTTCAACCCGCGCCTCGAGTTCTGCGAGGAGCGCCTGAAGGTCGTCGGACGCCTCCGGCCCCTGCTTCGCCTCGACGACGATCAAGGCCTCGACCAGGGACGCGGCCGACACCGACAGTTCGTCCGCGGCCGCCATGGCGTCGAGGTAGCGCTCGGCGTCCGGCTCGCCCAAGATGACTGCGACGAGGGCGGACGTGTCCACGATCACGTCAGGAGACCGTCCGCGTCGTACCCCAGGATGTCGTCAGGGCTGCGGTGGTCGACCGTCGCGCGCCGGCGTCCGCGATCGATGAACCGCCCTAGGCCGGACGCGCGCTTCGACGACGACTGCCGCCGCTTCTCGCGGGCCAGCCGTTCCGTGACAGCGGCGCGGATCGCGTCCGTCAGCGACTCGCCGGTGGTCGCCGCCAGCTGGCGCGCAAGCCGGTCGGTGGTCTCGTCCTTGATGTTCAGAGCCATGGTGGGATCTTAGAAGGAAGAAGTCTTGAAGAGAAGGAAGATTGTGTCCAGGCCGTCGGGCGTTCGGGCCGACGGTTCGGGATGAGTCGACATGATCGAGTCGCCACGCCGGGTCCGGGCTCCTGATGTCGTCGGCCGCGTCGGACTCGTCCCGGTGAGGGCGGCGTGGACGGCTGGAGCGGCGGCCGTTGCCGGGGCGGCGGGATCGGGCGGCGCGTTCGGGTGGCGGGAAGGGGGTGGCGTGCTTGGCTGGTGGACGCCCGCTAGGTCCCGGTCACCTGGAGCAGGACGCAGGACCACGGCTGGACGGAGTACCCGTCCGCGCCCACGGTGGCCGCGACGTCGGCGTCCCAGCAGTTGCCCTCAGCCTCGGCCCAGGGCGCCGTGTCGACGACCCGAGCCCACCGGGCGCCGGTCCCGAACAGCGACGGCACCGAAAACTGCACGGGGTCGATCCACATGTTCACCAGCAGCAGGTACGCGGGCCCGCCGCTGTGGTGCCGATCGATCTGGACCGCCAGCGCACGGTCGCCCTCGGCCGGTGCGCCCTTCAGGTCCGGACGAAACACGCGGTACGCAGCCTCGTTCGAACCCAGGACGCCGCCCCAGGGCGCTTGGTGCAGGACGGCGTTCTCGCGCCGCAAGTGCGCGACGAACCGCGCGAACGTCAGCAGCGGGTTGACGCCGACGCCGTCCGTGGTGCCGACGACGTCGTAGTAGCTGGGGCCGGCCGGCCCGCGAGCGGGGTCCACCGGCACCCGGGTCGGCGCCTCCGATGCCGCCTGCGCCCAGTTGTTCCACATGGCGAGGGTGTTCAAAGCCCACGGGTTGTTGTTGCCGTTCTGGGTGCGTCCGTACTCGTCGCCCGACACCACCATCGGGATGCCCCGCGCCAGGAACACCAGCAGCCAGTTGTTGCGCCACCGCGCGCGGCGGAGCCGATGGTCGGAGCCGGAGTCCCACGACAGGTTGTCGTCGGACCCGCCGTCCGAGGGCCCGAACGGCGCCGGCTGGTGGTTGTGCTTCCGGTTGAACGAGACCAGGTCCATCATCGTGAAGCCGTCGTGGGCGTCCACGAAGTTGATCGACCGCGGCTGGGGCGCGCGTCCGCTGCCGCCGAACTGGCCGTTCAGTTCGTACGCGAACTCGCCGGTGTTGCCGTCGCCGCGGCAGAACCGGCGGACGGCGTCCCGGAAGGTGCCATTCCACTCGAGCCAGCCGGTTGGGAAGTTGCCGACCTCGTTGCCCCATAGGTCCCAGGGCTCGGCGATGATCTCGAAGCCCTCCATGACGGCCAGGTTGCGCACCGACGTCAGCAGCGGATGGTCGCTGAAGAACCGGCGCTGGCGTCCCCAGTCGTCACGCGGCGCCAGGTTGGGGCGGCGTCCAAGCACCGGCGCCAGGTCGAAGCGGAAGCCGTCGACGCCCATGACGTCGTGCCAGTACGACAGCGAGTCGAGCACCAGTTGGCGGGACGCCCACGAACTGAAGTTCAGCTGGTTCGAGGTGCCGGTGGCGCCGTCGACGAGGTGGTGATCGGGTGTCATCACGTAGTACTCGGCCGTGCCGAAGCCGCCCAGCGTCGTGAAACCGGTCGTGTTGAGGTCGTCGTACCAGTGGCCGCCCTCGCCGGTGTGGTTGTAGACGACGTCCGCGATGACCTCGATGCCGGCGTCGTGGAACGCGCGCACCATCTGCTTGAACTCGCGCGTCGGCCCGCCAGCGGTCTTGTCAGACGCGTAATCGCGGTTCGGCGCGAAGAACCCGATCGTCTGGTAGCCCCAGTGGTTCGTCGTCCCGGCGGACGCGCCCTCGCAGTCGGTGTCGGTCTCGTGGACGGGCATCAGTTCGATCGCTGTCACCCCGAGCGCGCGCAGGTAGGGCGCCAGATAGGACGCCCCGGCGTACGTCCCCCGCAGTTCGGCCGGCACGTCGACCACACCCTCGAAGCCGGGCGTCGCGCCCAGGAGCGACCGCAACGAGGACGCCGACGGGTGCATCGTCAGGTTCTTGACGTGCGCTTCGTAGATCGACGGGCTGTAGCCGGGCGGGGCGGAGCGTCCGCCCGTGGACGTCTCGTCGATCACGACGATGCCCTTCGGGGCGACCCGTCCGGTGTCGACGTCGCGCGAGGGGCGTCCGGCATACGGCATCGGGCCGGTCGCGAAGATCCGGGCGGACGCCCCCGCCTTCGTCACCGCGCTCGACAGAGGGGTGTGCGTCAGCTCGCGCGCGTACGGATCGAAGAGCACCTTGTTCGGGTTGAAGCGATTGCCCTCGCTGTCGAGGTCGCTGCGGAAGCCCGCAGGCGAGCCGCCACGCTTCCAGGCCGGGTCCGACGGCCAGTTCGGCCCCCAGCAGCGGAAGGCGTACAAAGTGCCGTGCCCGACGCCGGCGACCCCGGTGCACCAGACGCCGTCACGTCCCCGGACGAGGTCGTATTCGGCGGACGCGTCCGAGCCGGTCGCCGTCGCGTAGAGCTCGAGCATCACTCGGGTCGCCGCTGGCGCGTGGACGGCGAACGTCGTGATTCCCGTTGTCGCGTCGTAGGCGGCCCCCATCGGACGCCCCGCGTCCGCCCACGCCTCGGCGCCCGCCGCGGCAAAGTCGGATGCCTGGGCGCCGGTATGCACGAGGGCTACCTTGACACACGTCTGCGCGTTTGGGTGAACGTTGACCGCTGGCGTCCCGCATCACAGGATCACTTTGAGGCCGAGCGCGTCGCGACGTCAGGGAGCGCTGCGCGGGTGGGCTGAGCGGGAGCCGGCAGCGACGGCTGGGCCCTCGGGGGGCGCCAAGCGGTGACGAATTCCGTTGGCTGAGCTGGTCGAAGCCTGTTCGGACGTCGCCTGTCGGCATGCCGGACGCCGTCGCTCGGCGTCCACGAGCTGACCCTGTCGAAGCCCGCTCAGCTGCGGCGTCCGCCTCACCGCAACGGCAGTTGCAGCCGGGACTGCTCGGCGGCCACCACCTGGCGCGCGAGTGCCACCTCGCTGATGTCGACGGCCGCGGGGCTGGCGTCCGCCATCGCAGACGTGCGCGCGTAGGCGTCGAACAGTTCGGTCTTCACGTCGAGAATCTCGACCATGCGCTCGTCGGCCGTGTCGTCGGTGAGCAGCCGATGGACGGTCACGTTGTTGAGCTGGCCCATCCGGTGCGTCCGGGCGATGGCCTGGGTCTCCATCGTCGGCTTCACCTGCGGCTCGCAGATGATCACGACGGACGCTGCCTGCATGTTGAGCCCGACGCCTCCGGCCTGGATCTGGGCCACCAACACCCGCGGCCCGTCGGGCGCGCTGAGGGCGTCCACCATCGCCTGCCGCTCGGCAGCGGGCGTCGACCCGGTAAGGGGTCCGAGGACCTCGGGGCAGACGCCCGACTCCCGCAGCGCCGCGGTCACCGTGGCGAGCGTGCTCAGGAAGTAGCTGAAGACGACGACGCGGCGTCCGTTCGCCAGCGCGGTGGAGACCAAGTTGAGCAGGCGGTTGATCTTGCTGCAGGCGACCGGATCGGTCGACGAGAAGGACGCCCTCCGCATCGCCGAGAAGTTGCCCGAGCGCACCGCGTCGTCGTAGGCCCGGCGCTCGGCGACCGTGAACTCGCACCACTCGTCCTTGCGGACCAGCTCGGGCAGCTCCAGCAGCACGTCGTCGGCGTTGCGGCGCAGGTAGACCGGCGCGACCGCGGCGCGGAAGCGGGCGGGTCCGGCGAGGGCGTCCACGGCCGAGAAGTCCAACTCGACCGCCGGCTGCAGCCGCTTGATGAGCCGCCGGAACTCCTCGACGCGGTTCTCCATGGGCGTGCCGGTGAGGTACCAGACGTGGTCGGCCTGCTCGCCGAGGCGTCCGACCAGCTGAGAGCGCTTCGCCTCCGGGTTCTTCACCAGGTGGGCCTCGTCGACGATGAGCGCGGCGATCCGCAGGTCGGCCGGCAGGTCCAGCGCGCCGGCCGTGTCGTACGTCGTCACGGCGACGCCGCCGCGCGCCAGCCACTCGTTCAGGGCGCCGTCGCGCCCGTCTCCGTGCAGCCGGAACTCGACCAGACGCGAGTGCCGCCGGATTTCGCGCAGCCAGTTCACGATCACGGACGCCGGGCACACCACCAGGAACAGCGTCTGCCCCTGCGCCCGCAGGTGCGCCAGCCCCGCGAGCGCCTGGATCGTCTTGCCCAGGCCCATCTCGTCGCCCAGGATCACCCGCTTCTGCACCAGCGCGAACTTGGTGCCGAAGCTCTGGTAGCCGCGCAGGTTCACGTTGCTGTACTCGTCGTCGAGCCGGAGCGCCTGGATGCGCTCCACGATCTCGCTCGGCAGATAGCCCTCGACGGCGGCCACGTCCAGCCGCAGGCCGACGGTCTCGCCGAGCAGGGTGTAGAACGCGGACGGGTCCGCCGCGAACCCCGACCAGGCTTCCGCTGCGGTGGGCGGCGCCTCGGCGATCGACCGAACGGCCGCCACCCGGTCGGCGATCCGGTTCTCGGACGCCCACCGCGCGGCCTGGTCGACGCGCCAGTAGGCGATCGTCGCGGCGTCCTTGCGGTCGCGTCCGGTGAAGAGCCAGCCGATTCTGGACGCCGTCGGCGCGGCCGCCGCCACGTCGTGTTGCAGGGCCGGGACCACCTGGTCAGGCAGCACCTTGAGCGTCTTCGCGGCCGGCAACAGGCGGGAAAGACGGGTGACCGCCACCACCAGCGGCGTGGTCTCCCGGTTCTCCGGGTCGTTCTCGACCCGCACCTGGACGCTCGCGGCCACGGCGTCCGCGATCTGCTGCGCGGCGGCGCGGAGCGTCCGGGCGGTCTGCGGGCCGATGCCGGGGACGGCGTCCAGGCGCGCCGGGTCGGCGTCCACGAGGTCACCGACGGTCAGGAAGCCGGCCTCGGGGAGACCAGCGAGCCGGACGCGTCCGCCGGTCGACTCCCGCAGGCGCTCGATGCCCAGTTCTGCGAGGCGCGGACGAATCTGCGGCTCGGCCAGGACGCGGTGCGCGTCGATGACGGCGCGACGGGCGGCGTCCAGGGTGGACGCCAGCCACATGCCGTCGGCCAACAGCGCGGCGCCGGCCTGCAGGACGGGGCGGGCGTCGCCGCCGAGGGGCGGGCGGGGCTGGTCGGTCATCGGCACGAGGCTAGTCGCCGAAGGCCGCCCTGAGCCGGGCCGCCTGGATCTTCTCGACGCGGCGGCGCAGGTCCGGATGGGTCAGCCAGGAGCCGCTCGGAACACGTTCGACCGCCGCCAGCAGGTCGCCGCGGAAGGCCCCGCTGGAGGCGTCCGGGTCGTACCCGGGCGTTATCCAGCAATGCCTGCATCTGAGGTTGCATCCGCCCGAAATGTAGAGGTAGAGCATCCGGAGAGGCGGCACGGAGGGAGAATCCGACCTCGTGCCGTGAGCGTCATCCACGAAGCCTCACCCCCGTCTCGGCCGTGAATCTGGCGTAGCAGTCCTCCGGATTGGGCATATCGAAGCTGCCGGTCTTCTCGAGCGCTATCCCGGGGCAGCTCCCGTTGCAGAACGGAGCCCATT
>ENA-UOWE01005748-UOWE01005748.1-activated-sludge-metagenome-genome-assembly--contig:-NODE-5748-length-11181-cov-3.943016_pt1 | contig 11181 bp, 9 predicted proteins | sample MGYA00249841_ERZ761562 | MGnify/ENA primary metagenome ERZ761562 (study PRJEB28883, sample SAMN05720200) | activated sludge metagenome | isolation source: Anaerobic digester | place: Japan... | reverse complement strand
CGGCGCGCCCACACGTGGATCATCGGTGCGGCGATCGGTACCGTAGTGGCCGTGGCTGGCGGGGTCTGGCTCGTGTTGCGCAACCGGTTGATGAACGACTCTGGCAGTACCGGCGAAGGAACCGGGAACTAGCCAGACTCTCTCTGAGTGCATAATCGCCTAGTCTTTGTCGGAGGGCGGGCAGCAAGGATGCGTCCGTGTTGCCCGCCCTCCTGCGTTTTCGCAGTGCGGCTCTAATCCTGGTTTCATCGAGGCGAATCTGTGAAGAGATATGCAGAAATCATTGGCTGGGGCAAGTACCTGCCGCAGCAGGTTGTGACCAACGACGACCTGGCGCGCACCATCGATACGAGTGACCGGTGGATCCGCGAGCACACTGGCATTCGCGAGAGGCGCATCGCCGGCCCAGGGGAGACATCGGTGGCGATGGGCGCGGCCGCGGCTCGAGCGGCTCTGGCCGTGGCCGAGCTCAAGCCGACAGATGTGGACCTGATTATCTTCTCATCCTATACTCCGGACTACCAGTTCCCCGGCGGTGCGCCGATGCTCCAGAAAGAGCTTGGAGCCACTCACGCTGCTGCCTTCGATCTTCGCGCCGGCTGCCCGGGGTTCCTCTTTGGCGTCTCTGTGGCGAGTCAGTTCATCGCCAACGGGGTGTATCGGCGCGTGCTGGTGGTAGCGGCGGAGGTGGTCTCGCAGTTTGTCAACTGGCAGGATCGCCGCTCCTGCGTGCTGTTCGGCGATGGGGCTGGAGCGGTCGTTCTCGAAGCCAGCGCTCGACGCACCGGAGTGCTGCATACGGCTCTGGGCACACAGGGTGCGGATTACGATGCCATGATCTTTCGCGGAGCCGGAAGCCGCCACCCCATCACCGCGGAACCGTTTTCGGACGAGCTCCGCTTCCTTCAGACCGACGGCCAGAGAGTGCTCAACTTTGCCGTGCGCACGGTCACTACCAGACTGAAGCAGGAGCTGGTGCTGGGTGGGGCGGAGATGGAAGATATCGCCCTGGTGATTCCACAGCAGTCCAATCTGAACTTTATGCACTGGCTGTGCAAAAAGCTGGGCTTTCCGACGGAGCGAGTGTTCGTCAACGTGGAGCGCTACGCCAATACATCGTCAGCGTCCATTGCCATTGCGCTGTGCGAAGCCTTCGAGCAGGGCCGGATCACCGAAGGCGACGATGTGCTGCTGCTCAGCTTTGGAGCGGGGTTGAACTGGGCCTCGGTGCTGGTGCGTTGCGGGGTGCGCGAGGGCGAAGACGAGACTAGCCTGGAACCGGCCACGATCCTGGCTGGCGTCCAGCACATGCTGCGGCACGCCCGGGCTATGGCCGAGGTGGGAGTGAGTAATCTGACCTCGGCGGTGAGTCTGACCCTGCTACCCTTCTTTACCCGCAGCAGCAAAAAGTAGGCGGTCGGCCCACTCGGGAGCGAGTTTGCGCAGTCGGTTCTTCTTGAGGTTCTCACGGACCAGCCAGCGCACGTCTGGATCCGGATGCTGGCTCCACTTCTCAAGCAGCGGCTGGCCTTCCTCAGGCAGCGCTGCGACAGCCACGCTCCAGCAGTAGGCCATGCCCTGCCTCAGAACCCGGAAATCCTCGCTGCGGCGGTCCACTGCAGTGGAGAGAGACGCGGTGATCCGGTCCAGCAGGCGCAGCACCTCGGCCGCGTGGTGCGTGGCTTTCAGCAGGCGGGGTTCGGCCAGTGCGGCGGCAGCGGCCCTCTGGACCAGCGGCGGCCCCTCGGCCCAGGAGAGCATCGCTGTAAGCAGCGCGTCCATGTCGGTGTCTCCCCAGCGCTGCAGGGCCATCGCTACGGCTTCGCGGATGCGCCAGCGAGGGTCCTGCGCCAGGCGCCACAGATCATCGAGCACATCGCGCTGACCTGCGCACAGGAGCCTGCCCAGGCCGATCACACCGCACATTGCCAGAAAGCCGCGCGGCTCGTTGACCGGTGCCACCTCCGGCCCCAGGGCGGCGTGCCGCCTGAGCCAGGCTTCACTCGCCTCGTCGGCCACAGCCTGGGCCAGCTCGAGGTTGGAGCGCGGCCCCGGAAGCCCCGATTCGCACCGCAGGAATGGCTCCCAATCAGCAGTCTGTCTCAGCTTGAGGCGATAGTCCGCAATCTTGCTCATGCCCGGCCTCTCTGTCGCACGGGGCGCTAGCGCAGAATGATGCGGCGGTACTCTTCGGCAAAGGCCGCTCCGTACTTGCGCCCCAGCTCCCCGGCCCAGTCACGAACCCGCGCCTCGACCGACTCGGGGGGCAACTGGCTGCGATGACACCGCAGGGCCTTGATCTTGAGCTCGACCGTGTCGGTGATGTCCACAAACGTATCCGCTTCAAGGGTAGCAAACAGGTAGATCTCACTCACCTTGTGCGGCTCGAGGCCCTCATCCAATAGCTCGCGGAAGATGAATCTCGTGCAGGCGGAAGGGAACACCGCATAGAGAGCGGCCTCTCCGGCGGCGCGATGGTCGGGGTGGTTCACATAAACGTTGCGGTTAAAGTAGCGCGTGGGGTCCGTGCAGGCGACGATATCTGGTCGATAGCGGCGAATGAGAGCAGTCAGCTCTCGCCGCAGTTCCAGCGACGGCTCAAGAGTCCCGTCCTCGTGATTGAGCAGGATCACCGTTTGTACCCCCAGCACCCGAGCGGCCGCGAGCTGCTCTTTGCGGCGAATGGGGGCCATCTTTTCCGGTGGCATATCTGGCTGGTTGCTGCCACGGCTGCCGTCGGTGCAGAGCACATAGACTACATGTCGCCCTTCCTGGACCCAGCGGGCCGCTGTGCCAGCGACAGTGAATTCCGAGTCATCGGGATGAGCCGTGATGATCATGCGGCAGGAGAGGGGTGCTGGCGGCGGGGTTGCTGTCTTTACGACTTGCATAGCTCCTCATAGACCTGAATGATTTGCTCGGCGACATTCGGCCAGGTGTAGGTGAGTGCGTGCGCCCGCGCGTTGGCGCCCAGTCTCTCACGCAAGTCGGCGTCGAGCAGTACCTGGCGCAGCTTGTCAGCCAGGGCATCGGGATCGCCGGCCGGAACCAGCAGCCCGGTCACGTTGTCTTCGATGGTGTGCATCAACCCGCCGACGCGCGACGCGATCACCGGAGCGCCGCAAGCCATCGCCTCCAGCGCCACCAGGCCAAAGGACTCGTAATGCGAAGGCACGACGACCACCTCGGCTGCCGAGTAGTACTGGGCCAGCGTGTCCTGCGCCCGTGAGCCAAGAAAAACCACGAGGTCGTCCAGCCCTACTTCCTTCTTCAGTTTGTCCAGACACTCGATTTCATTCTCGAGTGCGTCGCTGTCCTCGTCAACGTCTCCGCCGATCACTGCCAGACAGGTGCCCTTGACCAACTCTGGCTCGAGGTCGGTGAGCTTGCACATGGCACGCACCAGAGTATCCAGTCCCTTCAGCGGGTCGAGCCGACCGACGAACAGCACCAGGCGGCACACTCCGGGAAGGTCAAGCCCGATGGCGCGCCTGGCTTCGGCCTGTGGAATGGGATGGAACATCTCCGGGTCGACACCCAGAGGGATGACGCGGATGCGGTCCGGATCAGCTCCGTAGAGTTCGATGGTCTGTTGCCGGTCGAGAGGGGTTGCGGCGATGATGCGGTCCAGACTGGAGACAAGCTCGCTTTCTACCTGGATGCGAACGTCGGTCTCTTTCTCCTCTGGACTGCGGGCTACCGTGTCCTTCATCTTGCCCAGGGTATGGAACATGTGCACCGTGGGCACGGAATGACGGTGCGAGAACTCGCGTGCGACCCAGCCCGAAAGCCAGTAATGGCTGTGCAACACATCGTAGGTGATGCCTTCCTGCTCGGCCATCGCCTCCATCCCCGAGAGAAACTCGGGCAGGTGTGAAAAGACCAGGTTCTTGCTGTAGGGTTCTTCCGGGCCCGCCGGCAAGTGGATCACCCGCACGTTCGGCCAGGGATGGACGATGCGATCCCGGGCGGCATCCTGAGAGCGGGTGTAGATGTCGACCACCAGGCCCCTTGCGCCCAACTCGCGCGATAGCTCGCGGACGTAGACGTTCATACCGCCTGTCTCCTTGCCGCCCAGAGCGGCCAGGGGGCAGGTATGAACGCTGAGCATGGCAATGCGGCGCGGATACCTGGAACGTTTGCCTGGACGGGTCACCGTACTCCTTGTCCCGAAAGGTAGCGGTCGCTGCCCTCACGGTTGGCGCGAAGGCAGCGACCGTATGCTGCTGACTGGCCGGAAGGTGCAGTAAGGCAGAAGCCCCGGGGAGAGGGCGAGAGCCGCGCTCCCCGGGGCAGCGTTGAACTAGAGCTTGCTGCCAATCATCTTGATGAGGTCGCTGCAGCGGCAGGCATAGCCCCACTCATTGTCGTACCAGGCCACAACCTTGACCATTGTGTCGCCGATGACCATCGTTGACTCGGCGTCCACGATGGACGAGCGGGTGTCGCCCTTGAAATCTGAGGACACGAGCGGCTCAAAGCTGATGCCCAGGATGCCCTTCATGGGGCCGGCGGCCGCCTTCTGGTAGGCTTCCTTGATGGCTTCGACAGTGGTGGGCTTCTTGAGCTCGGCCACAAAGTCCACTACCGAGACGGTAACGGTGGGCACGCGCAGTGAGAAACCGTCGAACTTGCCCTTCAGGTCAGGAATGACCAGCGCCAGGGCGCGAGCTGCACCGGTGGTGGTGGGGATGATGTTCTGACCAGCGGTGCGAGCACGGCGCAGGTCCTTGTGAGCCAGGTCCAGAATACGCTGGTCGTTGGTGTAGGCATGCACGGTGGTCATCATTCCGCGCACGATGCCCCAGGTGTCGTGCAGGACCTTGGCCGCGGGGGCCAGACAGTTCGTGGTGCAGGATGCGTTCGAGATGACGTTGTGCCTGGCAGGATCGTACTTGTCGTCGTTCACGCCGATGACGATGGTGATGTCCTCATTCTTGGCCGGCGCACTGATGATGACCTTCTTGGCTCCGCCGGAAGTGATGTGAACGGCGGCCTTTTCCTTGTCGGTGAACAGGCCGGTGGACTCGAGCACGATGTCCACACCGAGGTCCTTCCAGGGGAGCTGCGCCGGATCCTTCTGGGCCAGCACCTTGATTTCCTTGCCGTTGATCACCAGGTTGCCGCCCTTGGCCTCTACTGTGCCGTCAAAGGCGCCGTAGGTAGAGTCGTACTTGAACAGGTGAGCGTTGATCGCAGCGTCGAACAGGTCATTGACGGCCACGACCTGGATTTCCTTGGGGTAACGCTCGAGCATGGCCTTGAGTGCCTGCCGGCCAATGCGTCCAAAACCGTTGATTCCGACCTTGATTGCCATCGTACCATCCTCCTCATCTGACTTGCTCACCGCCCAGAGGCGGTGGAATATCGCCAAGGTATCGCAGGCGATACCGGGCATTCCACAAACCAGACCCTAACGCCTCGCTTTCGATCCCGCCTGAATCTTGAGCAGCTCGCTGGCCAGCTTGGCTGGATCGTGGCGCCAGGGCCTTTCCAGGTCGACTACATCCGCCGACCAGGTAGGTACGGTACCCTCGTCACCCGGCTGAACCATGACCGAGTTCCAGGTGGTGGGCAGGGTCACGTCCAAACGGTTGTTGGCCAGCACATAATCGAACAGGTCATTGCCAACGTGGCTCTCGATGGCCCGAACGTGATCGACTACTGTATATCCATCTGTCTCGCCCGGCTGCGTGGCCACGTTGCACACATAGACCTTGATCGCATCCGAAGCGCGGATGGCTGCGGCGATGTCCCTCACCAGCAGGTTGGGCAAGATGCTGGTATAGAGGCTGCCAGGCCCAACCACGATCACATCGGCGCCCAGCAGAGCCTGCACCGCCTCGCCATACCCCCGGACATCATCCGGCTGCAGAAACACGCGCTCAATGGGTACGCCAGCCCGCGGTATCTGCGACTCGCCCTGAATCTGATGCTGAGCGCCCGCGACTTCGGCACAGAGCGTGACGCTCTGCATCGTCGAAGGCAGCACGCGGCCCCGCACTGCCAGAACCTTGCTCGACTGGCGGATCGCCTGAGCAAAGTCGCCGGTGACCCCGGTCATCGCCGCGATGAACAGGTTGCCAAAGCTATGCCCGTCGAGTCCCACACCCTGCCCGAAGCGATACTGGAACAGCAGGGCCATAAGCGGTTCTGCCTCGGCCAGAGCGCTGATGCAGCTCCACAGGTCTCCGGGGGGCAGCAGTCCCAGCTCCTGCCTCAGTCTGCCCGAGCTGCCGCCGTCGTCCGCCACCGTCACGATGGCAGTGAGATTGTCCGTTCGTTCCTTCAGGCCCCGGAGCAGGGTCGACTGTCCCGTGCCGCCGCCGATGGCCACCATTTTCGGACCGCGATGCCTTACGCGCCGACGATAGACGGCGTCGACAAGGCGGCCCTGACCCTCATCATAGAACACGGTCACCAGAGAGTGGCTCAGCCGGTAGACGGCCACGGCCACGCACGCCGTGCCCAGCAGTGCCAGCAACAGTCCACGGACAGAGCGCGGCAGGAATTGCAGGGTGACGTTGTAGGCGATGGGCGACGCCGCCCCGGTGAATTCCAGCGCGCGGTACATCTGGACGTAGAAAAAGCTCACGCCCAGGCTCAGCAGCAGCAACCCCAGACCCAGCAGGGCCAGCCAGCGCTTGACGCCCATGCCTGGGTAGAGCCACTTCCATGCTGAGGTCAGTCTCTCGCGCAGACGCACTGCTCCACCCCTCCCCAAAACCAAACCATTATAACCCGCGCTTGCCGATGGGTCAAAACCAGTAGCGGCCCGCGTGCCGTTTTGCTGCGTGCGGAGTTGGACTATAATCGGCTTTGGTCTTGATACCCTGAAGGAAGAACAACTGATCCAATGAGCACAGCTCAACGGCGAGACACTCCCGAAGACTCACCCGCACCGCCAGGGGCACACCAGGCCGATAGGGACCTGCTCCGCAGAGTGAAGCAGGCCTTGCCCATAGTGGCTGATCTGAGCCGCAGCGACCTGCTCTTGTATGTTCCTGCCGGCAGCGGTCGGGCCAGGATTGATTTCCAGGCCAGGCCACGCTCGATCTTTCCACTCTATGCCAGTGACCTGGAAGGTGGCGTCGTGGACAGCGGTTCGAGCCCGTGGGTCTTTCGGTCACTGTCGTGCCATCAGAGACGGCGGACTGCACAGAGCGCTCTCGTTGGCGATGTGCCCATCATGCGCGAGATGCTTCCCGTCTGCAACGAGTTGGGAAAGCCCATCGCGGCTGTGTCGGTCGAAACCAACCTGCTGGCTCACGAGCGCCACCGGAGGCGCAGCAGTGCATTCCAGCGGGCGCTGCGTCTGCTGCAGGACATGGCTTTGCGCGGTGAGCTGAACGGGGCGGACAGGCTCTCGCCTTTTGGCGAGCACGACGGCATTGTGGTTATCGACGAGCAGCGACGCATCCGCTATATGAGCGGAATCGCCACCAACCTGTACCGGCACATCGGCTACATGAGCAATCTGCTGGGGCAGAGTGTGTACGCTGTGGGTACGGCTGACGCGGAACTTGTCGACGCGGCGCTCAAGAGCGGCACCTGCCTGGAGAGGGAGAACGAGGAGCACGGGCGCGTATGGGTGCGCAAGGTGATTCCCCTGTACGCTCCCCGGTCCAGGTGGGCATGGCCGCTCACCAGACCGCCTGGCCCGCCTTGCCCTCCAGGGGCTGTTCTCACCGGGGCGCTGTGGACCATTCACGATGCCACGGAGGCTCGTGAGAAGGAAAGCGAGCTCGAGGCCAAGAACGCGATGGTTCAGGAGATCCACCATCGCGTCAAGAACAACCTGCAGGCCATCGCCTCGTTGCTGCGCATGCAGGCGCGGCGGGCGACCCGGCCAGAGGTGCAGCAGGCGCTCGACGAGTCGGTCAACCGCATAATGAGCGTGGCAGTGGTGCACGAGTTTCTATCGTGCATCAATGCCAGCGTCATCGACGTGCACGAAGTTGCGCAGCGCATCGTCGATCAGATGACGCAGAGCCTGGTGGACCCCGGCAAGGCGATTCGGTTCGAATTGCGTGGAACATCGATCTACCTTTCGGCTCAGCAGGCCACAACCTGCGCACTGGTGGTGAACGAGTTGCTGCAGAACGCGGTGGAGCACGGCTACGGAGATCGCGACGTGGGGCTGGTGACAATCGAGCTGGCCGATGATGGTGAATGGGTAACCATCATCGTTGGCGACGACGGCGCCGGCCTGCCAGACAACTTTGACGTCAACGAAGATGGCGGTCTCGGGCTGCGCATCGTGCGTTCGTTGGTGCAGGGCGACCTGAAGGGCCGTTTCGAAATCAAAGAAGAACAAGGGGTAAAGGCCATTGTGACCTTCCCCAAGACACCATTGGGAGGTTTGAAGAGTTGAAACGAACAAGGATCCTTATCGCTGACGATGAATCATTGATCCTGATGGATTTGCGCGAGATGTTGACCAATCTCGGGTATCTGGTGGTGGGTGAGGCCAACGACGGCCGCAGCGCCGTCAATATGGCGCGGGAGCTGCGACCCGACCTGGTGCTGATGGATATCAAGATGCCCGATATGGATGGCGTCGAGGCGGCCAAGATCCTGACCTCAGAAAAGGTCGCACCGGTGCTCCTCCTGACTGCCTACAGCCAGCAAGAGCTCATCGACCGGGCGCGTGAAGCAGGCGTGGTGGGCTACCTGGTCAAGCCCTTCCGCGAGTCCAACCTCGCGCCGGCCATCCAGATCACGCTGGCGCGCTTTGAAGAGTTCCGCGCGGTGCAGAAGGAAGCGGATGACCTCAAGGATGCACTTGAGACCCGCAAGATCGTCGACCGTGCCAAAGGCATCCTGATGGATACCCAGAACCTGAGCGAACAGGAAGCCTTCCGGCGAATTCAAAAGATGAGTATGAACACGCGTCGCCCGATGAAGGATATCGCCGAGGCGATTATCCTGGCCTCCGAAATGAAGCACGACGAATCGGCTGCCCCGCACGGTGAGGGCACACCGCCAACAGCGGCCTAGGCTGGAGCGCGTTCCTCGAATGGCTTACCACGGGGACGCCGCTCCGTCTCACCCTGGCATTGAGTACAAGCGCTCAGGGAGGCCATGAGCAAGACACCGAGTCTCGAATCAAGGCCCCTGGCTCCGAAGGCGGCGCTCGGAGTCGTGATCGTCATACTGGGAGCTGCCCTGGCAGTGCTGCCCATCAAATGGGCAGCACTGCTGCTAATCGGCAGCATTGCTGGTGTCGGGGATCTGATTCGCCCTGCTCTGACTCTCTGTCTGCTTCCGTTTGCTGTGCCTTTCGGCTCGCTGCGGGAGGTTACGCTCGGCCCCATCTCGGTAGGCGGGGCCGAGCTGCTGCTGGCAGTGCTCGTCGGAACCTGGCTGGCCCAGAGCGTGAGCCGCCGCCGCATCGTGGTCCCCCGCGCTCCGCTGATGCTTCCTCTGGCCATCTTTCTCGCTGCGCTGCTCCTTTCGGTGCTCGCCGCGACGTCGCTCGAGCTGAGTGGCAAAGAGATCGTCAAGTGGGTCGAGGTGATGCTCATCTACGGGCTGGTGGCGCAGGAGACCGATGACCGCCTCGGCAGATGGATCGTGTGGGCGATGCTCGCGGCGGCCAGCGCCGAGGCGGCTCTGGGCATCTACCAGTTCCTCTTCCGTGTGGGGCCAGAGGGGTTTGTGCTCTTTGGCCGCTTTATGCGCTCCTATGGCCATTTTGCGCAGCCCAACCCTTTTGCGGGCTACCTGGGGCTGTGCTTCCCGCTGGCCTATGCACTGTCGCTGGACTCGCTGCCGCGACTGGCAAGGGTCCTCCGCGGCCACGCGAGTCAACTGCCGGCCGCGCTGCTACCCCTCGCCGCCGCGGCGGTGACCGGCGCGGCGATGCTCACGAGCTGGTCACGCGGGGCCTGGGTTGGCCTGGCAGCCAGCGTAGCCACGGTCACCCTGCTGCGCAGCCGTCGGGCGCTGCTGCTCAGTGGGGTGGCGGGCGTGTGCCTCGCGCTGGTGCTGGCGATGGGTGGGGGACGTTTCATCCCCGCGGCTCTTGTGCAACGTACGGCGGACCTGATCCCCCTGGCCAGCGGCGTGGACCTGGCGCACGTCGAAGTCAACGATGCCAACTGGGCTATCCTCGAACGAATGGCCCACTGGCAGGCGGCAGCCGCGATGTTCAACGACCACCCCTGGTTGGGAGTGGGTACAGGCAACTACCCGGTTGCCTATCCGCGCTACGCGGTCGGCCGTTGGCGTGATCCGCTGGGACACGCGCACAACTATTACCTCAACGTTGCCGCCGAGGCCGGGCTGGTGGGCTTTGTGGCCTATGTGCTTCTGGTGACGGCGTGCCTGCTCGAAGCATGGCGTGTGATCCGCCGCACGCGCGGCACAGGTTGGTGGAACGCGGTCGCGCTCGGCGTCCTGGGCATTTTGGTGCACCTCAGCGTGCACAACCTCTTCGACAACCTCTACGTGCACAGCATGAACGTTCAGCTCGGCCTGGCCCTCGGACTGCTGGCACTGGCCGACCGGTATGGCCGCCCGAGCGTCGAGCCGCCCGCGGCCGGCGGTGGGCAACCAGAGCAGGTCACGCCATGCGCATAGGCATTGACTACACCGCCGCAGTGAATCAGGGCGCCGGCATCGGGCGCTACGCGCGCCAGATGACCCGGGCCTTGCTGGAACTGGACCGGGAGAATGAGTACGTTCTCTTTGTTCCCTCTGCATCGCCGGAGGCCTCCCGGGCGTCGGAGTCAGCGATTGTTGGCCAGGCCAACGTCAGTCTGGCGCGCTTGCCCCTGTCGGAACGAGCGCTGGTCGCGCTGTGGCACCGCCTGAGGGTGCCAGTGCCAGTCGAGCTCTTCAGCGGGCGGCTGGATGTGTTCCATTCGCCCGATTTCGCACTTGCGCCGGTGCTCAGGGCACGCACCCTGGTCACGGTGCACGATCTCTCGTTTAGGCGCGTTCCCGAGTGTTTCAAACCGGCTCTGCTGTCCTATCTCAACCGCGTGGTGCCGCGCTCCGTGGCCAGGGCAGACATCGTGCTGGCCGATTCAGAATCCACCAGGAACGATGCCATCGAATTGCTCCGTCTGGCCCCGGAGCGGGTGTTTGTCGTCTACGCCGGAGTCGATAGCAGGTTTCACCGCGTGACTGACCAGGGCCTCCTCGAGGACGTTCGAAGTAGATACTCGCTACCGG
>ENA-UOWE01005745-UOWE01005745.1-activated-sludge-metagenome-genome-assembly--contig:-NODE-5745-length-11184-cov-5.434001_pt1 | contig 11184 bp, 2 predicted proteins | sample MGYA00249841_ERZ761562 | MGnify/ENA primary metagenome ERZ761562 (study PRJEB28883, sample SAMN05720200) | activated sludge metagenome | isolation source: Anaerobic digester | place: Japan... | reverse complement strand
TCGGAACATCCTGTACTATAATAGCTGCTCCCTAACCGGGAGCAGTTTTTTTGTTGTTAAGCAATCTCTTTTTTCCGGACGATATTATTAATACCTGTTTTATACATTAAAGGATTTTGAGTATTATATATAGAATAAATATATGAAAAGAAGATTTTGATTGGAGGGGTTGAAGTGAATAAAAAATATGCGGTACTTTTAATAACTTTATCTATTGTAGGACTTTTGCTCTTAAATTCATGTGCAGGAGACCTCTCCGGTGGGCTTTCGGTTGAGCTTACCATGTCTTCCGATTCCAAAAGCCCTGTTTTAATAACTACAGACTCATCTATAACTTTCTTTATAAAGCTAAACCAGCCGATATCTTCGGTCGGTAGTGCTCAGCTTGTAATAAACCCCATAAGCATTGCCAACTCATCAGAAATTCTTCTAAACACCTCCAGAGTTGATGCACGTACGTTCAAAGCTTCTTTCCAAACTAATGTTCCTGGTAATTACTCTTTCAGTGCAAAGTTTATACAGGATGGAAATAAAAAAGTATTTACTTCCAAAAACACAATAGAAAAGTATATAGAAGCTGGAACTGTAAACGGACCTAAAATAAAAGAAATCACTCTTAAAAACGTTGATGCAAGGATAATACAGGAACAGGACAGTACAAGAGTCATTACTGCGGTAGTAGATCCAAGCCAGACACCTAAGGTTCTTTTTACAGTAGAAGCTACAGGGATGAACTTTCTTACTCTTGGAATCTTTGGGGAAAACATGGAGTTCACCCAGAATATTACCAACCCTGAGAATATGAATATTGGACTCAATATTTTCAACAAAGAGGGAATATACAACTATACGGTAATGCTTTATGACGGTCAAGTGGGTAAAACTTTAAAGACCTTTGACATCAAAAAGATTAAGTTCATAGTAACAAACGATAAGATTCCCCCTACAATCGATACCGGAGATTATAAAGTAATAAACGACTCCACCATAAACATAGAAAGTTTTTCCGATACGGTACCTTTAAGGTTTGGATTTAAAGAACCGCCTTCGGATGGAAATATAGGACTTTACAAAGTAAAAATAGATGTAGACGGTAAAACTGCATATGAAAAGACATTTCCCAACGGCGTATCGGAAGATTATCCTGTTGTAAATCTTGGACTTTCAAAAAGCGTTTACAGCGTCAACCTGTATGCTGAAGATCTTGCCAACAAAACTACCACCAAGGCGTATAACATAAATCTTAAAAAAATAGATATAAAAGCATCTCTCATCGCCAAAAAGGTTTCTCTTGACCAGGAGATTCAGGCATCAGAGCAGTTGGAGTACGGAGAGCGCATAAAGTTCGACTGTTCTGTGGCAAGTGATACCGTAGACCTTACCGATGGTGCTACCTTTACGTTTGTTATAAAGGATGACAGCAACGAAGGCAAAGAGATCTTCAATATGAAGCAGGTTAATCAGAGAAGCGTTACATACTCTAATTTCATGCCTCCTGAAGGGAAGAATTACTTTTCACTCCATGCGGTTGTTGAAAAAGGCGGCATAAAGTACTATGTGACCGATCAAAAAGTTCTTAATGTTCAGGATGTTGTTGCTCCGGAACTTTATAAGGCGGTTGTTACCATAGGCTCTACTCAGACCGTAATCTTTGATAAGGATAATCCTCTCAATGAGAAACCGATAAAAGAGTCGGAGATAGGTTTTAACCCGCCGCTTCTGACTGTGTTTTTCAGAGACAGGTCAAAGATAAGTTATAAACCCACAGTAAGAGTCAGCATAGATGATGTTCCCATGTCAAACTTTTCTATAGATACTTTCGATGCTAATCTTTATAGATATGTTTCTTACAGAGGGAGTATAAGCAAGACACTTGTTAAACAAACCTACACGTTCAGTATAGCAGGAGATGCAATAGAAGACAGTTACGGCAACTTCCTTTGTGATGTAAACAAGAACCCCATGCCTTATAAATTCTCTCTGACCGTTGAGTAAAGAGGGTGGAAAAATGCGTAGGAGACATCTTTTTTCATTAATAATAATATTGATTGTGGTTTTATCGGGCTGTATCTTTTTTCAGGATACAGCTTCTCCCGTTTTTTTAAATACCCCCAGTATAAAAAACTTCTCAAAGATAACCAAGGCCAACGACGATATCATCTTTGACCTTCATATTCAGGATAATTCAGGAATAAATTATGTATCAGTATATGCTGACGGAATACCGACCCCAATCGCCACGCCTATAGGAGATGGTACTCCATACAGCAAAAAGGAGTTTAATGGAGAAATATCGGTTAAAGCTCCTTATATAAGCAACTCGTATGGTCTTACGGTAAAAGTGTACGATGTAAGTGGCAACCCTCCGGCTGTAAAGACTCTGGACAGAAAGCTTTATACTCCTGATAGAACCGAACCTTCAGTGGGTACACCTGTTCTATATCCTCTGCCGGCAAGAGGCAGCGGGTACTTTGAGCTGGTATCTTCGGTAAGCGATATAGGTTCAGGAATATCGCGGGTAAGATTTAACATTGATGATAAAATAATAAAAGATCTGAAAGTCGTCAGACAGGCAGACGGGCTCGATGATTATGTGCTGATTCAGGAGGAAACGGCTTCGTGGATGCTTGCCAGTGCAAGAACAGTCCTGCCTTTAGTAGTAGGGAATCATAATATTAAAATAGAGGTTTTTGATAAAACGGGATTTAAAAATGTAATAGAACAGGTATATACAATAAGACCGGAAGGTGTCCTCACTACTCCGGAGCTTATGTATTATGCACCTGTTTTTGTAGAACCGGGTGAAAGGTTTGTCATTACCTTGTCTGCTTCTGACAGCATAAACCGAATAAAGCAGATAGAGCTGAGTGACAATTTCAGTGGTAATCCTTATGTTCTGAGAATTCCTTCGGAGGCATTTTATGAAAAGACTATAACCAGAATTGCTCCTACAAGGGAAGGAGAGTATTTTTTCACTGCCAAAGCGCTTAATGTAGCTGAGGTTCAGAAGGAAATATCTTTTAAGATAATAGTTCAGAAGAATCAGGTACCTAGAGTAAGTCTTTCGGTAAGCAATGCTTCTCCGACAGTGAATGAAAAGATAAATATAAGCGTTGATGCTTGGGACGATATTGGATTGAGTCTGGTTGAGGTATTCGATAACGGCGATAGTATAGCTAAGTACGGAACCGGCAGCTTTAAAATGGTTGAAGATATCGGATGGGTTTTAAAAGCCACACATGTCTGGTCTGCAAATAAAGGAAGACATACTTTTACTGCAAAGGTTACCGATAAGAGAGGTCTTACTTCAGAGTTCATACTTAAGCAGAAGATCCAGGTAGAGGATACCACACCTCCTATAGTAGACAATCTTTTTATAGATGTAAGGGTAGACAGAGATCCTAATAATCTAAGGACTCTCAAGACACACCCTACCTTCAATATAAAAAAGAATGACAGGATATATCTGAGTTTCAGGGTTACAGACCCTGAAAGCGAGGTTAAATCGGTTACGTACACTCTAAAACCTGATGGCTTACTTCCTACAAAAGAGTATACAACGGTTTCGGATGATGGTTATATTTTTAATACTGCGTTGGAGGACTATTATGATCTTCCCGATATGGTTTCTCCGAACAATAAGATTTATATAACAGTGACAACTGAAAATATCGGAGGATACAAAAAAACCTATGAAAACTTTGCAACTATATTTGTATCTCCTGATAAAGATGTTTACAAACCAAAAATCAGTCTTAGAATAGACCCTGCAAAAGGATACATATTCAACAGCATAAATATTCTGCCTTCTTACTCAGACGAAGGATATATAAAAAATATATCTCTTGCCATATATAAGCTTAACCAGAGCAATGAGCCCATAAAGATATCCGACGGACAGCAGACGGAACTGAATATGCCTGCAAATCCAGACGGTTCGCTTGATCTAACCAAATCACTTAATACAAAGGAAATTCCGGAGAATAAAGTAAAGCTCACATGGCTTGCATCTGATTACGGAAGGTTTATTGCTGTAGCCAGAGCAGAAAATGATCTTGGAATTCAAAACTCCCAAAGTATAGTTTTCGATGTTCAGGGTGTTTCCCTTCTCATAAGAAATCCAACAGAAGCGAAGGTAATAGATCTTGGCAGAAATGATCTTGAGTACCTTTTCCATACAACCAAAGGAGCTACCGCTACAGTTATGCTCATATACGATAAAAACGGTGACAATACCTATGATGAGCCTCCTACGGAAATTATAAAGCTTGATACATCTAAAGCTAAGGAAACACAGATTCCGGAAGTTGCGTCAACTGTATATGAGTATTCCGGGTCTATGTCTACAGCCGATCTGAAAAGATTCCCCAATACAGGGAAGTATAGGGTGAAAGTTATTTCAAAAATAGGAAAGTTTGAGGTTGAGAGATACTCAAACATAAATGTCAGAGATACCTATGCTCCTGTGTTAAAGAAAAATGACGGCTTGCTTCTTGTATCCAAAAATATCCGTTCAGTCTATCCGAAGCTTTCGGAGGGAATGGAAAACGGGACACTTTTTGAAAAGACTGAAAGCACAGGTCTGAAGAGGTACTACTACATACCTATAGACTTTAAAAACGGAAAAAATAATACCGATGTCGATATAACCATAAAGGCTCTTGATTATGGAAACATAATCAAAGCAGAGTACTATATTGACAGTGTTTTACAGCCTCTTCCTGAGCTTACATCTGTAGAACTGGTTGATTCTCAGGCTGATGTGGGGGCAAAGCAAAGGATGTTTACATATAAAGCTACTATACCTAAAGATAAGTTAGATTATCAGGTAAAAGAGCTTAAAATAAAGCTTTATGATGTTGAGCATCCTGATGGAATAGAGGAAATATTTTATGTCAAGGGTGTAGAGATAGAAAAACCGGTTCTTAACGAGTTTAAGGTTAATTTCTCAGAAGGCCCTTCAGATCTTAAGGAACTGACCATAAACAAATCCGATACCGGAACGTTTGCCATTTCAGCTGGCGGTGAGTACAAGGTAAGTATTACCAATATAGATTTTTCTGATAATCTCTATATAGGAGCCTTAGTACTCAAGATTTTTGATAATGACAGAAACACAGAAAGAACTCTTAAGACATGGACAGCGTCGATAGACAGTCCTCAGATAAAAACGCCTATCTCTTTTGAGCCTGACGGGCTTAGTTCGGGGGCGCTGAAGATTAAGATGCCTGATCTTATAGGTAATTACACCCTGAAGGTTGAGCTTTTGGATAAAACGTATCTTCAGGTAAAAGGAACCAAGTTTGAAAAAGATTCTCAGAATCTGAACAGAGATATTGCCGAATTTAAGGTTAATTTGATTGATACAAGACCTTTGGCGGTAAGTCTGAAGCTTGAGAATAAAACATATAAAAACGATATGAGAATAATATCTTCTCCCTTCAATCTTTATATAAATGCACAGGGCAGGAGGGATATGATAGAAACTTCAAGTATAAAAGTAAATATGGTGATGCCTGACGGAACAACCAAAATACTGGATAAGACAGAACTGACCCCCATAGGTGAAGAACTGCTCTACTCTGTAGGTGCAAGCACTTTGCGTCCGGGCGTTGATAAGGACGGAATATGTACTCTTTATATTAACTATGCGACAAAAAATAGACCGTCTGAGATAAAAAGATCACCGGAGTACAAGGTAGTTCTTGATCTCAACCAAAATCCGTACATCGGTGATATTGTCATGGAGAATACTTCAGGCAGACTGGTTCTAAAATCAACCATTGCCAATACACTTTCATACGATATAGATGACGTGATGCTTTTCTATAAGCCTATAGGATCAGCATACTATAAAAGCATACCCGGAAGCATAAGTGCAAATGAAGTGTTTTTTGAGATAGGAGTACTGTCAATCGGAAGATATGACTACTATGTAAGAGTTACCGATAAATCCGGAAGAACAAGGTTTTCTCCAGACAAACAGTTTTCGGTTGACTCCAAAACTCCTACGATAGATAATTTTCAGGCATTTGGAAATAATACAGGGAAGTATTCATTCAGATCAACCGATACTGAAAAAATCATTACGGCCAGAGACAGCTATGGAATATCAAAAGTTCTGGTGGAGGCTTATTACAAAGATGATTCCATACCTAAAGAGTACAGTTATATAAAGGTATTTACCGCCAGCATTCCTTCAGAAGCAGTCTTTGACAAAGACGGTAAATCTGTAAAAATTTTAACCAAAGCATTCCAGGATAATCTTAAGCTGCAGTCAGGCAAGCCGGTGGAAGCTTATAATATGACGGTAACGGTTTTTAATACTCAAAGTCTGTCAAAATCGTTCAGTCTTGTAATAAACGATGATGACTTAAAACCATCTGCTGGTGTCCTCTCGTTGCCTTCGTCAGGTACTATAATAAGCGAAAGCAATTACGGCCAGAATGAGATTCGGGCTCTTATAACCGAAGATACCGGTATTTCATACGTTACTCTGGAGATATCACATCCGAACTTCTTGAACGTTGATAATTCTTTTAAAACTCAGTACATGCAGGCACAGGAGAGTTATTCCGCTAATCAGTATCCTTATTCATACAAAATAACCAATCTGCATAAGACAGATCTTTATGAACCAGTTACGGAAGGCGAGTTTGATGTTACTATACATGCTTGGGATCTTGCTGGCAATACCGAAAGTTTCAATCTGGGTAAGATCGTTGTAGACCTTAAGCCTCCTGTTATACAGAGTTTCACTCTTAATAACCCGCAGATCACTTTTGCACAGTACAACTCCTCCGATGAGATTCTTACTGCGGAACTGAGAGATTTTACAATATCAAATTCACAGGCATATATAATAATTGATACGGTGCAGTACGATATATCTTCACTGATGAATTGTGTAGGAGATACTGCCTATGTATCTTTTACCGCTGTGAATCTGAAAAATATTCTGGGAAATATCTCCTCCAGACGTGTGGTTACTTTTAAAATCAAAGTAATAGACGGTGCGGGGCACGAAACAGTTTACCGTGATAACCTTACTTTGGTTATTGCGCCTTAGGTGAGAGGTGAGGTATGAATAAAAAAAATATACTGATTATTATTATCTGTTCGGTTTTTATATTTTTATTTTACGGCTGTATGCTCTTTAATGATGTTCAGAGTCCTGTCTTTTTAAGCGATCCTGTTTTGAGGGTTATTCCTGACAGGGCCGGAGCTTTTATGGAGTTTGATTTAAAAGTCCAGGACAATGTGGCTATAAGCAAGATAGAGCTTTTTGCCGATAACTCTTCGGTTCCTTTCACGGTGCCCTTGGGAGCAGATAAGCCTTATGGGCAGAAGGAGTACAGGGGCTCAATAAAAGTTCCTGCGCCTGTATCGGACGCCGGAAGATTTTATGAGGTTACAGTAAAAGTTTACGATACTGCCGGGAATCCTCCGGTAAGCAGAAAGCTTGATAAAAGGCTTATGACGCCTGACAGAAATGAACCCTTGATAGAGTATCCGAAAGTAAACGCGCTTTCCTCCACGGCAAAATCAGGTGATGTCTATGAGCTGAGTGCTGTAATTAATGATATCGGCTCCGGAATAAAGTCTATATCGGTTACAGTTGACGATGTAAATACATTTAATCCCAAGATACTTGAAGAAGGCTCGGTAACAGAAGGACTTGACAACTACTTTCGTATAATAAAGCGAAACTCTTACTCCATACAGGGGGAATTGAAGGTACTTTTCAACCTTGGGGTAGGTGTTCATACCATAAAGATTAAGGCTGTTGATAATGCCGGTAATCCGAGCAAAGAAATAACCGTTCCATATAAAAGAGTTCCAGATATTTCAGAATCAACACCTATTATTGACTATATAGTAGATCCGTACATTGAACCAAATGCGGATTATAGTATCACGATCGTTGCCACGGATACTAAGGCGTATATAACGGAGATAAAACTTAACGATACAACTATTCCTATTATTCCTGCCCAGCCATATGTAAGAAAACAGATAAAGCAGGATAAGCAAAGCAAGGTACAGACTCTTTCTTACACAGCCAAAGCTAGGAATCTTCTTGATACTGAAAGCAGTGTTTCCTTTAAAGTAAATATCTCAAATAATAATCCGCCCTTGGTGGATGTTCTTGCGGATAATGCAACCCCGAACTTTGGGGATATTGTAAATATAACTGTCAGGGCCACCGATGATCTTGGTCTAAGTCTTGTAAGAGTTAATCTTGGTTCTGAAAAGATTGCGGAGTATACAGCAAAGGATTTTATAAAGGATAAAGCAAACGGAAGTGTGCTCAATAAGACCATACAGTGGACAGCCAAGAACGGAACATTCAACATTGAAGCTATAGCTTTTGACATAAAAAACGCTTCCACTTCTTTTAAGAGAAATGCGTTTATAAAGGTTAACGATACCACACCTCCTGTTCTCAACGATCTTTACTTCAAGGTGAATGTCGGTGGAAGAGGAGGAGATATCAGAGATATTCTTTATAATGTCGAAGAAAGCACTTCTATAAAAAAGTTCAGTCTGGCAAAGGGAGATATAGTAAGGTTCTATGCACAGGCATGGGATAAAGAACAGCAGACTGATAAGTACTCGGGAGTATCAAGGGTTGTTTTCAGAGTTTTGGGCGGTTCTTCCGATATTTCCTATGATAGTATATACTCTTCAAACGATGACTGGTTTTACTCCAACGGTCAATGGACTGTTCCGGAGTCCGGAACTTACAGTATTTCTCTTACGTTGACCAATCAGCAGGGCATGGTAAGTACGTACGATAATTATGCACGTATAGATGCAGCGGGAAGTTACGAAGATGTATACAGGCCAAAAATAAAAAATCTTTATGTAAACAGCACCAGCCCGAGCGCCGGTGTGAACGATATACGTATATCGGATACTGTTACTTCCGGAGCCATATTTGCCGATGATGGTAAGCTTAAGATAGTGCAGATAAAATTTTATAAATGGCAGGACTCCAATAATAACGGAATTGTTGATAACGGCGAGATCTCAGATATAAGGGAAAATCCATATCAGCTCAAGTATGTACAGTCTAATGAAAGTACCAATTATGGAAAGCAGGATAATCTATATCTTTCATGGATTGCTTCCACGCCCGGGAAGTTTGTTGCTTCCGCCGTTGCGACTAATACTCTCAATTTGACCAATTCAGCGACTGTTACGTTTGAAGTTCCTAATCAGTATCTTGACATAATCAAGCCTGAAATAACAACGCCTCCGCAATCCAGACAGATGGGAATACTTAATGATTTCTGGTCTGTGGAAGTTAACACCAATCTTGAATCAGATCTTAATGTCTATCTTTTCTCAGACGATAATGGAAACGGCATAATTGAAGAAACTTCGGAAACTTCTATGACAGTGAGAAAGCTAAAGGATCTGGTGGACTCTAAGGTTATTACCAAAATTATCAACGGCAACAAGACGTCTCTTAATGAGTACAGGTTCAATGTGAATCTCAGCGATAAAGATTTTCTTAATAATACCAAGTATCTTTTTGAAAAGACAGGGAGATACCGCTTTGTCTTTGAGGCAAGATTTCAGGATAAGCTTTCACGAAAGAGCGTAGACGTCATGATAACCGATCCGAAGCCTCCTGAACTCACCAGTATTACATGTGAACCCACAGGAACAAGTACCGTTGCCGGGAAAAGTACCTATAAGGTTTCTGACAGATTCTATGTGCCTATAGTATACTCGGCATCTGATCCTTTTTCAAAAAACAAAACAGATTTTGATCTTACTTTTAAAGCCGTTGCGTACGGCAATATAGATAAAGCGCAGATCATACTTCAGTCAGGTGAAGTGATTGAGGCACGGAGAGTTTCTGTGGCGGATATTCCTGACGGAACAGGAAGAAGAGAGTACACCTTTAATAAGGAGATAGAAGGAAGCAAGTTTCAGCAGCCTGTAGAAAGCAAGTTCACCATAAAACTTATTAAAAGTGATGCCGGAATAGGCGGTTCCTCTCAGAACGTTTCGACATACGACTACTATATTGTGCCGGTTGAGTTTAACAGACCTGTTATAAACAATTATGAGTTTGCTCTTTCTTCTGAAATAAATGTCAAAAAATCTGAGGTTCCCAATAAAACATATATAATATATGCTGGGCAGGGACTTAATTTTAATGTATATAACCTTGATGTGGAGGATGATTTTGCCGTAGGAGGAGTATCAATATACTTTAAGGATAAGAGCGGCAGCATCCTTTCACCCGTTCCAATAAACAAAAATACCCTTTCAGCATTCGGAAACAGGAAAAGAATAGTTCGTGAAGACATAGTGAATGCCTTTGGTGCCGATGCCTTGTCCTCCAACTATACAGCTCCCAGCAAAGCCGATGAATACCAACTTATAATAAGAATAAAAGACAGATCGTATACTTATCTTGAGGATGCCAATATACTGGATAAGTTCCTGTTGTCGGGAGATGTAAACTATACTGAGGAAATTATAAACGTCAAGGTGGTTGACAGGACTCCCCCAGCAGTAAGCATTAGTACTCAGGGTAACACAAGGAACATAATAGAAACCCAGAACTTCTACACGGTAGTCAACATAGACGATAAGTTTGATATCGTCAAACCCGAGACTATAAACCTTTTTCTTATAATGCCAAACGGGCAGAAGGTCGGACCTCTTTCTCCTGTTACCGCCGATAAGCCTTATGATGGAACAGGTCCATATACCTTGGGTCGAAAAATACCGGAAGAGTATATAGGTATGGAAGGTCCTGCAAAGCTATACGTTACCTTTGATACCATAATAGCCACAAACGTTTCTTATGAAAAAAATCCACAGGATGTGATAATAGATATAGATAAAGACACAGAGTTCATATTTGATAAGCCTGTGAGGAAGATAAGCATGGTTCCTGACGGACATATCATTGAGAGTAAAGTAAGTGTATCAGGCAGAAAAGAAAATTATACTTATGATCTTAAAGATTCAGTAGTTTATATAGGCTACAAGAAAAGACCGGCTACTGCATGGACAGTTGTAAAGGCTACAAAGTATCAGGATAAAGTGGTGAAAGAGCTCGGAGATCTTGGAACAGGGATATACGATGTGTATGTCTATGCATATGATTATGCCGGCAATCTTTTCAAGAGCAGTACCACAACATTTGAAGTTGAA
>ENA-UOWE01005741-UOWE01005741.1-activated-sludge-metagenome-genome-assembly--contig:-NODE-5741-length-11193-cov-4.822769_pt1 | contig 11193 bp, 9 predicted proteins | sample MGYA00249841_ERZ761562 | MGnify/ENA primary metagenome ERZ761562 (study PRJEB28883, sample SAMN05720200) | activated sludge metagenome | isolation source: Anaerobic digester | place: Japan... | reverse complement strand
CCGATGTCTTCGACGGCATAGCCGTCGGCGCGGCGCAGCACGCGGGCGTGCCGCCGTGAGACTTCCGGATCGGCCATCACCAACTCGTTGCCGGCGCTGCGGCCAATAGTCACCTGGTCGGCTTTCAGGGCAAAGCGCAGGCTGGGCGCCGGCCCACGTTCGACGACGAGAAGCGCATCGGATTCATCCATGGTCTCTAACTATAGCCTCCTTGGGCGGGCGCGGCGAATCGCGGCTAGGCCACGCCCGACAGCCTGGCCCGCCGCGCGGTGCTGATGATCGTCTCGCGAATGAGCCGGCGCGTGTTCTCGTCGGCCGACGTGAGATAGACGGTGATCCGTTTCGGCGGCGGCCCTTCGTCCTGGCCCAGTTCGTAGACCTGGCCGAAGCGGGTATGCTCCGGCCCCCAGCGGGCCAGGAAGCTGACGGCCAGCGCCGGCGTGGGCTGGGTGCCATAGAGCAGCAGACCCTCGCGCAACTCTTGCAACGTGGTCGCGGAGAAGAACTGGTAGAGATACTTGCCCGGCTCTTCTTCGGCCATGATGATGTGGTCGCCCAGGGGAACGTGCCAATACCTGGCCGGACGCAGAAACAGCCGGCTCTCCCGGCCGCTGACGCTGAAGAGGCCCGTGGCCAGCACCTCCAGCCGTTGGTTGGGCGGCAAGGGCGGCTCAGGGGGCGCGTCGCCAAGCGGTCGCGCGTCGGCGACGAAGCGGTTGTAGTTGTCGCGCCTGGCCCGCCAGAGGGAGTAGTTGATCCACACGGCGACGAGGGCCACAACCAGCAGCGCCGCCGGCGGCCAGCCCTGCAGCCAGCCGATGAATAGGGCCGCCAGCGGCAGCCAGCGCACCAGCGCGCTCAGAAACGGCCGCCGGCTGAGAAAGTACATGAGCGCGTACATGCGGCTGAGATAGGCGTAGGTGAGCCGTCGGAGCGCGTTCATGGTCTGTATTCTAGGCGATTGTCACGCAAATGTCACCGTATGGATCACCCACTGGCCCCCGCCGGCCGCCGCAGGACGCCAACGAAGTGGATGCGCCGCCCGGGCGGCAGGCGATCCTCCACGGCGACCATGACCCGGAAGAGGGCCGGCGAGAAGGCCAGATAGGTGGGGTCGGCCACGCAGTCGAACGTCTCCACAGCCAGCCCGGCCGCGGCGGCCAGCCGCGCCAGCACGTCCGGCGCGTTGGCCCGGTAGACGGTGGGGAAGGTGTCGGCTCCGCTCCGCCCGTAGAGCCGGGCCACCAGCCGCCCCTGCGCCCGGCCCAGCCGCCCGCCGGCGCGGTTGGCCCAGGCGAGCGGGTGGCGACCGTTGGGCGTGATGAAGACAAACGCGCCGCCCGGCCGCAGCACGCGAGCGATCTCGCCGAAGGTCACTGCCGGCGCGGCCAGATGCTCCAGCAGCCAGCTGGCGGCAACGACATCGAACGACGCCGCGGCAAAGGGCAGGCGGTCACTGAGCGCCGCGGCGCGGGGGAAACCCGGCAGACGGTGGTCGCGTAGCGAGCCGAAGTCGGGGTCGATACCGACGACGCCGGCGGGGTCGTCGAGCTGCTCAACCAGCCCGCCGCGGCCGCAGCCCAGATCCAGGAGTCGCGCCCCCGGCCGCAGCGCCGCGCGAACGTGCGCGGCGAAGCGCTCGGTCGCCGGTCGCCAGCCGGGATGTTCGGCGGCGTAGACCTCGCGCCAGTAGTTCTGCCGATCCAGTGAGAGCATCCAGCCATTGTACCGCGCCGGCTGAGAATCGGCTGATAGCGTGGCCGGCGAGAGCGGATTGAGTTTCTCTGGCCCAGTCCGCGGAGTAGAATCCCCATCATGCGCGCATTTATTCTGATCCTGCTGCTGGCCCTTTCGACCGCGGCCTGCTCGACCCGCCAGACGCCGGCCATCCCACCGACGCCTGTGGCCGTCACCGTGGCCCCGACGGCGACGCCGCCGCCCACGGCTTTATCGCTGACGCGGCCGCCGGAGCCGCCGCCCGCCGCTGACGCTACGCCCGCGCCGACGGCGATAGCCCCGGCCGTGCCCACCCTCGCGCCTACCGCTCCGCCCGACGAAGCGCGTGCCACCGCGGCGGCCGAACTAGCTGGCGCGCCGCCGCCGGCCGACCCCGTGCGACTGGCCATCGCCTACCGCGGCCTGAACCCGGCCCTGCCCACGGCCGCGCCGCCAGACAGACCGCAGCTCGGCGACGTGGAGACCTTCACCATTCGCAACGTCGATAACATCACCGACAGCCAGATCACCGCCCGGCTGCTGAGCATCAGCGACACGGCCTACTTCTGGTTCGACCAGGCCGCGGACGTGCCCCAGCCAGACGCGGCCGAGTTGGACGCGGTCGCCGCCCAGTTTGACGACATCTACGCGGCGCTCTACGCCGAGTTCGGCGTGGCCGAGCCGCCGGGCGGCAAGGCCCATATCGTCCACGTCTCCCCGGCCTCGCTGTGCGTCAATGCCGACAATTGCGGCCTGGCTGGCTACTTCAACAGCGTCGATCTCCTGCCGCGGGCGGTCAATCCGCAGTCGAACGAGCGCGCCATGTTCGTCATGAATGCCCGGCAATATGGCTCCGGCCGCTATCTCGACGTGCTGGCCCACGAATTGCGCCACATGCTCGGCGCAACCTATGACACGGGCGACGAAGATTGGTTCATCGAGGGCGCGGCGACACTGGCGCAAGACCTGACCGGCTTCAGCAACGGCCCCCAGGAGCGCGGCAGCCTTTTCTTGCAAAACCCCGACCAGCAACTCAATAGCTGGAGCGATGACAATACCCTGCCGCACTATGGCCAGGGCTATTTGGTCAATCGATTCCTCTATGACCGCCTGGGCGTGGCCCTCTACGACGAATATGCCACCAGCCCGGCCGTCGGGCTGGGCGCGGTCGATGGCGTGGCCGCGGCGCATGGGCTGGACGTGACCGGTGAGGGGCTGTGGCGCGACTGGTTGGTGGCGATGGCCGTCCACGACAATGCCGACGCCCCGGAGCGCTATCACTGGGGCGGGCCGGCGCTGGAGCCAGTGGCCACGACGCGGGTAGACAACACCCCGGCCACTTTCGACACCACCGTGTCGCAATACGCCGCCGACTACTACGAGCTGCCGTCCAGCGGCTCTTTTCTGATCGACTTTGCCGGCGCGCCGGCCGTGTCGCTGCTGGGGGCGGGCGCGCCCTCCGGCGATTACTTCTGGGTGGCCCAGCGGGCCAACGACAGCAATCCACGCCTGACGCGGGCCATCGACCTGCGCGGCGTGGACGCACAACGCGGCGACGAAGCCATGCTCACCTACCGCGTTTTCGCCGACATCGAGCGCGGCTATGATTTCGCCTACGTGTCTGTTTCCACGGACGGCGGCGAACGCTGGCAGGCGCTGACAGCCGGGCACATGCAGGGGCTTAGCCCCGACGACGACCCTTCCGGCAGCGCCCTGACCGAGCGCTTCTACACCGGCCGGACGCGCGCCTGGGTCGATGAGGCCATCGACCTGACGCCGTTCGCCGGGCAGGAAATCCTGCTGCGCTTCGAGGTTGTCACCGACCTCATCCTCAGCTACACCGGCCTGGCGCTGGACGACATCGCCATCCCGGCCATCGGTTTCGCCGACGACGCCGAGACGCTGGACGCGGGCTGGCTGGCCGAGGGCTTTGTGCGGGCTACGGCGACACTGCCGCAGACGTGGCCTTTGCAACTGGTGACCTTCGACCGCGACGAGCAGCCGACCGTTCAGGCGCTGCCCGTCGGGGCCGATGGTCGAGTGCAGTTTGTGCTGGAGGCGACGCCCGGCGCCCGGCGGCCGCTGCTCATCGTCGCCGCCACCGCGCCGGACACGCTCCAACCGGCGAGCTATACACTGCGTGTGGGTGAGCCATGACCGAGGACACGCGACGGGGGGGAGGCTGGCGGGAGTGGATGGGAGTCGAACCCACCGCCGCTCGCTCAGCGCGACCGGCCAACGGTTTTGAAGACCGCAGCATCCACCGGGACACAACCACTCCCACGGGCAATTGTGCCTCATGCCCGGCGGTTGTCAATCGCCCGGCTGAGCGCAATCCTCATTTTACTTGACAGCCCCGGCCCATTTCGATAGAATCCCTTTACCTTTAACAGCGCAGATCCCACTGGCCGGGATAGCTCAGTTGGTAGAGCACTTCACTGAAAATGAAGGTGTCCCCAGTTCGAGTCTGGGTCCTGGCATCGATTCCGGTCAGCACGATGGAATGAATGCGGGCGTGGTTCAGTGGTAGAACGTCTCCTTGCCAAGGAGAAGGCCACGGGTTCGAATCCCGTCGCCCGCTCAGGCGAAACGGCAGGCCGCAGGGCCTGCCGTCTTGTTATGGCGACGTAGCCAAGTGGTAAGGCAGGGGTCTGCAAAACCCCCATCACCGGTTCAAATCCGGTCGTCGCCTCAGCTTCCCCCAGGCCCTTGCCCCCGCAAGGGCCTTTTTTGTGCGTTGGGTGCGCCACGCCGTTTTCCTGATAGAATCGGCAGCCGTCGGCCACTACCGGTGAGGCGCAAGTCCACCGGCCGGCCACAGCGATTCATGACCGGAGAAGTCCCATGTCTCTTACCCCCATACCGAATTTGCCTTTTGCCATCGACACGACTAGCTGGGAAGGTTTCCAGGCCCGCTATGAGGCGCTAACCAATGAGCCGCTCAACGAGGCGACGCTGGCCGATTGGCTGGCGCGCTGGTCGCAGCTCAACATGCTCGTCGAGGAGTCCGGCGCCATCGCCAACATCGAGAAGACGCTGGACACGGCCGACGAAACAGCCGAGCGCGCCTTTCTGAACTTTGTCGAGAACATTGCCCCGAACTTTAGCCGCGCCGACCAGGCCCTGAAGCAGCGCTTGCTGGCCGCGGCGACGGACAATGACGCCCTGGGCGAAGACATGCGCGTGCCCCTGCGGGCCATGCGTAACCAGGCCGACCTCTTCCGCGAGGAAAACGTGCCCCTCATGACCGAACTGGCCAAGCTGGGCAACGAGTACGACAAGATCACCGGCGCGTTGTCGGCCGACTGGGATGGCGAGCCGCGCAACCTGAACCAGCTCAACGCCCTCCTGCGCGACCGCGACCGCGCCGTGCGCGAGCGGGCCTGGCGGCAGATGATGGCCCTGTGGCTGGGACAGCGCGCGGCGCTCAACGATCTCTACGGGCGCATGCTGGCCCTGCGCCGCCAGATGGCCGCCAACGCCGGCCTGCCCAACTACCGCGACTACATTTACCGCGCCTATAACCGCTTCGACTACACGCCCGACGACTGCCTGCGCTTCCACGACGCTATCGCCGCCGTCGTCGTGCCCGCGGCCCAGCGCGTCTATGAGCGCCGCCGCGCCCGCCTGGGGCTAGACGCCCTGCGCCCGTGGGATCTGGCCGTTGACCCCAGCGACGCCCCGCCGCTGGCCCCCTACCACGGCCAGGACGAGTTGATCCAGGGCAGCCTCAACATCTTCGAGCGCGTCGATCCTGGCCTGGCGCGGCAATTCGCCCTCATGGCCGAGGAGAACCTGCTCGACCTGGACACCCGCGCGGGCAAGGCGCTGGGCGGCTATTGCAGCAGCCTCGTCTGGCGGCGGCGGCCGTACATCTTCATGAACGGCGTCGGCAGCCACGACGACGTGCAGACGACCCTGCACGAAGCCGGCCACGCCTTCCACGCCTTCGAGTCCTTCGCCCTGCCCACCATCTGGCAGATGGAAGTGCCGCTGGAGTTCTGCGAGGTGGCGTCGATGGGCATGGAACTGCTGGCCGCGCCCTACCTGACCCGGGCGAGCGGCGGCTTCTACACGCCGGCCGAGGCGGCCCGCGCCCGCAGCGAGCATTTGGAGGGCATCCTCACCTTCTTGCCCTACATGGCCGTCGTCGATTCTTTCCAGCACTGGGTCTACACCCACCCCGACGCCGCCGCCGACCCGGCCGCCTGCGACGCAGCCTGGGATGGTCTCTGGGCGCGTTTCATGCCCGGCGTCGATTGGAGCGGCTTCGAGGCCGAACGCGCAACCGGCCGGCACCGCAAGCTCCACATCTTCCACATACCTTTCTACTACATTGAGTACGGCCTGGCCCAGGTGGGCGCGCTGCAAGTGTGGCGCAACGCCCTGCACAACCAGGCGCAGGCCGTGGCCACCTACCGCGACGCGCTGAAACTGGGCGGAACGCGCTCCTTGCCCGAACTCTATCGCGCCGCCGGGGCCGAGTTCCGCTTCGACGAGCCGATGCTGCGCGACCTGGTCGACCTGATCGAGACGACGCTGGCGGAGTTGGAGGCAACGGAGCCGTAGCATGGACGCGCGGGAGAGCCTGGCACCCAGCGCGGCGATGCGCGAATACCTGGCCGAGATTTACCGGCTACAGGAGGATTCGCCCACGGTCAGCACAACCAGTCTGGCCGACCGGCTGAACGTCTCGCCGCCGGCCATCCCGCGCATGTTAAAGCGCTTGCAGAGCGTCGGCTTTGTCAAACACGTGCCCTATCAGGGCGTCGAACTGACCGAGCGCGGCCGCGAGGAGGCGCTACGCGAGATTCGCCGCCATCGCCTCCTGGAAGTCTTTCTCGTCAACGTGATGGGCTTCACCTGGGACGAGACCCACGAGCACGCCGACGACCTGAGCGCGGGTCTGAACGACCGGCTGACGGAGCGCATGGCCGAGATGACCGGCCAGCCGACGCGCTGCCCCCATGGCGAACCGATTCCCGACCGCGACGGCCGCCTGCCGGAAGTCAACGATATCTGCATCGTCAACCTGAGCGTCGGCCACCGCGGCGCGGTCAGCCGGGTGCGCACCCACGAGCCGGAGAAGCTGCGCTACTTCGCCAGTCTGGGCCTGACGCCGGGCACGGCCATCGAGATCGTCGGCCGCGCGCCCTTCAACGGGCCGATGCGCCTGCGCGCCGGCCGCGAAGAAGTGGTTATTGGCTATGAACTGATGCGGTCGCTGTGGGTGACGTAAACGCCTGTTGCGCCAGATTACCGTGTCGGTTGGGGGGCGTCGGTTAGCAAGCGCCACCACGCCTGCCACGGCCGCGCCTCCAGGGCGGGGTCGGGCGTCGGTGGTGGCAAGGCGGTCGGCTCCGGCGTGGCCTCTTGCAGCAGAGGGACGACGCGCCGCTCGCCGGGCAGGATCATGCCGCTCTCGTTGCGCGCATAGGCGGCCACGTAATCATCGCTGGTCACATAGGCCAGAGTGGCTTGCAACTGCACCTGGCGCGTGGCCTCGCCCTCGACCTGCACGCGCAGCGCTTCCTCGCCACTGCCCACCAGCCGGCCCGCCTGCGCCCGGCGGTTGAGGTCGATGGCGATGATGATCGCCCCGGCGATGACCAGTAGGAAAATGACCTGCGGCACGTTGAGCAGCGGCCGGGAGCGAAAGACCTTCGACGCGAACAACTTCTTGGCCATCGCCGTGATCTTAGCCGCATCCGGGACGGGGTGCAAGACTGGAGATGGTAAAAGAATGGTACGCGGGATAGCACGCTGATTGACGCTGAGAAGAACGCTGATTTTCGCTGCCAGAGATCCTCTTTCAGCGAAAATCAGCGTGATATCAGCGAGAATCAGCGTCCTATTCTGGACGGTTGCCCGGCCCGCCTTGCCGATCGCCCGCCCGCCGGGGTAGAATGGGCCAATGTCCGTCCCTGCGCTCGCCCAGCCACCAGTTGATTTTCTGGCCGTCGGCCACATCTGCCATGACCTGGTTCCCGGCGGGCGGCTGACGGGCGGGGCGGCGGCCTATAGCAGCCTGACGGCCGTGGCCCTCGGCCTGCGCGCCGGCGTCGTCACCAGCGCCGCCGCCGAGGACGACTGGGCGGCGGTTTTTCCGCAGCTGGCCGTAACGCAGGTGCCCGCACCGGCCACGACCGTCTTTGAGAACGTCTACACGCCCGCCGGGCGCGTCCAGACGCTCCACGCCGTCGCCGGGCGGCTGCGGCCCGAACACGTTCCCGCGGGCTGGACGCGCGCGCCCATCGTCCTCCTCGGCCCCATCGCCAACGAAATCGACCCGGCCATCATCCACCTCTTCAGCGACAGCATCGTCGGCGTCGGCCCGCAGGGCTGGCTGCGCCGCTGGGACGCGGCCGGGCGGGTCTGGCCCACCGCCTGGGAGGGCGCGGCCGAGGTCTTGCCGCTGGCGGCGGTGACCTTCCTGAGCGAGGAGGACTTGCTCGACGCGGCCATGCTCGACGACACCCGCCGGCTGGCCCGCATCGTCGTCCTGACCCAGGGCGAGCGCGGCTGCACCGTCTTCTGCCGCGACGAGGCGCGCGCCTTCCCCGCGCCGCCGGTCGATGTCGTTGACCCCACCGGCGCGGGCGACATCTTCGCCGCGGCCTACCTGGTGCGCTTCTACCAGACCGACGGCAACGCCTGGGCCGCGGCCGAGTTCGCCAACGACATCGCCGCCCACGCCATCACCCGCCGCGGCCTGCCGGCCAAGAGCCAGATCATCCGGCAGACGCTCGACGCGCTCATGCACAACCCCGCCGCCCGGTAACGATCATGGCCCACATCTACGCGATCGCAAACCAGAAGGGCGGTGTGGGCAAGACGACAACCGTCGTCAACCTGACTGCCTATCTGGCTGGCAGCGGCCGGCGCGTTCTGCTGGTCGATGTCGATCCGCAGGCCAACGCCACCTCGGCCCTGGGCTTCGACAAGTATCAGATGCAGCCCTCGACCTACGAGCTGCTAGTGGAGCAGAAGCCGGCCGCCGTCGTTCGCCGGCGGCAGGCGGAATATAAGATCGACCTGCTGCCGTCCAGCCCGTCGCTGGCCGGGGCCGAAATCGAACTGGTGCAGGCTATCGGCCGCGAGTACCGTTTGCAGCGCGCCTTGCAGGCCGTCGCCGACGAGTACGACTACATCCTCATCGACTCGCCGCCCAGTCTGGGCCTGCTGACGGTCAACGCCCTGACCGCCGCCCGCGACGGCGTGCTCATCCCCGTGCAGTGCGAATATCTGCCCCTGGAGGGGCTGACGCAGTTGACGCAGACGATCCAGCTGGTGCAGGAGTACCTCAACCCGACGCTGGGAATCCGCGGCGTGATGATGACCATGTACGATAGCCGCACCAACCTGAGCCGGCAGGTGGTCGAGGAAGTCCGGCAGCACTTTCCCAACAAGGTCTTCAAGACGATCATTCCGCGCAACGTCCGTCTGAGCGAAGCGCCCAGCTTTGGCCAGCCGATCAATTTCTACGCGCCACAGTCGCCCGGCGGGCTGGCCTACAAGCTGCTGGCAACCGAGCTGCTCAACGGCGACCGGCGCAATGGAGGGGGCGAACATGGCCGCTAAGCGACAGGTACTCGGCCGCGGCCTTGACGCGCTGTTTGCCACCGGCGACCGGACGACTCGCGCCGATGCCGTCCGCCAGGTAGCGATTGACCTCATCGCGCCCAATCCCCGGCAGCCGCGGACGACACTCGACGCCGAGAAGCTGTCCGAACTGGCCGCGTCGATCAAGGCCCACGGCCTCATCCAGCCGCTCATCGTCACGGAGACGGCCGAAGGATATGTGCTGATCGCCGGGGAGCGCCGCTGGCGGGCGTCGCGGCTGGCCGGGCTGGCCGACGTGCCGGTCATCGTCAAAGAGACGACGCCGCAGGACATGCTGGAGTTGGCCCTCATCGAGAACATCCAGCGCGCCGACCTGAATGCCCTGGAAGAGGCCCACGCCTACCGCCAGCTAACCGAGGAGTTCGGCCTGACCCACGAGGCCGTGGCCGAGCGCGTTGGCAAGGCGCGCACGACAGTGACCAATCTGCTGCGGCTGCTGGCCCTGCCCGAACCCATCCAGGCCGCCGTCAGCGACGAGCGCCTCAGCGGCGCGCACGCCCGTGCCCTGCTGCCGCTGCCCACGCCGGAGGCGCAACTGGCGGCCATGAACCAGATCCTCAAGCTTAACCTCAGCGTCCGGCAGACCGAGGCGCTGGTCAGCAGCCTGATGGCCGACAGGCGTCCCGCGCCGCGCCCGCGCAAGCAGTTGCCGCCGGAGCTGGCCGCGCTGCAAGGGCGCTTCGAGCAGACGCTGGGCACGCGCGTCAGCATCGAGCAGGGTAGTCAGGGCGGCCGGATTGTGATACATTACTACTCCGACGAAGAACTAAACGCGATTTACGAAGCCATCGCCGGCGAGTAACCCATGACGGACTGAGTTCACCCCCCATAACCTCTTTTGCTGGCCAACCATCCCGCCCACCGGCGGGCTGTGGACGGATCGCCGCGCGGCGCTCCCCAAGAGGTGTGAACTCATGCTTGCCGTTCAGCGCATTTCCAAATCTTTCGGTCTGTCTCCCATCCTCAAAGACATCTCCTTTGCCCTCGGCCCCGGCGAGCGGCTGGGTCTCATTGGCCCCAACGGCGGCGGCAAGACGACGCTGCTGCGCATTCTGACCGGCCAGGAAACGCCCGACGCCGGCCACGTCGCCCGGACGCCGGCCGATTTGCGCGTTGGCTACTTGCCGCAAGGGTTGACCATTGACCCGCGGGCGACGCTGGGCGATGTGCTCCATGCCGCCGCGCCCGATGCCGGGCGTCTGGCGGCCGAGTTGGGCGAGCTGGCCGTGCGGCTGGCGGCCGAGCCGGGCCGCGCCGATGTGCAGCACGCCTACGACGATGTGCTGCAACGGCTGAGCCGCAGCGAGGGCGGCCGGGCGGAGGGCGTGCTGGCCCACCTGGGCCTCGACAGCCTGCCGCGCGAGCAGCCCGTTGGCCGGCTCAGCGGCGGCCAGAAGACGCGCCTGGCGCTGGCCCTGGTGCTGCTCGACGAGCCGGACGTGCTGCTGCTGGACGAGCCAACCAACCACCTCGACATCGACATGCTGGAGTGGCTGGAAGCCTGGCTGGCCAACTTCTCCGGCGCGGCCCTCATCGTCAGCCACGACCGCACCTTCCTCGACCGCACCGTGACGCGCATCCTTGATCTGGACCCGACGACACAGACCGTGCGCGAGTACGCCGGCAACTACAGCGACTACCTCGACCAGTACCTCTCCGCCCGCGAGCGGCAGTACACCACCTGGCGTCATCAGGAGGACGAGATCCGCCGCATGCGCGCCGACATCACCCGCACGCGCGAGCAGGCCCGCCACGTGGAGATCACCACCCGGCCCAACCAACCCGGCGTGCGCCGCATTGCCAAGAAGGTGGCCCGCAAGGCGGCCTCGCGCGAGAAGAAGCTGGAGCGCTACG
>ENA-UOWE01005738-UOWE01005738.1-activated-sludge-metagenome-genome-assembly--contig:-NODE-5738-length-11197-cov-4.757763_pt1 | contig 11197 bp, 9 predicted proteins | sample MGYA00249841_ERZ761562 | MGnify/ENA primary metagenome ERZ761562 (study PRJEB28883, sample SAMN05720200) | activated sludge metagenome | isolation source: Anaerobic digester | place: Japan... | reverse complement strand
CCACGAGGGTGGCATCGATTACACGCAGCCGGGCTGCATCGAGCGAGGCCTGAGATTGCGCCACCTGCGCTTCGGCGATGGCCAGCTCCTCGGCGGTAGGGCTCTGGCGGAGGCGCTCCAACTGTGCCTTGGCCTGGGCCAGTTGCGCTGCGGCCGTGCGGAAGGCAGTGTCATCGATCGCTGCTACTTGCAGCTTGTAGTTGGACTGGGCTCGCTCATAGTCCAGGGTGGCGCGCTGCAGGGCCGATGCCTGAGGCAGCATGCCGATATCCGCTCTCCAGGAAATCCGGTCATACGCGGCCTGAGCGTCCTGCAGGGCCAGTTCGGTGCGCTTCAGGTCGCTTTCGGCCAGGGCCAATTGGTCGCCTTTCAGACTGGTCTTTTTCCTGGCTGTCTCGTAGGCGCCCTGAGCACTCTCGACGGAGGCCTCGGCGGCGGCCAGGTCGGCGGCAGTGGCACCGGCTTGGGTCTGTGCCAGGCGGGCCTGGCTGATCTTGAGGGCGGCCTCGGCCTGGTCAACGGCGAGCTGCAACTGCCTGCTGTCGAGTCTGGCGAGCTCGTCGCCCTTCTTGACCTGCTGGCCAGCACGGACGCTGAGTGAGGCCAGAATACCTCCGGAAGGAAACACCAGCTTGAGTGACTGGGCTGGCAGAATAGTACCCGAGGCGGTTACGGTAGCCAGAATGGTATCGCGCCGCACAGCGACGGTCTCGATTGCTGCCGTTTGGCGCGCACGGTTCTGACGCAGAGTCCACAATCCGAAAAAGGCAACCACGGCGACAACGGCGACAGCCGAGATCCAGAACCAGGTTCGTTTGGTCATCGACAGCAACCTTCCTAATGGCTCATGGCCAGCAGATATTTAGCAACACTAAAGAGCATAGGATAGTCTGAGTCCCTTGTCAAGTGACACACGGCTTCGCGGAGGGACCACCTCGCCTTGACGAAGGGTCACGTGAACGATATAGTGAATACAGGCTCAGCGGAGAGGTGCCTGGGGTTGTGCGCTGCGGCTGGCGACGGCAGAGCCAACGACCAGATCCTTGGCGGTTGCGCTGCGGATATGACCCGTTGAGCTGGGCGTTTCTGAGATTCCAGGGAGGTAGACGACCTCGTGATCAACATTGTGCTGGTGACCCACGGCGACTTGGGTGAGGCGCTCATTCGGGCAGCAGAGATGATCGTCGGGCCGCAGGAGAGTGTACAGGCTGTTTCGCTGCTACCAGAAGACAGCCCGGAATTCCTGGGCGACAAACTCGACGCGGCGATGGCCGGCCTTGAGGGGCAGGATGCTTTGATCCTGGTTGACCTCTTCGGCGGGACCCCCTTTAACGTTTCGTCACGCAAGGTGTTGTTGCCCAACGTAGAGTGCGTCACCGGTTTGAATCTGGCTGTTCTGATCGAGGCCCTTTCGTCGCGGGAGAGCCTGCCGCTGGATGAGCTGGCGGTGCAGGTACTGGAAGCCGGTGTCAAGTCAGTGGTGAACGTCAAGCCGCTGCTGGGCAGGGATGCAGAACCGTGTCCCTAGGCAGAGCCTTCCAACAGCGGGAACGCGGCGAGAAGGGGGCGAACGCAATCGCCGAGCTTGCGCTGGTCAGAATCGATGACCGGCTCATTCACGGGCAGGTCATGGCGGTATGGGTCAAGCACATCAAGGTCGACCTCATTATCGTGGTCGACGATGCTGTAGCCCAAGACGAATTCATGCAAGATGTGCTCCGCCTGGCAGCCCCACCGGGGATCAAGGTCGAGGCACGCTCCGTTCAGGAGGGTATTGCCAGTCTGGGAGTGAATGCACCGAACCGTGAGCATACAATGGTCCTGGTCAAGACGCCCAGGGTGGCTCGAGCATTGTTCGACGGCGGCGTGCGTTTCAGCCGTCTGAACGTGGGCGGGATCGGCGGCGGCCCTGGACGCAAATCGGTGTTCAAGAACATTTCCATGTCCGAAGAGGATAAGCGCATTCTGAGAGGTCTGATCCAAGACGGAGTCAAGGTTACTCTGCTCACAGTGCCCGGCGAACAGTCTCTGGACTTTTCCATGGTCAAGTAGGCCAATCCGTATTCCAGGAGGAGGTCTGTATGGAGCGTAGGAAGGTTGCGGGGGCTCTGCTATTGAGCGTGGTGCTGATGCTGGTTGGCGGCGTATTCAGTGTCGTCCGTGCTGCCCCGACAGGCCAGGGCGAGGCAAAGATGAGCATTGGCATAGCCTTTGTAGTCGGAGTTTTGTACTACGCCTCACTGTCGCCGTTCTTTGCCAATCTCGGTTTCACCGTGCTCTACCGGCCGCTGGTTGCCGGCACCCTGGTCGGTCTGGTGATGGGACGACCCGTCGAGGGCATGGCTATCGGAGCCAATATCAACGTTCTCTATCTCGGTTGGCTCTCCGCCGGTGGCTCCTTGCCTGGAGACCCTGGCCTCGCGGGTTACCTCGGCACAGCGCTGGCTCTGGGCGGTGGCCTCGGTGCGGATGCCGCGCTGGCTGTTGCCGCACCCCTGGGGCTGCTGGGCGGCCTGACCTGGGCACTGCGCTTGTCCACCTGCTCCATCTTTGCGCACTGGGCTGATCAGCGAGCGGAAAAGGCCGACATCGACGGTGTTGCCAGGATGAACTATGTTCCCTCGCAGATCTGGTTGTTCATCATCTATGCCGTTCCGGTGATGTTGGCCGCCTACCTTGGCTCTCAGGCAGTGGCAGCGGCGCTGGGCTGGGTCGGCCAGAACCTCGGCTGGGCAATGGGTGGGCTGTACACCGCAAGCGGTGCCCTGGCTGCCCTTGGGATCGCCCTCAACTTGCGCTTCCTGTTCCGCGGCTCACTGCCGGCGTACTTTTTCCTCGGGTTCATGATCGCCGCGCTCTCTGGCGGCAGTATCAACCTGCTGTCGCTGGCGATCATCGGCACGTGCGTTGCGCTGCTGCACGTGATGTTCACCTCGAAGGGCGAGGAGAGCCTGTCGCTCTTTCCTACCGGTGGTGAGAAGGTTGAACGCTTCAAGTTGCTGAGCAAGAACGACCTGTTCCAGTCGTGGCTGCGCTGGCTGTTCTTCTCTCATTCCTGCTACAACTGGGAGCGTATGCAGGGTATGGGCTTTGCGCACAGCATGACGCCCATCATCAAAAAGCTGTACAAGACAAGGGAAGACATCAGCGCCGCGCTCAAGCGGCACCTGGTATTCTTCAACACCCAGCCCGACATCGGCGGTGTGGTGCACGGCATCACCATCGCGATGGAAGAAGAGCGGGCCATGGGCGCGGACATCAGCGACGACGCCATCAACTCGGTCAAGACCAGCTTGATGGGCCCAATGGCCGGCATTGGTGATACGATCCAGCAGGGCATCGTCATTCCGATCGCTCTGGCCATCGGTATGAGCCTGGCACTGCAAGGAAACATCCTCGGGCCAGTGGTATTCTTGGTGTTGATGGCGATCTTTGTCTGGGGTGTGGGCTGGTGGTTGTGGCAGCAGGGCTACTTGCAGGGTCGCAGTGCGGTGACCAACATCCTCAAAGGCGGCGCATTGAACCGCGTGATCACTCTCGCGCAGGTGCTGGGCAACTTTGTCATGGGCGCCCTGACGGTGAGTTTTGTCAGTCTGGCGACCAAGATCAAGTTCATCATTGGTGGAACTACCTTCGAACTGCAAAAAGTGCTCGATAGCCTGATGCCCAAAATGCTGCCTTTGCTGCTGGTGCTGTTTGTCTGGTGGCTGCTGGAGAAGAAGAGGATCAGCCCCACGAAGATCATGGTCGGCATCATCGTGATCGCGCTGTTGGGGTCGTACCCCATTCGCGGGTTCAGTATCTTCTAGGACGGTGATCTTGTCCGTCTGCTCAGGACACGGCAAGGAGGACCATGGTGTACGGAGCCAAAGAACGTCGTATGAGGCGGCTTTTCCAGAGCGATGGCAAAGCGTTTATCGTGGCCATGGACCACGCCGGTTCTATGGGCGTGCTACCTGGTTTGCAGGACCCCGGCAGGTTGATCGACTCCATCGTTGCTGGCGGTGCAGACGCCATTCTTACTACCTACGGGGTAGCAACCCGCTTCGCCGAGCAGATCGGCGGTCTGGCGGTGGTGCTGCGCGCCGATGGTGCCTGTACGGCGCTGGCAAAGGAGCGAGGCGCGATGAGCCTGAGTTACGACGCGCTCGACGCGCTGCGCATCGGCGCTGACGCGGTGGCGGTCATGGCTATGCCGGGCAGCCGCTCTGAGGACGAGACTCTACCCTACCTGGCAGCGCTGGTCTCCCAATGCCGGGAGTGGAGCCTGCCGGTGATGGCTGAGGCACTTCCCGGCGGATTCGAGGACCCGGCCAACATGTGGACGCCCGAGAACATCGGCTTTGCCTGCCGCGTGGCAGTGGAAATGGGTGCCGACCTGGTCAAGACGCAGTACAGCGGCGACGTGGAAAGCTTCCGGAAGATCGTCGATACCACTTATGCCCCGGTGGTTGTGCTGGGCGGAGGCACGATCAAGAACGAGGCCGACCTGTTGTCCGTGATCTCTGATGCTATGAGGGCGGGGGCAAAGGGGGTGGCGATTGGCCGCAACATCTATCAGTACACTCACCCGGAAAAGATGGTGCGAGCCATCCGTGCGGTCATCCATGACGAGGCCACCGCGGCACAGGCCGCCAGGGCCCTGCACTAGAAGGGCAGGAGACAGATGACCAGAACATACAAACGCAGCATTCTCACTGCTCCGAGGGAGGTCGTGGTCGAGGAAGTGCCCATCCCGACGCCAGGTCCCGGCCAGGCGCTGGTGCAGGTCAAGGCCTGCGCTATCTGCACCTGGGAGCAGAGGGTTTATTCTGGAGTCGAGAGCACACTCTATCCACTGCTAGGCGGCCATGAGGTGTCGGGTGTGCTGGCGGAGGTCGGCCCCGGAGTGCAGATCAAAGCCAGGCCGGGCGACCATGTGATTGTGTCGAGGCTGCATCGCTGCTTTCAATGCGCCTCCTGCCGTCGCGGCCTGGATAGCAATTGCGACAACTCCTGGTCTCAGCGGCAGCCGGGTGTACCTATGGGGCCGGGCGGACTTGCCGAGTACGTGCTTGCGGACGGCTACCAGATCTTTACCTCTGTGGGGGACGTGCCCTTTGTCGAGTCCTGCCTCTCCGAACCGCTCTCCTGCGTGCTCCGCAGCATCGCCAAAGCCGGAGTTGAGCCGGGAGACAACGTGGTGATCATCGGCGCGGGGGTTATGGGCCTGCTGCACCTCATTATGCTCCAACGCCTGGGTGCCAGAGTCATGGTCAGTGAACCCAATCCGGTTCGGGCGGCAAAGGCAAGAGAGCTGGGTGCGCTGGAGACGATTGACCCAAGCAAGGAGAGCCTGGTTGAGCGAGTCAAGGCCGTGACGAACGGCCGCGGCGCAGAGGTGGTCATCGTGGCCGTCGGCGTTGCCGCCGCGATTCAGGAGGCCATTCAGGCTGTGGCCAAGGGCGGCCGGCTGATGGTTTATGCCAGCGTGTATCCTCGTGGCTCCAGCATCACCATCGATCCGAACCTGTTCCACAGCAAGGAGATTGTTCTGACTGGAACAGTAAGCCAGGGGCAGGGGGAGTTCCTTCAGGCAGTGGGTCTCATCACGACCCGCGCAGTTGACATGCGGCCGCTCATCACGAGTGTTTTTCCCTTATCGCAGCTCCGGGACGGCCTGGAAGCAGCGATGAATGGCAACAACTATCGGGTCATCGTGACCATGTAGCCGCACTGCGAGGAACCTTCCTCGCCACGACTGGACTAGAAGAGTGACAACTGCTGGGGCGGGCGGCGACCGTTGATGGTGATGTACGGAGCCGCCCGCTTTTCTGCCACTCCGATGGCTGCCAGGTGCTCAAGGCAGGTAGGCCGGTTCGTCGCGCGCAGCAGGATGATCCGCCGCGCTGATACTGGACCGATTCCCGGTACCCGAAGCAGCTCCTCTTGGCACGCCTTGTTCACCTCAATCGGAAATCGCTCGGGGTGAGCCAATGCCCAGCCCAGCTTGGGGTCGTGGACCAGAGACAGATTGCCGGCCGGGTCCAGCGGTATGTCGGCAAGGTCAAAGCCATACTGACGCAGCAAGAAATCGCTCTGGTACAGACGGTGCTCACGAAGAGGGGAAGTTGCCGGGAGGTCCTGCAGAGGAGTGAGCGGCACCGGCTGAAACGCACTGTAGTAAGCTCTCCTCAGCCGCAGCTCGCGGTAGAGCTGGGCTACTGTGCCGAGGATCTCGGCGTCTGATTCTCCGGCTCCGCCCACAACGAACTGGGTTGTCAGCCCGGCCCTGGCGCCCAGACCAGCATCGCGGAGCCGCCCGGCGCTTTTCAGCGGTTGCATCAGTTGCTGGTCAAAGCGCTTGTCACCGCTCAATCGCTCCAGTCGGGCCGCGCTCGGGGCCTCCAGGTTGACCGAGACTCGGTCGGCGAGCTGCACGGCGCGCTCAATGGTGGCCTCGTCCGTTCCAGGCAGCAGTTTGAGGTGGATGTAGCCGCGAAACTCGTACTTCTGTCGCACGAGCTCAACCGTAGCAATCATCTGGGCCATGGTGCGGGTGGTGTCGCGGCAGATGGCAGAGCTCAGGAACAGGCCTTCCGCCCTGCGCGTGCGCACCAGCTCGGTGAACGACCAGGCTAGTTCCTCCGGTGCCAGGTCGCAGCGGGTTGTGTTGCGCGAACGCCGATTGGCACAATAGAAACAATCGTTCTCACAGGCGTTGGATTGGAGGACCTTGAGCAGGGCTACGTGCCTTCCGTCGGGGAGAGCGGCGGGGAAGATCCAATGTCCGATTTCGTCGCGCACCCGCGCTGAGTGCGTGCCACAGCTCGCGCAGAGGTCGTATTGTGCAGCGCGCGCCAGGAGCTTGAGCTTTTCGCGCTTGTCCAACGGTGAAGCCTCCCTTCTGCTCATACAGTATAGAACAAATGTGCTACCTGTCAAGTGGCTGACACTTGTCAATCGCCTCGAACGGGGGTAGAATCGATACAAACCAGCGCGGCCAGGGTAAGGCCGCGGTTCGTGGAGGTGAACGATGGCCGAGGTCGAGAAAGGCAGTTGGACAGTCAAGAGCGGCCTGGCGCAGATGCTCAAGGGCGGCGTCATCATGGATGTGGTCACACCTGACCATGCCAGGATAGCGGAGGACGCCGGAGCGTGTGCAGTTATGGCTCTGGAGCGGGTGCCGGCGGATATCAGGGCGCAGGGCGGGGTTGCCCGTATGAGTGACCCGGAGTTGATTCAGCGGATTATGGACGCGGTGACCATTCCGGTAATGGCCAAGTGCCGGATCGGGCACTTTGTCGAAGCGCAGATCCTCGAGTCCCTCGGCGTCGACTATATCGACGAAAGCGAAGTGCTCACGCCAGCCGATGAGGAGCACCACATCGAGAAGCACGCCTTCAAGGTGCCCTTTGTGTGCGGTTGCCGCAACCTCGGCGAAGCGCTGCGGCGCATCGGTGAAGGCGCGGCGATGATGCGCACCAAAGGCGAGGCAGGCACGGGCAACGTCGTTGAGGCGGTGCGGCATGCACGCACCGTGCTGGGAGCCATCCGCCGCCTGCAAAGCATGGCCCCGGAGGAGCTGATGGCCGCGGCGAAGGAGATGGGCGCCCCTTATGACCTGGTCGTCGAGGTGGCCAGGCTTGGCCGGCTGCCCGTGGTGAACTTTGCCGCGGGAGGCATTGCCACGCCGGCCGACGCGGCGCTGATGATGCAGCTTGGTGTGGATGGTGTGTTTGTTGGCTCGGGCATCTTCAAGTCTGCCGACCCGGCGCGCCGAGCAGCGGCCATTGTGAAGGCGACCACGCATTTCAGAGATCCAGCGGTCCTGGCTGATGTTTCGCGAGGCCTGGGAGAGGCGATGCCCGGTCTGGAGATCGGTAGCATCCCAGAGGCGGAGCGGCTGGCCGCGAGAGGGTGGTAGTTTGACTCGCTGCGGTGTTCTGGCGCTGCAAGGGGCGTTCGTTGAGCACTGCCGGGTGCTTGAGCGCCTTGGGGTCGAGGCGCCTCAAGTGCGGCGCGCAGCCGAACTGGAAGGCCTGGATGCACTGATCATCCCGGGCGGCGAGAGCACCACCGTGGGCAAGCTGGCTGTAGCTTATGGGTTGGTGGACGCGATTCGCGGCCTTGCAGAGACAGGCTTCCCGGTCTGGGGCACATGCGCCGGTATGATTCTGCTGGCGAAGGATGTCGGAGTCGGCCAACCGCTCATCGGTGTGATGGATATCGTGGTCAGGCGAAATGCTTTCGGGCGTCAGACCGAGAGCTTTGAAGTGGACCTGAACATCCCGGTGCTGGATGGCGTGGCCAGCGGGCCGGAGCGAGGCAAGCCGTTTCGGGGTATCTTTATCCGTGCGCCTCTGATCGACCGGGTTGGCAGCAGTGTTGAGACACTGGCTGTCCTTCCGGAGCATGGAGGGGCTTTCGTCGCGGCCAGGCAGGGTCGTCTGCTGGCGACGGCCTTCCACCCGGAGCTGACCGACGATTCGCGTTTCCACCGCTACTTTCTGTCCATGGCTGGGCATTAACCAATCGGTCGAGTCTCGGCGTGACGTTCCAGAGCAGATGGCTGGAGTGCGGCGCAGCTCGGCCAGACCGCCCGTCTCTGACGGGCAGTCGTGACCTGAGAGCAGGTTCTTGACCCGTTGGCATGAGGTGAGGGTTGATCACGCCATTTGGGCTGCGGCATACTTTTCTGGTGCGTGACCTCGCGGCAAGCTGTACTGTTCTTGACCCCGCGGCGCCGGGTGATAGCTCGTCAGCAAACCCCCTGCATCAGGCCCTGCGCGGATACTTTGTGCGGCAGTCCGGAACGTTCACCTATGTGCTTCACGCAGTCGACGGTGGAGTTCCGTGGCAGGGATTTGTTCAGGCCAGGGGTGAGCCTGGCGCAAACGCCTGGCGCGTCGTCTGCCTTGCCCCGAAGATCCAGGATCAGCCGCATGCCCCCACTCTGTGGTATCGGCTGCTTCTCCACCTGTGCATTGCGGCCGGCGAGCATCACATCCAAAAGCTGTTTGCCTGCGTAGAACCGGACGGTGCTGAAGAGCAGGTACTGCGGCAGGCTAGCTTTGCTGTGTACTGTCGTGACTCGGTGTGGCTCCGGAGTGGAGACCGCCCCCTGCAATGTACAGTCGCCGAGAGGGTGCGAGCGGCTCGTGCTCAGGACCAGTGGGACATTCAGCGCCTGTACGCCAGGGTTGCGCCGAGGCTGGTCCGCGAGGCGGAAGGATCTGGAGAGAACGGCACTGGTCGAGGGCCGCCAGGCTTGCTCGAGGCTGAGGCCGAGTTTGTGCTTACCGGGCGTCAGGATGAGGTCACTGGCTGGGCAGCCGTATCGAGTGCCGGCTCCGCCTACTGGTTGCGCCTGATGCTCAGCCCGGACGAACGAGAGGGCGAAGCAGAACTGGTTCGCTGTGCGCTGGCTGGTATCCCTGAAAAGAGCGACCGAAAGGTGCTTTGCGCCGTGCGAGACTATGAAGGAGGCGTGGCAACGGTCCTGGGCCAGTGTGGTTTTGAGCTGCTGGTAGAGCGGTCGCTGCTCGTCAAGCACACCACAGTCCAGGTCAGCGAGACGCGACGACGAGTGGTGCCATCTCTGGAGAAGCGTGCGGGAGCAGTGCCGACTGCTTCCCAGAGTCAGGCAGCACGAGCGGTTCTGGAACGGGTCAGGTAGCGGCGCCGATGACGGCAAAACCGGAGAGGAAGGCGAATTGGCGAGACTGGTAATAGCTGATGATCTAGATGCGCTGGTGGCGGTCTTTCCCTGCCAGATAGCAGCAGCGCTGTTGGCGGTGAATCGCAGTGAAGACCTGCTCGAAATCGTGCTTGACCTGGGGCGCAAGCCCAATGCGCGTTTTGTCGACGGCGAGGTGGAGCTGAGCGACAGCGAAGTGACTCAGGAAGAGATCGACCACGTCGTAGGCCGCATCAGCACATTTGGTGCCGACAATCGGGCTGGCATCGAGCGGACGCTGCACCGCATCTCCTGTATCCGCAACCGACAGGGCAAGGTTGTTGGCCTGACCTGCCGGGTGGGACGAGCCGTCTATGGGACCATCGACATCATCCGGGACATTGTGGAGGCGGGCAAGAGCATCATGCTGTTGGGCCGACCTGGTGTGGGCAAGACGACAATGCTGCGCGAGATAGCCAGGGTGCTGGCGGAGAAGAAGCGCGTTATCGTGGTGGACACTTCAAACGAGATCGGCGGCGACGGTGACATCCCGCATCCGGCGATTGGCCGTGCGCGACGCATGCAGGTGCCCACGCCGGTTATGCAACACGCGGTGATGATCGAAGCCGTCGAGAACCACATGCCCGAGGTCATCGTCATCGATGAGATGGGGACCGAGCTCGAAGCAGAAGCGGCACGGACCATCGCCGAGCGCGGGGTGCAACTGGTCGCGACTGCTCACGGCAACACGCTGGACAACTTGATGATGAATCCAACGCTTTCGGACCTGGTCGGCGGCATACAGTCGGTGACCCTGAGCGATGAAGAGGCCCGCCGGCGAGGAACGCAGAAATCGGTGCTGGAACGCAAGGCGCCCCCGACCTTTGAGGTTGTGGTGGAGATTCAAGAGTGGGATCGACTGGCGGTGCGCCACGATGTGGCCGAGGCAGTGGACGCTTTGCTGCGCGGTCGCACCACGCCGGCCGAGGTGCGCCAGCGCGACGAGAGCGGTGAGATTCACGTGGAGACGGCCGTGACCCATGCCGACCTGCCACGGCAGGCAGCGGCAGTGCGGGACACGGCAGAGGAGCGGCCGTCGCGCACGCTGAGAGTGTTTCCCTATGGAATCAGTCTGGGGCGGCTGCGTCAGGCCAGCAAGGCACTGAATCTGCCGGTGGTGGTGGTCAACGATGTTGGCGAGGCGGACATCCTCATGACCTCCAAGAGCTACTACCGCAAGAGGCCGCAGACGATCACCGACGCGGAGCGGTCGGGTCTTTCAGTCTATGTTCTGCGGAGCAACACTACGACGCAGATGGAAAAGTGCCTGGCCGACATCTTTGGGCTCGAGTCAGCGGCCAATCCCCTTACATTGGCCGTGCGCGAGACGCAGGAGGCGATCGAGTTGATCCTGCGGGGCCAGAGGTCATCGGTTGAGCTCGCACCTCAGGAGGCTTTTGTGCGGCGTCAGCAGCATGAGTTGGCGCGCGCCTCCAAGCTGAGCTCGTACAGCAAGGGCAAAGAGCCATACCGGCGGGT